>Ga0307477_10004089_pt1 | contig 10665 bp, 11 predicted proteins | sample atmos_gasesECM2C_FD_203316 | JGI IMG/M metagenome (GOLD analysis project Ga0307477, IMG submission 203316) | Hardwood forest soil microbial communities from Morgan-Monroe State Forest, Indiana, United States - atmos_gasesECM2C_515 | ecosystem: Environmental > Terrestrial > Soil > Temperate... | reverse complement strand
TGCGGGGACCAATTGAATCGTCGGCGCCGGCTTGCGGCCAAGCCGATCGCACAGGCGTTCGCGACGGTGTCACCGTCCCGGAGCGCAATCAGAATTGCGAAAGCTTCCGGTTCGAGACGTTTGTAGTAGAGCGTGTTGTCGAACCGATGAACGGCGAGATGCACGCGTCGCCGTTTCGGCAGCTGGACTTTTTTCTTACTGCGTCGCGATGCTTTCGGCATTGCCTCCACGATGTTGCTCGCCTCATCGCGCAAAACGTCCGATTCGCTTTTCCTGACTGCGATGAGGAACTCATCCACTGCGTAATCCAATTCCAATAGAGAAAGATAAGGTTGCAGTCCGAGCCGTAATTTTTGCGGCTTGGCGTCGAGGATATCGTCGGGCGTGATACTGGGCTTTGCCGGGTCATCAAAGGCAACCACCTGGGCCCATTCGAAGCGGACCATGTCGAGCGCTACTTTTTGGTGCGGGGCGGCCCATGTGGGTTCTTCCCGAATGAATTTCTCGAGGCGACTCCCGAGATTACGGAGCGTGAACGAGGCTGAGGGATACTTCGCCAGATAGCCGGTGATCAGCTTCATAAACTTCCGCTCGCCGAGAACTGCGCGCAGCCCGGGATAATCATCGTAGAGACAATCGAGTACCCGGAACCAGTAAACGCGGTTGTAGATTTCGAGCCGCTCAAACGAGGTGAGGCGATCGTTAGGCTTGATGAAACTGGCGGCCACTTTGTGCATGGTACGACCATCCACCCAGGTCGGCTGCATTCGGTCCTCGGTGGTCAGCGGCCGGAAAAGGGCGCGTGCCATGAGCTTCTGCAGTTGCTTCAACTGCGAGCGTGAACCGGCCTTAAGCGGCGACGTTCTCGAGCTGATCGATGGACCGGGTGGCTTTGAGCGCTTCATTGTGAACCTCGGCAAAAGTAGGAATTCGATCGTCCCATTCCAAGAGGGTGGCGGTCCGCCCCACCCGTTGCACGGCGTGGGCATACAACTTCCAGACCGGGTCGAGGACCGGATGGTCGTGTGTGTCTAGAATGTATTTCTCGAACTTGGAATGTCCGGCGATATGAATCTGACCCACTCGATGATGCGGGACGTTGTTCAAATATTCGTAGGGATCGAACGAATGGTTCTTCGATGAAACATAGATGTTGTTCACGTCGAGCAAAATCCCGCAGTCAGCCAGTTCCGTCACTTCACTTAGGAATTCCCATTCCGTCATCTCTGACGCGTGAAACTCGGCGTAACTGCTCACGTTTTCGACGCAAATCGGCACCTCTAGAAAATCGCGCGCCTCCCGAATGTTTTGCGCGGTGATTCGCGCGCAGGCAAAGGTGTACGGCATCGGCAAAAGGTCGTGAGTGTAGCGTCCATCGACACTGCCCCAGCAAAGATGATCCGACAGCCACGGCGTATTTGTGCGTTTGACCAGCCGCTTCAACTTTTTCAGATGCTCACGGTTGAGCCGGTCGGCCGAACCGAAATACATCGCCACACCGTGTTGGACCACGCGATATTGTTCGAGGATCGCGTCCAGCACTTCCAATGGGCGACCGCCGTCGACCATGAAATTTTCCGAGATGATTTCGAACCAGTCGACCACCGGCTTCTTCGCCAGGATGTGCCGGTAATGTGGGACCCGGAGACCGATCCCAATGCCGTATTCGGTGAAATTGTTGAACTGATTGGCCGGCATCGCCGCTATTCTTCCTCAGGCGCGAGGTTCAGAGAGCCGGAGGGGTTATCCTCCGGCTCCCAACAGCATACTAACTCTCGAACGGCTATTTCGAAGGTGAGGGCTTGCTGCCATCGGTCGCGCAGCCTCCCTTGCCTTTGCAGGAATTCTTCCCTTTACAGCCGTTATCACCAGTCTTGCAGCCGCCTTTGCCTTTACAGGAGTTCTGCCCCTGACAGGCATGCTTGTCGGCTTTTGCTTTGGCCAACTGCAGCGAAACACCCGGCTTCGCGGTCGAAACTGCCGCGTGGCTTGTCGCGGCGAATGAACCGCTCATTAGTCCGGCGATTGCTGCGCCGGTCACTACTGCTTTTTTTGTCATTTGCACCTTTCTGTTTTTGGTTTTTGTTCGCCCTCGCGGCGGCACTGCACCGCCGGGAGTCGATCAAATGGGCGAGAAATTCCATTGGGTTCGATCAAGTTTTGTTTGCCGCCGCGCGGAATCTCGCTGGTCGATCCCGTTGGCGTATTGAATTACCCAACTGGGGCAGGAATGGGAAGTCCAAAATTTACGCCGTTTACATTAAGACGAGCACTCTTAGTGGCTGAGCAACCAAAGCGCAATTGCAACAAGAAGCCCCGACATTGCAACGAGGCCCGAATAAATCAACCAGTCCTGGTAACGTGCGCGGCGTGCTGCCTCGGCATAGGGAATCGTTGTGAAGGTGACCATTGTGTAAAGCGGCAAGTAAATACCTGGGAGCGCGGCTTCCAGAAAGTGATCGAGTTTCTTCTTTGCGCGGAATGTTCGCGACGCTGTTTTGTCGCGCATTTCGATGAAATTTTCGATCGCTAGATCGGCGAGGGCGTCGGCGTTTTCCTTCCGCCTCGCAAAATACTCGGCAAACGCTCGTTGCCGATCCTTCGCGAATTGAGCGAGGCATTCGTCGAGCACGACGCAATCTTCGAACGCCGCGTTCATTCCTTGGCCGTAAAACGGAACGACTGCGTGAGCAGCGTCGCCGACGAGCGCAACCTTATCTTTATAGTACCACGGCCGGCAACGGATCGTTACCAGTGAGCCCGTCGGGTTACTGTGGAACTCCTCCAGCAGTTTCGGCATGAATGGCACCGCATCGGGAAATTCTTCGTCGAAGAAGCGGCGGATATCGTCGTCTGTCTTGGTCGTGGCAAAACTGCGCGGACCTTCGAATTCCCAAAAGAGCGTGCAGGTAAACGACCCATCGGGGTTTGGCAGCGCAATCATCATGAAACTTTTGCGCGGCCAGATGTGAAGGGCCTCTTTTTCCATTCGCCATCCGCCATTGGACGAGGGGGGAATGGTTAGCTCTTTGTAGCCGTGGGCAAGATAGCTCTCGTCATACTCAAATCCAGCCAGCCGCCGCTGCATCGATTGGCGCACTGCGGAAAAGGCGCCATCAACGCCGATAATGGTGTCGGCCGACGCCGACAGCCGTTGAGATGTTGAGTTGTTGACGAGTTCAGCGGTCGTTGAATCGAGATCAACGCCGGTGCATTTGTGGTTGAAATGGACGCGCACGTTTGGATAACGCTGCGCCGCCTCGATGACGACCGTGTTAAGCGATGCCCGCCCTATTGAATTGATATGCTTGTCCGGATCGACATCGTAGGGCGCGAAGTGCAAGTTGCCGGACTTCTCGTGAATCATCCGCCCGCGCATGGGGATGGCGTGCCGCAACACTTCGTCAGCCACGCCAAGCCGCTGGAGCGCGTGAATCCCTCGAGTCGAAAGGGCGAGGTTAATCGACCGGCCGCCGACGACATTGCCTTCGCGTGGGTCGACTCGCCTCTCGTAAAGATCGACCTCGTACCCGCGCCGTCCCAAGTAGGCACCAAGCAACCCGCCAGCCAGGCCACTTCCAATGAGAACAAATTTCATCTACGGGAATGGTTAACCGTAGGCGGCTCCGATATCACGGATATTTCATCCCATGGGCCGCCGCTCTGATTACCTACCTTCGCCGGCTTGAGGTGAACCTTCAAAATACCCTGGAAATTCGCGCACGTTTCTTGGCAAAATCGGCCAAACCAAATGAATCGCGCTGATCGTTGTTGCGTAGGCCTTCTGTTGTCTTCTCTCTGTCTTTGGTCATGCGACTCGAGGCTGTTTGGCCCCGACGCGAAGGAGATCGCTGGCGGCTATCGTTTAAAGCGAGCGGGAGATCCCAATCACTTCTCCCTAACAATTCCATACCAAAGCGGTGGCCTCATCATAGATGAGATCGGCTGGCGTGAACCGATCATCATCGCGAGGGCATCCGGATCGGACTATTGGGAGGCCATCAATACTGCGCACGCGCAACACGTTCCCATCAGTGAGCAACAGCGAAAGTCGGATCCGACCTATCAATCTATTCCGGTTGAAACCGCCGATACGGCCTGGACTAAGCTCAAACGCGGGAAGCGACTTTGGTGAAAAACCGTAACCGGACTCGTCTGTCGGTCTGAAAGGTTAGGCTGTTGCGAGCGCTGCCTTCGCAGCTAGCGCGGGCAAAAGAGGGTCTAATCTCGGTGCTTGGCATCATGGGTGCTGAACGAAGGCGCATCCACCATGAACTTTGAGTCGCCACCGGAGGGACGGGTTGAGCCTGAAGCGCGCGTCCATACTCTACAGCTAAAAGCTATTTTGGTGGTGGATGACGACCAGCAACTGGCCTCCGCCTTGCAATGGATACTGGCAGACGAGAATTTCCTGGTCGATGTCGCTTTCAACGGCGAAGACGCCATGCTCAAACTCAAAGCACACGAGTACGACGCGGTGGTCTGTGACTTAAAGATGCCGCGTCTACGGGGGGACGAGTTTTATCTTAGGGCGAAGAAGATGCGGCCGGCTCTGGCCGATCGTTTCATTTTTATTACCGGTTTCGCTACCGACCCGAACATCGCTCTGTTTTTTAACAAGCACGAGGTGAAGTACCTGGTTAAACCTTTTGTCATCCAGGGTCTGATTAATTGCGTAAAAGAGTTGCTTGCCTGAGAGCGGCTAGCTTGGCGCCTCGATCGAGCGGACGGCGCCGTCAAAGTCTCCATCGTTATTCCATGCAAGATCGCGTGGAACAGTATAAGCTGTATTGGTAGCCGGAAAGAAATCACCCAATGCAATTATTTTCATCAAACCGAAAAGCCGAACCGGCAACGCCGGCGCACGCATCCGAAACATCAATGTTTAAACCCGAGCCGCCAAACGGAACGGCTCCAATGCCCCCATCCGGTGGCGTCCTCTCGAGCGGCGTTTCTATTAAAGGCTCGGTGAAGTTCCGCGACGAACTGCTGGTTGACGGGAAGGTGGAGGGAGAAATCGATTCAACTGGAATGCTTACGGTCGGCGAGCACGCGCAGATTCGCGGCCAGATCAGGGCGAAATCGGTGCAGGTGCGAGGAACCGTGGAGGGGAATATTTTCGCGACGGAGCGCTGTCAGCTCCAAGCGGGTTGCACATTGCGCGGCGACATCGAAGCCCCGCGACTCGTGGTTGATGAAAATGCGACCTTTTTAGGCAGTGCGAAAATCGCGCCCCAGAAGTGAGCTTGCTCTAAACGTCTGTTGACCGCACAGGCAAACGTCTTGGATTTTAGAGCCGTTGAGGCTAGTGAATCCTTCATTGGCCGGCTTTGCGCTTTCCAGAGCCACGTCATTGACGGTGGTTCAGGATGCTGGCGAACTGCCAAGCTTCATGGAACGTGTTGTAAAGCGGGGTGGGGGCGGCGCGGATGACGTTCGGTTCGCGAAAGTCGCATTTCACGCCGGCCGCTTCGAGTTTCTCAAATAGTTCTTTCGGGTGTTCATGTGCTAAGATCGACAACTGGCAACCGCGCTCACTTGGTGATTTCGGGGTGATCACCGCGAATCGCTTCGACGCGTTTTGGAGCAATAGAAATTCGAGATAGCTCGTCAGCTCGATCGATTTGGCCCGGAGCGGCTCCATTCCGCCCGCTTCATCAAAGATTGCGAGGGAAGCGCGGAGCGGCGCCATTGAAAAAATCGGCGGATTGCTGATCTGCCAACCATCAGCCGATGGGACCGGAATGAATTCCGGTTCGAGATGTAAACGAAAACGTGTGTTCGGGTCGTTGCCAAACCACCCCGCCAGTCGGGGCAAGTTTGTGTTGGTCGCGTGTCGCTCGTGCACGAATGCGCCTGCAACGGCTCCGGGCCCGGCGTTGAGGTATTTATATGAGCACCAGACGGCGAAATCGACGTTCCAATCGTGCAACGCCAGCGGCACGTTGCCGATCGCGTGGGCAAGATCGATTCCAACCGCAATCCCTCGCTTCCGCGCGACGGCCGTGATCTCGGGGATGTCAAATAATTGGCCGGTGAAGAAATTTACGCCCGCGATTAAAACGACCGCGAGTTGATCGTCATGTCTCTCAATGAGATCGACGGCATCTTCGGTTCGAACGGTGAACTCGCCCTTCCGTGGACGCGCCAGAATCAGCGCTTCTTTCGGATCGAGACCGTAATGGACGATCTGGGTTTTAATCGCGTAGGTGTCGGAAGGAAAAGCTGGATCCTCCATCAAGATCTTGAACCGGGATTTTGTCGGCCGATAGAAGGTGGCCAGCATCAGGTGCAAGTTCACCGTCAAGCTGTTCATGCAAATGACCTCGTTCGGCTTCGCGCCAATGAGTCGTGCCGTCGCCTCGCGCAGCGTCTCGTGATACGAATACCATGGCGTCGTCGCATCGAGATGGGCATCGACACCGAGCTTGGCCCAGTCGTCGAGTTCCTGTTCGACAATTTTTCTCGCTGATTTCGGCATCGGGCCTAACGAGTTTCCAGCGAAGTAAATCAGCGGCTGGTCGTCTTTACCCGAGGGAAGATGAAATTTCTCGCGAAAGGAGCGAAGCGGATCCTCAGCATCCAGTTGCTTGGCAAGATTTTCGTCAGCAGAAAACACCGTGTTCAATTACGGCAAATTTCTCTCCGCGTCCAACAACGCTCGCCCTACGAGCGGCACACAATCGCACTCGACACGGCGCGAGCGATTTGAGACTACCGACAGCAGGTAAAGGTAAACACAATATTATCTGCGATGCGCCTCACTGGGATCATTCTTTGCATCTTAGGCGTCCTCATGATCTGCGCGACCGCGCAAAAGAGTCCCACCACCGCGCCGTCACAAAAGAAGCGCATCGTCATCGGCGCGAGATTGCTCTTGGATGGGCGCGGCCACGTCCTACCTGAAACGCACATTGTTGTTGAAGGCTCGAAGATTGTGGCCCTGGATCCGAAGGCCTCGCCCGTTGACTACGACCTGCGGGCCTTCACCGTCCTGCCTGGCTGGATCGACTCGCACGTTCACATCACCTGGAGCTTCGGACAGAACGGCAAGAACGAGGGCGCTGAAGAGACAACCCAGTTCGCCGCATATCAGGCGGCGTCGAACGCCTGGATCACGCTCATGGCGGGTTTCACCACCGTGCAAAGCGTCGGCTCGCCCACTGACGTGCCGCTCCGCGAGGAGATCGCAAAGGGGGAGCTTCCGGGTCCGCGCATCCTCACGGCCGTCCAGCCGCTGGAAGGGCGCCACGAGAAGACGGGCACGCCCGATGAGATTCGCGCCTTCGTACGTAAGCAGAAAGCGGCAGGCGCAGACCTCATCAAAATCTTTGCCTCGGAATCAATACGTCAGGGTGGTGGCATGACGCTCTCACAAGATCAACTCAACGCAGCGTGCGACGAAGCGAACAAACAGGGCTTGCGTACGCTTGTCCATGCCTACAAGGATGCCGTCCGCGCTGCCACGCTCGCCGGGTGCACTGAGATCGAGCACGGTACAATGGCAACTGACGACGACCTCAAATTGATGGCTGAGCGCGGCACATATCTGGATCCGCAAGCCGGACTCGTGATCGAGAACTATCTCCTCAATAAGGAGCGCTTTCTCGGCACATCTGGATATACGGAAGAGGGCTTTGCTGCGATGGAGCGGGCGTTGTCGCTCGACCACGATATCGTCCGCCGCGCTGTTAAGGTTCCCGGACTCAAAGTCCTCTTTGGCACCGACGCGCTTGCGGGTTCCCACGGTCGTAACGCCGAGGAGTTTATTGATCGCGTGCGCGACGCGGGAGTTGAGCCGATGAGCGCGATGGTTTCCGCGAACTCCCTCGCTGCCGAAGCCATGCGCATGGGCGACCGTATCGGCTCCATCGTACCTGGCTACGAAGCCGACATCATTGCGCTCGATGGCGATCCTCTTAAAGACATCACGGCGGTGCGCCGCGTCACTTTCGTCATGAAAGGCGGCGTCGTTTACAAGAACGCCGCGAGCGGGGCGATCGCGACCTATCAACAGAGGTAGGGACATCGCGCTGCGATGTCCGTGGACGGCCGTTATGGCGCTATCTCCATGAACTCGATTGTCGTCCCATCGGGATCGCGAACGTAAACGACCCGCTTGCCGGCGTTTGGACCTGATTCAAGGGTTTGCGGTTTGCCCGCCGGTTTCCAACCGGATGCAGCGATCTTTTCCAGAATTGTATCGAGATCGTCGATGGTTAACGCGACGTGGGCCGATCCGACATCGCACGGCCGAAGATCGACATGTTGTTTGCGGTCGGGCGGTGCGAGATATTCGAGCAATTCGATCTTGTGGCCGCCGGGCGCTTTCACAACTGCGAGCTTGAGTTCCGCGCCCGGAACGCCCGTGATCTGTGCCGCCATTTCGCCTTTTTGGTGCGCGGTATGCGAAAGTTCGAAGCCGAGAACATCGCGCCAGAAAGCGAGCGACCTCTCTCGATTCAAGACGGTAATGCCAGTGTGATCTGCCGCGATGATTCGAAAATTCACTAGACAGGATTAGCCCGATTTTCGCGAGACCCAAATCTGGAAATCCCGTTAATCCTGTCTAACTCTTCAACGCCGCGATGACTTTGAGCTCGATCGCGATTGGAGTTGGCAGCGCAGTAACCTCGATAGTCGTGCGTGTTGGGTTTGGTTTTCCGTCGCCGGCAAAGTACTCTGCATAGAGCCGATTATAGATCGGGAAATCCTTTTTCATGTTGGTGAGGAAGACCGAGACATCGACAATGTCGTCCCAGTTCGCGCCCGCGTCTTCCAGCACGAGCCGAACATTTTCGAACACCGCGCGGCATTGTTGCTCGATGTCGTAGCTGATGATGTTGCCCGCAGAATCCAGCGTCACACCAGGAATTTCTTTGCTGCCCCGTTTGCGGGGTCCAATCCCTGATAGAAAAAGCAAATTTCCTACGGGCTTTGCGTGCGGAAACGCGCCCACCGGTTCCGGTGCGCGCTTGCTTTCGAAAAATTTACTCACACTCAGAGATCAAGACAGGATTAGCCCGATTTTTACGAGACCCGAATCTAGAAAATCCTGTGAATCCTGTCGTTTCTCATCCTCCGGCGATTGCGCCCATCACGAAAAACGGCTCTGAGCCTTTCGCGATCGCATCGGGTAGGGGAGCGTCGAGCGAATCGTGCGAAATATCCTCGCCACAGGCGAAGAACCTTACCAGCGGCCGGCGTTGGTGCGTAACATGATCGCGGATCGTACCACGCAACATCGGATATTTTGCTTCGAGCGCGTCGAGAACCGATTGCACACTGGCGGACGCATTCACGTCGATCTGCACTTCGTCGCCGACTCGCGCAAGCGTGCGCAAATGGTGCGGAAGGATGACGCGAATCATAACCGAACAAAATCGCAAATCCCAAAACCCAAGCTCCAAGGAATCGCCAAACGCCAATCGTCAATACCCAAAGACGGCGACCGGTGCGTGTAGCTTGAATCTTGGAGCTTGGAACTTCTTTGGGATTTGGTGCTTGGGATTTGGAACTTCTTCACGGCAGTGTCTGAGTTTCCACCGATAGGACAGCGGGTAAATCCCTAACGATCGGCTCCCAACTATCACCCGAGTTCCGTGAAGCATAAACTTGTCCGCCCGTGGTTCCGAAATAAATGCCGCATGGCTCGAGCGAGTCGACCGACATGGAGTCGCGCAACACGTTTACGTAACAGTCCTTTTGCGGCAGACCTTTGGTTAGTTCTTCCCATTCGTTGCCGCCGCTTCGGCTGCGGTAGACGCGCAACTTTCCATCCGGCGGATAATGTTCGGAGTCGCTCTTGATCGGCACGACATAGATCGTCTCCGGTTCGTGCGCGTGCACGTCGATCGGAAAACCGAAATCGGTCGGCAAATTTCCGCTCACTTCCCTCCACGAATCGCCCGCATCATCACTGCGCATCACGTCCCAATGTTTTTGCATGAAGAGTGTGTTCGGGCGCGACGGATGCATCGCGATCCGATGCACGCAGTGGCCAACCTCCGCGTTCGGATCGGGAATATATTGCGAATGCAAACCGTGATTGATCGGTTTCCACGTTTTGCCGCCGTCGTCGGTCCGGAAAGCGCCCGCGGCCGAGATCGCGATGAACATGCGCTTCGGATTTTTCGAGTCGATCAAAATCGTGTGCAGACACATACCGCCCGCGCCCGGTTGCCATCGGGGGCCAGTGTCGTGCTGACGCAAACCTGAAAGCTCCTTCCACGATTTGCCGCCGTCCTTCGATTCGAAGAGCGCGGCATCTTCCACCCCCGCGTAAACATGATCGGCATTATCGAGCGCCGGCTCGAGATGCCAAACGCGTTTGAATTCCCATGGGTGCTGCGTGCCGTCGTACCACATATGCGTCCCGGGGATTCCGTCGTAAACGAACATGTTACTCTCGCCTTTAGGCATGCCGTCAGGACCTTTTAGATCCTCAGGACTGCTGCCCGGCGTTTCCCAGGCTTTGCCGCCATCGCTCGACCGCTGAATGATCTGTCCGAACCACGCGCTCGTTTGGGATGCGTAAATCCGGTTCTGATCAACCGGCGACCCCTTCATGTGATAAATCTCCCAGCCGGCAAAATGCGGCCCGTCTACTTTCCACTCCTTGCGCTTCCCATCCGAAGTCAGGATGAACCCGCCTTTCCGTGTGCC
>Ga0307477_10004088_pt1 | contig 10665 bp, 8 predicted proteins | sample atmos_gasesECM2C_FD_203316 | JGI IMG/M metagenome (GOLD analysis project Ga0307477, IMG submission 203316) | Hardwood forest soil microbial communities from Morgan-Monroe State Forest, Indiana, United States - atmos_gasesECM2C_515 | ecosystem: Environmental > Terrestrial > Soil > Temperate... | reverse complement strand
ATCACACCCAAATACCATGTGCCTGCAAATCACCCTTGGAGAAAACCATGGAAGCGGACATTTCTATCTGGCAAAAACCCGGACATTTCTACTTTGCGTTGACACGAAGACACGGAGCTATAACGCAAGCTGTACTCGGTTGCGGAAACCGAGCCGGACTCGACCGAGCCTGGTGAATTCCCTGGCAATAATCTCTGCGAGCCGGCGCGATTGACTGATCTAGTCAGCCTCCGCGTTTTTACGATCCCACACTAGTTTTCTTTCGTCGGCGTCCAACTGCGGCAGTCTGGCGATTAAAGGGGACTTCTCATGCACCGGGAGAGTCGGGTGCTGCTCGAGAAAGTGCCGGATGCGTTCACTCCGCAGGTGCGGGCCTTTTACAAGTCGATCGCGTTCCTCCAAGAGTTTTTTGCGCTCTTCGTCAAGATCTCGAGGCTGCATTCGCCCTACCCACAGTTCAGGGAGCTTTGCGTCGTCTCCACCAGCAGATGAATCTCGCTTAGCGCGTTCGCGTGTGAGTTGTTCCTCAAGACCACGGACTTTCGTTTGCAGCTCCGCTATTAACTCGGGTTCAGGATCAAGTTCACTCATTTCGCACCTCCTCCCAGCAGCGGTTCCGCAATGTTGAAAATTGCTGCGAGAATTATTGCCGGTGCCAGGTCTTGCCATCATCGGCGGTAATCCACACTTCGCTGGCTGAAGTTGCGATTCTCCCGTGTTGCGAATCCGAAAACTCAACACTTGTAATCTCTCCGGTAAGCGCAGCGCCGGATTCGGACGGAACTACGCGTGCCCAATGAAGTCCGCTGTCCACCGAATGGTACAGCATCGCCGCTGAACCTCCAGCCCAAACTTCCGTGCCTGCGGCTGACACGGCGCGGAATACCGGGTGCGGCTTCCCTGGTACCTCAGCTTTTTTCTTCCAAGCAAAATTGTGTGCGTTCCCCGTCCTGCTGGCTACCAAGTCCGGGTTCACTTCCACCCACGTCTTGCCTCCGTCGAAGGAGCGCTGCAAGCCCCCCTCCGCATTGATGCTCCACCGTGGAGTCGCAAGCTCCAAGTTGGACATGGTCGCGGCATCCTTAGCCTCGACGACGCCTAACGTTGCAGAAGACTCGTACTGCGATACCTGCTGTTTTTGGTTCTCAATAATTTGGTCTGTAGCTTGGCTTTCCGCTGTCGCCGTCACTCCTGCCGACTGCGGTGCCACCTCTACCGTCTGCGCAGAAGATGGGGCTCCAGCCGCTTGGCCGCCTCTCAGACTCGGCTCGAGCTTAGCAGTCTCCTCGGGCGTCGCGTTCTTCAAATCCCCCACAAGGATGGGAGTGTTGCTCGGGGACGGCGGTGCAGCTTTCGGAGCAACGCTGGCGCCAGAACCCGAACCCAGTGCGAAATTGCCGCCGGCTACGCCTCCCGACGCTGCACCATGCATGACACCGGCCGCGGGCGTGGCTCGATTCGCCTGGTGCGCTTGCTGCGTCGAAGGAAAATAGTCTGTGGAATCCGACTGCAATCCCCCTCGCGGCGGCGGTCGCTTTTCCTTCGACGCCTGCTTGTCATTCTGCGCTGGCAAAATAATGTTTTGCGATTGAGACGGCGCTGGAGACTGTGGAAAAGATTGTGCCGCGGTGGCAGCCGGTTCGTTCCGCGCTGTGAGGTTAGAACCAAAACTCCCGCTCTTCTGGCGCTGCCGGTATTGAACAATTCCGAACGATGCAATGGCGATGATTCCGGCTAGCGCGACGCTCCACCGCAGAACTGGCCAACCCAGCCGACCGGTGCGCGCAGCACTGGCGGAAGCACTCGCCGGGACCGCTTCACTAGCAGGCAGAGCCAACGTGACCATCTCGCGGCAGTCGTTACAACGCGCAAGATGCTCCAGCACCCCAGTTCGCTCGGATTCGCCCAGTGACTGCTCGGCAAACGCCGTCAAGAGATCCGCATCTGGATGAGCTTCTGCGCCCGCCGTTTCCTGCAGCCGCTTCAGCACGATCTTGGGAACGTCTTGCATCTGTAGTTGCGAGCGTCTCCTTCTATCTGCAAGATTCTTCTAATTCTTGGCCCGCGGCGCAATCTTTTGCTGTAAACGTAAAGCATCCTTCTTCTCTAAGAACGTTGCTCCCGGAGATTCTTGCCCCAAACTTCGCCGAATGTTCACTTGCAGATCGCGCACATCCACTTCCAAGGCCTCCTCCGCTGCCCGGCGGTCAACGCCTTGCCGCATCATGCCCGCCACGATTTTCTTGCGTAATGATTTGGCCAGTTTGTCCACCTTGCGGCTGATGGTGGACTCGTGAACGCCCAGCATCCGCGCCACCTCCGCCAGCGTACGCCCATCCAGATAATACGCCGCCAGCACCAAACGGTCTTCGCTAGAAAGCTCGGCCAATGCTGCGTCCGTGCAGGATTCCAGGCGTGAGTTCCCGGACGAACCCGGCTCCGTCTCGCGCGCTGCAAATTGCGCGCCCTCTTCAATCTCTTCGTCCAGGCTCACCAGGCGTTTAGTCCGGCGGTAGCGATTCACAAATTCCTGTGCCAGCACTGTCCGCAGCCAGCCTTCTAACGATCCTCGCCCGGTAAACGATGCTAGCTTCGAAACGCGCTGGCCCTCGCGCGTGCTAACCCCGTACAGTTCGGCATATAAGCTGTCCGCGAGCTCGCGTGCCGCTGAATCCTCGCGGGCGATGCGCAGCGCCGCTTGATAAAGCTTTTCCCGGTAACGCGTAAGGAAAATCTCCCAAGCGGAGTTGTCCCCGTTGGCGCAGGCACGCGCCAGAGCGAGTTCCTCCACTCGCAGGCTCTGCAGAAAAATGCGAGCCTCGGATTCGCTTCCTGCTTCCGGGAGATACTTCGTGGCCACATCGCACAGGATCGCAGCAAACCCTTCGCAGCTAATACCAAACTTTTCGCCGCCGCTTTTCGCGTGCAACTCCCCGATCAGCTCGGCGACTGCCGATTGCACCGGAGCGGAGATCGTTTTCGTGGCGCTCATGCAAATTAAAGTAGGGAACAGTCGACTGTCCCTGATGCTATCAATTCCTCAGATGCGCGTAACCCGAATTTTGCCTGCAAGGTTCCGCTTTCTCTGCGTTCTTCCCCCAAGTCGGTTAAGCGGGCAGACGTAACCCGGCGACAGGGATACATCCTGACCTCGCAGCGTGCCAGCCCGCCAAAAGGGAGGAGAACTATGCGTCGGAGATTATTTGTGACCCTGATTGCAATGTTGGCTGTGGCGGCAACGTTTTATCTGAATTTGCAGCGTGTTCATGCCGGGCAGGAGCCGGATGCCTCCGGCTACCAGGTGTTGGAGCCCATCCGGCAGGGAAGCCTCACAGTTTTTCCGGTAGTCACTTCCAAATCCTACCCCACGGGCCAGTTTCTTACACTCGACGAGGGGCTGCGCTCCGGAGAAGTGGTAGTTACCGAGTACGGAAATATTCGCGGGCTCGTCCGCCGGCACAGTACGCCCTCGATCCAGCGTGACAGCGCACAGGTAAACCAGCTAGCGCTGATAAACAACTCCAAGCGGCCACTATTGCTTCTCGCCGGCGAGATTGTTGCCGGAGGCAAGCAGGACCGCGTGATCGGCATGGATCGCATCGTTCCGCCGGAAAGCGATCCCATCGACCTGAATGTGTTCTGCGTGGAGCCCGGCCGCTGGGTCGCAACCAGTAACAATTTCGGAACGTCCGGAGCGACCTACGGGTCAGTGGCTGGCGGAACTGCCGGGGGAGTCGCCGGCGGCACGCTCATGGCTCAACCCTCCGTCCGCGCCAAGGCCATGGGCGACAAAGATCAAACCCAGGTTTGGGCCGAGGTAAAGAAGCAACAGCAGTCGATGTCGGTCGAAGTGACCGAAGCATCACCGTCGCCGACCGCCGCTGGTCAGATAGCTTCCACAAGTTCGTACGCCGTAATAATGGAGAACAAAGACGTGAGGCAAGAAGTGGACAAAATCGCCAAGCCAATCGAGCAGAACTATCAGAGCCTGATCAAGCAATTGCGGGACCGCAAGGCTGTCGGAGTGGTAGTCGCGGTAAACGGGCGTGTCATCTGGTCCGATGTTTTTGCCAGCACCGAGTTGTTGGAAAAATATTGGCCCAAGCTGGTGCGCTCCTATGCATCGGAAGCCGTGGTGACTCACGTGAAAGGGGCAAGGGCCACCTTGGCCCAAGCGGAATCGTTCTTGGCCGATATGGACGGCCGCAAGGAGACCATCGAGAGCGAACCCGGCGTCTTCCGTCACACCGAAGTCAACGGTAACGGCTTCAAAGCCTTCGCCCTCACGTCCCTCCTGCCGAAAACAGGCTTCGACGTGCACGTCGCAAAGATGGCCGAGTGAGCATGCAGCGGCTAAGAAGTAAGTGTTCCGCCGTGAGTGATCCGTCGTCGGATGTCAAAGGCACGGTGGTGGTCAGTGGCTGGGTGATGCGTGGTCAATGATGCCTCGCCACTAGCCATTGACCACACTGACCACTAACCGCCGTCATGACCGGCAAGCGGTAGCTGCAAATAAAAGTCCGCCGCCTGGTACCCTTGTATTCACACTTCCAACTTCCTATCATTGTCGCGATGAAAATTTGGTTTAGAACCGACGCGAAGGGAAGCGCGGGGCAGTCGCCTCAGAACCCCTACTCCGCCGAACTCAGCCATCCGCTTCCGGGCTGTTCGCGACCCATGCCAGCAGCCCTCGTTGCCGCCTCCTATCGACGGTTTCGCCGAAGTGGTTACACCACGCCTAACCGGCCTGGCCAGGACGAATTTGGCGACGGATACGGTTTGCTCGATAATATTTCTACCCCGTTCTGGCCAAAAAGCGGAAGTTATAGAAAACAAAAGATTAAACCCTCTCTACCCGGGGCCAGAACTGCAGATAGTGCCTTACGCTTTCTTGCACAATTTTCACGCTCTGTGTGCCACGGAGTCCTCCGTCGTGAATCCTTCTTCGCCGTCTTTCGGGCTTCTCGACAATTCGTCGCTGCGTTCTTGCTCCTCGCGCTCACCGCTGCAACGCCCCTCGCGGCACAGCCAAACCTCTTCGCCATCCTGAGCACTGTCATAGTCAACGCGCAACAACCCACCATCCCCGAACTCTTCGGCAGCGGAGAAGCGGCTTTGCGCGCCGGCAATTTGGACCAGGCCGAAATTTCCTTCAAAAAAGTGTTAACGCAAGATCCCAATTTCGCGGGTGCTTACGCGAATCTCGGCGTCATCGCTATGCGTCGCCAAAATTGGCCGGCCGCTCTCGACCTATTGCAAAAAGCCGAGCGCCTCGCGCCCAAGGTCGCCGGAATCCGCCTCAATATCGGCTTGGTGCATTACCGCCAAAGCGAATTCAAGATCGCGATAGGCCCATTTGAATCCGTGGTGCGGGATAAGCCCGACTCCCTGCAAGCGCGCTATCTTCTCGGCCTCTGCTATTTCTTCACCGAGCGCTACACCGACGCAGTTCGCACCCTCCAGGATCTGTGGCCGCAAGAATCGAATGATCTGAATTATCTCTACGTCCTCGGAAACGCAGCCGACAAGGCAGGGAACACCGAGTTACAAGATCGCGCCCTCAGTCGCTTCGTGGAACTAGGCCAGAACACCGCCGAATATCATTTGCTGATGGGCAAAGCTTTCCTAAACCGCGAGGAAAATGACAAAGCGCTGGCTGAACTTCAGCAGGCCGCGCAATCCGATCCCAGTCTGCCCTTCGTTCACTTCAACCTGGGACTCGTTTACCTGGCGCGCCTGGATTTTGACCGCGCCAAAGAGCAATTTGAAAAGGACATCGCGCTCGAACCCGACGTGGCGTTCAACTACGACCGCCTCGGTCTGGTTTACATTTATCAGCAGCAGGACGCCAAAGCGGAGGAAAACTTCCGCGAAGCGCTGCGTCGCGATTCCCATTTGTCGAGTTCATATTTTGGTTTGGCGCGCGTGTACCAGCGGGAAAAGAAATTCGATCAAGCCCTGACCGCAATCGACTCCGCCATCAAAATCGACGAAGACAATTCCAATTATCACAACCTAAAAGGCCAAATTTTGCTGCGCCAAGGGCACACACAGGACGCACAGGCTGAACTCGCCACCGCCACCCGCCTGCTCAACGCCAGCCGCGCCCGCCGCCAAACCGAGCTGAGCGGCGAAGCCCTCCCCGAGCCCGAACTAGCCGCCGAGCCCAAACCATGATGAAACGGAATCCAGAAGCGTCCGGTTTTTATTGCGACTTCAGAAATCGTTCTACGTCGCGCGCCGTGGGCATCGAAGGCTGCGCGCCGACTCGTGTCACGGAAATTGCCGCAACTGCCGAAGCATACCGAGCAGCCTGCAGCGGAGCCGCTCCGCGCAGAAGACTTACAGCGAACCCGGCATTGAACGCGTCGCCCGCCGCTGTACTGTCGACCGCCTTAACCGCAAACGCCGGAACCATCTCCCGGGTTCCTGCGCTGGTAGCCAGAAAAGCACCTTGTGCGCCCATCTTGATCACGACGTTCTTCGGCCCGCGCTCCAAGAGCAAGTCCGCGCAGCGCGCCGCCGTCTCCAGGGTCACCGGCTCGTTCGCGTCAAGACCACATAGGATGCGCGTCTCGCTTTCATTGGGCGTGATCCATGTGGCGCATTGCAGCAATCCTTTGGGCAGCTCTCGCGCCGGAGCGGGATCCAGCATCAGCGGAATTTTATTCTTGTGAGCAAAAACAGCCAGCGTCTCCATGGTGATCAGCGGAATTTCCAGTTGCGTCAAAAACATTTCCGCCTTGCGCAAAAGCGCGGAGGCTTTCGTTAGATCTTTGGGCAATAACTTCCCATTCGCTCCCGGAACGACAACAATATTGTTCTGCCCGTCGTCGCCGGTATTGATCAACGCCACGCCCGACGAACCTTTCACCGTTCCAACTCCACTTACTTCCACTCCAGCTTTACGCAGCGCGCTCTTCAGCGCTGAACCGAATGAATCGTCGCCCACTTTCCCGAGTATGCTCACCGGGTAGCCAAGCCTTGCCACACCGACAGCTTGATTCGCGCCTTTTCCGCCGTGAAAAGTTGAAAAAGTGCGGCCCGTCAGAGTTTCGCCCGGCAGCGGCACTCGCTCCCCCGCCGCAACCAAATCCAGATTTATGCTCCCCACAACAACAATATGCTTGCGCATTGATTTACGCCGCTCCTTGGCAATTGCCAAGGCTAACACCATACGAGGTCGCAAAGGAGGTACGACTCACGTCGAGCCAGAATAAAGCAGCTCCGCTCGCGCTGAAAATTTCCAAATTTATGCTCCCCACTCGGCGATCAACTCAGGGAGTTGTTTGTCATCGCGACATCCTTGCAAGCTGATTCTTGACCGGGATGCAGCTGCAAGGAGTCGAGGATCCCCTACTAGATCATCGTCGTCTCGATCGGCGCCCGCGCAAAAAAAACAGACGCAAAAAGGATCGTCGAAGCCATCAAAGAAACGGCCGTCATAGCGCGCGGCTAGCTTTCAGCCTCATGGAAAACGGTGGCCGTGTCTGTAAAGCGGTGCTCTAAAAACGAGTTACGAAAATACAGTGGCCTCTTCGGTGAAAGCCCAACGGCGGGCCCGCTAAAAACAATGAATGTTTAACTACTCCTCGTGGTCGAGCGGTTTGCCGTCGGGTCCCACTTGGACTTCCATCTTCTTGGTGCCGGTCAGCACCTGGGCTTCATAGGCAACTATCTTTCCGTGTTTTGTTATGGATTCGACTTTCGTGATCTTGCCTTCACCCGCTTTGGTCTTGAGTCCATCACGCACTGGGGCGGAGAGGTTGTCGAACTGTACTTGTTCTTCGATTTCAATCACAGCGCCGGTTTGATCGATGCTGACGTCTTTCGAGTGGCCGTCAACAGTCAATTCCACTTCATATTCCGGCTTGCCATTTTCCATTTCCTTTGAGTAGCCGCGAACCGTGGCTCCTTTGCTGTACTCATCGGCGGTCTTCTGAACTTCAGCTGGCAGGGCAGATTTTTTCAAGTGCTTTTCATGCTCTTGTGCGAAAGCACCAAGGGAAAGAAACAGGCCGGTCATTATGCAGATGGATATTCTGCTTTCGGTCATGAGATTCTCCTTTTCAGCGTCAACCGTCATCATCGACAAGACGACTCAGAGTCGCTTGTCAGGCTTTTATTCTGTTACCGCTCTCTGAAAAGCACCTGAACGCACGACGATTAATGTGGAACTGAAGGTTGAGGCAGAGAACTCCCATGGCGTCAATATTGTGGTAAGACTTTTGATAGTATAAGTTTGCAGCGGAAAAGCCCGGGTGGCGGAATGGCATACGCGGGGGACTTAAAATCCATTCTCCGCTTTTGCAGCGAGCCGCACCGAAACGCAGCGCAGCGAAATCGCCTGTGTTTGCAATGGATTCCCACGCCTGCATAACGCATTGCCGCGCAAGTAAACGCATCAAATTGCAAACCCAACCGACACCACTACCGACACTAGCGAAGGGATAAAAGAAGGAGTCGAAATACGAAAGCGTGATTCACCGGAAGGGTTTACCATCCTTATTTTTCGACCGGCCTAAAAGGAAGCTCGGGTACAGCCAGAAAAATTCTCCGGCCCGCTGAATTTTTTCGCTTGCTGTTTTTTGTTTTTCTGCCTTCCTCGCCGCTGGTGGCTGTTGTCTGGGGAAATATCTCGTCCCAATTGGGACACACGTCGGTACTCGGCCCCTACCGCCCATTCGGGCGATAGAAGCAAATTGCCGGTGGCGGCTTCCTATCGAAACCTGTGAATCAAACTTCTTGCAAAGATGGTCAGCCACAAATTCAAAATTTGAACCGCGCTACTCAGATTCGGGCCGTTATTCTGAGATTCGGCCAGCGCCACTGATTTGCTGATACCTACTTTGCATCCTTGCGGCCTAGAGCAACGTACGGGTCGAGCATAAGACCGTATCTCATGTTAACGAGGCCCATGAAGTACCAGCACGTGCGGTTCATATAATCAAACTCATCGACCGCGTCTTCTATCGGCTGACCAAGTGCGTTGCCGTGAACTATATTCTGTCGCAACCAATCTAAGCGCTCAATTCGAGCGAGGTCGAAAGCATATCCATGCATTGGCGACCAACCCTTCTCCGGTCGGCAGCGGGCGTGAAGGCGGCCAATCTTCTCTTTCAAGGATTTCATTTCCAAATCTTCAAGAAGGTCTTTAAGTTTCATTCGTAGAATTTCTTCAATTGGCTTTTCACGAACCAAGGAAAGCGCAACTTGTTTGTTCGAAAGTTCTGGCTCCCAGTCGTTCGGCGCTTGGAGCGCGATTACGCGACAATAGTCGAAGGCAGCGCCGTCCACCATCGAGTGGCCAAATAGGATTGTGGCAGCATTCAATAAGTTAGTTGCTGTCTCCGCACTTTGCTTTACTCCCAGCTCAACAAACTTCTCCTTCGGCATCGCCTTGCGAAATGCTTCTACGTCCGTGACCAATTTCATGTAATCAGGGTCGGAAATCGTTAGGTCGTAGAGGAATTCGGCCTCTTTCGTTTTCACGAGTGTTGCAGCGGCGAATCCTGCTTGCACAACCTGCCTAAAAATAGACACTGTGCTCCAAGCGCGTAGAGTTCGACCGTGAGTCTCGCTGAATAGTGTTTCGGCTGGCGTGGGCACTATTTTAAATTTCCCTTGCTTCTATATCCGGCCATCCGTTTGACTTAGACGACAACACCGCGCCGCGAGTGGGGGCGAAGGGTTTTCAACCTTGTTGTTACTCGCAGGGACTTAAGCGTCCGCCGTAATGGGGACGGGTTCTAGCGAATCGAGGTTTAGGAGCTTCAGTTTTTCGTCCCTCGAACCTAAGGACACACCCCACCGTTCTTCGAGAAATGAAAGCATTTCCAAGCCTCGGTCCAAAACGCATTCAGGGGTCCAGTCCAAAAACTGAGCTACCTTAATCTCGCTGTAGGAGCCATTGAAGTAACCTCTTACGCCGTCTTCGTCTTGTTTCTTTTTGGAAAAACGCCTATTTGAGAACTTGGAATTGCGGCTTTGCGACAGCGCTAGCAGGTTACCAAGAGAGTTCAACAAAGTTTCGCGCTCTTTTTTTGGTCTCGCCTTGAAAGTTGCCCATTCCGCCGCGCTCACTCCGCTTGTCGCGGATTGTGGATAAATGTGCTCAATAGTCAGGTAGTCTTTCTTCGAAGCAATGAATTCGTACCAATCGAGTCTCGCGGCTCCCATTCCAGCTTTAGCCTTTAGGTACTGCTCATATTCAAAAAGAAAATACCTAAGACCCGACCAGCTATAAAATCCGTCTCCACGAAGGAATAGGTCACGCATCTCACTTACGGCTTTATCTACTGAGAAATATTGACCTGTGCGCTCCCGAATGATTTGAGTGACCTCTGGCAGAGTCTTCTCGCCACGGAAAAGTTGACTCGCCAAACGGTAAAATTCGCTGTCTCTTGTGTCCGAACGCCGTTGGCAAAGCCGCCCTACCAAGAATACGAAGCGCTCGGCGGCATCGAGAAAGGCGACCATGTCAGCGTTGGGCGGTTGTTTCTGCAACGCTGCCATCATGAGCGGCTCGAACGCACCTCGCCCCAACCTGTCAAGTCGTTCAAGCCCCCGACGAACACTCTCGGGTAATTCAGTTACTCGATTCGGAAACTTTATCGAGTGCCATTTCCTTACAGAATCCTGAACGCTGGTCACGTAGTGTTGCAG
>Ga0307477_10004087_pt1 | contig 10666 bp, 20 predicted proteins | sample atmos_gasesECM2C_FD_203316 | JGI IMG/M metagenome (GOLD analysis project Ga0307477, IMG submission 203316) | Hardwood forest soil microbial communities from Morgan-Monroe State Forest, Indiana, United States - atmos_gasesECM2C_515 | ecosystem: Environmental > Terrestrial > Soil > Temperate... | reverse complement strand
ACCACTGCGTGCAGTTGCGGAGGGTTTAAGTGCGTCGTACACTGTCCAGCATGTGGCTCCACCCAGTGTTACGCGTTCAAAAAGGGAAACGCGCCTATGTTTCTCCATGATTCACCAAAGCCCTTTACAGTGCGTGCCTTCCGGTGTAAGCAATGTGGTGACGCTTTCACAGAGCTTGCTAGTGCCACTGCGTGTCACGCGCGGAGACGCTTTCAACAGAAAGCGGAGCAGGAACAGCGTGTGACTAAACAACTTGAGAAGGCTCCACCGGAGGTTGTGAATGATATCCTCGAAGCTGCGAGGAAGCATCTTACGCGTACGCGTGGTGAGAAACCTATGGTTGATGAAGTAACAGCGAAGCTATTTGAACCTCCGGTTTTTGAGGAAGGTGGTGGTGAGAAATGAACCCTAAATTTCTAATTAAATGCACTTCGTGTAGTCGAAAGACTAACCGTGCTTACGCGCGTGCTCACGCTGGTCAGTGCAAGCAATGTGCGGAGCCTGGCTCCCACTCGCGTAACGCTAGCGGTAAACCTACGCGGAGCGAGCGCATTCTTGAACACGGATACCAAGCGTACGCACGCGAGGAAGGTCATTATGATTGACGTGCTTTGCATTCTACTATTCACACTGTGGTGGTTCTACGGTGACGACGAATGAGCGAAGCTCTCTACATATGTATAGACTGCGAACTCGCTTCGCGTAGCGATGAACCCACTCGCTTAAACGAGCACTCGCTGTGCTTACGCTGTGGCTCTTCGAGTGTCGTTCCTGTGGACACGCTCCGCGAGCTAGCTGTTAAAGCGAAACGCGAAAGCGAAGCTCCACCTTCGGTGGATAAGGACCACGTCAAGCGGGTCGAGGCTATGCGCACACAGCGTTTACGCGATAGTCAACCACTTCGTGAGTGGCTCACCCGCGTAGCGGGAGCGCCCGTGACTCTCATCCTCGAAGGTAAAGTTTCTGTGACGAGGTGTGATAATCAGGTTGCTAAAGCACTCGCAGAGTGGGACGGTTGGGCGTGGTACGTTCACTACCCTTGGTCTACACAAGATATCGAAGATAATCCAGCCCCCGGCCACTTTGTGGTAGAACTCGTTCAAGGCGTTAAGAACGGACCGAGGTGGGTGATCGTACTAGACTCAGAGGTAGTGGAAGTTAGATCGTTCCATCTTGGAACGAGTTAACAGGAGGTCACCATGTCGCAACTGTATGATTCTGTACCCGACTCTGTTAGGGAATCCATCTACAATGCTGTAGAGGATTGTGTTAGACGTGGTGTCTCGTTGAGTGACCTAAAGAGAGTAATCGCGCAAGCGTGGACTGACGTACACCGAGAACGACTTAGCATCGCTGAAAAAGACGCAACTGCGTTCTTATCGAAGTAACCACCCTGCAAGGGTGTAGCGCGCTTCGCGCCTTCGGCGTTATGAACATTTACGATTCCACACTCGAAGGATTCACACCATGGTGGACACGTTGCACACTCGAAGAGTTTGACTACCAGCTTTCGCGTAAGGAACGTGCGTTGCATTTCTGTCGTGGTAGAGCGCGTGATCTGGGGGCCGATTCTGGCGGCTCATATCAAGTTTCTAGAGGAATATCGTGCACAGGTTTTGCACAGGCTATCTCTCTGAATCTAAAGAGCTTCGCTCCACTCGCTCTTACAGAGCCACTTGACTTCCATGCGAGAATGCCTCATAATCGCAAAAGAGTTTAGCTTCTGCTACGCAGAGCTAAAGCCCGCTACGCTATGCGTAGCAAACTTAAACGAGGTGATTTATGAAGACGAACATTGCAACATATTACACCGTAGGAACCGGGGACAACGAAGAATTGCTCCGGGAGAACAAGTTTCAACAGCTCGTAGAGGAGGCGGGGAAGAAAACCCCACCGGAAGCCCCGCCCTCTCCCACCAAGGTGCAATCCTTCGGACTCCCCGAGGCGGAGACGGACGCGGATATTCTCGCACTCTGTCCTTCGGAAGAGATTCGAGTCTCTCTCTTCAACCGCGCAGCGTCGCTGAAAATGCTGAACGACATCCGAGACAAGATGCTGAACGACGAGAACTTTGCTCCGCAGGACGGAGTCCTCGATTTGACATCTGTAATCTCGGAACCGACGGAGCGACGCACGGCTTCGCCAGAGGCGAAGATCGAAAAGCTTCTCTCTGGTCTCTCCGAGGATGCGGTAGCACGAATCATGCAAAAGATTTTGGAGAAGCAGACGGCGCCTTCGGCAGCCGCGAGCGCGTAGTTCTACTCGAATCGCAGGGACGCGCAAGCGGATTCTCACACCGAAGGAACTTAGTTGCTTGTGCTTCGCATGTGTGTAGCCGTGATTACCGTCTTGGTAAATACACATGCGAAGCATTCTTTTCCAGAATGCGAAGCACCCCACTCTTTAGGCACCACCTTTCGAGTGGGGTGCTTTCGTTTTAAGTGTCAATTATGCTAACGCAAGTGTTCCATTACGGAGTAAAAACATGGCTTACAGACAACGAAGTGGTGTAGGTGGTATGGGTACTCACACTCCTGGTTACTCAACACCACAGTCTCAACGAACTACCCAGTGTACATTCACCTGGGACATGCCGCGCTCCGCGTACGGCGTGAAGTGTGAGTATCAGCCTAATTTCATTGAGTTTATCAAAGCGAAAATCCCTGCGAGCGACCGCGTCTGGGACCCTAACGTCAAAACTTGGTTCATCAAAGAAGCTTGGTTCGACGTTATGCATGAGCTAGCTCTACAACTCTGGCCGGGAGCGGTCACCGTGCTAACACGCGCAGCGAGCGAAGCTGCGTGGCAAGCACAAGAGAACGCACGCAAAGCGGCGCTTGCGGCTCAAAGACAAGCCGTTCTAGGGCCACTCGAATCAGCTTTGCTCGAATTCACCCTACTCTGCGACGAAGACGCGCTCCGCGCTGCTTATCGTAAAATGTCATTAGCACTACACCCCGACCGCGGGGGCGACGCGGATAAGATGGCTCGACTTAACGCGCTGTGGTTCGTCGTAGAACAAGAACTTCGTAAGAAGGAGCAACCGAAGTGACCTACGAGCAACAACACTTTCTCTCACTCGTCTACTCCCACATCGAGTTAGCGAGAGACGCACTCCACCTCGGTAAAGTGTTCGACGTCGAGAGCCACCTCGAACTCGCAAAGGGTTACTTACGTGCGTCGTTGAGGAAAGTAACTAGTACGACTGCGTCGAGACAAAAGATCAATAGGACGTTCAAATCACTACAAAATAAAACTAAACGAGGAGAACATACAAATGGTTAAGAAGTGGAGCAAAGCTCGACGCACAGCGTTCGAGCGTCGTAAGAACGCATCAGGGCTACACCAAGCGACGAACGTAAAGCCACTCGAATCTTACTACGTCGACGAAGTCGCGAAGCAACCTGCGGTCGACGTACGTAAACTCGAAGAAACTGCGTTCCGTCGTGGAATGTTCACTGCACTACAAATGGTAATCGACGCACTCGTGCGGGAGCTTCGCTAGGAAGGACTCAACGACAATGACAGATGATCTAAAAGACAAGAAAGTAACGCAGAACCCGCTTGCGCAACCCGTTAAAATGGGAAGCAAGCTTAATTCTTTCCACAAACAAGTAATCGAGGGCGCGAAGACCGCGCAGCAGTACGCGAGCGCAGCTAGCCCCACCTCGACCTACGCAGACATGTCTACGACTGTAATCTTCCCCGACTGTAGCGGGTCGATGGATGAGGTCGTGGGCCTCCCATACGGTGGCGATTACAACCGAGGCACCGAAGAACGACACAACAAAGTTTACTACTGCCGTCAGGCAGTTAACACGTTCCTCGACAATTGTTTCGCAGGCGCTACGCGTGTAGGTATAGCGAGCTTTCCCGAACTCGTTGTCGTAGAACCCACCCTCGACCTACTCACGGTGAAACAAAGTGCGCAAGCGATTGACGCCACAGGTGGAACACCTATGGACGAGCCACTTGACTTCGTTATTCACGAGTGGACTAGCGTCACTCACGGTATCATTATCTCCGACGGATGTCCCGACTCCGAGCAAAGTGCGCTAGCAGCCGCGCAGCTTTACAAGGATAAAGGTGTGAAACTGGACACCGTCCACATCGGAGATAAGGACGAACGTGGTGAATCTCTGATGAAGAAAATCGCGGAGTTAACTGGTGGAGTGTACATCAAGTTCTCCAACGTGAAGAACTTCGCAGAGAACTTTAAGTTCCTCACTCCACAACACCGACTTACGCTAACCACGTCGAAGAACCCTATCGCTCTACTCGGCGCTGCGGATGTGAAACTATGACACCACCAGAGGAGACCTACCTCAACCTAGTAGGAGCCGAAGGCCACGCGAAGGCGGCTCGGTCTTTCGACGTAATCGTGCAAGAACAGAACCAATTCGTGCTTGCAGGAGCACGTAAACTATTCTTCCTAGCTCTGCTCAACGCGTTCTACCGCGGGCAGAACAGCGGAGTTGAGCAAGCGCGCTCCGCGATAGCTACCGCTCGGCGGAACGCACGCGGTGAACAAAGTGGGAGAGACAGTGACGGACACTAATCTCACAGACGAACAGGTGCAAGTCTTCGCTACGCTCATATCGAAGATGCGTGCGTTGCAAATCGACGCGAGTCCATTGCCTACGGTCACCACAGGTCCAATGATTAGTGTCTACCGATTTGAACCAAAGGGTGCAACTAGAGTCACCACGATCGAGAACCTTGCGAACGACTTTGCTGTCGCACTCGGTTGCGAAGCAGTGCTTGTAAAGCGAATGCCCGGCGACAGCGCCGTAGGCGTCTTCGTCCCGAACAAAGTTCGTACAGGAGTAACGTTTCTACAAACAATCTCGAACGTGTGGCCTCTTCGAGACAAGCTCGCTATCCCACTCAATCTAGGGATAACACAGATCGGAGACCCACTAATAGAGGATTTAGCTACGCTACCACACCTGCTCATAGCAGGCTCTACGGGTACTGGGAAGTCTACTCTACTCACCACGCTAATAACAACAATCATCGCGGTTAAGTCTCCCACCTCGGTGAGACTCGTACTCTCCGACACGTCGGGCGTCGAGTTCGGTCATTTTATAGGAACACCCCACCTCGAATTTGAACCTTCTACGAACGTCTACCGCACACTCGAACACATAGCCTGGCTCGCGGAAGAGACTGACGTTAGGATGAAGAAGTTACAACAGCGAAGCTGCCGTAACATTACGGAGTACAATCTCAACGTAAGTGAGCGTGATAAACTACCTTACATCGTCTTCATAATCGACGAAATCGCAGATTTGATGCTTCATAAACACAAGAATGAAGACGAGAAAGTGAGTGTGAGTAAACTCTTTGAAGAGAGACTATGTCTTCTCGTCGGTCGCTGTCGTAAAACAGGTATTCACGTGATTGCGAGCACACAAAGACCTTCGGTGAATATCGTAACCGGAAGTATAAAAGCGAACTTCCCCGCTCGACTTACGTTGAAGCTACCAAGCGCGGTAGATTCTCGTACTGTGTTAGACACCGAAGGTGCGGAGCACTTGCTCGTTCTAGGAGATATGTTATACAAATCACCGTTAAGACCAGAACTAATAAGAGCACACGCTCCGATTACTCGCAACTCAGAAATCTTAGCTACGATTGAAGCGATCGTAAGGAGTAATCAACAATGACATCACCGAGTGAGTTTGCTAAACTGTTGTTCAACAGGAACTACAACGAATACGTTACTCTCATCACCGCCAGAGACGCTGAACGGGACGCCCGCATCGAGGCTGCGGTGAAGCCAATGACTTGCGGTCACCCTGCGATTCTGTACAACAATCGCGCAGAGGACTGTGAATGGTGTCTCTCAATCGCCAAGGCAGAGAAACTGATTCGGGCGTTTAATGGAAAAGGTCAAATTGAGGGCCGGATTACCGACGAACTTCTCCGCGCTCTCGGAAGGAAGGTCGAGCCATGAGTGACCCGCTTGAGCCGTTGAGGAAGATGATCTCACGATCAATTTTGTCACGAGCAGGACATTGCCGCCATTCTCGCCCTCGACCCATCGGAAAGCCAAAACATCGCTGTGAAGGCGGCTGAGGAGCACAAACGATGACCACCACACCCGACAGCTACCCGAGTCTCGCCGAGTTGCGCGTGGCGGTGAAGGTGATGGAGATAGTAACTAATCACGGCAATTGGGCGCTCCATTTGCAATCACATGAGACAGAGATTGGTCAGCGTGTTTTTCAGTGGTGCTGCGAGCCGGGAAACGACGTTCCCGCCATGCTGGAAAAGACGAGGCGGCAGATTGAGATTCTGGAGGGTCGATAAAGGAGGTTAAAAACTATGTTCATCTATAAACAACTCAGGGTAACCTTCGACTACTCACCCGAGTTCGACAAACACAACCACGAACTCGTTGGCTACGTTATTCAACGTTACCCACGTAAGGTCGTAGCCACCGCTATCGTCACGCGGGAGTCCGTACCTACGTGGTACGAAGAAACACGTAAGAGATACCCCGAAAATAAGTACACGCTACTCCTCGGAACAATCTCGATCGTAGGAATCGTAGAGAGTATGGTTGATAGTGACGAGTCGAGTGAGAAAGATAAAGCGTTCTATCAACCAAGCGCAGCTAAGCGTGATCCGTCGGCTAATTAAAGTAACCACAGCCTGTGGAAAAGCTGTGCGTATGTGCATTTCGAGGCCGCTTTTCGCTCTATCTCTATGATTCTAAAGGAGATAAAATCACTTGACTCACTCACACTCTGTGCTATAATCGCTCTTTCAAATGACAACGAGTCCAACGTCCCGTACTCGAACTGTAGTAATCGGTGTCTGTCTCCCCCGCGAGACTTACGATGCCTTCGTTAAGCGAGTGCCTAAGTCGAAGCGTCAACGATCGAAGATTATCGACTTGTTACTACAAAAGTTCCTTGCAGGTGAAGTAAAGCTTTCACAATCGTACTAGAAGTTAAAATTCAACGAAAGGTCTCCCGACCTATGGAAGCTCTCCCACTCGAACGAGTTCGCCACTGTGCATTCACTCCGTGTGTTGAGGACGCACTGACGTGCTGTGCAAAATGCGGTAAGTGGTTCTGCCTCGAACACGCAAGCGATCTTGAGCCTACGAAGTATTGTAACGAATGCCTAAAAGTCGAAGACGCCACCCTCGAAACCTCTCCTATCGTAGATGCCGAAGGCACTCGTCACTCGGGTAAAGTTATCCGACCTGTCGGTCTTGTCTTCGCTCAGAATAGTAAACTCATTCACGAGATGAGTGACGATGAGTTGAAAGAGTACATAACTCATTATCAACAAGCTGTGCGCGACTGCGAGCGCAGCCTCGATTACGCGCGTATCACTCTGGGCAACGCGTTATACGTCGCGGGCGACCGTGAGATAGCAAAGATTAAACGTGAAACGGGCGAAGTCTACTTCCCGCCACCGCGTAAGGTCGCGCAGATGCCGCGCAAGCGTACGGCTAAAGCTGTTGACGAGAATGCGCTCGCAGACTTTATTGCGAAGCATTTAACGGTGGACCAACTCAAAGCATTCATGACGAAGAAGAAGAGTTAATTCATTCCAGAATGGAGCGAACTAACAATGAAGATAACGATAGACTTTATCCCCCACCTCGAACAACGCTATAACACCTGCGGTGACTGGGTCCTCGATCAGAACGGTGATTTAAATATTCACGTCAGTCGAATGTCCTCAACCAAGCGTGAGCAACTTGTTGCTGTTCACGAACTTGTTGAAGCACTACTTTGTTTGAACGATGGTATTACACAAGAAGAAGTCGACGCTTTCGATATTTCTTACAGGGACTTAGCTGGTGAACAAGGAGACGCACCGAACGCTCCGTATAGAGAACAACATTGCCTCGCCACGGGCGTTGAGCGAGTGCTCGCAGCAGTTATGCACGAACAGTGGCTCGATTACGAGAACGAACTCATCGACATGACTGCTGTGTACGAAGGACATCATAGTGGTGAGGAACAAAGTGAGTGAATCTTTAGTCAAACCCGGCCAGCTCTACGAGCTTGCTCCTGACGGTAAGTGGAACATGTTCTTCGACGCTAGTATGTTGAAAACATTCCTCGACTGCCCTCAGAAGTTCGCTTACAAGTATGTCGACCACCTTCGTCTACGCGGGGCTGTCAACTGGAAGAGCGAGCTTGGTTCTTGGTGGTCTTCGACCATGCAGCTCTACTACAACTCGTTCCGTCAAGGTGATTTGACTAAGGAACTCGTTGCTGAATTCGCACTCGAAGCGTGGAATGATCGTAAGATGAGCGCGTTCGCTACTAGCGTACCTAAGAGCTACACCGACTTCGGGGGCGAAGCGGCTGCTGTACTAATGGCGCTTCGCTACTTCGACGAGACATTCGACTACGATAATAACCACTGGAAAGTTCTCTCTGTCGAAGAAGGGGCTGGGCGCCGTCGTGAGTTACTAGTCGGAGAGACCTCGAAGGTTCGCGTTTACTACATCACGCTCCCCGATTTAATGGTCCTAATCGACGACAAGAAACTCGTCCCCGTCGATCATAAAACAAAGGACTACATCGACACTCGTCTACAACACCAATTCAATCCACACCTACAAACCTGTGGCTACATCTGGACCGCTCGCTACTTTGCTACGCAGCAGAGCTTAGAGATAACGACGAATGAGTGCCTCATAAACGTAGCCGCAAGGAACGAGCCGGGTCCGAGAACGAAGAACGATCAGAGATTTAAGAGAATCCCGATTCACTACAATCCAGAGCAACTAGACTTCTGGGCGCTTCGCGTTTTGAAAGCGGCGGAACGCATGAGAACCTGTATCGAAACTGGTTTTTGGGACTGGAACGATGAGTCGTGTCATAAGTATAACGGATGTGAGTTTAGACCTCTAGACTCCGCTCCGCAGGATGCGAGGTTACAAGTACTAAAATCGAGCTACGTGCAGAAGGAACCTTGGGTACAATATCAACCAGATGAAAATGACTAACTAAAATAAATAAAACGACGAGGTGCACCTTGATAGAGGCGACAAGCCTAGAAGAAAGAAAACCCTTCGACCGATTGTTGGCTGCAATCGTCGGGGTTGAGAAGAGTGGTAAATCACGGCTCGCTAGCACCGCGGAGCCTCCCATACTAATCCACGATTTCGACGGGCGCGCCGACGCACTAGCGGGTAAGCGTGGTGTTTACTCCATCACCTACCGCGACGTAGGCGGGTACCAACAACCAAGTGCATTCACTGATTTCTTAAACATTCTCGACCAACTCGAAGCGTCGAGGGATTTGTCTAAACTGAAAGTTCCCTGGGCAGGCGCTCCGCCCCCACCGGACACTATGCTTCGCACTAGCGTCCTCGATTCGATACAGTGGATGGCTAAAGCGGTGATGCGTTACAATCTCTACTCTGGCAGTGGAATAAAGGGCTTCGCCCGCAACATGGCTATCGGCCAAATCACTGTTCGATTTCCAGGTGGATTCGACTCGTGGAACGCAGAGATGGCTGCGCTCGAAGAGTGTATTCTACGAGTATTCGCTCTCAAAACTCACGTTCTGGTGACCCTACATGAACAAGCAGAAGAAGCCCCCGGCTCGACAACGGAGAAGCCCGTTTACACGGGCCGAGTTAACATCTTTCCAGCGCGCTATCAACGCTTATTGGGCCTATTCAACGAAGTTTGGCGGGTATCACGCGGGGTCTCGATCGACGGACGTGCGTCGGGAAGTGTCCCTGTTGTTAAAACGACTCCTACCTATGATTTTGCTTATGGAGCGTCGGCTATGCTACTCGACGCGGAGGAGTACCCGGATATCTCACGTATGATTGCGAAGCACCTTGAGCGTGAAAAGTCTTTGGTTGAGGTGCAGACACCTAGTACTTCATCCATTGTGTCGACACAATCTAACTACAAATAACTCACAAAAAGGAGAGCTAAAAATGGCAACAGGACCAGTAAGAATGGGAGCACCGAAGGACTCAATGGAGGGGCGTAAGCTTCTACCGAAAGGTCGCTACACCGTACAGTGCGACGGCTTCGCACAGAAACTCTCGAAGAAGGGGGATTCGATTAACTATAATCCCAAACTTCGAGTCATTAACCATCCGACACTGAGTGGCGAGAAGGTCTACACCTCACTCAACCAAGGCGCGGGCTTCATCCTCGTCGACTTCTGCCACATGTTGGGCCACCAGATGGAACAAGTTGGAGACGACTTCGTCTTTCCGGGCGGTTTCATCCCTGACGCGAGCGCGCCAGATGATGTCTCGAAGATGAGATATCAAGGGCCGCTACAAGGTGCGGTGGGAGAACTACTCCTTGATGTCAATAAGTACGACAACAAGGATCAGAACTTCGTGAAACAGTACTTCTGCAAAGTCCCCGGCTGCACGCAGAAGCACGCTACCGAACTTACGTAACGAATTTCCCGTAAGGGAAAGCGTCGCTCCGACCTTATCGGTCTAGACCCTCCGAGCTATGCTAAACCGACGAAGTCGTTAAACGGGAGACCACGCAAGGGGTTAGGGTTGAGCAACCTAACCTATTTTTACGGTGAACACGTGTTAGATGAATCATACGTACTTCAATATTCTTGTCTCGTTCTCGAAGACATGAGTGACGCACGTCGTCACGTCTTTGAGTACGAGTTCAAGAAGTTTGTTATCTCAACG
>Ga0307477_10004086_pt1 | contig 10670 bp, 9 predicted proteins | sample atmos_gasesECM2C_FD_203316 | JGI IMG/M metagenome (GOLD analysis project Ga0307477, IMG submission 203316) | Hardwood forest soil microbial communities from Morgan-Monroe State Forest, Indiana, United States - atmos_gasesECM2C_515 | ecosystem: Environmental > Terrestrial > Soil > Temperate... | reverse complement strand
CGATGAATTGACGAAGCTATTGCCGATTTCAAGCGTGCGGTTGAGCTGGCAGAGAAAATTCAGCCGCACGATCAGCGGTTGCTTACAGCGCTCGATTTCCTGGGAAAAGGTTACATGGGACGAGACTGGACTGCCTCGCAAGCCGCACTCGAGCGCGAAGTAAAAGCTGCTCAAGAACTGTCTGGCGCACAGTCTCCTCCGGTGGCTGCGGCGCTGCAATCTTTGGCAATGTGCTCGTTACGTCAGAAGGACTATGCGGGCGCCGAGCATTTCTATTTTCAAGCTGTGGACATCACCGAAAAGTTTTTCGGGGAGGGAAGCGATCAAGTGGCTGCAAGCCTAATCAGCGCGTCCACGGCTTATGTAGTTCAACAGCAGTACGAGAAAGCTGAGCCCTATCTGGTGCGAGCGGTGCACATCGACGAAGCGCTGTATGGGGCTGACAACATCGGAATGAGCATTCCGCTTTCAGCGCTGTGTGGACTTTACGACCACTGGGAACAACCGGCGAAAGCCGCAGCCTGCAATCAGCGCCTGCTGATTGTTCTTGAAAAACAGTATGGTCCGCAAAGCCCTGTCCTTGTAACCATCCTCGCGAACGAAGCAAAAGCTCTACGCGGCCTCGGGCGTTCGGACGAAGCGGATAAGGTAGACCAGCGAATGGCGACTATTCGCGCCGCAACGATGACGTCGAACTGAGTGGAGCTAATCGAGCAGGTCAGGCTCTTCGCGGGTGATGCGCGCGAGGAGCGGTTGGAACTGGAACCAGCCTGCCAGGTGGCTTCCGACTTGTTCCCTGGTGGCAAGGGCGGTGGCGTGATCGATCTTTTTCGGGGTGCCGACCCCTTCCGCCAGCAGTTGAGCCTGACAGCTGCGATCCATCGTGATGAACCACCAGGCGGCCTCTTCGACGCAGTGGCCGACTGTGAGCAGGCCGTGATTTTGGAGAACGGCGGCTTTGCGCTGGCCGAGGGCTTGGGCGATGCGCTCGCCTTCCGATGTTTCGTAGACGACGCCGGTAAAATCGGCGAAAACTGCGTGGTCTTCGTAAAACGCGCAAGCATCCTGCGTGATGGGATCGAGTAAGCGTCCCAGCGACGCCCAGGATTTTCCGTACATCGAATGGGCGTGCGCGGCGGCGATGACATCGGGACGGGCACTGTGCACACGGGAATGGATAGCGAAAGCTGCTCCGTTCACCGGGTATTTCCCTTCGACGACCTCGCCTTGATGATTCACGAGAATCAAATCCGAGGCGCGAATCTGCCCGAAGTGCATGCCGAACGGGTTCACCCAAAAATGATCGAGCTTTTCGGGATCGCGGGCGGTGATGTGGCCGGCGACACCTTCATCGAACCCGAAACGCGAGAAGAGCCGGAAGGCAGCGGCGAGCATTCGTTTGCGGTGGAGTCGCTCTTCCGCCGCGGTGGCGAACACAGGCGGGCCAAAACCCTTCGAGGTGATTGCTGGTGCTGGTGGCATGCGGGCCTCCCACTTTGCGGAATCGTGATGAACGACGGCTATTGTAGTCTTGATGCAGCGGCACGCGTGAGAGAAAAAGTCCTACCTAAAAAGGCGGTTCGGGTTACATGAATCAACTGTGAAGAAATGGCAAAGCCTTAAGCCGCCGCATTCCTAAATTCCGCTTGCAGCTAGTATGCCTTAACTAGATCGCATATGATTCATACCCCTCCCACAACAGAGAGAAGGCTGGTTGCGTATGGATGCAAGCGCTTGGACCGCTAACGGTCGAAAAGGGCAGACCGCGCTGAGAGCATACGCTATCGGTGTCTTGTCGGCCGTGCTTGCTCTCGGGCTCCGCCAGCTGTTAGCGCCTCTTTTAGGAAACCAAATTCTTTATCTGGTGCTGTGTCCGGCTGTGGTTTTCTCCGTCTGGTATTGCGGCGTTGGGCCGGCGATAGCCACAAGTGCAGTAGGCTCAGCAGGCATCTGGTTTTGGTTCTTGCCCCATACTGGCCATTCCGTGTGGTCTGGTCACACGAACGTCGAATATACGAGCTTCGTGGGCTTCTTGATCGTGTCCGGCCTGATTATCGTTATGGGGGAATCGAATCGCCGGGGAAGATTACGAGAGCAGACCTATGCGGACGAAGCGCGTGCAGCGACCGCGAAGTTCAAGGCAGTCTTTGAACAAACCACGGTATTCGCCGGAGTGATGAGCCTCGACGGAATCATGCTCGACGCAAACCGATTGAGCCTGGATATGTGCGGTTACCGTGCCGAAGATATTATTGGGCAGCCTTTTTGGGAGACGGCCTGGTGGCGAGGCTCAGCGGAAGCACAGGCGCAAATTCGCGCGGCGACGCTGCAAGAGGCGCGGGGAGAAGCGTTTCGTGAAGTGCTGCCATATCGATGGGCGGACGGCAGCGAACACGTGGTGGATTTTGCGCTTCACCCCATTCGCGACAATCAGGGCAGGATGATCTACCTTCATCCAACCGGGGTGGATATCACCGACCTTAAGAATGTGGAGAAAAAATATCGTCAGCTCACTACGACTCTCGAAGAGCAGGTGCTAGGACGGACCGAGGAACTAGAGCATCGGACGGGACAGCTGAGGGACTTGTCTCGGCGCTTGCTGCAAATCCAGGACAGCGAGCGGCGCAGAATCGCGCGGGAACTGCACGACAGCGCAGGGCAAGTGCTGGCAGCACTGGGGATGAACATGCAGGCGATGCTCCTGGAAACTCAACAAGTCTCTCCGAAGCTTACCCAGGTGGCTCAGGAAAACTTCGCATTGACGCAGCAGCTTACGCAAAGCATCCGTACGATGTCTTATTTACTACACCCTCCGCTGTTGGATGAGGTGGGTCTGCCGGCCGCGCTTGATTGGTACGTGAGGGGGCTGAAAGAACGCGGAGGGGTGGACATCAGCCTGACTATGCCTGAAAAATTCAGCAGAATGCCGGAGGGTTTGGAGCTTGCTGTTTTTCGCGTCGTCCAGGAGTGCCTGACCAACATTCATCGGCATTCCGGCTGCAAGAACGCGTCGATCCAACTCGCGACTCAGGAGCACGTGTTACATGTTGTGGTATCGGATGACGGCAGAGGAATTTCTCCCGAGAAGCTCTTAGAGATTCAATCGCACGGTTCGGGAGTGGGTTTTCAAGGAATGCGAGAAAGGCTTGCGCCGTATGAGGGCACGATGCAGATCGACTCGGGACCCTCTGGCACGACGGTAGCCGTCACATTTCAGGTTCCAAATTTCAAGAGCGTGAGCGCTTGACCGCGGGCCCGCGGGCTGTTTAATTCCGGCGGTTTTTCAGGGCTGCGAGGTAGGCGCCTCCGCGTTCGTAGCCCCGCCGGAAAGCGTCGCTCTCGTGGTTGTTCGGATACCGATCGCGCAGCTTGTCGCGACAGATTTCGTAGGATTGGTCGCGGTTGTCCGCGTGCAAGGCGGCTTCAAAACCACAACAAAAATCGCTCTCGTCATTCTCAAAATCGCCGCCGGTCCGTTCGTATTTCTCCTTCTCGACATCGCGAACGCCAAACCACCACATATGGCGTGCTCCGTCGATACTTTCCGCGCCGGCATTTTCGAGCGCCCCTCGAGCTGCTTCCGCTTGCTGGGAACCATCTACCATGGCAACGAGGACTGTGCGGCCCTGGCGAAGGGCGTCCTCGTAAATAAATAGTTCGTCGGAGGGCAAGCCGTCTGAAAGAGATTTTTCGATCGCGCCACCTGTCGCGGCTCCGATCGTGCCCAACAAAGCCGCTCCTGCCAGACCTACTGCAAGGACGGGGCCTTCTCCAGGAACTAGAGCGCTCATCACCGCTCCCGCCGCGCCCATTCCGCCGGCAAGACCCACAGCTCCTCCAACGGCGGCTCCGAGGGCCTTTCCCATTCCTGGCTGTTCGTTCGGCTTCGACGGTCGGAACGGCCGCGAGTTCTTTTTCTGTGGCTTGGGGCGTGAGGATTGTTATTTGGTCTTTCGGAATTCCGAGAGGCAGCAGCTCTGCTACGCCTTCTTCAGCAGCGGTTCGCGATTGAGGTTACAGCAGGGCACAGTCGCGCTGACATACGGTAAATCATCTACCGTGTGCCCGACGACCGTCGAGGCGGAAGGGACCGAGTGCAAGGGAGAGGCCCGGGAATTCCCGGGCCTTCGACGAAATAGGTAAGAACGTTTCGGTTAGAGTTGAGCGCGATGGACGGAATGCATTTGCTCCATCGGGCGCGGCTTTTCAATTGGGACTGTGACCGCGATCTCTGATCCTTTGCGCAGGACAGACATGTTGACCGAAGCTTGATTGCTCTTCTCGCGCAGCTGAGCGCGCAGATCGGCGAGAGTGCGAACTTCTTTGCCTTCCACTTTTGTAATTACATCGCCAGCCTTCAGGCCTGCTTTGTCAGCGGGTGTTCCGGGGCGAACTTCCCGGACGAGGACTCCGGCATTGTTAGGCGCACCGAAATAAGAACCAAGCTGGCTGGTGAGATCTTCCGCGTTGATTCCCAAAACTGGAGTACGCGAGTCCATCACTTCCGGCATATCAGGCAACTCCTCGACGTTCGGCATCGAGAACGAATACGCGCCGCCGAAGTCGCGCATTTTTCCTTTCATTTTTCTTACGTAGACATCAGTGCGGTCACCGAGCTCTACGGAAATATTTTGGAGCGAGCCGGCGCGTGAGATTTCCAACGTGACGGAGCGGCCCGGCGGCGTTTCGCGGATCAGCCGCCGGAATTGCACGGCACCTTCGACTGGCAGCCCGTCATACTGGGTGATGACATCTTTTTCTTTTATACCGGCCTTCGCCGCGGGGCTGTCGGGCTCGATGCCGTCCACAATGACGCCGCGCACGGCGGAGAGCTTCAGATCCTTTGCTTTTTCGGCTGTGACTTCTGCGATCTCGACTCCCAGCCAGCCTCCTTCGTCTGTCGAGGACACGACAACGCCGGGCGACATGCTGAAGACGCGATCGATGTTTTCCTGAATTTTATCCTGGTCCCGTTGGACCTTCTCTTGGGCATCCTGAGCTTTCTCTTGGGCGTCCTGCTGAAATTGCTGAGCAAACGCTTCAGCGCGTGCTCCCAATTCTGCCGCACGCGACGCGAGTTCATCTCCACTGGCCTGCGACTTGGCGGAGAGGCTGCTCAGTCTGCTCATTTCGGGCGAACTCATCTCCACCTCCTTGGCTGCGCGCTCCAGTTCGGGGAGCCCGGCTTCAATCTCTTTCTCGATGGTACGAACCTGGGCCTCCATTTGTTTCATGCAGCGGTCGAAATCCTGACACTTTTCGTCGGATGGGGGCGGTGCAGCGTTAGAGCTGCCTTGCGCGGGTGGGGTAACTTGCTGTTGCGGCTGGCTGTACGCGGACTGGGTGGCTCCTGCGACTAGTAGCAGCAGAATTCCCGCGCCCGGAAGAGATGGGTGTCCGAAATGCTTCATGGGTTTCATCCTCTTGGTTGGATTACGCCCCGTAAAACCGGAAACTCAAATGCCCACGATGAGAAATACGTCGTCGTGGCTACCTGAATCGTGAGCCCTAGACGCCTGGCCGCTGCAAAATCAGGCGTACGCCACCATTGATGGTGCGCACTGAAATTTCGCCACCGCCTGTGCCGAGCTTTCCGCGAAACGCGCGCGCCGCCGGCTCGCCTACAGTCGACGTCACTGGCAACTCGGAATGGAACTCGCCATTCATGCTCAGGACTTTCAGATTTGCTTTTGCGTTGCAGGGAAGGCCGAGTACCACGGAGCCGTTCACGGTTTCGAGATTCATCGGCGCTCCGTCGAGCACTTCGTGTAGCTCAAGACGCAAATCGCCGTTGGTGGTCTTCGCGCTGAAACGGCCGGCGCTATTGAGAACCTCAACGTTCCCGTTGACCGAACGCAGATCACCACCACCGTCAACGCCACGTACCAGCACACTGCCGTTGACGGTACCGATGCTGCCCAGGAGCACGCGATACGGAACGTGGACGTGATACTCGACGGCGACTTCGACACCCTCACCTTTCGGATATCGGGTATGAACGGAAACCTGGCCGGGCGCGCTATCCACGTCAATCTTGACGCGCTCCAGATCCTGTCCGTCCGTGTCGGCGGTCTTCACCGCTTCGACTTCCACTTCGTCGCGGTCCCAGCCTTCTACCTGCACGGAGCCGTTCACGTTTTCGAGCAAAAAACTTCCGCCAGGCGCCAGTGGATAGCTATGTTCGAAAGTCTGGCGATTCGTAACCGCACCGAAACCAGGCGTTGCAAAAGCGGCGACGCCCGCAAGCAACAAAACAGCGCAGCCTGCGGTTTCGAAAAACCGCAGAGTCTGAGACCGGAGCCGAGTTTCCCGCATTTTCTTGTTCACGGTACGCCCCCTCGACTGCATTCCCATCAACTGACCTGAAAACAAATCCCGAGCGCGCTTCAGGGCCGGCTGTCTGCCGCCATGGATTGTTCCAGCAAGCGCATCTGCATTCGCAGATTCTGCTCCAGTTGCTCCATCTGCTGCCTGTACATCACAAGCTGCTTATCCGCATCGCTGAGCATCAAGTGGATATTCCCCGCCACAGTTCGCAATCGCAACACTTGGCCGCCACCATTCAATTCACCGGCTGCGCGGAGCCGACGCGTTCCGTTCGACGCGTCGTCATAAGTGATCTTCACCGGGAAAGCTGGGTCGAAAATCACGCGATGATCGTCGCCGTCTTGAATCTGAGCGTCGATCGTAATCGGAAGCTTGCGCGGCAGGTAAACGACGATGTCGCCGTCACTCGATTGAAAATCGCACGTCCCGGGCTTCGCGGTGGAGACGAACCAAGCCGTAATTCCGCCTCCTGCTTCTGTGGAGGCTTTCACCGCGCCGTCCACTTCCGTGAGGTAGATACTTCCGCCGCCGGTTTCAAGATTGGTCGGGCCGGACACACGGACCACTCGAATTCCGCCGCCAGCGGTTTTTGCTTTCACCAGCCCGGCGGCTTCTCCAACGTCAATCTGGCCGCCGCCGGTGGAAGCGACAAGTTCTCCACCCGAATGCTCGAGAGTTACATTGCCGCCGCCGGTATCGAGCCGAGCGAGGTTTTCAACCGAAGCCACGCGGATGTGTCCGCCAACTGTGTGCAGTGTGGCATTGCCGGCGATTGAGCCAGTGGTGATATGGCCGCCGCCGGTCGTTGCGACCAGGTCGCCGGAGACATTCTTGACCGTGATGTGACCGCCGTCCGTGTTCAAACGAGCGGGTCCGCCAACATTCCCCGCCAGGATGTTGCCGCCTGCTGTGGAAATTCCAAGCCGCCCGTTGAGATCTTCGGTTTCGACATTGCCGCCGCCGGTGGAGAGTTCGACGTTGTAGTTCTTAGGCACATTCACTTCCACAGTGACCCACAAACGGCCGCGACACTGGCATCCGGCAGTCTGTCCGCGCAGGTACACACCATCGGCTGTCTGGCGTGCGTTCATCGAAAAACTCTTCAGAAGCAGCTTCGCGTCTTTTTGGGAAGAGTCCGTCTCAAGGCGCACGCGGTAGTCAACCTGGTTCGTTTCTTGGGTGTGAACCACGACGTTGCCCAGATCGATCACAAGACGAAGGCGCTGGCCATTTTTCGTGGGAACGGAACCGTTCAATTGCGACGCAACGCGCGGTCCGGATTTCGCTGACTCCGCAGGCTGCTTTTCGCGGGCGATTCCGGTATGGGGATAAAACAGAGGAAGCGCACAGATCACGCCATTCAGGGCAACGTTCCAGTATCGCGAGAGACGAAAGCCCGGAATGTGAAGGCGCATGATCTAGAATTTCTCGCGCGGGCCAAGATCGCGAATTGCGGCCGCGCTCTGTAGTCGGATATAGGTATTGGGATCTTTTTGCATGCGATCGCGCAGCACTGCAATCATGTGGTCATCGGAAACCACTTTGCCTTGTGCTGCCATGTTGCGCAACGCATTGATCGCTTCCACACGAACGCCGGGATTACGATCGTCAACGAGAGCGTCGAGCAGCGTCTTTCGAACCAGATCCTGCGGCTCAGCGCCATTGAGCGCTTCGAGAGCTTTTAACCGCACTGCTGCATTTGGATCAGTGTGCACCGCATGGCAAAGAACGTCGCGCACTTCTGGGTCATCGTTCTTGGCGCGAAGAAGATCCACGGCATCGAGACGTACGTCAGGATCGAAGCGGTCGTTGTTTCTGAGAATATTCAGGAGGACGCTTTTAACATTTGGGTTATTGACTGTGCCCTGCACGCGGAAGGGCTGCTGTGCGCGCATCTGCAATTCCACTTGAGGCGGCTGTCCGCCACCTGAAGGCATCACGCTGATATTGGCCACCTGCGCGCTGTGCAAATCGATCGGAGCTCCGCTCGAAGAGCTGCTGGGATATTGGGAAGCGAAATTCGAAGAACCAGTTGTGTCATTCGAAGTCGCAGTATCCGAGTCGCCAGAAACTGGCATTGTGCGCTGAAGGAAACGCGGGCCGAGAATTCCAACGGAAAATCCCACGAGCACCAGGAATGCTGCGCTCCAGGCGGGGCGCGGAGCCAGCCCACCTGCGGGAAGAAACACATTCGTGACCCGGCGCAGCCAGCTGCGCTCTTCCTGGAGATCGAGCGCGTCTTCGAGACCGGACCGGCAACTTGCGAGGAGAGCGGCATCGGGTTCGATGCGGCTTGCCGCGAAGCATTCGACCAACTCGCGCTCTCTCTCAAGGGCTTCGGTGCAACGTGCACAGTGCTTTAAGTGGTCGGCCACGTCCGCTTCTTCATCCGGCGTCAATTCCCCGGCTGCGAGAAGCATGAGGCGTGAATCAAACTCTTCGCACGCCGCCGAATTCAAAATGTCGTCTTGGCCTTCTTGCATTTTCTCCGTCCGTCAAATCATCTCGCTGGTTACCGCATGCAATCCAGGCTCGCGCGCAATTTCCGCGTCGCCCGGAACAGCGAGTTCTTTACCGTTTCTTCTGAGGTGCCGAGCATGTCGCCAATCGCCCTCAGTTTCAAGCCCTGATAGTGTTTCATCTCGAAGACCATGCGCTCGCGCGGCGAAAGCCTCTTGAGCGCCGCTGAGATGTGTCGCCCAAGCTCCTGTCCCAAAAGGCTGCGCTCAGGATTAGCAGCGGCTCTAACTTCGGGCTGGCGATCAAAGAAATCTCTGGTGCCGCCTTCCGCTTCATCCGGCACCGGTGCTTGATCTTCGCGGCGGCTGGTTCGGCGGCGCAAGTGGTCGAGGGCGACGTTGGTAACGATTCGGTAGAGCCAAGTGTAGAAGCTGCACTCAAACCGGAATCGGTGCAGATTCTTGTAAACCCGCATGAAACTTTCCTGGTAAATGTCCCGGGCATCTTCGGAACGATGGACCAGATTGAGGGCCAGCCGCAAAACCTCTCGATCATAGCGATGCACCAACTCCTCGAAAGCGAGACGGTCGCCCGCCTGCGCATTGCGCACGAGACCCTGCTCTTCAGCAATCCTCGCCGCTGCTGCCTGGCGCGCATCTCCGTCGAGTGCGACGCTCATCCCCATAGGTTTGACGGCCGGTTTCGCGTCGCCTGGACGCTGATCCGTCGGATCAGCTTGGCGATTGCCGCTTGTGTCGACCTCTGCCCTTTCTGCAGGTTCCGGATGCATAGACGGCCGAAGTGGCCGTTGGTGAGCATCCGCGAACGCGTATTTCCCACTATCGGACAGCTGACCCACAGTGCTGCCTCTCGATTGGATGCATTTAAGGTGCATCCTGTTGTAACAGAGCGGGTTACTAGCTCGTGAAAGCGCCCCACCCGCTAGTTAGAGAATTCAAGTCGATACGAATTGGAGATAATGCACGGAGTGCGCCACTCGGTATGGAGCGAAAACTTCTCAAAAGCTGTTCGATTGGGCCAGCGACTGAATATCGACGCGTTGTTCGTTGGATATCGCTCGGACCGCTCGGGCCAGATTCGGAAATGAGAAGGATGCAAGCTACCAAGACACGCGGGGCTGAGCAGTAAATCAGCGAAGTTCCATTTTTACTTAGTACTTATATATTTTTGAAGTAAAAATGCGAGCGCAGTCGATTCTAAGGCTTCTCTACAACGTTCCCAACCGCAGTGCAGTGTTTTCTGTAAGTCAGAATACTTCATTCGCTGGATTCATCCGTTCTGGATCACGTGGACAATGAGGCGTCGTCCAAACCCATTTTCCCCGAGGAGGGCTCTCAGAGCGCAAGGTATTCGTACTATTCGCGGCAGTACCTTTTCTAATGGCACTTATGGCTGGCTGTGGCGGCTCCGGTCATCACACGACGGCCAATAGCGTCCCAATAGTTCTCACAATCCAGGATCAATCAACCATACCGTCGGGCTTAACCGTTGTTTCGCTTACGGTTCAAGTTACGGGCGTTACTTTGCAGGGCACGACTGGGAGCAGCTCGACATCACTCCTGTCGAGCCCGGTGACAGTGAACCTTTCGAACCTGCAAACCATGAACGAACTTCTGGCGAATACAAGCGCGGACGCAGGCACGTTCAACAGCATTATGATCACCTTCACGAACGCTTCGGCAACAATTCTAAACAACTCGACCACTACATTCACGGACGGCACTACTTCCTGCCCGCCGGCAACCTCGAATACCACAACTTGTACGCTAGCGCCCGCGTTCAATCCGACCTCGGTGACGATTTCAACTGCTCCGTTCCCTCTCACGCTGACGGCCAATACGCCTATCAACATCAATATCGAC
>Ga0307477_10004085_pt1 | contig 10670 bp, 8 predicted proteins | sample atmos_gasesECM2C_FD_203316 | JGI IMG/M metagenome (GOLD analysis project Ga0307477, IMG submission 203316) | Hardwood forest soil microbial communities from Morgan-Monroe State Forest, Indiana, United States - atmos_gasesECM2C_515 | ecosystem: Environmental > Terrestrial > Soil > Temperate... | reverse complement strand
CCGAGAGGCCGAACAGCGAGAATGAACGCAGATGCACGACGTGCGGAATGCCGTTCATCGCGATCTCCAGCGGTATGCTGACCTGCTGCTCTATTTGCTCAGCGGAGATTCCCGGCCACTGCGTGATGATGTCCACATAGTTGTTGGCGACGTCGGGATACGCTTCCACCGGAAGGTTGTGAAACGAGACGATGCCCCACAAGAACAGCAAAATGCCGATCGCGAGAACGAGCAAGCGATTGTTCAGCGCGAAATCGACGAGACCACGAATCATTCCTGTTCCGCCGTGTTCTGCAGTTCAAGAGCATTCGCGACCACTTGCTGCCCAGGCGCAAGTCCAGACTTGATCTCCTGCATGTTGCCGTCGGTGATGGCCCCGCCCGACACTTCGACACGCCGGAAACGCCCCTGATCCGCGGGCACATAAACCCAATCGCGGTCGTGCAGGTGCAGCACGGCTGCGGCAGGCACGACTGCGCGCGAAACCAGTGTCTTGGCGTGAAACGTGGCAGTCACAAACATGCCCACGCGCAAAAGACCGGGATTCTCAACTTGCAAACGAACCTTGGCCGTGCGCAGGTTTGGGTCGAGGATCGGACTGATATTGTCGATGCGTCCGTGCAGTACCATTTCGGGATATGCCGCCAGGTGAATATCGGCGTATTCTCCCAGCCGCACGAAAGACAACTGGTTTTCGTACACGTCGCACATAATCCACACGTGCGAGAGGTCGGAGATGGTGAAGGGATTGAGTCCCGAGAGCGCCTGCACCCCTCCGGCGGCCGTCACTTGCTGATCGGTAATTACACCCGCAACCGGAGCATAGATATCGACGACGCTAGTGGGACGGACGTCGCGCGCTCCCAAGACTCGCAAGTGTTGCTGAGTTGCCTCAACATCGACTTTGGCTTTTTCCTCTGCATCGGTCGCTGCTTCGAGATCTTTTTGGGCAATAGCTCCCTTGTCATACAACAACTTCGAGCGCTCAAACTGCGTTCGCGCGACGCCTTCGTCGGCGACGGCCTTGCGATAGTCGGAGTAGGCGCCGGAGATGTCGGCGCTCTGAACTCGCATGAGCAGTTGTCCTTTTTTTACGGAATCGCCCAGTCGAGCGCGAACCTCGACAATGCGTCCCGACGCCAGGGAAATTACAGGCACATTTCGCGAGATGTCGGGATTTACCACACCTGTGACCGACAACTCGGGAGCGGCTTTGCGCTCAGCGGCAGTGACCAGAGGAAACTGATCGGGATGCTCGACTTTGATCAAGTTCGCATCCGACTCGGGAATCACACTGGCCGGAGGAGGTGCCTCAGCGGCAGGATTCGCGTGTTCTTTGCCGCAGCCGGCGAGAAGCAAGGCCAACAGCAAGAGGCAAACCAGTGCCTTGAATGAAGTCCCATCTTTCATAAAAGTCTCAGCCATTCTCAAGAGTGGGTTCCATGCCACTGCGGGAGAAAATTCTCCGCACTGGTCAATGAGGGTAGCCAGCGCCCTTGAAGGGAATAAGCGCCCCCTTCGGGAGCTGTTACCCGGGTTTCGTTTCGGAATTCTTACGAGGCAGAGATTAGATGCTTCGCGGCGGTGGACGCTTCTCGATGTTCGGATTCCAGCACGCAAGAGTTTGCAGCGAGCCATGAGTGTCGCGCGTTTCCCGCCACAGCCTGATCTTCCAGGAAGGAGAGATCGGTTGCACAAGCGCGGTGACCAGCAGGACCTGGAAATGCCGCGATTCGGGCGCCTTCAGGACATCTTGCAGTTTGTTGCCTTCGGCCAAAACCGGGCTTTGCGCAAGATCGTCGGTAATCGAGATAACCGGGAACAAGAGGACGAGAATGCAGCCGAGAACGAGCAGTCCCCGACCCAGGGCGGGTACCAAAGTGGAATCAGACCGGCGCCGCCAGAGAGTCCAACTCGTTAAGGCAGAGCCGACGATGAATACCCACACGAGATTGAGCAGTAATTCCACTATGTTTCAGTTAACCACAAACGGTGCGGCTGCTCAAGAGTACCTGGGATAGTAGGGAAGCGTTCTTCTAACGAGGCGGATACAACATCGGACCCGGAGGTGAATACGCTATGAAGTGTCATCCCTTCGACCGCTTTTCAACCCCGTCCGAAGGTCCTGCACTGTTGTTGCGGTCGAAGGAATCTGCTTGTCGAATTCCTCAGGAAAACAGCAGATTCCCCGCTCCGCAAAACCCATTTTGCCGTACAGCTAAGACTTCGCAGCGGAGCGAGGAATGACAGTTACATACGATATTCACGTTCTCACTCCACTCTGATGCTGAAGAATCCCGGAGCAACCTTAACAGTTATAGCCGTTTGTCGAGGCAATTCGGCAACCCTACATTGCCTCGGGAGTCTCAATTCCCAGAATGGCAAGCGTGCGAATCAGCTCACGCCGGACCACCGCTGCCGTAGCCAGCAGCATTGACTTTCGGCTGGCATTCTCTTCAGTGAGGATGTGATGCCGATGGTAAAAATTGTTAAACGATTGAGCCAACTGAAATGCATATTTGGCCAGATATGCGGGCTCGGTAGTGGCGATGCACTGCTCGACCATCAGCGACAGTTTGCCGGCACTAAGCCAGAGCTCCCAGATGTCGTCCTCGGCATCCAGCAGTTGAGTCCACGCCGGATCAAATGACCGGAGACTTTGCTCCGGCGAAGTTCCGCCTTTGCGAAAGATGTTCGAGCCGCGCACTACTGCATACTGGACGTAAGGGCCGGTTTCTCCTTCGAAGCTCAACGCGTCTTTGAAGTCGAAGGCGATCACCGCGTTCTTGGTGAACTTCAGCATGAAGTAGCGCAGCGCGCCAATGGCAATTTGCGTTGCAATTCGCCGGCGCTCCTCGGCCGAGCGCTCTGGCTGGCGCGCATCCACTTCTCCCTGCGCGGACGCGATTAAAGCGTCGAGCAGATCATCGGCTTTGACTCCAAATCCCTTGCGTCCCGAAACCTCGATGTAGGCGCGTTGGCGGTCTTCTTCAGAGATCTCGTATCCGAGTTCAGCGGCGCAGCGCGGTGTGAGGGCGACCATCTCATAAGAAAAATGGGTGTAATGTGCGGCCTGATCCACATACCCGAGCGCGCGCAATGCTTCAATGACATTGTTCTGAGGATCGGACTGTCGAGAGTCGATCACGTTGTAGATTTCACTCACGCCACCGAAGTGAGGATGCTCTTTTTCGCCGCTCTCGGCAGAAATCCAGCAGTCGTGACCGTCAGGATAGCGATAAAAGCGGCGATATCCGAAGTCCCGTCCCAGCAGTCCAAACTTCCACAGGTGATAGGCGATGTCTTTGCCGACATACGTCACTGTGCCATTGGAGCGGACGATCACTTTGTCGTCTTCGTCCACCGATTCCTCAGATGCTGGCGCTGAACTGCGCTTCATGACCCAGCACCCCTTGTTCTTGCCCTCAGTTTCGTAGCGGAGTACGCCCTTCTGCTTCATTTGCTCGAAAGCCAGGTCCCAGAAGTGCAAGTGAAGAATCTCGCTTTCGCGGGGAAGAAAGTCATAGACGATGTCGAGACGCTGCATGGTTTCAAGATGACGCTTCAGAATCGCGGTGGAGACCAGTTCCGCCAGCCGGGCGGTCTCGTTGCCGCCTTGTTCCAGCTTGTGCAAAGTCTCGAGCCGGATCTCCTTGTGGGTCGCCTGTTCGTCATACCACTGCGAGACGCGCGCATAGAGGTCCCAGCAGTAGTAATCGAAGCGAGGCTCGCGAGCGAGCGCTTCCACATCGGCGTACGACTTGCGTTCGAGGTGCGCGAAGCCGACCACTACATCCGCCACTTGCACGCCGGTATTGTCGATGTAGTTCTGTACATCGACCCGGTGTCCAGCTTCACGCAGCATACGCACAAATGTATCGCCAAGAATGGCATTGCGCAGGTGTCCGATATGCGCGGCTTTATTTGGATTGATGCTGGTATGCTCCACCAGTACTTTGTCTTTAACAGCGGAACGATCCGTCTGGCGGGTGAGCACTTGGCGAACAAACTCGTCACGATCGAGGCGGGCGTTGATGTATCCGGCGCCCGCAACTTCAAACGATTTGAAGCCCGGGATTGCGCCCAGTCCGGCAACTACTTCCTCGGCGGTCTTTCGCGGCGGCTTGCGCAAGCGCTTCGCCAGATCGAAGGCGAGCGGCAGCGCGTATTCTCCCAGCGCGATCTTCGGCGGCTGCTCGATGACTATGTTCTGCAGCTCGAGCTGATACTTCTCGCGCAAAAGGGAGCGCATCCGCTCCGCGAGTATTTGTTGGAAGTGAAGGTACACGGATCCTCAATAAAATCTGAAAGCGGCATGCCCCGCTTAATTGCACTTCAGCCTGAGAGATAAAATCGCGATTATAGCAACCGCTCACTTTCTATTTGGCTGCGACCTGCTCGCGCGACCACGAACTCAGCCGCGTTTGACGCTGCATAGTGCAGACCCTATGATGAAAGATTGCGAAGTTAACCGAGGTACGTAGCGGTCGTGGGCGCCAGCAGCTCTTAGACGCAGCATGCTGCGTCTCTACAAAGCAGCCTCGAGGGCTGTGCCACAACACTGGTCAAAATGGAAAAAGGCGCAAAGTTTTACATCACTACTCCGATCTACTACGTGAATGCCCGGCCACACGTCGGACATGCGTACACGACCATCGTGTGCGACGTAATTGCGCGGCGTCAGCGCATGTTGGGATCGGACACCTTTTTCCTCACCGGGACCGACGAGCACGGGCAGAAGATCGAGCGTTCGGCGGCTGCTGCCGGTAAGAGCCCAAAGCAATGGACCGATGCCATCGCCGCGGAATATCGCGGGCTGTGGGACCGCATCGGCATAAGTTACGACAGCTTTATTCGCACCACCGATCAACAGCACGTCGAAGGGGTGCAGCAGCTCTTCCGCCAGATTCGCGATAACGGGCACATCTACAAAGGTTCGTACACTGGCCAGTACTGCGTTTTTGACGAACTCTATGTAGATGCTCCTCCGGGTTCCCCTTGTCCCGACTGCGGCAGACCAACCGAAACTATCAGTGAAGAGAATTACTACTTCAAACTCTCGCAGTTTCAGGACAAGTTAGTAAAACTCTATGAGGACAACCCGGATTTTATCTGGCCGGAAACGCGCCGCAACGAAGTGCTCGCGTTTGTGCGCGGCGGATTAAAAGACCTGAGCATCAGCCGAACCAGTGTCAGGTGGGGAATCCCGGTTCCGGACGATCCAGCGCACGTCTTGTATGTCTGGTTCGACGCCGTGACCAATTACATCACTGCGATCGGGTACGGATCACATACAGCGAAATCTAAAAAGAAGTTCGAGCACTACTGGCCTGCGGACATCCACATGGTCGGCAAGGAGATCGTGCGCTTCCACGCGGTCTATTGGCCTGCCTTCCTTATGGCTGCTGGACTGCCGCTGCCCAAGCGGATCGTCGTTCATGGCTGGTTGCTGTTCGAACACGACAAAATGTCGAAATCGCGCGGCAATATCGTGCGCGCTGAAACTGTACTGGACGTTCTCGGCGCAGATGCGCTGCGCTATTTCCTTTTAAGGGAAGTTGTCTTCGGGCAGGACGGCAGCTTTTCCTTCGATGCTCTGGTGCAGCGCTATAACGCGGATCTGGCCAACGATCTGGGCAATCTTTCCAGCCGCACGCTTTCGATGATTGGACGTTACTTCCGGGAACAGATTCCGTATCCGTCGCCCAAAGCTTCGCGCAGTGCCGGCGACGATGCCATGGCGGAGCTCGCGACCGAGGTTATCAAAACTACGAATGAACTCTTCGCCAGCTTTCAGTTCTCGCGGGCGCTGGAGAACGTATGGTCGCTGGTAAGCGGCGTAAACAAATACATCGTAGAGAACGAGCCCTGGCAGCTAGGTGAACAGAAGGACGAAGCCAGCCTGGCTCGATTGGCAACGGTTCTCTACACCAGCGCTGAAGCTTTGCGCATTATCGCCGCGCTGCTGCATCCGGTGCTGCCCTCTGCCACCGCTCGCATTTGGTCGCAGCTCGGGTTAGGCGACATCGCCAGCTTCCGTCTGAACGACCTCTCATGGGGACAGCTCAAGCTAGGTACCAAGCTGGGCAAAGTGGAAGCAGTGTACCCGCGCGCAGAAAAAAATGCCGTGGAGCGCATGCAGGAAGCTGAATCTGGTTCCGGTTCGGCCGGTACAAATACCGCTTCTACATCGGGTAGCGGAGCTCAGGCGGCACAGCCGGCTACGCAAGCGGTAAACGGCGGCACTCCTGCGCCGGTGTCTGCGGGAACTAGTCCAATAATTGTTCAGCGTGCTAGCGAAGCCGGTGGACCCGGCGGAGCTCCGAACAGCACTGCCGACGGTCGTATTACCATTGACGACTTCGTCAAAGTAGAACTTCGCGTGGGACAGGTAAAGACAGCCGAAAAAGTCAAAGGCGCTGACAAGCTGCTGAAGCTCGAAGTAGATATCGGCAGCGAAGTTCGCACCATCGTGGCTGGAATCGCGGAGAAGTACAGCCCGGAAAAGATCATCGGAATGAAAGTTGTGATCGTGGCCAATCTTCAACCACGCAAGCTGCGCGGCATCGAGTCGAATGGCATGATCGTGGCCGCCTCAATCGGCGAAAAAGGCCAACCTGTGCTCGCCAGCTTTCTGGAAGACGTTCCCGTCGGCGCTCGCCTGAAATAAATGCTGGTCGATTCCCACGCGCACCTGGAAGGACCTCGATTCGATTCCGACCGGTCCGAAATGCTGCAACGCGCGCGTGCCGCGGGCGTCGCAAATATCCTTGCCATCGGCAGTGGTACCGGTCCGGGAACGCTGGACTGCGCCATTCGCATCGCAGAGGAGCACGACTGGATCTACGCCAGCATCGGCATCCATCCTCATGAAGCCAAGCTCGCAACCGAAGCCGATTACGCGGAATTGGAATCCCTGACGCGTCACCCACGCGTGATCGGCTTTGGCGAAATCGGCCTCGACTACTACTACGACCATTCTCCACGCGACGTGCAACAGCAGGTTTTCATCCACCAGATGGAGATCGCTCGTGCTGCCAAGCTGCCGATCATCATCCATTGCCGCCCGTCGGACAACTCTGAGAATGCCTGGGTAGATTCGCTGCGTTTGATTCGCGAACACTGGTCGTCCAGCGGACTTGGCGGAGTGCTGCATTGCTTTACCGGTGAGCAGAAGCAAGCGAATGCAGCCTTGGACATGGGATTCATGATTTCCTTTGCCGGGAATGTGACTTTCCCCAAAGCGGACAACATTCGTGAAGCAGCCCGCAGCGTGCCGGAAGATCGTTTCTTTATCGAAACAGATTCACCATTCCTTGCCCCAGTTCCTTATCGTGGCAAACGAAACGAGCCAGCTTACGTAGTCATGACGGCAGAAAAGATCGCCGATATACGTGGCAGGACTGCGAGTGAAATCGGCTCAATTACTGCCCAGAATTTCCTTCGATTTTTCCGGCTGTCGACACCTCAAATCCCGACTGCCTTTTGAATTATCCGTGCGATCCGTGTGCATCCGCCTAATCCGTGTTCGTCTGTTGCTGTTGGTTTTCCGGCCTCTCCGATTGAAAGACCTGAAACTCGCGGATGCATCGTGCTTCCAAACCAATTAAGCTAGACTGCTAAGTACATCTTCAATCTATGGCCAGCGATAATTCCTTCGACGTGGTGAGCAAGATTGATCTGCAGGAAGTGTCGAACGCGATCCAGCAGGCGACTAAGGAGATTCATACCCGCTTCGATCTCAAGGACTCGAAGTCTCAGATCGGCATGGAAGGCAAGGACGCGATCGTCCTTTCTTCGGCCGACGAGTACAAGCTCAAGGCGGTGAACGACATTCTCCAGACCAAGCTGGTGAAACGCCAGGTTCCACTGAAGGGCCTGCAGTATGGCGCAGTAGAGCCGGCGGCTGGTTCGACTGTGCGTCAGAAAATCACGTTGCAGCAAGGCATTCCCATCGAGAAGGCGCGAGAAATCGTAAAAATCATCAAGGATTCGAAGCTCAAAGTTCAGGCTGCGATTCAGGGAGACACGGTGCGCGTAAGCAGCAAGGACCGCGACACGCTTCAGCAAGTGATCTCTACCTTGCGCAATAAGGATTTTGGTATCGACATGCAGTTCACCAACTACAGGTCCAATTAGCGTGACAACTTCCGCCAGCACCGCAGCCAAGGAGGTTTTCGACCTGCTGCGCGACGATCTGCTCGCTATCGAGCGCGAGTTCGAGCGCGATGCCGTCTCCGGCGTCGAGGTAATCACTGAAATCGGAGAATACCTCCGCGAAGGCGGCGGCAAGCGCATTCGTCCAGCCCTGCTGCTGCTTTCGGCAAAGCTCTGCGGATATGAAGGCCAGGGTGCCGTGCGGCTTGGTTCGGTAGTAGAGATCATCCACACTGCCACTCTCGTCCATGACGACATCATCGACGAGGCGCTAACACGTCGAGGACGGCCATCGGCCAACACTCAATGGGGCAATTCCAAGTGTGTTCTGGCCGGCGACTGGCTGTACATGCAGGCTTTCAAAATTGCCCTGGAAGAGCAGAATTTCAGAGTTCTCGATCTGCTCATCGGCCTGACGCAGCAGATGGTGGAAGGCGAACTGATGCAGATGGAAAAGCTCGGGTGCATGATCAGCCAATCCGAGCATCTCGACCTGATTTACCGCAAGACTGCCTGCCTCTTCTCCGTCTCCATGAAGCTGGGTGCAGTGCTTGGTCGCGCCAGCGACCCTGATGAAGACCGGCTCGGCGAATATGGCCGCAACCTCGGCTTGGCTTTCCAGATTGTCGATGATGTGCTGGATCTCACCGCGACGGAGGAGGTGCTGGGCAAGCCCGTCGCCAGCGATCTGCGCGAAGGCAAGGTCACCATGGCGGTGATTCACGCGCTGGATCGATGCACCCCGGAAGAGCGCAAGACCGTGGCTTCGGTTCTCGACGAACGCGGCTTCACCAGCGCCTCTCATCGTGACGTCCTGTCTATCCTTCAGCGTTATGGCTCAGTCGAATACGCAATGGCCTCTGCTAACGAGCACGCCGAACAGGCCCGCCGCGCCATCAGCCACTTTCCTGACAGCGAAATCAAACGCGCTCTGTTGTGGATTCCCGATTTCGTGGTAGGAAGAGAAAAGTGAGAATATTTCGCGATTTTGTGAGTTTGCGATTTCGTGAATTGAAATCAGCAGCAGACGGATGCTGGTTGCAGTGAAATTGCAAGCAACCCACAAGATCGTTCCGCTGCGCTAATCGCCCCGCAAAGACTACGCGCCGTATCTTTACGTTCTGCCCTGGATTTTCAATCGCGAAATCACAAATTCCAATAAAAAGGGGCCATCCCGATGTCACTCAGGACGGCCCTCCGGGGCTTCCTCGGGGTGTGCGAGGAAGACTTACCGGCTGTTGGGGGCAGCCGGAGTAACGTTTTGCGCTGCGGTTGCGTCCTGAATGTTAGTCATCAGCTGGACATCGACGCGCCGGTTCTGCGCGCGTCCCTTAGCGGACTTGTTCGGAGCAACTTCCTTGTCCTTGCCCAGTCCCGCGACGTAGATCTTGTACGCCGGAACGTCGTATTTGGTAGCCAGGTATTGAACTACGGCGGAGGCACGCTCTTCGCTGAGCTTGTAGTTGTACTGAGCGCTGCCGACTGAGTCGGTTCCGCCGATCAACTGGATCAGGTAGCCCTTGGTGTTGGGAATGTCATTGCCGAGCTGATCGAGTGCAGCTTTGGCTTTCTTGCTCAACACCGCGCTGTTGAAGGCGAAGTGAACTGAAGTTTCCGACACTGCACGATAGTTGTCGAGGTTCGCAACCGTGTTAGTTAAGGCATCAACCTTGCCGGAAGTTTGATTCGCGGCTTGCTGTGCCTGGTCCGCAGCCTGCCCCGCAGCCATGGCCTTCTGATCGGCGGTAGCCGTCTTGTCATTTACTCCCTGAATGCCTTGCTGGGAACGCGCATCGACGTCGCGAATGTCCTTAGTGTTCTTCGCGGTCAGATCGTCGAGTTCATTGGTTTTGTTGATGACGGGCGCGGCTTCGTTGCGCACGTATTTCTTGGTGGCGCACCCTGCATTGAACACCATGGCAGCGCCTGCGAGCAGCACTAATAACGAGCGATTCATTTCCAACTCCTTAACCCTGAGCCCCGGACCTTGCTAAAACACTTGGGGGAGAATTAGTGATCGCCAAATCCTCCTGGGACTGGCAGACCTTCTTTGTCCAATGCAATAGCAAGGGCAATGCCAATCGATAATTGCGGGATTCGATCTGTCGGGTATTGTTTCCAATGGCTTGCGAAGTAAAATCTAGCAGCAGCTCCGGACAACCCCGGCGTGAGCGGTGCGGAAGTTCTCGCGCCATAGAATTTTTACCGAGCAATGATCTGCAGACAGAGCTGCTGCTGATGCCGGTATGGTCGTCTATGACCGCCTTAGCCCTCCCCTTGCTCCCAGTCAGCATCTTTTGAGACTGATTCAGTCAGCACAAGCGCGGCGAACAGCCGCTCTGGATTGCGAACCTGAAGCAAAATTCCAACATTGCAACGTTTCCTGGGAGGAAAATCCATGCGCATGACCCGTATTCTCGTTCTTCTTGCCGTCGCCGCGATGTTCACCGTCGCTTGCTCTCAGCAGAAGGCCAGCAGCCCCGATGTGACCAGCCAAATCAAAGACTCTCTCA
>Ga0307477_10004080_pt1 | contig 10676 bp, 9 predicted proteins | sample atmos_gasesECM2C_FD_203316 | JGI IMG/M metagenome (GOLD analysis project Ga0307477, IMG submission 203316) | Hardwood forest soil microbial communities from Morgan-Monroe State Forest, Indiana, United States - atmos_gasesECM2C_515 | ecosystem: Environmental > Terrestrial > Soil > Temperate... | reverse complement strand
TGGCGAAACAAAAGCCCGGCGAGTTGTCTTACGGCGTCAATGGCATTGGCCGCCTGACGCATCTCACCGGCGAACTTCTGCAACGGCAAGCGAATATCAAATTATTGATGGTGCCTTATACCGGCGGCACCCCGCAGATTATCAACGACATGATGGGTAAACGCGTCGGCCTGGTTTTCGAGGCTTATTCCGGCCTTGCCGGCGCGATCGATGCCGGCAATGTCGTGCCGCTTGCGGTCGCCTCGGCCAACAGGATGACTTCCACGCCAAATCTGGCGACCGTGGCTGAAACGCTGCCCGGTTTCGAATCGGTCGGCTGGCAGACCTTGCTTGCACCGGCGGGAACACCGGACGCGCTGATAAAAAAGGTGAATGCCGACGTCATCAAAGCAATGCGGGATGATCCCGAGATTCACAAACGCCTGGTCGACCTCGGTCGCGATGACCGCACGATGTCGCCGGCCGAACTGTTGACGTTCATTCGCGGCGAGCAAACAAAGTGGGCGCCTATCGTGCAAGAGATTGCCGCACGGACGCAAAATAAGTAACTACGTTTTTTCCAACTCCGCTTTGAGCGCTTCGAGCGCCTGCGGTGTGTCGATATCGGTCAGCGCCGCGGCGCCCGATACCGGCACTTCGACGACCGCTTCACCGTAGCGCCCAATCAGATGGCGCGCGCCGACGTCGCCTTCGACGGCCATGAGATCGGGGAAAAAGCGGCGCGACCAGACCACCGGGTTGCCGCGCTTGCCCTCGATCGTGGGCACCGCCACCAGCGCGCCTTTGTCCGGGTCGATCGCGCCGATGAGGCGGTTGATCAGAGCTGCGTCCACCTGCGGCATGTCGCCGAGACAGATGACGACGCCGTCGACCTCCACCGGCAAGGCGGCGATCCCGGCTTTCAGCGAGCCGCCGAGCCCTTCGGCGTAGTTCGGATTGTGCACGAAGATAACCGGCAGGCCGGCGAGCGCCGCCTCGACCCGCTCGCGCTGGTGTCCGGTCACCACCAGCGCTGGACGCGCCTGCGACGCCAGCGCCGCTTCCACGACCATGCGCAGGAGCGGCCGGCCAGCGATTTCGGCAAGAAGCTTGTTCGGTCCGCCCATGCGGCTTGAGCGTCCGGCGGCGAGGACGACTGCCGCGATCGAACGGCCGGTCTGTAGCGGCTCTTCACGCGGCTGCGGACGCGTCACAATTTCCATCAACAAGCCGCCGACCCCAAGCCCGGTGATGTCTTGGCGCTGCACCGGCAATCGGGCGAGGAGCCGCATCAACACCCAATCGAAGCCGTTCTCTTTGGGGCTGCGCGCGCATCCCGGAGCGCCGAGTACAGCCCTTTCGCCGGCGCTGCCGATCATCAAGAGATTGCCCGGATCGACCGGCATGCCGAAATGCTCGACGCGGCCGCCGATTGCTACCAACGCGGCGGGGATGACGTCGCGGCGGTCGGCGATCGCCGAAGCGCCGAACACGATGGCCAATTCCGCGCCGGCTTTGAGCACCTCGTCGATGGCGCGAGCGACCGCATCGCGCTCATGCGACACCCGTCGTTCGGCGACAATTGCGGCGCCGGCCGGCGCCAGCCGCTCGGCGGTGATTTTCAGGGTCTTGTCGATCACCTTGTCGGCAAGCCCGGGCAACAGCGTGGACACCACACCGACCTTGCGGACGCGGTACGGAGCGACCCGCAGCAACGGCCTGGTCACGCCCGCCAGCACCGCATCGCGAGCCGGACCGCCGACCGCAAATGGAATGATTTTGACGGTCGCGATCATCTCGCCGGCAACCACCGGCTTATAGGCCGGTAGCGTCGCGAGCGTGATCGCCTCATCGACCCGATTAAGACGGTCGATCGCATCGTTATCGACAACAAGAATACCGGCGGTGTGCGCGAACAGATTGGCGCGGCCCGTAAAGGCGCGTTCGACATGGACACCCTCGCCGGCAACGGCTTTGGCGATCTCGGCGGCGGCGACGTCCTCGGAAACGTCGCCCGGTTCCAGCCGCGCGACCACGACCTCGGTGATGCTGGCAGCCTCCAAAGCGGCGACCTCGGCCGGGCCGATCGGCGTGCCTTTTTTGAGCACGAGTCCGTCTTGGCGAATCGTGTGCACGGCGGTCGCGCCGAGCGCTTCCTTGACCGGCACCGCGCCGAATTTCATGACGCCGCCGTCGCGGGCGCGGCGACCCGTTGACCCGAGGGTTGGTCGGTCTCGGCCGCTGCATGCAGCCGTTCGGTGATTTGCCCCATGATCGCAACCGCGATTTCCGCCGGCGAAACCGCTCCGATATCGAGCCCGATCGGCGCATGGATGCGCGCGACATCCGTTTCGCTTAAGCCCTGCGCCTTGAGCCGCTCGACGCGGCGGGCGTGGGTTTTTCGCGAGCCCAAGGCGCCGATATAAAAACAATCGCGCGAGAGCGCGTGGCGGAGCGCCGGATCGTCGATCTTGGGGTCGTGCGTGAGCGCCACAAACGCGGTGTAGCGGTCGACGTTCAGTTGCGGCAGTGCTTTATCCGGCCATTCGGCAATGACTTTCACTTCCGGAAAACGCTCCACGGATGCAAAAGCCGTGCGCGGATCGACGATGGTGACATCGTAACCGAGCAGCTTGCCGATCGGCGCCAAGGCCTGGCTGATATGGACCGCGCCGGTAATCACAAGCTGCGGCGCCGGCACATAAACGGTGAGAAAGACGCGACCTTCCGCGGTTTCGGCCATGCCGCTTTTTCCGGTGCGCAAATGCTCGGTTAGAGCCGGGCGCAACGGATCCTTGCCGATCTCGGCGGCTTTGACGAAGCGCTGCTTGCCGCTCTCGACATTGGTGATGACGATCGCGGCGCGGCGCGCGGCGCGTTCGGTGTTCAATGCGGTGAGAATATCGAGCTTCATCTAGCGATGCGTCTCTCTACTATCTTCCGACCTCTGTTCGTCACCCTGAGGTGCGAGCGAAGCGAGCCTCGAAGGGTGACAATCCAGCCGTTCATCCTTCGAGGGCCGCTTCGCGGCCACCTCATGATGACGGATAATTACTCCACCTTCTCCACGAACACCCGGATCGTGCCGCCGCACGACAGGCCGACCTGCCAGGCGGTTTCATCGGCGACGCCGAATTCCAGCATTTTCGGTTTGCCGCTTTCAATCACATCAAGCGCCTCGGTGACGACCGCGCCTTCCACACAGCCGCCCGATACCGAGCCAAGGAAATTACCCTCACTGTCGATGACGAGATTGGAGCCGACCGGACGCGGCGCCGAACCCCAGGTCTCGACGACCGTGGCGAGCGCCACTTCGCGGCCGCCTCTGCGCCAGTCCCCGGCGGCTTTGAGGATGTCGGTATCGGTCGACAACATCGGAGCTCTCCTTGATCCGCGAATAGCGAAATGGCGAGTAGCGAATGAACATAAAATAGGTGTTACTTTCGTTATTAGCTACTCACTACTCCCTGTTCGTTTTCCTTCATTCGCCATTCGCGCGTTTCTCACGCCACTTTGCGGAGCCAGACTTTCGGATCGGCTGAGCTGTCGCCGCCCCGTGCCAGCGCGGCGACCAGGCCCGTCATCGATTCCAGATTGTGAATGGGACGCATTTCGTCGACATGCGGCAACATGGCCTTGATACCGCGGGCCCGCGCCTCGAAGCCCTCGAAGCGCAGGAGCGGATTGAGCCAGATCAGCCGCCGGCATGACCGATGCAGCCGGTCCATTTCAAAAGCGAGCGTCTCGTCGGCATCGCGCTCGAGGCCGTCGGTAATGAGGAGCACGACCGCGCCCTGCGCCAGCACCCGGCGCGCCCACAGTTTGTTGAATGCGCGCAGCGATGAAGCAATGCGTGTGCCGCCGGACCAATCAGGCACTGCCGCCGAACAGGCGGCGAGCGCGTCGTCGGGATCGCGCTCGCGCAGCGCGCGCGTCACATTGGTGAGCCGCGTGCCGAATAAAAATGTGCTCACCCGTTTTTGCGCGTCCGTCAGCGCGTGGAGGAAATGCAGGAAGATCCGGCTGTATTGGCTCATCGAGCCGGAAATATCGAGGAGCGCCACGAGCGGCGGCGGCCGCGTTTTTGGACCGATGAAGCGCAGATCGATGAAGTCGCCGCCGCCCTTCATGCTGGCGCGCAAGGTGCGGCGAATATCGATCAGATGGCCGTGCAGATGCGGTGTTAGACGCCGCGTGCGCAGCTCCGCGAGCGGCAGGACGAGACGTTTCATCGCATCCTTGGCCGCGGCGATCTCGGCCGCTGTCATCTGCGCGAAATCTTTCCGTTGCAGCACCTCGCGGTCGGACACCGTCATGCGCGTGTCGAGTTCGACTTCGCGCTCTTTCTTCAGCTTGTCGTCGAGACCGGCGAACAAAGCCTCATGCACGCGAGTCGCACCGGCCTGCGGAGCCTGCGGCGCCGCCGGCGCTTGCGGCAGCATCATCGCCAGAAGCTGATCGATGTAACCGCGCCGGCGGAAAAAAATGCGGAACGCCTGGTCGAACAGAATCGAATGTTCGTGGCGCTTCACGAATACGGCATGGAGCGTCCAATAAAAATCCTCGCGCGTGCCGACGCCCGCCACTTTCAAAGCTTCGAGCGCGTCGAGCACGGCGCCGGGTCCGACAGGGATTCCGGCAGCGCGCAGCGCGCGGGCGAAATAGACGATATTCTCGGCGAGGCGGCCGGTTGCTTCTTGTGAAGCTGGTCTCTCTTCCATCGTCATTGCCGGGCTTGACCCGGCAATCCATGGAGCCGCAACGCTGCATGGATGCCCGGGTCAAGCCCAGGCATGACGATTGCAAAAAATCGGCTGAACCCGACTGGCATGCGTTTCACTCCGCCGCCCTTAGCTCCGACTTCACCTGATCGAGCAAGTCCTTGACCTTCGAGCCTTCGAGCCGCGCGATGTCGTCCTGATATTTGAGCAACACGCCGAGTGTGTCGGACACCGTCGCCGGATCGAGCGCGGTGACGTCGAGTTCGCAGAGCGCGCCGGCCCAGTCGAGCGTTTCGGCCACGCCGGGCGCCTTGAACAAATCCTGCTTGCGCAAGCCCTGGACGAATCCGACGACTTGCTCGGACAATCTTTTGCTGACGTCGGGAACCTTGGCGCGTACGATCGCCAATTCTCGCTCGGCGCTCGGATAGCCGACCCAGTGATAAAGACATCGACGCTTGAGCGCGTCGTGCACTTCACGCGTGCGGTTCGAGGTGATGACGACGATCGGCGGCTGTGCGGCTTTGACCGTGCCCAATTCCGGAATCGTAACCTGAAAGTCGGCGAGTACTTCGAGTAAAAAGGCTTCGAACGCCTCGTCGGTACGGTCGATCTCGTCGATCAACAGCACCGGCGCGCCGGCGGCGTCCGGTTCGAGGGCTTGGAGGAGCGGCCGCTTGATCAGAAACCGTTCGGAGAACACGTCGTGTTCGAGCCGTTCGCGGTCGTGTTCGCCTTCGGCTTCGGCGGCGCGGATCGCGATCATCTGCGCGGCGTAATTCCATTCGTAAACCGCCGCGGCGATGTCGAGGCCCTCGTAACATTGCAGGCGGATCAGGCGCCGGCCCAACGTGGAGGCCAGGACCTTGGCGATCTCGGTCTTGCCGACGCCGGCCTCGCCTTCGAGAAAAATCGGACGGCCCATCTTCAACGCGAGATAAAGCACGGTGCCGAGCGAGCGGGCGGCCAGATAATCGGCTTCGGCCAACAGATCGACGGTGGCATCAATCGAGGGGGGCAACGGCCGCGGGGACGTTTTGTTCATCGTCTCAATCTAGCCCGTCGTTGCCGGGCTTGTCCCGGTAATCCACGTCTGTCTGGCATGTAAAGACATAGATGCCCGGCGCAAGACCGGGCATCACAGTTGGTAAATTCGTACTTTCAGATCAGGCAATCGGCTTGCCAATGGCGTCCGCCACGGCGCGGCGCGCCAATACGCCGACCAGGTGGGCGCGATATTCGGCGCTGCCGTGAATATCGCTGTTCATACCGTCGGCCGGAATACTCATGCCTTCGAGCGATTTCGGCGAAAAGCGCTTTTTCAATGCTTCTTCGAAAGACGGCACCCGGAACACGCCGTTGGCACCGGCGCCGGTTACCGCGACCCGGATGTCGCTGCCGCGCTTGGAGACAAAGACCCCGACCAGCGCGAACCGCGAAGCCTGATTGCGGAATTTCTGATAGGCGGCTTTTTTCGGAATCGGGAAACTCACCTTGGTGATGATCTCCGCAGGTTCGAGCGCCGTCGAAAACATGCCGGTAAAAAAGTCGTCGGCTTTGATGCGCCGCTTGTTGGTGATGATGGTGGAGCCTAGCCCGAGGCAAGCGGCAGGATAATCGGCGTTGGGATCGTTGTTGGCGATCGAGCCGCCAATGGTGCCCATGTGACGCACCGCCGGATCGCCGATCATCCCGGCGAGCTTCGCCAGCACCGGAATGGCCTGCGCAACGACGGGCGAGGTATTGACTTCATTGTGGCGCGTCATCGCGCCGATTGTGAGCGAGCGGCCGCTCAGCTCGATCCCCGACATGCCTTCGATCAGCGACATGTCGATGATTTGCGGCGGGCCGGCGAGGCGCAATTTCATCGTCGGCAACAGCGTCTGCCCGCCGGCCAAGAGCTTGGCGTCCGGATTCTTGGCGAGCAGCCCCGCCGCTTGCCGCACCGTCTGCGGCCGATGAAAGGTGAAAGCGTACATCGATTAGTCCTCCGTCTATTCTCCGTCTCTCCCGCGCAGGAGAGAAATTCTCGCACCAAAACTATTATGCCGCCTTTGGAATCCCATTTACCTTTTGCAGCGCCGCCCATACCGCCGGCGGCGTCGCGGGCATCGTTAGCCCTTCCGTGCCGATCGCGTCGGTGATGGCATTGATCACGGCGGCAGGCGCGGCGATCGCGCCGGCTTCGCCACAGCCTTTGATGCCAAGCGGATTGGACGGGCATTTAGTCACGGTGGTATCCACTTTGAGCGTCGGCAGGTGATCGGCGCGCGGCATGCAATAATCCATGAACGAGCCGGTGACGAGCTGCCCGTCCTTGTCGTAGACCGCGCCCTCGCACAAGGCCTGGCCGACACCTTGGGCGATCCCGCCATGGACCTGGCCCTCGACGATCATCGGATTGACGATCACACCGAAGTCATCGACGGCGGTCCAAGCGACGATTTCAGTATTTCCGGTCTCTGGATCGACCTCTACTTCGCAGATGTGGCAACCGGCCGGGAAAGTAAAGTTGGTCGGATCGTAAAAGGCGCCTTCTTTCAAGCCGGGCTCGAGCTCCTGGCCGGAAAATTTGTGGGCGACATACGCATTAAGCGTGACGTCGCCCCAGGCGGCCCATTTGTCGGTGCCGGCGACACTGAATTTTCCGTCCTTGAACTCGATGTCGCCTTCGGCGGCTTCAAGCATATGGGCGGCGACTTTTTTGGCCTTGGCCTCGATCTTGTCGAGCGCCTTCGCCAGCGCCGACATGCCGACCGCGCCCGAGCGCGAGCCGTAAGTGCCCATCCCGAATTGCACCTTGTCGGTATCGCCGTGCACGACTGAAATATTGTCGATCGGAATGCCGAGCCGTTCCGAGACAAGTTGCGCGAAGGTGGTCTCGTGGCCCTGACCGTGGGCGTGAGAACCGGTCAGGATTTCAACACTGCCGGTCGGATTGACGCGGACCTCGGCGGATTCCCACAAGCCGACGCCGGCGCCGAGCGAGCCGACGGCCTGTGACGGCGCAATCCCGCAAGCTTCGATATAGGTGGAAAAGCCGATGCCGCGCAGCTTGCCGTCGCGGGCGGATTCGCGCTTGCGCCTGCCGAAGCCCTTATAATCGGCTAGCTCCAGTGCCTTTTTCAGGGAGGCATTATAATCGCCGGCGTCATAAGCCATGATGACCGGCGTCTGATGCGGAAATTTTTTGACGAAGTTCTTGCGCCGCAGCTCGGCCGGGTCCTGGCCCATTTCCCGCGCGCCGACCTCAACCAGACGCTCCACCACGAACGTCGCTTCCGGACGCCCGGCGCCGCGATAGGCATCGACCGGCACGGTATTGGTGTAGACGGCATCGACCTCACAATAGATTTGCGCAATTTCATATTGGCCGGACAGCAGCGTCGCGTAAAGATAAGTCGGCACTGACGACGAGAAAGTGGACATATAGGCGCCGAGATTGGCGACGGTCTTGGCGCGAAGTCCCAAGATCTTGCCTTCGGCGTCGAACGCCATTTCGGCGTGAGTAACATGGTCGCGCCCATGCGCATCGGCGACGAACGCTTCCGAGCGCTCGGCGACCCACTTCACCGGACGGCCGACGCGCTTTGAGGCCCACAACGCAACGACTTCTTCGGGATAGATAAAAATCTTCGAACCGAAGCCGCCGCCGACATCCGGCGCGATGACGCGCAGCTTGTGCTCGGGCGCCATGCCGACAAACGCGGCGATGACAAGCCGCGCGACGTGTGGATTTTGCGTCGTATTCCATAATGTAAAAGCGCCGGTGCCGGCGTCGTAATCGCCGATCGCTGCGCGCGGCTCGATCGCATTCGGAACGAGGCGATTGTTGACGATGTCGAGCCTGGTCACGTGCCTGGCTGCGCGGAATGCGGCTTCGACCGCACCGGCCTCGCCAAGGTGCCACTGATAGATCGTGTTGTTCGGTGCGATATCGTGAATGCGTGGCGCGCTCGGTTTCTGCGCCGCCGCGGGATCGGCGACGGCGGGCAGCACAGCATAGTCGACGACGATTTTTTCGGCGGCGTCGCGCGCTTGCGCCAGCGACTCTGCAACCACAACCGCGAGCGGATCGCCGACATGACAGACCTTGGCGTTGGCGAGCGCCGGATGTGGCGCCATTTTCATCGGCGATCCGTCTTTGGAATGAATCATCCAGCCGCAGATCAGATTGCCGATCTTGTCGGCGGCAAGTTCGGCGCCGGTGAGAACCGCAAGCACGCCCGGCATCTTGGCGGCAGGCTTGACGTCGATCGACTTGATGGTGGCGTGGGCGTGCGGGGAGCGAAGAAAATAGGCGTAGGCCTGGCCGGGCCGGTTGATGTCATCGGTGTAATGACCGGTCCCGGTGATGAAGCGGCGGTCTTCTTTGCGGCGCACCGCGGCGCCGATTCCGGTCGCGCTCATGGTTCTCGCCCTCCCGGCAATCGCTTTTTGGATCGCCTATTCGGCGGCTTGGCTCGTTGCACCGCCCCCGCGCATGGCGCGCGCCCCCGCCGCAATCGCCTTGACGATGTTGTGATAGCCGGTGCACCGGCAAATGTTGCCCTCAAGCTCCTCGCGGATGGTGCGGTCGTCGAGCTCGTTGCCTTTGCGGCGGACAATATCGACCGCGGTCATGATCATGCCGGGGGTGCAGAAGCCGCACTGCAGCCCGTGGTTCTCTCGGAATGCCTCCTGCATCGGATGTAGCGGCCCATCGGGCGCGGCGAGCCCCTCGATCGTCAGCACATTGGCGCCTTCAAGCTGCAGCGCCAAAATCGTGCAGGACTTGATCGCCTTGCCATTGACGTGCACGACGCAGGCGCCGCATTGCGAGGTGTCGCAGCCGACATGGGTGCCGGTGAGCCGCAAATGTTCGCGCAGCAACTGCACAAGCAGCGTACGCGGATCGACATTGGCGGTGATGGGCTTGCCGTTCACCGTCATGGATACGGCTGCCGTCTCGCCTGCCATGGGGTTCCTCCTCGAAATTGCGGTCAAAAACGTCGCGATTTGCCAACCGAGCGTGGCCGCCGGCGGGGTTCGGGCGCGAAATCAAGCCGATTTTGGCGGTTTTTACGCGCGAACAGCATTTACTCTGAACCTCCAAACCGTCACCGGTCAAGCGGGTCCAGCGCCGTGTCAGCTATAGAAGCCACGCAATACGGCAGATATCGGCCGCCGGCAGGGACGCCTATGCGGCCTTCGGGTTCACCGCATTGGCGAAATTTGCAAAAAAGTCGTCGGCGACTTTCTTCGCGGCGCCGTTGACCAGTCGCTGGCCGAGCTGCGCCAGCTTGCCGCCAATCTGGGCATCTACATTGTAGGACAAAAGCGTCCCGCCATTTTTCGGCGCGAGCTTCACCGTGGCGCCGCCCTTGGCGAAGCCGGCAACCCCGCCGTCGCCCTGCCCGGAAATCTTGTAACCGTTGGGCGGATCGAGATCGGACAGCGTCACCCTGCCTTTGAACTTTGCTTTGACCGGGCCGATCTTGATGGTGGCGACCGCCTGAAACTCGGTATCCGACGTCTTGTCCAGTTGCTCGCAGCCGGGAATGCACGCTTTCAATGTCGCCGCATCGTTCAGTTTTTCCCAAACTGTTTGCGGCGGTACCGCCAACTCGTATTCGCCGTTCATGGTCATTGCCATTGCAGAGGGCTCCTTGCACGCGGGACCGCTTGGCTTCCTTAAGCTATCCGCTTACCGCCTCGCGCGGCGGCTGAAAAGGGTGCGTACGACTAATGTCCCGCCGTGCTCTGGGGGCATCGCTTTGCTGGGTGGTCCGGTAGTCGCGGTGCCCGGTTCGCTCAATCAGCCTTACAAAGACTGGCTGGACGGTCGGCGGAGGCGTCGAGGGTGCCGTGCCGAGCACCCACGTCACTTGGAAAGTCGAATATCTCTACATGGACCTTGGCACCGCGAATTACACGTTTAGCAATCCACTTTTGGGCACCATCTTGGTCAGCAATCATTTCACCGACACCATCGTG
>Ga0307477_10004079_pt1 | contig 10676 bp, 6 predicted proteins | sample atmos_gasesECM2C_FD_203316 | JGI IMG/M metagenome (GOLD analysis project Ga0307477, IMG submission 203316) | Hardwood forest soil microbial communities from Morgan-Monroe State Forest, Indiana, United States - atmos_gasesECM2C_515 | ecosystem: Environmental > Terrestrial > Soil > Temperate... | reverse complement strand
TTTAGGCTGGAGTTGAAGGGGAAGGTCGCCGATCTCATCCAAGAACAGCGTACCCTTGTGCGCCAGCTGAAATCGACCCATGGTCTGTGCGACCGCACCTGTGAATGCCCCTTTTTCATGCCCGAAGAGCTCGCTCTCCAACAGTTCTGCGGGAATCGCAGCGCAATTCATTTTTACAAACGGTTCGTGCCGTCGAGAACTCTGATCGTGAATTGCCTTAGCAATCAATTCTTTTCCTGTCCCGGTTTCCCCCTGGATCAGGACGGCAGAATCCGTGGGCGCCACGACTTTCACTCTTTTCAGAACCGCTCGAAAGCTAGCGCTGGATCCAATCAGCTCGCTCTGATTGATATCCGCGCTATCATCAAACGACCTCACCGGCGCATATTCCCTGGCCGGCCCAATTGCAGAAACAGAATTAGACATGTCATTACCCCACGTGTCAGATGCTAACTACCGCCTCTACCGATTTCACGATAGGACCCGCGGTGCGTCGCGTCCAATAGAATGAATTCATCAGAACGATGCGCCCCGCGCAACGAATGCTAGTTAGGAGGACTCGATGGAACTGCAACAGCTGAAGTATTTTTGCGAAGCGGACAAGCGAGAACATGTGACTCGCACTGCCGAAAAGCCATTCGTTTCTCAGTCTGCGATCAGCCGCGCTGTTAGGGTTGACCGCGAGGGCTTCACATGCCCAGCTTGTTTGAGTCGCCATTCTTTGTTCCTTACTCGCTAACTTCCGTCTCGTTTGCCATTCTGGTTTCTGTACTCATTGCCGTTCTCTTTCGCCCACTGTTTGTTACTTCCCTTCGTTCTTCGCAGGCACTGTGCAACAAATGCCGCCCGCGGAACAACCCTAGATGGAAGAGTTCCCGACCCGGCCTATAGACATGTGTGGTGACTCAACTTTAGAGTGGGTTGAAGACAACTCGTTGAGGACAACTCCAGCGCACTCAAATACCAAGACGCTTCCTGCCAAAAAGGAGAGCATCGATCGAATGCGCGCCGGGTCCCAGGACTGCGATGGCGGCTCCCATCGTTGCCAAGAGGATGCTGCTTCGCTCCTGGCCGGTACCCGAGAGAGCGATCCAGATATCGGTGACCGCTAGAAGCGCTCCGGCGATCGGCGTCCAAAAACCTGCGAGTACAAAGACTCCCGCGCTGGCCGCGATTATTTGCACCGCAACCGATCCACACGAAGCCGCTCCCATCAGTCTGGCGATGCCGTCGTAAATCGGGAGAATTCCGGCAACTATCCGTAGCAGGAGAAGCCCTCGCCCAGGCCAGCCGCTGGGGAACATGGAAAATAGACGTTGCAATAAACCACCTGTCTCAAACAGACAGGATAAACGCGCCTAGAACGATTTGAGACGCCAAAACGGGGAGTTCGGCTACTACTCTTTTGGGGAGGTTACAATTCAATGATTCCGCGCTTCAACCCGACCGTGACGGCGTGCGTTCGGTCGCTTGCGCCAAGCTTAGAGAGAATGTTCCTGACGTGGAACTTAACCGTCTCCTCGGTAATCGAGAGTTGATCGGCGATCAATTTGTTTGCATTCCCACCGGCAATTAAGCGCAGGACTTCGGTTTCTCGTAAGGACAGCGTGTCATCGGCCGCGTGTTCGGCGAGTTGGGAAGCGATCTCAGGCGGGATGCGCTTTCCCCCAGCATGGACGGCGCGGATCGTCTCCAGGAGTTCCTTGCGCAAAAGACCCTTTAGCAAGTAACCTCGCGCACCGGCTTTCAGAGCGCGTAGAACTTGGACGTCCCCCTTGTAGGTCGTCAAGACGATGATTCGTGCCTCTTGAAATTCGTTGCGAATCGCGATGATCGCATCGAGACCGTTCATTTCTGGCATTTGCAGGTCCATCAGGGTGACGTCGGGACGGTGTTCACGGAACTGCTGGATAGCTTCGCGCCCATTGGACGCTTCGGCGACCAATCTCATGTCCGATTGACCACCGATATACGTTGCGATCCCTTCGAGAACGAGCGAATGATCGTCGACCGCCAGAATCCGGATCGAACTGCTATCGGCGCTCATGACTTCGTCTTTGTCACTTTCACATCGGTTTCTTTCGCATCCATTCCTTTGCCAGAGAACTTCTCAGACAACCAGGAACGGCGGCGAGAGGAGGTTGTATAAGCGGTGGAGGCAGGAATGCTCAGCTCCACCTCCGTACCAGAATCGAGCTTACTCCAGACCGCCAGCTTACCGCGCACAAGTTTGGCGCGTTCGCTCATGCCATGCAAGCCGTAGTGTCCGGCGCGCCCATCTCCACTAAGAAACTTCGGGTCAATCCCCTTTCCGTCATCCCGGACCCGCAGCCGAAGCCACCGTTCGCCATATAGGATTTCCACTTCGATTCGCTGTGCCTGTGCGTGCCGGAAGGCATTGCGCAAGGCCTCGGCCGCAATCCGGTGGACTTCGTCCCGGAGGATTGGATGGAGATTCCGCGGCGCGCCTTCCACCTCCACCTCAAAGACCGCAGAATTCTGGTTTGTGTCAGCGGCCCCGAGTTCTTCTCCGAGAATCCTTACGGCCGAGACAAGGTCGTTGGTTTCGACCGCGGAGGCGCGCAAGCCCTGTACAGCATCCCGGCCCTCATTGATCGCTTGATCCGCCCGATCAATCGCGACCTCAAGTGTTTTCCGGGCTTCGACCGGACGCCCCGGGAGCAGGTCGATACCAGTTTGAAAATGGAGCATCAGTGCCTGAAAACTTTGCAGCAGCGTATCGTGTAGTTCCCGCGCGATTCGTGTCCGTTCGGTGACGCGTGCTTCCAGCCCTATCGCGAACTGGTGCCGCAATTGCTGAATCCGGAGTTGATAGAGCGCCCAGAGCAACGCCAGAAAAGCGGCCACGCACAACGCTTGGAACCAGCGCGTTTGGTAGTAGGCCGGGACAATGGAAAAATCCAGGAACGTCCCGGCCTCGTTCCACACTCCGCTGTTGTTGCATGCCATCACGCGGAAGCGGTACTTGCGCGGCGGAAGATTGCTATAGACCGCCTTCCGCTCATTGCCGGCGTCCTTCCAGTCGCGGTCCCAACCTTCCAGCTTCACGCGGAAGCGCACCTTTTCCGGCACCACAAGGCTCAGCGCGGTGTAATCAATCGTCAGGTCGCGCACCAGCGGCGGCAACCTCGGAGGCGAGGAGGATGCATCACCGGACAAGTTCTGCCAATAAGTCTTGCGGTCGGCGGTGATTTGCTCGATTTGCACTGGCGGCGGAATGTTGTTGACGGGCAGGTGACCCGGATCGATGACGCTGACGCCGTCCCAAGGCAAGAACCACAATTTTCCATCCGCGGACTTGGCGACAGTAGGGCTCTTGCCGCTACTCACCGAGGAACCCCTCACCCCGTCGGAACTGTCGAAAACCGTGGCCCGAATCATCCGCTGCGGATCGGTGATCCACCCGTCGAGTTCAGGTCGGGCAATGCGCACCAGACCGCACGCCGTGTATAGCCAGACAGAGTGGTCGTCGTCTTCCATCATCCAGTGAACTGTATCGCAGGGCAATCCGTTCTTGCTCGTAAGCGTGGCAATACGGCCGTTTTTTATCCGGCTCAGTCCGCCTTGAGTTGAGGCCCAGAGCGTTCCGTCCCGGCCAAATTGAAGGGCGTCGACCCTCCCCTCGCCCAAACCATCGGTCACTCCGTACGATCCGCGAACCTGACCGTCCTTGAAATACGTCACGCCACCTGCAAACGATCCAAGCCACAGTCCACCCCCCGAAGGATCCGCGGCTAGAGCCCGGGCTGGAGATTTAATTCCAAGTTTGGCCCAGGGAACCTGTTCGATCAAATGTCTCCGAACCAGGTGAAAAAGGCCCTGAAGCTCGTCGCTGATCCAGACATTCCCCGCACTGTCCCCGGTAATGGATGTTACCGCGGTGGGCAATCCGCTTACGGGAAGGAAACGGCCATTGTCCAAGTAGGCGACTCCGCGCGGCGTGGAAACCCACATTCGCCCGCTATCGTCCTCAAAGAGGGACTCTACCTTGTCATCCGGCAGCCCGTTACGCTTGTGATAAATCGTGAGTTGACCATCGCTCCATCGGTTCAAGCCATCTCGGGTGCCGAGCCAAACGTTCTTATCGCTAGCCGCTAGAATGGACACAACGTAGGCATTCGACAATCCTTGCTTGACCGAAATCGTGGGGACGGCGAAGTCGCGAAAGCGGTCGAGGCCATTCTGGGTGGCAACCCAAATGTTGCCTTCACGATCTTCAAAGACAGTATCAATGAGGTCGGAGGAGAGACCCTCGGACGGCGTAAACACATCCGCTCTTTCCTGATGCACATGCAAGAGGCTCTGGCCTTGAGTTGCGATCCACAAGCCGCCATCGCGATCCCGCAGTAGCTTTCCTGGGGGGAACTTCCGCCCGGCCAGGGGCGGATATGGCTCGGTTTTCCCATTAACGAGCTGTCTAAGTCCACCCTTCATGTTGATCAAGAGTACGCCGTTTTCACCTTCTGCCAGGCCTAAGATGTCGGGCGTCAGCTCAGACATGCGGTAGAGTTTTGGAGGACCGGGCTTCCATCTCCACAGCCCGGTCGTCGTCCCGGCCCAGAGATTCCCGTTGCTGTCCTCAAACAAGCTGAACATGCCTTGGCCGAAACTGCCGTCCTCTCCGTAGCACTGGGTGTTGCCACGCCGAATTGCGCACAATCTCCCAATGGGGTTCCCGAACGTGCCAACCCATACCATTCCCTCACGATCCTCGAGTAGCGTCGTAACAATCTGTCCAGCGGTCTCCGGGTACTGAGTCAGCTTGCCGTCCTTCCAGCTTGCCAGTCCGTCCAACGTGCCAATCCAAAGCGTGCCATCGCGGCTGGCGAGCAGGCTCCTGATGTTACTGGAGGGAAGCGGCTGATCCGCCGGGGGCTGCCAGGGAACAGCCTTCACGCCATCGAAACGGAGCAGGCCGAATTCCGTCCCAAGCCAGAGATAACCGTCGGGCGTCTGAGCAATCGCGAAGATGATGCCTTTGGAAAAGCCGTCGCGAATCTTCCACGCCGTGTGTGCGTACTGACTGACGTCCAGCGCCGGATTTAACGCCAACGCACACGGACACCAAGCTAGCACTACGCCCGCCAACACAAGCCCCAGCGCGGCAGTGCGCGGGCCAGCTATCGCAAGGCGTAGCGCGGCGTATCGTCCTTGTCCGCGGGGTTTTCCCATAGGACCCAAATGTTACTCTCATTTATCTCAGCAGAGGGGCCACTTGCATCCCTCTTTTGCGGTGTCGGGAGGCGAGCCCCCTTTGAGAGTCACTAGACGACCCTTTTGGGTGTTGACCCAATTAGTAAGCCGAGAGTACGCTCACGGCTTCCGCATTTCCTTGGGGTGAGATTATGCGTGTCCCCGCCCTCGCCGCGTGCCTGTTACTCGTTTTCTCCTCGTCTGGTCTGCGCGCACAATCCACGAATGGGTCTCTTTCCGGTCGCATTGCTGATCCCTCAAGGGCAGTAATCGCCGATGCGAAAATCTCCGCTATCAACACTGCCACCAATTTCCGCTACGAAACTACCACCAACACCTCCGGCGAATACTACTTGACCAATCTCGCTCCCGGCCTCTATCGCCTCGAAATCGAAAAGCCCGGCTTTAAGAAGCTAATCAAGCCAGACGTCACCCTCCACGTCCAGGACGCCATAGAAATCAACTTCGAACTGACGCTTGGCTCGGCATCCGAGACCGTCACCGTGGAAGCCGGCGCGCCCCTGCTGAATACCGAGTCAGCCGCAGTTGGCACGGTGGTGGATCGACAATTTGTTGAAAATCTTCCGCTCAATGGACGCAGCTTTCAATCTCTGATCACTCTGACGCCAGGGGTTGTGCTTACCAAGGCTAATGAACTTGACGCCGGGCAGTTCAGCGTCAACGGCCAGCGGCCGGACGCGAACTATTTCACCGTGGACGGTGTGTCTGCAAACATCGCCGCTGTCGCGGATACCGTTCTTGGACAAGTCGCTGGAGGCGCTCTTCCTGCCACCACCGCGGTCGGAGGCATGAACAATCTCGTCTCCATCGATGCGCTGCAGGAGTTTAAAGTCCTCACATCTACTTATGCTGCCGAGTTCGGGCGCACGCCCGGAGCACAGGTGTTGATTGTCACCCGATCTGGAACCAACGCGTTTCACGGCACAGCGTTCGATTATTTTCGCAATGCCGTCCTCGACGCCAACGATTGGTTCGCCAACGCCAAAGGGCTCCCGAAGCCCAATGAAAAGCAAAACGACTTTGGCGGAGTCTTTGGTGGCCCGATTATCAGAAATCGGACTTTCTTTTTCTTCTCTTACGAAGGTTTACGCTTGCGCCAGCCAGTAACGTCGATCACCCAAGTACCGTCCGTGGCGTCACGCACTTCAGCGTTGCTCCCAGCCAACATCCGTCCCTTCTTGAACGCCTTCCCCCTCCCGAACGGTGCGGATACCACAAACGGTCTTGCGCTGTTTTCGGCGAGCTACTCAAACCCGACCTCCCTCGATGCCACCAGTATCCGGATCGATCAGAAAGTCGGGGATAAGGTGACGATTTTTGGAAGATATAACTACGCGCCCTCGAGCCTCACTACACGCGGACCCTTTGGTGGCGCCCTTAGTGGGATAGGCCACATCAATCTCAAGACCCAGACCCTCACCATCGGAGCGACTACGGCGATCAGTCCGAGCATGGTCGACGATCTTCGGTTCAATTGGAGCAGAAATGATGCAACTAATAGACAGTTGCTCGATAACTTTGGGGGCGCAGCCCCTATCCCTTTGTCTCAGTATTTCCCCCAATCGTTTGGCTCTGTCACTCCTGTAAACTTCGTCTTCGCAATTGGTGGGTCCTTCATCCAGCAAGGAAACGCGAATATTGACAACAACGCGCAAAGGCAGCTGAACTTCATTGATAGTCTGTCGATTGCGAAGCGGTCGCATCAACTGAAGTTTGGAATTGACTATCGACGGCTGTTTCCGGAGTTCAATGTACTCAGGTTCAATGGGGTCGCTATTTTCAATAGCGCAGCCGCAGCAGACACTGGACAGATCAATTTTGGCCAGCTACTGTCCTTTGCTCCGCCGCGATTCCCCGTGTTTGTAAGTACTTCGACGTATGGACAAGATACTTGGACAATCACTCGACGCCTTACAGTGATCTATGGCTTGCGCTGGGAGATCAACTTCTACCCGAAAGAGCAGAACGGTCTCAACCCTCTCACGGTCACCGGCCTGGACAATCCATCATCGATAGCCTTCGCGCACCAGGGCACGCCACTCTGGCATACTACGTACGGAAATTTCGCTCCGCGCGTCGGGCTTGCCTATCAACTGCGCGAAAAGCAGAACCTCCAGACCGTTTTGCGGGGCGGCTTTGGCGTCTTCTATGACCTTGGCTGGGGCGGCCAACTGGAAGCGTTCACTAATTCTTGGCCTTTTGTCGTCAGAAAATTTCTGCCCGCCGGGACTGCATTCCCGTACGATGCCACCGTTACCACTCCGAGCCTGACCAACCCAAGCCTTCCGGCCACCAGCCTCTACGTCAGTGTCCCAAACCTCAAACTACCCTATACCTACGAGTGGAATTTCACTCTCGAACAGGCCCTTGGCTCCAGGCAGAGCTTGACCGCATCCTACGTCGGCGCTGTCGGGCGTCACTTGCTTAGGCAGGAGCTCCTGTCGAATCCCAATCCAAATTTCGTGAACCTATTCGTTACAACTAACTTGGCTACTTCGGATTACCATGCGTTACAGCTTCAATTTCAACGCCGCCTTTCAAAGGGCTTTCAGGCGCTAGCTTCCTACACCTGGGCGCATTCCATCGACACCGCTTCTACCGACGAGGGCTTTGGAGCCAGTCCGCCGGCGGCGAACGTGAACCCGCAAGTGGACAGATCTTCGTCCGATTTTGACGTGCGGCACGCCTTCAATGGAGCCATCACGTACAACATTCCAAGTCCATTTGCACATGGCTTCGGAAAAGCCGTGCTTGGTGATTGGGCGGTCGACACGATTGTGACGGCACGCTCGGCAACCCCCGTAAACGTCCTGGTCTCATCATCAGCAAATCTGTCCTTCGGCGGATCGCTGGCGTTGCGTCCCGATATAATCCCTGGTGTGCCGCTGTATGTTGATGACCTGACCGTAGCCGGAGGCAGGCGATTTAATAGCGCCGCGCTAACTCCCGGTCCAACCAACCGCCAAGGGACGCTGCCCCGCAACGCATTCAGGGGATTTCCTATCAGCCAAGTAGACTTGGCGATTCGGCGACAGTTTGAGCTCTCAGAACGGATGAGGTTGCAGTTCAGAACCGAGTTCTTTAATATTCTCAATCATCCCAATTTTGCTGATCCGGGTAATTTCCAAGGAAATATCCTGAGCAACGCGCTCTTCGGACAATCGACCCAAATGCTCGCAAGCGGCCTGTCGAACCCCGGCGGTGGCTCCGGCGGCTTCAACCCCCTCTACCAAATCGGCGGCCCCCGCTCCATCCAGCTCGCCCTCAAGCTCCAATTCTAAGCAACCTAACCTGGAAGCTATATCGGTCCATCTAACACGCAGTCTCCAGAGCCGAATTTATTTTCGCGCATTTCAAGGCTGAACCGTAAGCGTCAATTGCAGGCCATATTGACGTGATTGGCAGCCCAGGATAAAACTTACACATTTGGGAATACCCAATGAACCAAGCTCAACGAGGCCTTCGCCGTGCTCTTGTGTTGTCCTGCATTGTTATTGGATATGCATCGCTTGGATTTGGCCAGGCGAGCGATCCAAAAAGCTCTGCGATCATAGATCAGATAATGGCTACTGCTCTCTCACGTTGCTATTCAACGGTAAATGGGGTTAAGAGAATCAGCTTTGAACCTGCCACAAATCAGGAGTTTGCCGAAGTGGAGGCGCTCGGACAAAAGGCAGTTGCGCCACTCGCAAGATACCTTGACTTACAATCAAAAAACGGCTTGACGCAGCTTTTTGCCGTTAAGTTTCTAATGGCGATCGGCGGCTCTTCCACGTTAGGTCCTCTAAAAAGAGCCTTTGCTCAAGACCAATGGGAGGTCACCAGAGCTGCCGCTCTTGATGGCATGTTTGCAGTATCGCAGGCTGAAGCCAAGCCCTATGTGGAGGCCACACTCGGCGATAGCTCGCAGCTGATGCGGTGGAGGGCTCAACACCTGTGGAGTTTGTATCAACAGCAAAAGAAATGACCGCCCGGTGATGACTATGCAGCGCGGCTTGAGTTTCCAGCGAGCTCCGCTGCAAGGTTCCATGGCAGCAGCTCTTCGATGCGGTTAATGGGGTGATCGGGGATTCGGGAGAGCACTTCACGCAGGTACGCTTCAGGGTTCAGGCCGTTGAGTTTTGCTGCTCCGATAAGGCTGTAGATCGCAGCTGCTCGTTCGCCTCCAACATCCGATCCCGCGAACAAATAGTTTTTCCTGCCCAAAACAACTGCTCGCAACGAGCGCTCCGCGGCATTATTGTCGATCTCCAGGTGACCATCGTCGCAGAAACGCATCAACGCGTCCCAGCGCCCCAGGGCGTAGCGAATCGCCTTCGTGGTGTCGGATTTTCTCGAGAGCTTGCCCAAGGTCTCTTCCATCCACTGCTTCAGCGATTCCAGCAACGGCTTGCTGCGCTCGGTCCGAACCGCGCGCCGTTCCTCGGCGGATCGTCCGCGGATCTCTTCCTCGATGGCATACAGAGCTGCGATCCGCTCCAGCGCTTCTTTCGCCACCGCCGACTTGTGCGCCTCGTACAAATCGTAGAACGGTCGGCGTACATGCGACATGCACGCGGCTTCTTTCACTCGTCCGCCTTCATAAACCTGACCGTACCCTGCGTACGCATCCGCTTGTAGCGTGCCCGTGAACTTCCTCAAGTGGGCCTGGGGATGTTCGCCTTTGCGATCCGGTGTGTAGGCGAACCACACCGCTGGTGGTGTCTTATCTCCCCAGGGTCGGTCATCCCGCACGTAGGTCCATAAGCGCCCCGTTTTGGTCCGGCCATTGCCCGGTGCTAGCACCGGCACGGGTGTGTCGTCGGCGTGCAACTTCTCAGCACTCATCACGTGTCGTCGCAACGCCTCCACCAACGGCTCCAGTAACCGGCTGCATCCTCCGACCCACTCCGCCATGGTCGAACGATCCAGCTCCACTCCATCACGCGCGTAGATCTCCGCCTGCCGATACAATGGGAGATGGTCCGCATACTTCGAGACCAACACATGGGCCAGCAGTCCAGGGCCCGCGATCCCCCGCTCGATCGGACGGCTTGGTGCTTCCGCCTGGACGATCTTGTCGCAGCGCGCGCACGCCAACTTTACCCGAACCTGCCGGATCACTTTGAAATGCTCCGGTACATATTCCAGTGTTTCCGAAACATCTTCTCCCAGGAACTTCAGTGCACCGCTACAGTCCGGGCAAGCTTCTTGCTTCGGCAGGATCTTTTGCGTCTCGCGTGGCAGATGCGCCGGCAGCGGATGCCGCGCACGTCTCCTCTCTTGATTCACGGTTGACGCAGTCAGCGAGACAGGAGAAGCGGCTGCCTGCTGTACCCGACTCGCTACCAGTTCGTCCAGCTTCAACTCCAACTGCTCAATCTGCCAGTCCAACTTCTCCGACTTGCGCCCGAACTGCATCCGCCGCAACTTGGCGATCAACAGCTTCAGTCGCTCGATCT
>Ga0307477_10004078_pt1 | contig 10677 bp, 10 predicted proteins | sample atmos_gasesECM2C_FD_203316 | JGI IMG/M metagenome (GOLD analysis project Ga0307477, IMG submission 203316) | Hardwood forest soil microbial communities from Morgan-Monroe State Forest, Indiana, United States - atmos_gasesECM2C_515 | ecosystem: Environmental > Terrestrial > Soil > Temperate... | reverse complement strand
GGTGGTTGTCGAATGGTGCAAAGAAAGCGACGCCGAGACCACCATCCGTCATTGCGTCGAGCAATCCATGACTGGCGGTGGCCAGAAAGAAATAAGTCCACAAATAAGATCGACTGATGGAAGGCATCGCATGCCGGAATCCTAAGATCACGATTGCTCCAGCGAGGAGAGCAGCAAAGACCAGGGAGTGTGTAAAACCGCGATGCCCCCAGAAGTCACCGTATCGGATTCCGAATCGAAATCCGACCACATCGACATCTGGAATGACGGAGCACACCACTCCGATCATCCACACGCGCTTTGAGACGTCAGGGCGATACATACAAGCCCCAATACCTAGGGCCGCTACTGCATGTGAGAAGGCAGACGCCATCGCGGTATTCGATTCTCTTCCAAAACTGCGTGACATTTCCAGAAAACCCTGTAACCCTGTGCCATACAAGGGTTCCACTTGATTTCCTCACGTATTAGTTGTGGAACATTAGGATGAAACTACTGGCCTCATGCTTATAAAATGACAGCCACTGATTGAAGCAAGGGAACCATTTCGGGATAAGATTCCATCTTCAGTTGTTTCACCGTAGTTTTTGGACTGGACGATTCACGCAATCGAAATGCGCAGGATTGCCGAGTAATGCGAGGTAAAATCGGGACCGAACTTCTCTTCAAATGGAAATTACTACGCCACTTCCGTTCGATGTTTTTTCATCCGAACTGTTGCCCGGAGAAACGGTCCAGTGGACGGGCCGCCCGAATGCCACGGTGATTTTTCACAAAGAAGACTGGGGTCTGATTCCCTTTAGCTTGTTATGGGAGGATTTGCGATTTTTTGGCTTCTCGGCGCGTCTGGCATAGGGGGTTTCTGGACCAACCGGCCTGATAAAACCTTTCAGTGGTTTGGCGTGATCTGGGGTACTCCGTTCGTTCTGGTCGGTCAATACATGATTTGGGGCCGCTTTTTATATAACTACTGGAAAAAACCGCGAACTTCTTACGTGCTCACGACTCGGCGTGCGCTCATAGTTGTAAATGGTTTCAGGGGCCGCACAGTATCAAGCGCCTACTTTGAGAACATGACAATCATCGAGAAGTCGGTTCGCCACGATGGCATTGGTAGCATCTGTTTCGGCGGCCCAGTATCAGGCGAGTGGAGATGGGGCAGAAACAGCCCGCTGCGGCCACTTACTTTTGATGACATCGACAGTGTCGACTCGGTGTATCAGATTGCAGCCCGGCTTCGAGAGCAGACTCAAAAGCCGGGAGCGCCGACTTCATCGCGTTGGTCATCTTAAAGCTTCCTAAGATTGAATATATCTCACTGCCTTCGACGCGTTATCGCGTTATCCAATCGCCCGGTAAGTCGCGTTCATGTCCATTTGACCGGCAGCCTTTCGCGATGGATTTCAAGTCTACGATTACGGCGTTTACCAGGGCCTTGCCCTGTTATCACTGCCAACAGACAAAATAATTTCGCGATATTTAGCCTGATGTTAATTGATCAAGGAACTCTCCGCAGGTTATACTTCCTCCGAATTTGTCAGCCGCAAAAAATCCTTAGACGGACGCTCGACGCCTGCGGAGTAAATTAAATGAAACGTGGCGCACAGACATTCCGGTCCTGTGTGAACGTGATTCTGATCGCTGTGTTCGTGATCCTGGTGGGATGCGGAGGAGGCGGACAGAGCGGGGGTGGAGGGCAGCAATTCCTACCGGATTTTAGTTTGTCGCTGTCTTCCAATAGCCTGAGTCTAACGCCGGGCACTTCGGCATCGGTTACAGTGTCCGTGAACGGTACAAATGGCTTCGCCTCCGCGGTGACGCTTCAGATTTCGGCGCTTCCGACAGGGGTTACGTATTCCCCGTCGACACCGCAAGTGAATCCTGGCTCGTCCTTGCAACTCACCTTTACGGCCGCAGCAAGTTCGGCGTCATCCCAGGCAAGTGTGACGGTTACTGGCACGTCTGGAAACCTCAGCCATGCAGCGCCGCTGAACCTCACCGTAACAGCAACCTCCCACGCATCCGCACCGGTTCTTTTCCAGGTGTCGCCTTCCAGCGTGATGGTCGGAGTACCCCAAGGGATACTCAATTTAACCGGCATGAATTTCACGCCATCTAGCATTGTGTTGTTCGACGGAGCACCCGCAAACGCAACGGCGAATTCCACAGCGATCGAGGTCTTCGTGGATTCTAGTATTTTTGGAATCGCGAAATTGCACACCTTGCAGGTGTCTGATCCTACGAACGGCAATTCGAATGTGCTCACGTATGACGTATATTCTCCGCAAGCTGGACCGTTGCCGTTCGCGGGCCAACAGACTCTCCCCTTGGACCAGAACGCCACGGATACCGCAACGTTGGTGGACGTAAACGGCGATGGGCGAAGCGACCTCATTACTTTTGATACTGCGTACGGAACCACTACCGCGCAGATGTCGATCCAGTTTGGCAACCAGGATGGCACTCTTTCCGCGCCGGTAGTAAACAACGTGGCGATAGCGGGCGGAGTGCCCGAGAAAGTTCTCGCTGGCGACCTGAACGGGAATGGGCATAACGATCTGATTCTGCTTTATCCGAGCTCGTACCAAGTATTGTTGAATGATGGCTTGGCGAACTTCACTCCCGCAGGCTCCGGAGCCCTGCCGGGAAGTAATTTTGGAAGGGGGGCCGTCGGAGACTTCAATGGAGACGGAAAACTCGATTTCGTCATCGATACTGCAGGGCTTCCCCCGCTGGCATTGCTGTTTGGCAACGGCGACGGTACCTTCGCGACTCCAATCCAAGTGGGGAGTGGATCTCAAAAGGCCGCGCGAGTGGAAGCCGTTGACCTGAATGGCGACGGGATCACGGACATCGTTTACGCTACGTATATCCTCAATGGTAACGACACTTTGGACATACATACCATGCTGTTCCACCAAGGTGGCACGTTCACGGATACGCTCGCGGTTGGCATAACCGGGCCCAGTTGGTCCTTCGTGGTTGGAGATTTCAATAATGACCGAATCCCGGATTTGTTTGTTGTAGACGCGGGAAGAACAGGGCAGGCATACCTGGGTAAAGGTGACGGGACATTCGCGGCAGGGGGAAATTCGGTCGCTGCGTCGGATGGCTTTCTCGTCACTCCGCCATTCGTCGCCGGCGACTTCGATCACGACGGCAACATGGACATTGTCACCCGGCTGACGACGGTCGGGCCGGACGTACTCCTGTTGCTTTGGGGTGACGGTCACGCGAACTTCAGCAGTCAGATCATCGCGTCTGACAACTCGTTCAATTTGTCCACCGGAGACGTAAACGGCGATGGCATTCCGGACATACTTGCTAGTGAGGGATTCGGATATGTGGCCGTGACGTTAGGGCGAAACGATCGTAACTTCCCTTCCTCCAAATTGTTGCTCAACGCTCCGTCCGGCGTTCTATCATCGGGCAATGTATTCAACGACGGCTCTCACGACATACTCGTGTCAGGCGCGGGAGACTGCGCCACGCTCGCGGGAACGCCAGGTGTGATCTACCAGATTCAGTCGAACGGAGCGCCAATCGCGAAGGGCGCGGGGCCCGCCTGCACATCGGTTTTGGTTGACTTGGATGGTGATGGAATTGCAGATCTTGTCGGCCTCTCGCAGAACACTGTTTATATCTGGAAGGGCGATGGAACGGGTAATTTCCAAACTCCTGTGACACAGATCCCTATTACCGGCTCACAGGTTATTCAGGACTTCGTGTTTCGAGATATGGACGGAGACGGGTACAAGGATATCGTTGTCGCCGGAGCGATTCTTTACGGGAGTGGGAATCTGCAATTCAATTCGGTTTCGTTCCCATCCTCGTTGAACCAGCGATTCCTGGTTGGAGACTTCGACGGGGATGGAATCCCAGACATCCTGACTTCGGGCGGAATCTACTTTGGCCAGGGGAACCGATCGTTCACGTTGGCGACAGGATTCGCCCCGCCGTGCTGGTCCGGATACCTGCAGAATCCAGCGGTTGAAGATCTGAACAGGGACGGCAAGGACGATATCGTGTGTGGGACGGACCTGGCTGGTTTAGTTGAGATCTATGTCGGCACGGGCAGGTCAGGATTGACGCAGGGTCAGGTGCTGGCAATTCCTGGTATATCCGTTGTGAACACTGTCAGTATTGGCGATTTCAATGGAGACGGACTGCTCGACATCGCGGTAGGAACTCTTGGGGGCGATGACGTTGTGCTCTTCACAAACAGCGGAAATGGGGAATACCAAATATCCAGCTACGCGATCGGAGTGTCTCCGATTCAATCCATTGTCGGAGATTTCAACAACGATGGAACTCCGGACCTCGCATTCTTGAACTACGGGTACGATTACAAACCACCAGCGGTTGAGGTGCTGTTACATAAATAGGACTACACCCATCAACGAATCGCCAAAATCGTGAATGTCCGGCCAACTCCCGGTTAGTCGCCATACCGTCCAAGTGGTTTTGGCAGTTTCCACATCTACGATTTCGCTGTTTGCCAGGCGCTAAAACCAATAAACGTCGTTGCTCCACATCTCTTTCTCAGTTTCCTCTATTCCCGGACGTCCTGTCCGTGGGCCACGGTTTGAACGCAAATATCCAAAATGCGATGAAGTTCAAGCCTGGCAGTAGTGCCAACAAGCACCAAATTGCGTGATGACCGGTGCGCCTGAGCAGCCTAGCAATCGGGACGAGAAGGACAAAAACGATAACCCCAACAATCATCAAAACGACGGGAAGAGTAATAAACGACCTGACGTCCCAAGAAGTGGCCTGTTGCATAGGACCCTCCACACGAAACGACCGGCACTATGGGGAGCGAGAAGCAAAGCCGCGAATCCGAGTATGACGACTTCTATCGCGTTGTGGCGATGATACACGGGCGTCCGAACCAATGTCTTGTCAACTCCTGAGTAGTGGGTACTCGGAAAAGTGACGAGCCAGGAACGGCAACCTGGGAAGTGTCATACCAGTGTCATATGAATTGTGATGAATGGCGGCTAAAAGTGAATAAAGACCGCAAAGAGAAGGTAAATCTGACTACTCCCATTTAGCTAGAACTTGCTGATTCCCGTCGATTTGTCTCGACTCCGGCACAATTGTGATTAAATCAGGCACAAGGCTGTTAACCGAAATGTTGGAGGTCCGAATCCTCCCCGGGGAGCCAAACCTCTTTTCGTTCAATCAACTACGGAACACACTTTTTGTCTTTCTTTCAGACTGTAACACCGCGTTCGACGTTTTCGAGCAGCGGAACGCTGAAGCATTGTACAAAAACCCAATGTTTTCGCGGAAACGATGGCTGAAAATCGGTAGAGCGTTCGGTTCGCGACCGAATGCTCATAGGGCACGACGCGATAGCGACGAAACCACTTGGACGGTTTCGCTGTTTCCCAGGCACTTCCCGTCTTTTACCTGCCCACCAAATCGAAGTCTTTAACATTCTCCCGGTCAAATTCGATGGAAAAGCCTTTGATTGTGACGATTTCCATGAATGCCTGACTCTTCCGCTGCCATTCGACCGTGATGCCGCCACCGTCCACGGTCTTTTGTTCGAGGGGATTCTGACAAGGAACTTCACTCCTTTTTGGAAACCACGCATAGATGGACACCGTGTAATTTCCAGCTGGAATGCCTCCAAAGAGATATTCGCCCTTTTCATCGGTTCTCGTATCAAAATGCCTCGCCTCGTCCGTTTCGCTAGTGAGCAGGATGTAGCTATTGGAAATGGCCTCACCAGAATCTGAGCGGAGAACTTTGCCTTTGATGGAGGTCAGTTTCACGAAAGGCTCAGCCGCAGTGAAGATGAGGTCGTCGGGATACTGCGACCGGATTCGCAAGCCGTGCTCTTGAAGCCTAAGCTCCTGCTTTTCAGGTTCCAGATTAGATGCGATGTGGTTCCCAGTCTTGGAGTCGCGCAACATCAGGCGAAAGCTCGCTCTTTGTTCCGGAGAAGAAACTTCAGCGTCGACGCTGAAATAGGGCAGGTCTGCTTGAAACATCCCGTTCGCGTCCGGAGAGACAGTTGCGATGTGAAACCCAGTAACAAACCCATCGGCAATGCCATAGAAAGTATGCGCCCAGTAGGCCATGTAGGTGACAACCAACTCGGCACTGGTATCCCTATAATAAGCAATGCGCTTGGCACGATCTGTCCCGAAAGCTTAACGGTCTCGACGCGTTGACACGGAAATTCCTGACTGACTCTGGAATCGCCCGCCAGTGGAATAACGAATGTTTGAATCTCGCAACCCGGAGCGTAGACGATCATCCTGGTTTCAGTTGCCGCTTTGCCTTCTACCAACGCGGGAATCTCATACGAGTGCACGCCAATGCGCCCCGTCGCATAACCGCCATGCCCTCCGAAGGGACCATTCAGAAAATATGAAATCTGAACTGTCTCCGAAAGGATGTCCGGAGGAAGTGAAATCGACACAGACGGCAAGGTGCTCGCGGTTTTCGGAGTTTGTGCTGACTGGGGCAGCAAGCCAGCCATACCTAGGAGAATCGCAAGAACCCAACCAACCACACGGCCCTCCCCCGCACTACTGATTTGCTACGCAGCCTGCCACAAATCATAGCGCCATTTTGCTGCTAGTTTTCAAGTGCGGTTACCGGAGATGTGGCGCCTAGTACCGCTTTACGATTGCCTCGCCGGTTTTTCGGTCCCAGCATGGCCCCTGGAAGGAACTTGCCACGAAGGAACGAACATGAAGATTGTTGGTTGCTCGGTCCTGCGCTTTTCGGGCAGTCGGGACGAGGAACCGTTTGCGTTGCACCAAACTCTCCTGACCCACCGACACGGATTTCGCCGGGCGGGCTTTACAACCCAGTGACACTCTCACTCAAGATTGACAAGGACCCACCGATTCTGTGGCCGCACAAAGACAGTATAAAGATTGGTGACCTCGACGCTAATCAACGCCATCTCGTTGTCCTGACTTCCGACGGAAAGAAAATCCAATCTTTTTGGTTCCACGGTTCACTAATTGACTCGACTTGTCGAGGCTCCTTTCGCGGCGGATTCCACATGGATGTGAACGCTGTTACCGGGACCTAGCGCGGCTGAGAGGGCCAGCCCAGTAGTGTTATTCTCCTCCAAAAGTATGGATAAATCTCAGCATGCTCAAGTTTTTGGTCACGCTCCTGGAGACGCCAACAAGAAGATGAAAGCTACGACACTTCTCAGTTGGCTGAAGAATCGACCACGGTATTCGCTGGCGATTATCCTTGCAGCGGCATGCAGTTACGCGATTGACCGTTGCTTCTTTTCTGGCTTGCTCGAGGTACAATCAGTGCCACAACCAAATCCCAAACACAAACTGATGTGCACCGGTTGGCTCGCCGACCTGACGGCTGAATGTAGCGGTCTGGCCGAATAGGCCGGAGTACACGTACCCGATGTAGGGAGCGAATTTGCGCGAAAACTGATAGCCGAGCCGTACCCCGCCGTCGATGTCGGATAGCTCGGTTCCGATCCTCCTTGCAGGATCTGCCTGACTATAGAAATTCATTTCGACTTGAGGTTGTAATATCAGGCGTTGCGTGAGGTGCAAATCATAGTAGCCTTGGAGTCTTCCCGCGACGCGTCCTCCATCGCGAACATAAAATGTTGGTTCAATATTGAAGAAGTATCGAGCGAGTCCCTGCACGCCGAGTGCGAGCCATGCGCGAGTTGGACCGGAATCGAGATCGACGCGCGCACCGGCCTGCCAATCGAAGTAACGCATGTGTGGAATCGGCCTGTCGTACAAAATCTCGTGGTCTCCATCGCTGGTGACGCCGTTTGTCACCGTTCCTTCGGACTTGAACCACAACTTGTTGAAGTCTGTTCCAATCCAGCCTTGGCTATCCCATCGGAAGCTCGTGTTCGGCCCATTGGTTCTGCCTTCCAGTTCGTCGAACGTCACAAAGTTGAGCACCCGGTTGTCTTCGACTGGCTTCGGCCAATTCGAAGTTGGGGTTGGTCCGTCGATCGGTGTCTCCGGAGCCTGTGCGCAAACCGGCATACCTCCGAAGCTCAGCAGAGCTCCCTCGAAGACGAGTTGAAGAGCCAGGCGCGAGATCATGACACCACTACCGTACGAAACATTCCCGCTTCCATGTGGTACAGCAGGTGGCAGTGGAAAGCCCAGCGTCCGGGTGTGTCCGCGCTGACCAAGTAAGTCACGCGCTCAGCAGGCTTGACGATGAGAGTGTGCTTGTACGGAGAGAACTCGCCGCTGCCGTTTTCCAACTCACTCCAAAGTCCGTGCAGGTGAATGGGGTGCTCCATCATCGTGTCGTTGATGAGAACGAAGCGCACACGTTCACCGAGTTTCAGATGGATGGGTTCGGCCTCCGAAAACTTACGCCCGTCGAAGCCCCAGATGAACCGCTCCATATTGCCGGTAAGGTGAAGAATGATTTCGCGAGTGGCGGGCCGACCGTCCACACCTTTGTAGAGGGCGCGGAGGTCGGAGTATTTCAGCACGCGACGACCGTTTCCATTCAGCCCATCGCCCGGATCGTGCAGCCTTGGAGAGGTTTCCTTTGCAACCATGACCACTTCAGGGCCAACGCTCAAAGGCACCTCTCCTTCCATCGTTTGGGTTGGGTGAGACATCATCTGAGACAGACGCGGCGTGATCCTGATGGTGCGTGGCCCAGGCTGCGGAAACGGAGTCATGCCCCCCAACGAATCGTTCAATTGACCCGTGGCCTCATCGATGTGGGTGTGGCTCATGGCGGACATGTCACCATGCTTCGGGCGGTTGACGTCCATGCTGTTCATTTCGGGCATGCTGTTGTCACTCATACCCTCCATCTGCATACCCTTCATTGTCGGCATTTGATCAGAAGCCATGCCGTTCATCTTCACGCCCTTCATCTGAGCCATCCCGCCCATCCCCATATCCGCCATCGTGCGATAGGGGTACGGATCCATGGGCGGGATCTCCGCAGTCATGCCCATCCGCGGAGCCAAGGTACCGCGAGCATAACTACCGCGAGATTCGGGCTGGACAAGAATGGTGTATGCCTGCGCTTCGTGCGGTTGAACGATGACGTCGTAGGTCTCGGCAACGCCGAGGCGGATTTCATCGACCGTCACTGGCTGAACACAATTTCCGTCGGCCTGCACGACGGTCAGGCGCAGACCGGGGATGCGCACGTCAAACAAAGTCATGGTCGACGCGTTGATGAAACGAAGCCGAACACGCTCGCCCGGGTTGAATAGCGCGGTCCAGTTGGCGCCAGCGGGATTACCATTCAATAGGTAAATGTAGGTGGCACTGGTCACATCGGCGATGTCGGCCGGGGTCATATCGTTGCGTCCCCACTTCAGGCGGTCCGCTACGGTGGAGCGCAAGCCTTTACTTTTTGCGTCCTCGATAAACGTGCCAGCCGTACGCTCGTGGAAGTTGTAATAGTCGCTTTGTTTCTTGAGATTGCTGTAGAGGGTGTCGGGGTTCGTATCCGACCAGTCGCTCAGCAGCACGACGTAGTCGCGATCATATGCGATGGGATCGTCGTCCCGCGGCTCAATGAGGAGAGCGCCCATCAAGCCTATCTGCTCCTGAGGGCCGATGTGACTGTGGTACCAATACGTCCCGTTTTGCACAACAGGAATCCGGTAAACAAATGTTTTGCTTGGCGCGATTCCTGCAAAGCTCAGTCCGGGCACACCGTCCATCTCGGGAGGAACACGAACACCGTGCCAGTGAATAGAGGTCATGTCCGCAAGGTGATTTGTCACGGCGACCGTCACTGTATCTCCCTCGCGCCATTTCAGTGTCGGGCCCGGCAAAGATCCATTTATCGCGATGGCCTTCACTCGCCGCCCTGTGAAATCAACGTGATGAGGCTCAATAGCCAAGTCGAAGTGAGTGCCGGTTAGAATAGGGGGTGAGTGGTGAATCGTCTCCGCGCCGGCTTGGTTAAACTTTCCTTCAACCAAGGTGGCCACCGCTGCCGCGGCAACTCCTTGGAAAAAGCCGCGCCGACTCACAGGCATAACTCTTCCTCCTGATCGTGATCGGAACTCAAAAGCCCCTTGACTGCACGAAAGGGAAATCAAACTCTCTCATGGGCAAGTGAAATGCCAAGGCAGGCACTACTAACTGCGCGGAATAAATAGAAGCGCAAGAACTTGTTTAGCAGCACGCCTCTATCGCAGGTGGAAGTGTCAAAACCTCGACACCCGTTCCGGATATTGGACAGTCAGCAACCTGCGGGGAGCTGGATCCTGCTCGCGCGACGGGTTCAGGTGTGACGTTAACAGGCGATTTCAGAGAATTGCATGTGGCATCGCGATATCCTTGCGTATTTGCCGAGGGACTTGAGCCTCATTCATCTCAAATGCCTTTCCGACCCGAAATACGTGCCCGTCCGGGTGCCGCACGTGCATCTCGCGGACGTTCCAAGGCATATCAGTCGGCGGGAAAGTAACGTCCAGCCCGGCTGCTACGCAGTCTTTGTGAACCTCGTCAACGTCATCGACCCGCAGCGACATCCACACGCCCTTGTCGGCCGTTTGGAACGACGATCCGTACTCGAAGTATCGGTCGGAGTTCCCGGACCGTTTCGGGTGCATTCAGGATAGCCGAGCTTTCTGTCAGGGATTTTTTCGCTGGTACAACGAGGAACATCGCCACTCCGGCTTGGGCTTGCTCACGCCGGCGATGGTGGCCTATGGCC
>Ga0307477_10004077_pt1 | contig 10678 bp, 9 predicted proteins | sample atmos_gasesECM2C_FD_203316 | JGI IMG/M metagenome (GOLD analysis project Ga0307477, IMG submission 203316) | Hardwood forest soil microbial communities from Morgan-Monroe State Forest, Indiana, United States - atmos_gasesECM2C_515 | ecosystem: Environmental > Terrestrial > Soil > Temperate... | reverse complement strand
GGTCGTCGTGCGCTTTTTAGGATTTTCCCTCACATCATTCACGGGTATGCGCTTTCTTTGCGATTGGTCCGATGATTGACTTACCACCGTGCTTGAGGTGTCGAATCTAGACCTGCACATCAGCCAGCGTCTTGAGCGCATAAAACTGGACCGGCTCGCGCCGACCTTTCACCGGCGCTTCGTGCAATTCCTGGCCGTCGAGGCTCAAGCCCGCGGCCTCCGCGGCCTGACGTGAAATCACGACCGCGCAGCTGTATTCCTTGGTCAGGCTCTCAAGCCGTGCGCAGGTATTCACGGCATCGCCGATCGCGGTAATGACCTGCGAGCGCGGCGGGCCCATGGCCCCGACGATCGCCTCGCTATAGTGAATGCCGATGCCGATGCGCAGCGGTTCGCGCAGATCGCCGCGCAGCCGGTAATTGAGCTGATCGAGCCGCTCGAGCATTTGCTGAGCACCGCGAACGGCCTCCGCCGGTCCGCTCTTTGGATCGGCGTTGTGAAGTCCATACAGCGCCATCAGCCCATCGCCGGTGAACTGCGAATAGTGGCCGTTGCTCGTGACCAGCGCCTGCGTCATTTCGTAGAAAAACTGGTTGAGAATGAACAGGACATCGTAGGGCAGCTTGCCCTCGGCCAAGGTCGTGGAAGCGCGCAAATCGGTAAAGAGAATCGTGATCTGGCGCTCCCTGCCCTCAAGCCCGCCGCGAATCGAGCCGTCGGCCGCGCCGGCATCCGCCGGCATCAGCGGCAAGACGGCGGTATCTGCGGTTGGACGGATCTGGCAGGCGAGCCGCATGCCCGGCGTGGCGCCGATCCGCGCCAAAGCCTTGGCTTCCAATCCGCTTGGTTCAGGAAGTTGCTCAAGCCCCTTGGTCACCAGAACCCGGCAGGTGGTGCAACGGGCGCGGCCGCCACACACCGACGCGTGAGGGATGCCGTTGGCGCGCAGCGTCTCCAGCACCGTGGCGCCGGGCAAGATCGCCATGCTGCGTCCACTGGCGTGGGTCAATACGGGTGGTTTGCGGCGGCGGTAGTAAAGTTCGCGCACGCCGCGTGCGGCGAACGGTAACACAGTGAACCCGAAGGCGAGCGCAAAGCCGACGCGCGCAATTTGGTCAGCTTCCTGCGCCGCTTGCGGCGTGACATGAGCTTCTCGCGCGGCGGTTTTTACAAAATCCGGATCGTCATCGGCTTCGCGAAGCACTTGATTGCCGCCGCTGATATAACCAGCCAGCGCCAAAGTCGGCAAAAGCAGCCCGTAGATAAACAATGCCGGCCGCCAGGTCGGATACCAGCGTTTTGTCCGCAGCCAGTAATGAATGCCGATGCAGGCATGGATCCACACCGCGAGCAGCGCCGTCATTTGCACCGCGGCCAGCCAGGGGCGATGCAGCCACTGGCCGATGAAGACATTGTTGTAGTTGGGGGTCACGCCAAGCGCGCTGTCGGCGACGCGCGTCCCCACCACGTGAGCCATCAGCAGGATAGGAATGCACAGGCCAAGCACAAGCTGACTCAGTTCCCACCGGTTCAGCCGCAGCGAGCGACGAATGTAAATCGACCACAACGCATTGCAGTAGTGGACGACAAAAGCGGCAACGAGGATTCCCGTGCCGATCATGGTCCGCCATGGATACATCAGGACGGTCAGGACCGGCTCCGCTTGATCGACCGATACCAGCAAAAACCAGTGCGCGGTGAGGTGGCAGATAACAAAGGACAACATGATCAGCGCGCTGATCAGGCGGAGCCGGGCGCGCCACATCCGTAAATTTGCGATCGTCAGTTGTCCGCTCATCGTGCCGGCTCGCAACCTCGCCTGCCGAAAAGACCACCTGCGCGGAGCCGATATTCCCGGCGGCTTAAGATAATAGCGGGGTTTTATTATAAATTGGGAGAACTGCCAGAGGGGTCGCCGGGCTGACCAAAATCAGGCGCGATCCTCAGCGGTTCCCGTGGCCGACCGGCCTTCGGTATTGCCGAACATGTTGGTTTTTGGAAAACCCTTGGGCGCAAGACGGCCGGCATCGGCGCGATTGCCGCGCCAATCAGCGAGCTCCTTGAGCGAGAGATTGAAAATCCGGTCGGCGGAATCGGCCCAGCTCAGACCCTTCTCGACCTCGAACGTCTTGACGTCGGACAAACCGCCATCTCTGTAGCGCTGCAGGCGCACGCCGCGGCCGCGCGTCATTTCCGGAACTTGCTCGATCGGAAAGATCACCATCTTCCGGTTCTCGCCAATCGCAGCGACGAGATCGCCCTCAACCGGCGTCACGGCGCGCGCCGCATCGGGCGCTTTGACATTGAGAACCTGCTTGCCTTTGCGGGTATTGGCGACACACTCATCCTCGGGAGCGACAAATCCCCTGCCTTGGCGGCTGCCGACGAGAAGCTTGCGGCCGCCCTGGTAGCGAAATACCGAGACGATGTCGCCTTCCTGTTCGAGATCGATGAACAGCCTGATTGGCTCGCCATGGCCGCGGCCGCCCGGAAGTTTCGCCGCCTCGATCGTGTAGAAGCGGCCATTGGTGGCAAAGACCAGAAGCTTCGAGGTGGTTTCGGCGAAGAACGCAAGCTTGAGACTATCGTCGGCCTTAAATGACAATCCCGAGAGGTCGGCGACCTGGCCGCGCAAGGCGCGAATCCAGCCTTTGTCCGATACGACAATCGTGACCGGCTCACGCTCGACCAAAGCCTGTTCGATTGCCGCCTCATCATGGGCGGGGGCCTGGGCAAAGCCGGTTCGGCGCTTGCCGAGCGGCGTCTTCGGCCCAAACCGGTCGCGCACGGCGCGCACTTCGTCGCCGATTTTCTTCCATTGCTGCTTTTCGGACCGCAACAACTCCTCGACCGACTTCTTCTCCGCGCGGAGTGTCTTGTCTTCCTGGCGGATTTCCATCTCTTCCAGGCGGCGCAAATTGCGCAGCCGCATGTTGAGAATGGCGTCCGCCTGAACGTCGGACAATTTGAAACTCTTCATCAAAACCGGTTTCGGCTCGTCTTCCTTGCGGATGATTTTGATGACCTTGTCGAGGTTAAGATAAGCGACGAGATAGCCGCCCAAGACCTCGAGCCGGTGCTCGATCTCGGCCAGGCGATGGCGCGAACGCCGCAGCAGAACCTCGCGGCGGTGTGCCAGCCATTCGCTTAAGGCTTCGGCGAGCCCAACCACTTTGGGGATGCGGCCGCGCAGGAGCACATTCATGTTCAGCGGCACGCGGGTTTCGAGCTCGGTGAGCTTGAACAGGCTTTCCATCAACAGCGCCGGATCGACCGAGCGCGATCGCGGTTCGAAAACCAGTCTGACGTCCTCGGCCGATTCATCGCGCATGTCGGCTAAGAGCGGCAGTTTGCGCTCATTGATGAGCTCGGCGATGCGCTCGACGAGCGGCATTTTTTGCACCTGCCACGGGATTTCGGTAACCACGATCTGATAAGTGCCGCGGCCGGTTTCCTCGGTCTTCCAGCGCGCGCGCAACCGAAACGAGCCGCGGCCGGTCGCATAGGCCTCGGCGATCACCTCGGGAGGATCGACGACTAGGCCGCCGGTCGGGAAATCCGGGCCAAGGACGTATTTAAGGAGCGTTCGCGTGCGCGCCTTGGGCTGTTCGATCAAATACAGCGCCGCGTCGCACAACTCGGCGACATTGTGCGGCGGAATGGACGTCGCCATGCCGACCGCTATGCCTTGCGCGCCGTTGGCCAAGAGATTGGGGAACGCCGCCGGCAGGACCGCCGGCTCGTGCGTTACGCCGTCGTAGTTCGGGCGGAAATCGACGGCGTCCTCATCGATGCCGTCGAGCAGAAGGCGGGCGACCTCGGTCAGCCGCGCTTCGGTGTAGCGATAAGCGGCGGCATTATCGCCATCGATATTGCCGAAATTGCCCTGGCCGTCGACCAGCGGATAGCGCGAGGAAAAGTCCTGCGCCAGGCGCACCAGCGCGTCATAGATCGCCTGGTCGCCGTGGGGATGGAAATTGCCCATGACGTCGCCGACGATCTTGGCGGATTTTTTGAATTGCGCGCCCGGATCGAGGCGCAGAAGTCGCATGCCATAAAGAATGCGCCGATGGACAGGCTTGAGGCCGTCGCGCGCATCTGGAAGCGCGCGGTGCATGATGGTGGAGAGCGCATAAGCGAGATAACGCTCCTCAAGCGCCTCGCGCAGCGGGATCTCGTGCACCGAGCTCGGCTCGGGAGGAATCACCTTCTTGTTCATGGTTCACCAGCGCTACCCCGCTTGCCCCCGCCGAACAAGGGACCGAAGGGCGGCGGGGCGACCTTTTTGCGTCCGCCTTTGTCGCCATCGATTCGCGCTTACTCGCGCGTTAGGATAGGCGCGTACCCTGATGCACGCATCGATTTGTCCCAAAATATGGGAGGAAGGCATGCGTAACTCGACCCTCGCGGCTGCCGCAATCGCGGCCGGGCTCGGCCTCGCGGCGCCCGCGGCGAACGCCATGCCGGTCGCGCCGCCGGGCCAGTTGGGGGCTGCCGAGGGCGCCGCAGGAGCGCTCAAAAAGACTGTCCTCGTTTGCAATCCCTGGACCTGTTATTGGCGCCCGGATTATGGGGGATACGACCGCCCCGATCCCTATCAGGGATGGCGCCGCCATTATTGGTGGGGTTGGCATCGTCCATGGTGGGGGTGGCAGCGTCAGTGGGACTGGTAGCCTGCCCGTCAGTGCGTCTGCCGTGACTGCGCCTCACGCGTCAGCGCGTTGACGAACCGTGCACGGGCCTCCGGCAGCGACAGCCCGCGCGGCGCGAAGGCGTGGCGGTCGAGAAAAAATCCCGTCAGCGTGAAGGCATCGAGAAGATCGCCCGGCGATGGCGGCTCGCCGTCTTGGCGCAGGAAGACCGGAAGCCGCATCAGCTTATCGCGATAAGGTTCGCCGGCGGCGCGCGACACCGCCCGGCCCGAGCGCGGCGATACGAAGACGAGCTCGTCCTTCGCGCCGGTCGCGGCGCAAGCCGCTAGGTCCAGCCCGAACCCGAGTTCGGCGAGGAAGTCGAGCTCAAAGCGCGCAATCATCGGCCCGACCGCTTGTGGGTCTTCGAGCCTGTCCAGGATCGCCTGCAATGCGTCATAGATCGCGGCATGCGGCTCGCGTTCGGCAAGGAGCCGGCACAAGGCTGCGAGATGGGTGACCCCATGCAGCGCATGCGCCTTGTCCAAAAAGCCGGCGGCGCGCAGATTTGCCGCCTCGACGAGGTAAAGTCCCAGATGCTCGTCGAGCCGCGCCCGCCAGGTTGCGCGCACCGTGTTGCCCGGCTGCAAGATGCCGCGCAGTCGCGACCCCGAACCGCCGCGCACCAGTCCGAGATGGCGTCCATGGGCGCGGGTCATCAATTCGAGAATGATGCTGGTTTCGCCGTGGCGCTTGACGCCGAGTACGATACCTTCGTCGATCCATTCCATGGCGCGTATTTATATATTTTGCGCATGCGCGCGGCACCGGGCAGACCGGCGCCTTATTCATTCGGAAATTCCAGACCCATCGCGCGGTAGCGCTCTGGATCGTCCATCCAACCTTCCCGCACTTTGACGTGAAGAAAAAGATGCACGGGCTGCTCGATCGCCGCGGCGATCTCGGCGCGCGCCGCGGCGCCGATCGCCTTGATGGTCTGACCGCCCTTGCCGAGCACGATCTTGCGCTGGCTGTCGCGAGCGACATAGACGGTCTGCTCGATGCGCACCGAGCCGTCCTTGAGTTCCTTCCAGACTTCGGTCTCGACGGTGGACTGATATGGCAGCTCCTGGTGCAGGCGCAGATAGAGCTTCTCCCGAGTCATCTCCGCCGCCAATTGGCGCAGCGGCGCATCCGAAATCTGATCGTGCGGATAAAGCCACGGCCCCGCCGGCACATTCGCCGCAAGCCAGCGTTTTAAGTCGGCGACACCGTCGCCCGACAGCGCCGATATCATAAAGGTCGCCGCGAAATTGGCGGACTCGTTGAGCTTGCCCGTCAACGCCAGCAAGGCCGGCTTGTCGACCAGATCGATTTTGTTCAGGACCAGGATTTTTGGCGCGCGAAGAGCGGCGAGCTCGCGCAGAATCCTCTCGTCGTCATCCATCACGCCGCGGCGCGCGTCGATGATGACAATAACCAGATCGGCGTCCTGCGTGCTGGCTAAAGCGGTGCCGACCATGGCGCGGTCCAGCCGCCGCCGCGGCGAAAAGATGCCAGGCGTGTCGACGAAGATCAGTTGCGCGCCGTCGGCAATAGCGATGCCGCGAATAAGCGCGCGGGTGGTTTGCACCTTGGGCGTAACGATCGAGACCTTGGCGCCGACCAGTGCGTTAATCAGCGTGGATTTGCCGACGTTCGGGGCGCCGATCAATGCCACGAACCCGCAGCGGTGTTCGACGTGCTCGATTGGCGCCGGTTCAGCCATTGCGGCGCGCCGGCGGCTCAACGCCCTCGCGCGCCAGCATGGCGGCGGCGGCGGCCTGTTCGGCGGCGCGTTTGGACCGTCCGAGCCCCTCGGCCGGCGCGAAGGCCGGAAGCTGCACCGCCACCCGGAACTCGGGATTGTGATCCGGCCCCGACCGGGCGATCTCCCGATAGGCGGGCGTCGGCAAGCCGCGTGCCTGCGCCCATTCTTGCAACACGGTCTTGGGATCGCGCAGCGGCTGAGCGGTCGCGCGCAGCCGCACTTCCCATAGCCGTTCGACAAGCTGCTCGGCGGCTTTGTAGCCGCCATCGAGATAAACCGCCCCGACCACGGCTTCGCAAACATCCGCCAGAATGGCCGGACGTGTGCGCGCGCCGGCATTGGCCTCCGAGGAGCCGACCCGGATAGCCGCGCCCAGATCGATGCTGCGCGCAATGTCCGTGCAGGTTTCTTTGCGCACCAGATCGGCCAACCGGCGTGACAGTTCGCCTTCATCGGCTTTTGGAAAGGCGCGGTACAGCATGTCGGAAATCACGAGACCCAGAACGTGATCGCCGAGAAATTCCAGCCTTTGATAGCTGCCGGCGCGGTTTCGCGCGCCACGAAGCGCCGAAATGTGCGTGAGCGCGTTTTCGAGCTGGGACGCATCAGTGAAGTGATAGCCGATACGCTCTTCGAGAACCGTGGCGGCGCGTTTGCGGCGGCGCGCTGCCTTGCTGCGATCGGGCTTGGCAACAGGCGCGGCGGATTTTGCGGGTGCAGCGGGCGCCGCGGAACAGTCGGCCGCCGTTTCGCGAATTGCAGGGGATTTACGTTTGCGGCGGCCGCTCATCGCACCAGTGTGAACAGGCGGCCCCAGCGAACCGACCACGGCCAGCGCCAAACCTCCCAGGCGTGGGTGTCGTCGCGGATCGAGAAGAAAATGATCTGCGCCCTGCCGATGATATTTTCACCCGGCACGTAGCCGACCTGGCTCAGAACGCGGCTGTCGGTCGAATTATCGCGGTTGTCGCCCATCATGAAATAGTCGCCGGGCGGGACCGTATAGACCGGGGTATTGTCGTAGAAACCGTTATCGGTCAGATCCCATGTGTTGTAGCTGACACCGTTCGGCAAAGTCTCGCGGTATTGCTTGACCCGCTGCACGACGCCGTCCTCATCCGTCACCATGTCTTCGACGCGTCGCCGCGGGACCGGAACGCCATTGATGTTCAGAACGCCGTCAATCATCTGGATGCGGTCGCCCGGCAGACCGATGACGCGTTTGATGTAATCGACCGAATCATCTTTCGGCAGCCGGAACACGACGACGTCGCCGCGCTGCGGCCCAGAGCCGAAGATGCGGCCAGAGAAGAGCGGCGGCGAAAATGGGAAGGAGTAATGTGTGTACCCGTAGGAATATTTGGACACGAACAGATAATCGCCCACCAGGAGGGTCGGAATCATCGAACCGGAGGGAATATTGAACGGCTGAAATAAAAACGTCCGGATGACCAGCGCGATGATCAGAGCGTGAAATACCACCCGTACCGTCTCGGCAAAGCCACCTTCTTTCCGTTTGGTTCCGGTCTGCACGCTCATTGGCCTATCATCTTGCATGGAAGCCCCCCGCGGCGGTCTTGTAACGTCTGACACGGCGACAAGCAATTACGCGCGGGATTTGGTCGCGGCATTGGAAAAGCGCATTTTGCGTAGTGTTCCCATGTGTTTATGATCCCGCCCTGCCCTACATGACAAATTTTTCATCGCAGCGATGCGCCATGCTTCACGGCGCACCGGCATTGCCGGTCCGGACTGCCGAGATGACGACGAAAGCGTGGGCCATGGGCCCTTCGTCGCTAATCGTCACATCGATGCGCGGCTCATAACCCGCTGGCGTGATCGCCTGCAGGCGCCGCTGGGCGCCCCCCGTCAACTGCATGGTCGGGCGGCCGCCCGGCAAGTTGACCACGCCCATATCGCGCCACCATACGCCGCCGCGCAGTCCCGTCCCTAGAGCCTTGGCGCAAGCCTCTTTGGCGGCAAACCGCTTGGCATAGGTCTCCACCCGGTTGCGGCGTTTATCGGCGCGGGCTCGTTCGATGGGGGTAAAGACACGATCGAGGAAGCGATCCCCATGCCGGTCGATAACCTTGGCGATCCGGCGTGCGTCGGTGATGTCGGAGCCGATACCGAGGATCATGCAATCCCGTTTCGCGAACCTGCGGCCGCCCGGGCTCTGCCCCGGTCCATGGCTGCGCGCATCGAACGCACCGCAGCGCCGAGCCCGGCAAAAATCCCCTCGCCGATCAGGAAATGTCCGATGTTGAGTTCGACTATTTCGGCAAGCGCCGCGATCTTTTCGGCGGTCGAAAAATCGAGACCGTGCCCGGCATGCACTTCCAGGCCCGCGCTGTTGGCGAGCGCAGCGCCGCGAACGATACGATCGAACTCGGCCGCCGCCGGCTCCCCGGCCGTGACCGCATCACACCAGCTCCCGGTATGGATCTCGATGACCGGCGCGCCGATCTTGACCGCAGCTTCGATCTGCGCCGGCTCGGCCGCGATGAACAGCGAAACCCGAATACCGGCATCGGCCAATTCTCCAACCACACCGCGCAAGGCGTCCTGTTGTCCGGCCGCGTCGAGACCTCCTTCGGTCGTTCGCTCCTGGCGGCGTTCGGGCACGATGCAGGCGGCATGCGGTTTGAGTTGGCGCGCGATGTGCACCATTTCGGCCGTTGCCGCCATTTCAAGATTCAGCGGCTTCTTGATCCGCGCCTTGAGCACCGCGACGTCCGCATCCACGATGTGACGGCGATCTTCGCGCAAATGCGCGGTGATGCCGTCGGCACCGGCGGCGATCGCCGCTTCGGCGGCTTTGACGGGATCGGGATGGCGGCCGCCACGCGCGTTGCGCACGGTGGCGACGTGATCGATGTTCACGCCGAGCCGGATCGGGAGCACAGGCATATCAGCTGAGGGGTCCATTACGGATTTGCCGATGCATTAGCCATTCACCCGCTCGGCGGCGGCGACGACCTTTTTCGCCCGCAATTGGGAAATGATCGAGGTGAGGTGTTTGAGGTTGTAGACTTCAAGGTCGATCGTCAGCTCGGTGAAATCGGGCGATTGTCTGGTCATGCGAATATTGTCGATATTGCCGTCGTGTTCGGCGATCACCTGCGCGATTTGCGCCAGCGTCCCCGGCTCGTTTACCGAATGCACCGCGAGCTGCGCCGGAAACCGCTGCGGCACCTTGTCGTCGACGTCCCAACGCACGTCGAGCCAGCGCTCCGGCTGGTCCTCGAATTGTTTGAGCGCCTCCGACTGGATCGGATAAATGGTAATGCCCTCGCCGGGCGTGAGGATGCCAACGATGCGGTCGCCCGGCACCGCACCGCCCTTCGGAGCGAAGCGCACCGGTAGATCGGTATTGGCGCCGCGAATGGGGATTGCGCCGCCTTCGCCTTCCGGCGGCAGCTTGAACTTCACCGCGCGGCCGAATTTCAGGCCAAACCAGCCGCTTTCGGACTTCGGCGCGACCGGAGCAACGCGCTCATCCTTGTAGTCGGGATACATGGCGCGGACCACGTCGGATGCCTTCATCTCGCCGCGACCGACTGCCGACATCACGTCATCGATCGATGCGCGGGCCAGCCGCGGCAAGGCGCCTTCGAGCTTTTCGTCCGAATATTCGATCTTGGCGCGCTGGCAGAGCCGCTCGACGATACGCCGCCCGAGCCCAGAATACTGATGGCGCACCGCCACGCGGGTGGCGCGGCGAATGGCGTCGCGCGCCTTGCCGGTGACGACGATCGACTCCCAGGCGGCGGGCGGCGCGGTCTGCGCTTTTGAGGTCAGGATCTGGACTTCATCGCCGTTTTGCAGGGGCGAACTGAGCGGCCCGATCTTGCCGTTGATCTTGGCGCCTACCGCCATATTGCCGACGTCGGTATGCACCGCATAGGCAAAATCGATCGGCGTGGCGCCGCGCGGCAGCGCGATCAGCTTTCCCTTCGGCGTGAAGCAGAACACCTGGTCGTGGAACAATTCGAGCTTGGTGTGCTCGAGAAACTCTTCCGGATTTGAGCCTTCGGCCAGCATTTCGATGGTGCGGCGCAGCCAGGCATAGGCGCTCGACTCCCGCGACAGCATTTCGGTTGGCGAGCCAAGCTCGTCTTTATAGAGAGTGTGCGCGGCAATGCCGTATTCGGCAATCTGATGCATTTCGCGCGTACGGATCTGCAATTCGACGCGCTGCTTGCCCGGACCGATCACCGTGGAATGGATAGAACGG
>Ga0307477_10004076_pt1 | contig 10679 bp, 16 predicted proteins | sample atmos_gasesECM2C_FD_203316 | JGI IMG/M metagenome (GOLD analysis project Ga0307477, IMG submission 203316) | Hardwood forest soil microbial communities from Morgan-Monroe State Forest, Indiana, United States - atmos_gasesECM2C_515 | ecosystem: Environmental > Terrestrial > Soil > Temperate... | reverse complement strand
GAAATGCCGTCGAACGAGGGAAGGGTGTAATCTGCCAGAATCAGATCAATTCCGCCTTGCTCAAGGGAAGCCAGCAGCGCAGCCTCGGTATCGACCTGCGTTACTTCGCAGAGTATGCCGTCGGTCTCAAGCAGATCCCGAATAAGCTCCGTGTCCTTAGGATCATCTTCGACCGATAAAATCCGCAATGGGTGCGGCATGCTCGTACTCCCGAGGATACTCACTTCCTTACGCTTCCCGGCGGCGCTTCATTGATGATTGCCCAGAAAACGCCCAGTTCCTTGATGGCATTCGCAAACTCATGAAAGTCGACCGGCTTTACCACGTAGGCGTTCACGCCGAGTTTGTAGCTAGCCACCATGTCCTTTTCCTCTTTGGACGAGGTCAGCACCACTATGGGTATGATTCTCAGCCTCTCGTCGGCCTTAATTTGCTTCAACACTTCCAATCCATCGACCTTCGGCAGTTTTAGGTCCAGCAGCATAACCGCAGGATTGTCTCTGGAGCGCGTCTTGTACTCGCCTCGGCAATATAGGTAATCGAGCGCTTGTTCGCCATCGTGCGTAACGACCACCTCATTCGCGAGGTTGTATTCCTCAAGGGCAGTGAGGGTCAACTCCACGTCTTTCGCATCGTCTTCAACCATCAAAATGCGCCCTATTTTGTTCATGTTCTCCATAATTGTCCTTGCGGTCTCGGAGCCGAAAAATAGAAAGTTGCGCCGCCATCAACCGCGCCTTCGGCCCAGACCTTGCCTCCGTGGCGATGTATTATGCGCTGAACCGTAGCCAGCCCGATGCCAGTACCTTCGAATGCGTCAGTTTGGTGCAGGCGTTGAAACACACCAAACAGTTTATTTACGTACTTCATATCAAAGCCTACTCCGTTGTCCCTGACGAATACTACGAGGTCGCCTTTGTTTCCGTCGGTGCATCCGATCTCTATTTCAGCCTGCGGGCGCGTGCGCGTAAATTTAATCGCGTTGGATACAAGGTTAACCAGCACAAGCCTCAGCATCGAACGGTCGCCATAGAAATCGGGTAGTGCACCGATTTTCCACGAAATGTTGCGTCCTTCTGTGTCTTGCCGAACTTCGTTGAGAGCCTCCGTTACCAGCTGCGCCAGGCTAACCAGCGTCTTTTGCGTTTCAGTTCGCCCGATTCTCGAAAAGGCCAGGAGATCGTCGATCAGGTTGCCCATACGCTTGGCCGAGTCCAGGATCATCGCGAGGTAGCGGTTGCTCTTTTCATCCAAGGTGGAAGATGCCTTCTTTTGAAGCAGCTCAGTATAACCGGCTATATGGCGAAGGGGCGCGCGCAGATCGTGGGAAACGGAATAGGCAAATGCCTCCAGTTCCTTGTTGATGGATTCGAGCTCTGTGGAACGCCTTGCAAGTTCCTGGTTGAGGCTTTGAATTTCTTGCTCCCGATGCTTGCGCTCCGTAAGCTCGTCACGGGATTGCAGAAGCTGTCCCTCGACGCGGCGTCGAACAGAGCTAAACCAGCTGACTAGCGATGCGAATGAGGCAAAAAGAATAAAGTAAGGGATACTGTGTGAAGGTTCTACGAAGAAGTAAGCGAAGCTTATGCATGAGAGTAGAAGCGCCAACACGGCAGCCCTAGTCCCTCCATACCAGGCGGCCACGGCGATGGCAAACAGGAAGAGCGTTATGTTGTGGAGATGTAAGCGCTCGATGAGAAGCGCCCCGCCGAGCGCCACGGAGACGGAAAGCACTGCAACACCGTAGCGAAGGACTTTCGAGCTGGCAATCTGCAATTGGAGGTTCGATCGGGCCATGGTTCGCCTCAAATCGACGCGTGGTGACATCCACTACGCCTGCAAATGTCCTGAAGTCACTGCTCACTTAAAACTGAAGAATCGAACGAGGTGCTTTTTGCTTTCTTCAGATTGACGCACTTTGGGAGTTGGACTGGCGACAGATTGCCGCGCCGCCGTCCAGTCACGGCTGCGCGACTCCAGCACGTTGATTTTGACAAGACGCTAGGAGGACGTCAACACCAATGACGCCAATGGCCGCGCAGTCTGCCAAGCAGGGTGCTTACAACTTTCTATTCCCATTCAAAGGCGGCCCACGAATTTGTTGAGGCAAATCTCGACAGGCTCAGATTTGTACAGCTTGGCTCCATTTTGCTCCAATCTCGATTTGTATTGTCCCCACATCTTGCGTAACAGGACTTCACGACGCAGCACGATCGTCCTCAGGCCCTGCGAAGACGGTTGTCGCTATGAGGGTGGCATGAGTCATCACATCTCGGGGTGGGACCGCTGCGAGCGGACGAACATTCCGAATCTCTTCGTTTGTGGGCGACATAAAATCATTCTCGATGTAGTGTCGCCCAGCGATGACGAAGTATATGACTGGAGACAGTGGTCGGGCGCGACCTCAGGAAAATGAAAACAGCGCCCTAGGCGCTAACGGAGAGAACGATGACAGAATTTATGAGAGATGAACTTGGAGCCCCCAAGGGTAGTCGATCGGAGCACTTCCACGCCGAGCTGGACGTAGTGCAGGTTCGAGAGAAGGCTCATACAAGAGAAGGCTTGAAGCCGCCTGGATTTGGCTCTGGGCCTATTTGACACGTCGCGAGCCAGTGATGAGGATGTCCACTAATCTTCTGGCGCTTTGCTGCCAGTCAGGACCGGATGCCACGTGGGAGACGCCGATAAGAGCGCGGAGCAGATCGAATGGCTCCAGATCTCTACGAATGTGGCAGCTCTTGATTGCGCGCTTCACCAATGAATTAATCGCTCCCTGGATCTGACTGCGTGAACCTTCATACAGCTTCGAAGGCCCTCCAACGAGCGAATTCAAGGCGGGGCCGATGATCTGCTTGGTCGCGATGTAGTCGACGAAGAGTAACATCCATGCTCGCAAGGCCTCGATGGGAGGAAGGCTTTCGGAGAACTTCTTCTCGGCTGAAGCCAGTTTTTCCACCTCAGTCCGATAGACCGCTTCGATCAGTGCGTCTCGCGTAGGAAAGTGGCGATACAGAGTTCCCGCTCCAACAGCTGCCTCTTTCGCGATGTCGTCGAGGCTGGCGTTCGCGCCGGACCGGGTAAATGCCTCCTTCGCCACGTCCAGAATGCGCTCTCGGTTGCGCTGCGCGTCGGTGCGCGGTTTTCGTGGGGCAATTTTCTGGTTCTTGCTCGGCATAAAAAAGTTGCAACCGGAGATAGTCTCCGGTTATCTTATCTACTGATTCGGAGACACTCTCCGTTTTAGTCGGAACGCGGCGGCCTGTCAATAGGGGTTCCCGGTTCTTCCGGCTTCGAGAGGTGGGGAATATGAATACACTCGCTCGCTATAAACCGTCACAAAATTCCAACCCTCGTTGCGCCGACCTCATGAAGATGGCGGAGCGAGAGTTGTCAGCATTCTTTAAAGCTGTCACCCAGTCATTCGGGTCAGAACAGGCGGAGCTCTCAGCAGAAGACTGGCTGCGCGAGTTGATTGAGATCGATGGTCTGCCCGCTTCAGCCCGTGAATGGCGATTCATCACTGCGAAGGTTTCGACCCGGCTTGCAAATCGAGTGAATGCTTCGTCTCTGTCAACTGAATCACAAATTGCCTAGGAGGAGAAGAAAATGCGTGTCTTTGTCACCGGCGCTACAGGCTTCATTGGTTCGGCAGTCGTCCGAGAACTGATCGACGCTCGTCATCAGGTGCTCGGGCTCGCTCGCTCGGATGCGGGCGCCAAATCCCTTCTCGCGGCGGGAGCCGACGTACATCGCGGTTCGCTCGAAGATCTCGAAAGCCTTCGTAGCGGAGCAGCGGCTGCCGACGGAGTAATCCACACCGCTTTTATCCACGATTTCTCAAACTATGGGCCTGCCGCAGAGGCGGATAGGCGTGCCATCGAGACTCTCGGCGGCGTGCTCGTGGGCTCTGATCGCCCGTTGATCGTCACTTCCGGGACCTTGCTCGCTCAACGGCAAGGCTCGCTCGCAACAGAAGAGGATGCGCCCAATCCCAGCTTCCCTCGCAAGTCGGAGGAGGCGGTGTTTGCGCTGGCAGCACGCGGAGTCCTCGCCTCTGTGCTGCGGCTTCCACCATCGGTCCACGGCAACCGTGATCACGGCTTTGTGCCACGCCTGGTCAGCATCGCCCGGGAAAAGGGCATTTCCGCATACATAGGCGACGGGCTTAACCGCTGGCCCGCGGTGCACCGGCTGGATGCTGCTCGCCTCTACAGGCTCACACTCGAGAAAAGCTCCGCCGCAGCCCGGTATCATGGCGTGGCCGACGAAGGCATACCGACTCGAGCGATCGCTGAGGTCATCGGACGGCATTTGAACGTACCGGTCGCCAGCAAGTCTCGCGAGGAAGCAGCCGATCATTTTGGCTGGATCGCTATGTTCTTTGCTATGGACGGTCCGGCTTCAAGCGCACAAACTCAGGAACGACTGGGATGGCAACCGGCTGAGCCTGGTCTCATCGCCGATCTGAACTTGGAGCACTATTTCGAACATACAGCGGACGCCGTGGTTTTGCGCGGCTAGCGCGTAACCGGATCCATGAACATCGAACTTGTCAATACTAGGAGGTAGAAAATGACGAAGATACTTGAGGCAACTTTTGGGGCGACTTCGACCACAGACGAGGTTTTGTCCGGCGTGAATCTGAATGGCAAACGGATTCTGATAACGGGTGTTTCGGCCGGGATTGGCGTGGAAACGGCGCGCTCCCTGGCCGCGCACGGCGCTCAGGTTGTAGGCGCGGCGCGGGATTTGAACAAGGCCAAAGCTGCAACCGAGCAGGTGCGAAAGGACGCCGGGGCCAATGGCGGAACCTTCGAACTGGTTGAACTCGATCTTGCCAACCTGAAAAGCGTGCGTGCCTGCGCCGACCGGTTGCTGGCGAAAGGGGAACCGTTGGATGTGGTCATCGCCAATGCCGGAGTCATGGCCACACCGTTCGGCCACACTGTCGATGGCTTCGAAACGCAGTTCGGGACGAATCACCTTGGGCACTTTGTCCTGGTCAACCGAATTGCACCGCTTATCCGGGCAACTGGGCGGCTGATCAACTTGTCTTCTTCGGGGCACCGCTTCGCCAACGTCGACCTCGAGGATCCCAACTTTGAGCGGACCCCGTATGAGCCCTTCGTTGCGTATGGCCGATCGAAGACCGCGAACATCCTCTTCGCAGTAGCTTTCGACCAACGGCATCGGGAGCGCGGCGTGCGCGCCGCGGCCGTGCATCCGGGAGGCATACACACCGAACTGGGTCGCTACGTGGACCCGAGCCACATCCAAAACATGATCGAGCAGATGAATCAGCAACTCGCGGCGGAGGGCAAGGCCCCTTTCCAATGGAAGACTATTCCGCAAGGAGCGGCAACTTCGGTGTGGGCCGGGGTGGTTGCTTCCGCTGACCAGATCGGTGGCCGATATTGCGAGAATTGCCACGTCGGCCATATCGTGCCGGACCACGTGACCATCAGCGCCATCAGCGAAGGAGTACGCGGATATGCACTCAATCCAACCAGCGCCGAGGCTCTCTGGAAGAAAAGTGAACAGCTCGTCGGAGAGTCGTTTTAGCGGTCGCTCCACCTACTGTTCAATAACGACGGAGTACTTATTCTGTATATGCCTTGACACGTATATGCTCTGTGGAGTATATCAAGAGAGTGGAATCTGTCTTCGAAATTATTGCGGAGCCGAACCGCCGCGCGATATTGAGCCTCCTGGTCTCGTCACAACAGTCGGTGGGAGAGATCGAGCGTCAACTTTGTATGCCCCAGCCGACCGTGTCAAAGCACCTGCGAGTGCTGCGCGAGGCCGGGTTCGTAGAATCCACGGTGGACGCACAGCGCCGTCTCTACCGGCTGAATCCTAAACCATTTCAGGAGATGGATGCCTGGCTGGCTCAGTTCCGTAGGTTCTGGTCCGCTCACGTAGATGCTCTCGAACGCCACCTCGACCGCAGGGATCAATCCATACAGACGAAACGCGGGCCAACGAAAAACACACCAACGAAAAGAAAGACTAAGGAGAAGACGACGCGGCCCAAACCGCGAACGTGATAAAGGAGAAATGAAATGAAAATCAAAGTGACCAGCCTATACGTGGACGACCAGGACAAGGCCCTGCGCTTCTATACGGAGGTACTGGGCTTTGCCAAGAAGACCGATTTCAGTAACGGCCCATTTCGCTGGCTGACCGTGGCCTCGCCCGAGGAGCCGGACGGCACTGAGCTTCAGCTGGCGCTGAACAACAACCCCGCCGCCAAAACGTATCAGCAGGCGATATTTCAACAAGGCCAGCCCGCGGCCATGTTCTTCACCGACGACATCAAGGGTGACTACGAGCGGATCAAGGCCCGCGGCGCCGAGTTCACGATGCCGCCCACCGACGTGACCGGCTCGACCATTGCGACGCTGAAGGACACCTGCGGCAACCTCATTCAGCTCACCCAGCTGGCACGCTATTCACGCTAAGAATAAAGGATAAGAAGATGACCGATCGCGAGCAGTACATACCCGGTCCGGCCAGCGGTGCGCAGGTACGAAAGGACCGGGGTCAAAACGGGGAAGAGAAGTGGACGCTGATTCTCGTCCGAGAACTGCGCCACTCGCCGGAAAAGGTCTGGCAGGCGCTAACCGACCCGGCGCATCTGCGCGAGTGGGCGCCCTTCGACGCCGATGGGAGTCTGGGTACGGTTGGCACCACGGTGAGGCTCACCACGGTGGGAGCGCCCGCGCCGCACGTTACCGAAACAACAGTGACGCGAGCCGACGCTCCCGAGGCGCTTGAGTACAAGTGGGGCGGCTTCGATATGCGGTGGGAACTCGAAGCCTTGGGTGAGGGCAACACGCGCCTGACGCTGTGGACCAACATCGGTCACCGCTTCATCGCAATGGGCGCTGCCGGGTGGCACATTTGTTTCGATGTTCTGGATCACCTTCTCAGCGGAACTCCCATCGGCCGCATTGTCGGCCCCGAGGCCATGAAATTCGGCGGCTGGCAGCGATTGAACGCCGAGTACGCCAAGCAGTTCGGTATTGAAACGCGCTGATTGCAGGAAATCATGGCCGCCTCAGGCGGCTCAAAAATCGTAAGGAGGTCCGATTGAACTGGAACAAATGGATTCGGCAGACCCATTGCTGGCTGTCCATTGCCTTTACGGTGGCCGTCATCGTCAACGCCGTCGCCGTGGTGCAGGGAAGGTATACCTCTAGGCTGGGCCTCTTGGCAGTGTTTGTGCTCGCCTTGCAGTTTTTCACCGGCCTGTACTTGTTCGTGCTGCCGTATGCGGCCAGGTGGGGCAGCGGGCGACGCACAGAGTGAACGGGCGATATCCCCACTCAAGCCAAAACCAGGCTTGAATGGGCCACTCGTCCTTTCAGACACCCTGATACACCCATCCCAAAAACGACTTGGGACTCTGAAAGGATTGCCCCCACTCCGCATCGTACTGGGCGGTGGGCCTGGCTGCGATCACCTCTTCCAGGGTGCTGCCTTGCTTCTTGAGCTTGGCGACTTTCTCGCGCGCCTCGACGAGCACATCGCGAAACAGCGCGAGGTCGGCTTTCCCCGCGACTGCGCCATGCCCTGGAATCACAATCGTCGTTGCGCTAACCTTCGCAACGTTTGCTTCCGCTGCGCGAATCTGGCCATCGATGCTGCCTCCCGTCGAGTAGTCGACAAAAGGATAGTTGTGATTCCAGAACGTATCTCCCGTGTGTAGCACATCAGCCTCGGCGAAGTGTGCTGAGATGTCCGAGTCGGTATGAGCGGGGCCGTAGTACTTGAGGGCGAGGGTGGAGCCGTTGACGCGAACCGTGTGCTCGTCCTGAAAAACAGTTGTGGGGATCGCTCCCGCGGGCGCGGCCGGAAAAGTGTATACCCAGCCTTCGACTCGCGTGTCCACGGAAAGCCGCTTGCGGGTATTCTCGTGGGCCAGGATGCTTGCGCCCGCCTGGTGCACCCACTCGTTGCCGCCCGTGTGATCGAAGTGCCAGTGCGTGTTGATCAGTTGCTTGATGGGATCGGCGTTGATGCTGGCGAGAGCCGCCGTAACGTTCGGCCGCGCGGTGACGACTTCCGCATCCACCAGAAGCTTTCCGTCCGGACCCGTAAGCACGGCGATGTTTCCACCGGGACCAAGCAGGACGCTGATATTCCGCCGAAGGGCTTGCACGGTGATTTTGGCGGTGGCGGATTCCTTTAGAGCGATTTCAACCAGGCCTTGTTGAGCAAAAAGTCGAGGCGGTGTGAGACACACGGCCGCCACCGCGACACCACTCGAAATCAGAAACTGACGCCGCGAAAATTCGTTGGCTACTCTGGTGCTCATCGATTTGCTCCTGTTCCGGCGCTTTTGTACTGCTGCTGGAGAGTGGCCCGCGTCTCCGCGAAGAGTATAACCGGGCAAGTTGACACGATTGCGGAGAAAACAGACTGGGAGTGGCCCACTCAAGTCAAAACTGGGCTTGAGTGGACCAGTTCTACCGTTGGACAAAGTCTTCCCGGCGCTGTGGCGTAAGCTTGGGCCAACTCGCCATCACCATCCAGCACGCGTAGCGGGTGGTTGGCCCACTCAAGCGCGGAGCAGGAGGTGAACATACTCCGGCCTGATACTACCTTCCCGTAAACTGAAGCTTGATCGGGTAGGGCACGGCTCGTTTACACTCAAAACCCCAGGCAATGCAAAATCTCCCTAATTAGAGTGCTTCTGTCCTGCCGGGACCAGTTCGACGAGATTTGTCCGCACGCGGTCTCCGACCTGCGCGCTCTTTAGCGTCGCCAGGAATTTCTTAGTGAAGTCCTGTTGCAGATGGAAATCCTGTCCTGCTTGCGACCTGTAAATCTCGTAGAAAACTAAGGTATTGGGATCGTCTTTTCGTGCCGCGACGTAAAACGCTTCCACGCCCGGCTCCGCCCGCACCAACGGCAGGTACTGGCGTGCGGCCTCGACAAGCTCCGCGCGCCGCGATGGCTGAATTTTTGCTTCGATCAGCATAATCACCTTTTCGTTCGTCATATTGGACTGCCCCTCTCGATTTTCATTGGCCGGCGTGTTCACCGCCTGCTGCGCCCACACCGCGCGCAGCGCCCACGCGCATGCGACCATCAGCACTGCCGCGGTCACGATTCGGATCGTTTTCATGTGTGAATCCTTTCGTTAAATACCATTCGACTCCCCGCCGTCCTGATCCGCGTTAAGGCTGGATCTGGGCATTTCACATGTCTATCTGGCAGTTCGGGGAAAATTCGGGAACGAGAAATTCGGGGACAGACGGAACGTTCCCTAATTTCGGGGCAAGAATTGGGAACGCTTCGTCTGAGCCCGTGCCACCGCCGGGAATCACCAGATCAAATTCTTCCGGCGGCGTCTTCTTTAAGTACCTAACGTCAGGTACTTTCGGCGCGCTTTATGCGACTTTTCCTTTTTGAGCGCCCGGTTCATTCTGGGCTCTCATTGATTTCACCAGGTCAGCCGCTGATGCTCCCTCGAGCGACAGTCCATAGCCGACCTCCCGGACAATGCGCTCTTTCAACGGTTGAATGAAATGTACACGCGTATTGCGGCGGGTCACTTCGGGAGCCTTCAAGTACAACTTGGCCAATTCCCGTGCCCGGCTGAGCGCCTCGCCATTCGGCACAACTTCGGCGACCACTCCCCATTCATATGCGGTACGCGCCGTGATCGGCTGTGGATTCAGCAGGAACGCCTCCGCTCGTCCCGCTCCCGCGCGATAACTCCAGGTGGTAAAGATTCCGTCACCGGGCGCAACGCCCTGGGAGAAGTGGGCCACATCCTGGAAAGTCGCGCCCTCCGCTGCCACAATTACGCTGGCAAGCAGTGCGTAGTCAGAGTGCACGTGGGCGCGTCCTTCGATAGCCGCGATGACCGGCACGCGTATGTTGGCTATGTTTTCCAAAACCTGAACGCCTTCATCGTGAACCTGGCTCCAGACGCCGGGATCGGCGGCGTTGCCGAAGGAGGACCAATCAACATCAGTAATGAATTCCCCACCGGCGCCCGTAAGGATTACGATCTTGTTCGCGCGATCTTGCGAAATCCGGTAGAACCCATCGACAAATTCCGTGTGAGATTGCGCGGTCATAATGCACGGCCCGCCGTTGGTGTGGACTTCAGCAACCAGCACGCCTTTGTCATCTCGTGTCAGCTTTAGGTTGTGATAAGCATTGAAATAGTCACTCTGAAATTGCATCGTATTCTCCTTTCTCTGTGCCCTGACTACGTTGTTATTTGCGAGGTTAGCACATTGGCGTGTGGGCCAGTTTAACGAGGGAATATGACGCGGCTTTATGTTGACAGTACCGAAATAACTGGGGCCGAACTGCCGACACCTAACACTGTCGTACCTCTAATCAACCCTCGGACCTCTTTCATCACATTTTTCTAGTACCGCCCTCACAGACACCAAATCGCAATTCGCGCAATAATTCACCGACAGTACAGCATCAAGAACTGCGCCCGTCTCCAGAGACGGACCCAAAATCCGCCGCAAAACCATCTTCGGCGGCTCTTTGACAAGTAGACGATAAGTGGACATAAGCGGCAAGAAGCGGCGATGCGGCACCCCGAAAAGTGCACGCCAAATCGCAGAAACCCCAGCTAAGTCCTTATTCATGTAGTTGATAGAGCTAAGTACTTTAATTATAATAGCTTAGCGGGAATTGGGGGG
>Ga0307477_10004073_pt1 | contig 10687 bp, 9 predicted proteins | sample atmos_gasesECM2C_FD_203316 | JGI IMG/M metagenome (GOLD analysis project Ga0307477, IMG submission 203316) | Hardwood forest soil microbial communities from Morgan-Monroe State Forest, Indiana, United States - atmos_gasesECM2C_515 | ecosystem: Environmental > Terrestrial > Soil > Temperate... | reverse complement strand
GCGCTTGGCGCAATAGCGCTCCGCTTGGGTGCGCTGCTGGACCGCCTTCGAGGCGCCACTCCCAGCGCGACAGACTTCCGTATTGCTTTTGCCCTGATTTCCGTATTGGCGTTCGTGGCGGTGATTGATTGCTTCAGTTTGGCCCCGAATGCGGGCGCGGCAGTTACCGGCCATCGCGGGAGGTATCAGGGAGACCATGTCACGCCGAGTGTCCGATGAGAACTGCATTTGCTCCACTGAGGTTGCCGGCGGGCGCTAGTGGCAAAGTCGCGCACTAGCGCCTGTCCGGCTATTTCTTGCGGCTGGGATCGTCTTTCGGATTGATGTAGTTGAATTGCACTGGTGCCATGCCGTGAATCTGGACTACCGTCTCGCCGCTGGCCGCTACGTAGTGGTGCATGTCAGGGTCGAGATAGGCAAAGCTACCCGCTGAGAAGCTCGCCATCTTGCTCTCATCGAAGTTATCGCCCATCCCAACCTTCAGGGTCCCCGAGATCACCGTTACGTTTTCGCGCTTGGGATGCCAATGCGGCGCGACTCGATATCCGGCAGGCATCTTCAGACGCACCGTGTAGTCTCCGGTAGAGGCAAGAGGATTACCTTCCACGACTGCCAACTGTGCTCCCGGCTCCACAAATGACGGTGCAGGTCCCCATGGGATGCTTTCCGGGGTGAAGATGTTCTTCTCGGAAGAATTGGGCCGTGCGGCAGCCGCGAAGAGCGCACAGCACACAAGCGCAGATAACGCCAAGCCACCATACAAGTTTCGTCTCATTGTGATGCCTCCGTTGCTTTGAACCAACGGTGGGATCATCTCCCGATCAGGCAGGCTTTTCAATCGAGAGGGGGTACATTTAGTATATCTTTCGTATATCTTCGCAAATTGCTGAATCTCATAGGATAATCTCTGAAGCCGAAAGCCTATGCTTCCCGCCAAACAGGCAACTGCCGAAATTGAGCTGGACCTCGGGCGCTACGAACTTCGCCGCAACGGACGAAGGGTAAAGCTCGAGAAAAAGCCTATGGAGCTGCTGATTTTCCTGGTCGGCCGGCGAGAACAATTGGTTTCGCGCCAAGACATTGTCTCGAAGCTTTGGCGCTCGGATCTCTTTGTCGACACAGAAACCAGCATCAACAACATTGTGCGAAAAATTCGGACGGCCCTGGGCGATAACTCCGCAAAGCCGCGCTTCTTGGAGACCGTCGTTGGCAAAGGATACCGGTTTATTGGTCCCGTGCGCGTGGTTGATCCACACTTCCCGCAAGCTGCCTACGCGCAAAGTTCTGGAACCAGTTTGGCGGGGACTGTGGAAGATGGGGGCGCCGTGCACGAGCGGCCGTCGCTCGCGGTTCTGCCGCTCTTTCCCGTAGGGAATATTCCTGACAATCGTGACCTCTGCCTGGGTTTTGCGGACGCGTTGATCTCGCGATTGGGCAATTTAGAAAGGATGAATGTACTGCCGACCTCGGCCGTGCTAAATCTGCCTCTCCAAGCGACCACTTCGGAAATCGCTTCGCGTTTGGGGGTCCGCTTTGTGGTCCACGGCGCCATTCAGATATCGAAAGGGCAATCGCGGCTCTCAGTGGAACTGCTTGACACGCATTTGCAAACCCCATGCTTTACGCGGAAGCGTGACCTCCATATCGACCGCCTCTTCGAAGTAGAGGACGAGATCGCAAGAGACATCGCCAGGGCATTGAACAGGCCTCTACGGACACCGGCGCCAGGCCCGCGGCCACGATATAGCAAGGATCCGCTAGCTTATGCGGAGTTCATGCGAGGCTATCGTCTTAGTTCCGCCGGAGATCCCGCGCTTCTTGACGAAGCGGCACAGCGGCTGACCAATGCGATCAGTCGCGATCCCGCTTTTTCGCTTGCTCATGCCATGCTGTCGTTTGTGTGTGCAACCCGCCACTTTGAGGTCGACCCTACGAGCACGTGGTTGGAGAAGGCAGAGTTCCATTGCGGAAAGGCGCTCGAGTTGGATCCGGATTTGGCCGAAGGACACGTCGCCAAAGCGTTTCTGTTGTGGGGCCCCTCGAAAAACTTTCAACATCTCGAGGCGATTACCGAGCTGAAACGCGCGCTCGCCCTGCAAAGGAATCTGCCCCACGCTTATAACCGCCTGGGCACCATTCTGGCGCACATCGGACTACTGGACCACGCTCGCGAAATGTATGAGCGAGGACGCCAATTCGATACCCGAAAGGCCGTCAGTCACAGCATCGTGCAGGTTTATGTGTGGAATCGAGAATACGAACTGGCGCGCGAAGAAATTCAAGCTTGGCGAGCCGAGAATCCACGGAATAAATATCCCGTCTATTTCGCTCCGCAACCGGCCATGATGACGGGCGACTGGAAAGAGGCGAAGGCTCTGCTGGATGAGGCGGCGCAGCTCCTGCCCGAAGAACCGCTGATCGTCAGTCTGCTGGGCGTTTTTTACGCTTTGACGGGGAAAGAGGGGCAGGCACTTGAATGCCTGAGCCAGGCGTGCGCAAGCCCAAAGTCTTTTGGACATGCGCACCATACTTACTATCAGATCGCCTGCATTCTTGCCCTGCTGGGCCGGCACAAAGTGGCATTTGAATGGCTGGAGCGAAGTGTCAGCACCGGATTCGCTTGCTGGCCGTTCTTTGAGCGAGACCCTTGCCTCCAAAATCTGCGGAGTCTGCCTGAGTTTGAGGTGCTGGTGAATTCTTTACAGGCCAAGCACCCTGACCATCTTGGACTGCTATAGCCCCGGGCCAGTAGCGCCTGTCCGAATGTCCGCGATTCGGTGGAGTTACCTGGATCACGGCTTCCTGCGACGGCCGAGAGGGCGGCGTCGAGTTATTTCGAACCGGATTTTCCGGCTTCAGCGGCGGCTTTATCCGCAGCGCGGGCGCCAGCGAGAATGCCGCTCATGGCGTAATTGCCCTCATGGCACGCGTACTCGTAGATCGGGTCGTCGCTCTTCGTCATCGGGACGACTGCCGTCCACGGGCGCGTCCACATCGTCGGATCGTCGACGGTGAATTCGTAGAGGAGCGTGTTCGCGTCGGTGCGTGTGAAGCGTTCGATTAGATGTGTATTGGCGCTCGAGCCCGGGAGGCTCGTTTCGCGTCTGAAATTGGTCGTATCGACCACGAGAGTATTCCCCTCCCAGTGGCCAACCGAATCTCCCCTCCACTGGCGAACGCTCCCGTGCGGACGCCCATCCAAAGGGACGATGCGAGCGCTGTGGACCATTTCGTTGAGAATCGCCACGTATCCGGGAGTCTGGAGCAGCTGAACATCATTGTTGTAGGCGCCCGGAACCATGGGCGGCCCGGCATTGAGGCCCACGAGGCAACGCTCCTGCAGAGGCCGATCTTCCCACGAATCGGCAAGGGGATGTCCAAGCTGGTCATTGCGCTCCGCGGCCGCACGAAGGTCCGCTTCCTTTTGCCCCTCTGGCGTCCAAGCGGGAAGCCGGCCGTCGGGCGGATCCACGATCAAGGACGTGCGCTTCGTCCCCGCGACCTTGTTGCCTCGGTCGTACCAAAATTCGTTGTAAGGGATGACTCCGCCCTTCGGATAAAATAAACCACCCTGTTCAGGATCAATCAGATCGCGATTCTGACGTTGATTCTCTGTCTTCTCATATTTCGCGGCTTCCTCTTCGGTAAAAAACGCCTTCGTTCCCAATTCCTTGGGCCGTTCCAGGGGAGTGATCGTGCGGTAATCCCAGACGCCTTGCAGGTCCGGCTGGCCATCAGGAGTACGCGATGGAGTCCACGGCTTGGGTGCGGCTACGGTTTTCGCCGCAGCGGCCTTTGTCGTGGAGTCGGTCTGGCCCGCGAGATTTCCAGGCGTGAGGAACGCGACCGCAATCACCAATGTCACCAAACCCGTTGCAGCGAGAAATCGATGGCTCATTCCAAACCTCCCAAAGCCGCTACTCACTTGCTTTTCTGCTTTCGAAGAGGGCCGTACAGAAGCTCTTCGGCGAATTCAACGCACTGATATTCCAACAACTGCGCATCCTTTTCGAGGTGGCGATAGAGCGGCATTCTCATCTTCCAGGGCCGCGAAAAGATTTTGGGGTCCTCGATTGTGGCTTCGTAATCGAGGGCGTCCGGGCTGATGGGTGTGTAGCGTTCGACTACGTGTAACGCGTCACTATGGAAATTACCGGCCCTGTCAAACCAGGTCTCCTCGTTAAAGCTCGTCACGTCGACGACCAGCGTATCGCCCTCCCAATGGCCGACCGACCAGCCCATCCATGTGTCGTTGGGACTCTTCAGCTTGCTATTCATGTAGATGGTTCGAGTAGCACCCGCAAACTCATAGGCCATAAGAATGTGCTGCGGAGTCTGAATTATCTGAAATGGGTACGGCATGTACGTCGCGCGCGGCACACACGGCATATAACACTTGATTTCGGGGTCGGAGGTCAACCAGTGCTCGGAGTTTTCTTTCTTTTTGGCCGCTGCCTCGGGCAGGTACGGGATTTCGTTGCCTTCCACTACGCCTCGACCTGCGGGAATGCTGAAGGCAGCGCCCAGGGCGACCACCGGCCCCATTCGCGCCGCATGGTCCTGGATATCCCAGTTTGCCGTGTTGAGAGCCTCCCAAATCCCGTTCAGGTTTGGTTTGCCATCTGCCGTTCGTGGCGCCTTGTAGGTCTGGGCATGACTCACGTTCGGTATTGCGACGAGCCAAAGCGCCGCTATCCAACTTGCTGTCAGGCCTGCTATCAGGGCGCCTTTGGAGGTCGCAGATATGCCGACTCTCAACCAATTTTGCATCAGGGTATCCTCTAACCTGCCTGCCTTCCGGAGTATAGGCTTTTTGAGGTTGGTTCCGCAGCTTGAAACAAGGGATTCCTCGCCTACTGATTCGGGACTCAGCGCGCAAAAAGCGTGCGCGACAGTAAGTTCGAAATGGCGAGTGGAAGGCGCTGGTCAAAAAAAGCCCCAGGGCCCCCGCAAAAGATGGCGGGGCGCCCTGGGCTACAAACTCCAGCTCGGGTTAGTCCTTCCAGGCGGAGTAGTTCGGTTTGGCTACGACGAACGAGGGATTGGCTCCGGCCTTCGGAGCAAATTTCTCCACGCGTCCGTTATCGACCTCGGCTAGGTAGAGGTTTCCGTCCTGGTCCACGCTCATGCCGTGAACGCCCCACAGAGCGCCCGGGAAATTGCCCATCGTTCCCCAGGCGTACAGCAGGTGTCCTTGAAGGTCCCACTCGACCATCTTGTTCGTGGTGCGATCAAAGGTCCAGATGGTGTTGCCGGAGCCGATGTAGAGGAGGTGCAGGCTCGAGGGGCTGGCGTCCACCTTCCACTCGCGGAGATACTTGCCGTTTTCGTCGAACACCTGAATGCGGTGATTGTTGCGGTCGTTCACGAAAACCTGGCGGGTCTTCTGATCGATGGCGATCCCGTGTACGTTGCTGAAGTAGCCGGGGCGGGTTTCTACTGGTTCGTTGTCTCCGCCGCCTCGCGGGCCGCCCTTCATGCCCCAATCCATGATGAACTTCCCGTTCTTATCGAATTTGGCCACGCGCGTGCCCGTGTAGCCGTCTGAGACGAAGAAGGTACCGTCGGGCAGCCAATCGATATAGGTGGGCCGATTGAAGTGATTGGCGTCCGCGCCCTCTTTCTCCGGCGTGCCGATGGTCTGCAAGAGCTGCTTGCCATCGTGGGTGAATTTATAGATGACCTGCATATTGTCGTCTACCACCCAGACGTTCTTATCCGGATCATAGGGACTGATATAAACCGAGTGCGGGCGGCGGAAGAGCTTATCCCATTGCTTCCAGGTCTCGATGATGTTGCCCTGGCCATCGACCACGACGAGGCAATTCTCCCAGTTGGCGTCCACACCCATTTTTCGATAGGGCGGGCCCTTGATGCCAATGTCGGGCGCTTTGCCTTCCCAAGCGGTCATCCATTCCGCCATGTTGTTATCTGTCCCGCCGGTACCTGGCGGAGAGGCCGTGGTGGTGTCGCGCCACAAGCCGGCGACCGGGAAGCTGATACTGGGGCCCAACTCCGGCAGCAGCCTCGCTTTGGGCGGCGCCATCTTCGGCAGTTCGCCGCGGAAGAGCATGTAAACGCGATTGGGACTTTCGGCAAAGACGCCCTCAGCAGCGCCGTAAGTCCACTTTTCATTTCCCGGCAAAGTGCTTACGTCCTTCGGCCAACCCTTCACCACCTCATAGGGTCCGTCGACATCTTCGGAACCCAGCGATCCTGGAATGGCGGCGAATCCGGCTCCGGGTTTGGCCTGTCCCTCGACGGGCATCCGTTTGCTCGAGACCCAAAAACCGATCCCCGCGCCGATCGCTAGTACAACAATTATCAAAGCAAGTTTTCGCATGTCATCCTCCGAAAACTGAAAGCTCAAAATCTGTTGAGACGTGTATCCCTAAGTTGGAATTTATCTGCGGCCCCGCTCCAGCTTTTGCGCGCTAGTCGGCGGGTTGTAACGTCAGCGTGCGAAGTCTACCTCCATTCGCCTTATTGCGACAAATCCTTAAGTGGAAGGCCAGGCGTGACAGGTGGAGCAGACAGCGGGAGCGTTGTGCGCTTGATGACAGCCGATGCAGACTGGCCATGGCTGTAACGCTTATTGACCCCGTCGCCACAATCCACTTTTGTTCAGCCTAAAAATCTCTGCTAAAATGCCTGCTCCGATTCAAACAGGAGCTTTCATGGCCCAAAGATGTCAGATTTGCGGGAAAGGCCCACACTACGGAAATGTGATCAGCCACGCCAACAATACGCGGCGCCGGCGTTGGAATCCGAATTTGCGCCGCGTCCGCGCACTTGTGAACGGCGCGCGCAAGCAGTTACGCGTCTGCACCAGTTGCCTGCGATCGGGCCGCGTGAAGAAGGCCGCTTGATTCGCCGTATCGATTCTGCGAGTAAGGTTGTCACGTGGTAAGAAAAGCATTCGCTGCGACACTTCTGGTTTCGGCGTTGGCCGCCTTCGGTTGCAAACATAGTGACGTGGCACCCGCTCCCGATGTGTGGGCGGTTGTCAACGGAGATCAAATCCATCGCCCCGAAGCCGAGAAGTATTACAAAAGCCGGCTGAACCCGCAGGCGCCGACACCTTCGCAGGAAGAGGCTCTGTCGCTCACGCTGAACGTCCTCGACGAGCTCATCAATAACGACATTCTGATTCAACGCGCCAGGAAACTGGGCCTGGAAGCCACCGATGGCGAGGTCGAGGACAAATTCACGGAATTCAAGAACCCTTACACAGAAGACGAATTCCAGCGGCAGCTCAAAGACCGTGGTGTGACCCCCAGCGACTTAAAAGATGACCTCCGCCGCCAGCTTACGGTGCAAAAACTGCTGAACCGCGAAGTGGTGGCGAAAATCTCCATCACCGATCAGGATATTTCCGACTTCTACAATCAGAACCGCGCGCAATTCAACGTGGCTGAGGCGCAATACCGCATCGCACAGATTCTGGTCACACCGCACAAAGATCCGCAACTGCATAATCGAAAGAATGACGACGCCACGACAGATGTGGAAGCTCGCCGCAAATCCGCCGCGCTTCTTCAGCAGCTCGCCAATGGCACTGATTTTACGCAGTTAGCTATGGATTATTCCGAAGATCCGGCCACCGCCTCTTCCGGCGGCGATCTCGGCTACGTTCCGGAGTCGTCCCTGAATCAAAGCGATCCCGCGTTAAAGCGGACCGTGGTCAGTCTCAAGGTGGGCCAGGTCAGCCCGATCATTTCGCTCAAGGATGGTTACCACATTCTGAAATTGATGGCCAAAGAGGCGCCCGGGCAGCGCCAAATCAGCGATCCTCAGGTGCAGCAGTCCATTCGCGATACACTCCGCAATCGCAAGGAGCAATTGCTGCGCGCCGCGTATATGGCCGAGGCTCGCGATGGAGCCAAAGTCAGCAATTACCTGGCGCAGCAGGTCATCGAATCGAATGGGAAACTGCCGGAAATTCCCAAATTCGCCGGTGCTGCCGGGGTTTCGGCTCCTGCAAGCTCGCCCGCCCCTGCAAGCGCACCCGCTCCTGCAAGCGTGCCCGCTCCTGCAAGCGTGCCCGCTCCTGCAAGCGCGCCCGCTCCCTCAAACGTCCCCGCCGCTTCGCAGCCCTGAATCGCGAAACCGCTCGCCGGTCAATTCAATTGATTGTGACCAGCGCCTCGCCCGCCGCGACGGCTTGCCCTTCGCTGATAAATATGCGCTCGATCGTGCCCGCTTTCGGCGCCCGGATTTCGTTCTGCATCTTCATTGCCTCGACAACCACGAGACCTTGATTGGCTTCAACGGTGTCACCCGCGCTCACGAGAACGCGTACGATCTTCCCTGGCATCGGCGCGGTGACTTTTTGCTTGCCTTCCGCGCCGAATAACGCCCCACGGCCGCCCCGCCATGCGCGAGGATCGGAAACGATGGCATGGAATTCGCGGCCGGCACAGCGGACCAGAACTCCTTCTGCTGCGGGTATGACGATGGCTTCGAATGCGCGCCCATTCATTAGGATCGAGTAGGTATTTGGCGTCACTTCGACCACATCAATTTGCGCGCCGTCGTCTGGGACGACGGCAAATTGATTCGGGCCGCTGCGTTGGATTTCGATCTGCCCGGTCAGCGTTCCAATACGCACGTCGAATTTCATTTACGATGTCTCGGACGCCGGATTCGTCGAGTGCATGCAGTTGGTGAAATTGTTGGGCGGGAAGGTGTCATCGTCAGCGGTCGGGTGTGCGCGAGATCTGCTCGCGCCGTCCGTCGTCACGCCAGCGGGAGACGGACTGGGCTGGTTCTCCGTTCGCAGATTTGGTTTGCCCAACGTGCCAGAGAGCGGCAGCAATCATCGCAACTTTGATTTCCAGCGCTTCGCTTGGGCTGTCAGCGTGCGATACGCGCGCGGGCAGAAGAGAGGCAAGGCGCTCATCGAGCCATCTCGTGTGAATCGCACCTTTCTGGAAATCGGGGTCGGCGAGAATTTTTTCAAACAGGAGAGTATTGGTGCGGATCCCGGCGATCTGGAATTCTGAGAGAGCCCGCTGGAGACGGGCTATCACTTCCGTGCGGCTGCCGCCCGAGGCGATCAATTTTGCAAGCAGCGGATCGTAATCGCCGGGCACGGTCCAGCCGGAATAGACGCCTTCGTCCAGGCGAATGCCCGGGCCATGCGGAGGCCGCCAGGAGATCATTCTCCCCGGGGAGGGGAAGAAGTGGTTCTCCGGATCCTCCGCATAGATGCGGCATTCCATCGCATGCCCGCGTAAGGTCACGTCCTGCTGTGTGATAGGCAGATGCTCGCCCGCGGCCACGCGCAGTTGCAGTTCGACGAGATCTAAACCCGTGACTGCCTCTGTTACCGGATGCTCGACCTGCAGGCGCGTATTTACTTCAAGAAAGTAAAAATTGCGATTCGCATCCACCAGGAACTCAACTGTCCCCGCGTTCGTATAGCCCGCTTCGCGCGCCAGGCGAACCGCAGCCTCGCCCATCGCTCTGCGCAATTCCGCCGTCATAAATGGCGATGGTGCTTCTTCGATCACCTTCTGGTGCCGCCGCTGCACCGAACATTCGCGCTCGCCGAGGTAAACGACGCCCCCATGTGCATCGGCGAAGATTTGCATCTCGATATGCCGGGGGCGGTTGAGATATTTCTCGATGTAAATGCGGTCATCCCCAAAGGCATTGAGCGCTTCGGAAGCTGCATCGCGCCACGCCGAGGCGAGTTCATGGGCGCCAGCCACCACGCGCATGCCCTTGCCGCCGCCTCCCGCAACGGCTTTGAGCAATACGGGGTACCCGATCTCATCGGCAATGCGGCGCGCTGCTTCGACCTGCGGGATTGGTTCGCGAACGCCAGGAACCATCGGCACACCGGCGCGAAAAGCAAGTTCGCGGGCGGCCGTCTTTGCGCCAAGGCGCTCCATCGCCCCGGACGGCGGCCCGACAAAGGCGATGCCTGCATTGGCGCACGCGCGTGGCAGTTCGGGATTTTCCGCGAGGAAACCGTACCCGGGATGAAGCGCGTCGCATCCGGATCGCAGCGCGATATTCATGAGCTTGTCGATGCGCAAATAGCTTTCGCGCGAAGGCGCCGGCCCGATCGCGTAGGCTTCGTCGGCCATGCGCACGTGCAGCGCGGCGCGATCGACGTCGCTGTAAACGGCTACACCGGCGACGCCGAGATCCCGGCAAGCGCGCAAAATGCGCACCGCAATTTCCCCGCGATTAGCGATGAGCAGCTTTTTGAACATGCTCCGCCAGTCGAACGAGCGTGCATTCTAGCACTACAGCAGCTGTTCACTCAGGCATGGGAATGCGCAGGTCACGGCAAATCTTTCGGGCGAGATAGTCGTTGATCTCACTGTGACGCGGAACCGTCGAAGTTACCCCTTCAAGTGGGTTGTGGAAGACGGAATGCCGCGAACCTTCACGAATGAGGATGCAGCCGGAAGCAGCGAGATGCCGGAGCAAATCGCGCCGCTTCATACTTGGTTTTCAGACTTCCACTGAAACCACTTCGCGGCGGGCGCCTGCCGATGATTTTGAAAGAAGGCGATTTTGTTCCAAAATCAGCTGGAGAGCTTCCTTTAGATTCCGGCGCGCTTCGGCCAAGGTTTTACCCTGCGTGTTGACGCCCGGAATTTCTTCCACCCAGGCGACATACCAGCGCCCCTTTTTTTCGATCACGGCTGTGAATTCTCGTGTCATCACA
>Ga0307477_10004070_pt1 | contig 10692 bp, 10 predicted proteins | sample atmos_gasesECM2C_FD_203316 | JGI IMG/M metagenome (GOLD analysis project Ga0307477, IMG submission 203316) | Hardwood forest soil microbial communities from Morgan-Monroe State Forest, Indiana, United States - atmos_gasesECM2C_515 | ecosystem: Environmental > Terrestrial > Soil > Temperate... | reverse complement strand
GATGGCGGCGACGTCGAACACCGTGATGTCGACGCCTCGCTCGATCAGCGTTCCGTGCCAGGCCGGAGGGCTCCACCCCACGACGAGAACGGGAACGTCAAAGCCCGCATCGCGCAATGCAACCGCCTCGTCCGGGGTGTACACGCCAAGCCAGGTGGCGCCACCTTCCAGCGCCGCGCGCGCGGCGATCGCGGAACCGTGGCCGTATCCGTTCGACTTGACCATTGCCATCAGCTGCGTGCTCGGTTCGAGGCGCGAGCGGATGAGGCCTGTGTTGTGTACCAGAGCGCTGGTATCGACCTCGGCCCAGCGCAGCGGCGCGCCCATATCCGGATGTTGAATCAGATGAATCAGATCGGAGAAGGCGACTTCATGTTCTTAGAAGTCCATGTCGTCGTCCATTCCCCCCATGCCGCCCATGCCCCCCATGCCCATACCACCCATGCCGCCATGAGCATGACCGGCGGGCGCGGCCTCCTCCCTCTCCGGGGCGTCGGCGACAAGCGCTTCCGTGGTGAGAACCATGGTCGCGATGGACGTCGCGTTGGTCAGCGCGGTGATGACGACCTTCGTGGGATCGATGACACCCTTGGAGGGCAGATCGCCGTACGTCTCCGACACGGCGTCGAACCCCTCGTCGCCCTTGGCGTCGGCTACGCGGTTGACCACGACCGCGCCTTCGACGCCGGCATTGCGCCCGATGACGCGCAGCGGCTCGCTGAGCGCGCGCACGACGATGCGCGCCCCGACACGCGCGTCGCCGTCCAGCTTCAGCTTCTCGATGGCCGGAATCGCGCGGATGAGTGAGACACCGCCCCCCACCACGACGCCGTCCTCGATAGCCGCGCGTGTAGCGGACAGCGCATCCTCGACGCGAGCCTTGCGCTCCTTCAACTCCACCTCGGTCGCGGCGCCCACCTTGATCAGGGCGATGCCACCGGTCAGCTTCGCCAGCCGTTCCTGCAGCTTCTCCCGATCCCAGTCGGACGTCGTCTCCTCGATCTGCTGACGAATTTCCGCTGCGCGCGCGTCGATCGCCTCACGTGAGCCGCCGCCGCGCGCGATCGTGGTGTCGTCCTTGGTGACGGTGACGTGACCCGCCCGGCCGAGCTGGTCCTCGCGCACCGAGTCGAGACGCAAGCCCATCTTCTCGCTGATCACGGTTGCGCCGGTGAGGATCGCGATGTCCTGGAGGATCGCGTCGCGGCGCTCGCCGAACGCCGGCGCCTTCACCGCCACCGCGGTCACCGTGCCGCGCAAGCGATTGACGACCAACGTCGCGAGTGCCTCCGCCTGCACGTCTTCCGCCACCACAAGCAGCGGTGCGCCCGCGCGCATCACTGTCTCGAGCGCCGGCAGCAGGTCCGCAACCGCGGTGATCTTGCCGTCTGTGACCAGAACTCGTGCGTCGTCGAGAACGGCTTCCATCGCCTGCTGATCGGTCACCAGGTACGGGGACACGTACCCCCTGTCGAATTGCATCCCCTCCACCACCTCGACCTCGGTCTCGAGCCCGCGCCCCTCCTCCACCGAGACGACGCCCTCACGGCCCACCTGGTCGAACGCCTCGGCGATCATGCCGCCGATCTCGGAATCGGCGGAGCTGAGGGTGGCGACGCGGCGAATTTCCTCGTTGCCGCTGACCGCGTGCGAGCGGGTGCGGATGTCGGCGACGGCGGCGTCGGCTGCTGCAAGCATGCCGCGCCGCAGCTCGGTGGGCGCCGCGCCGGCGGTGAGATTGTGCAGGCCCTCGTCGATCATGACTCGCGCCAGCACGGTGGACGTCGTCGTCCCATCACCGGCGACATCGTTCGTCTTGATTGCAGCTTCCTTGAGGAGCTGCGCGCCCATGTTCTCGAAGTGGTCGGCAAACTCCAGGTCGCGTGCGATGGTGACGCCGTCGCGGGTCACGACCGGCGGTCCGAATTTCTTGTCGAGCACGACCGCACGCCCGCGCGGACCCAGCGTCACCGATACCGCGCCGGCGACCGCGTCGGCCCCACGCCGCAGCGCGGCGCGCGCTTCCTCGTCGAAGCGAAGCTCCTTGGCCGGCACGGCTGATCAGCCCTTGCCGTTCTTCTCGACGATCGCCAGGATGTCCTTCTCGGAGAGGATGAGGTAGTCGACGTCGTCGATCTTCACCTCGCTGCCCGCGTACTTCGCGTACATCACGCGATCGCCGACCTTCACATCGAGCGCGATGCGCGCGCCGGTCTGATCGTTGAAACGGCCGTTGCCGACAGCCTCGACCAGGCCCTCCTGCGGCTTTTCTTTCGCGGTGTCAGGAAGGACGATGCCGCTCTTGGTCACATCCTCACGCTCGAGGGGTTTGACGACGACGCGATCGGCCAGGGGGCGAAGTTTCACGGCCATGTGTGGACCTCCGGAATTAGCACTCTTGATGGGTGAGTGCTAACACTCTAGCGAATAGAGTGCCAGCCTGGCAAGCGGCTCAGGCGAATTCCGCGAGCGAGGGGTCAACCACGATGCCCGGCGGGTCCGGGCCCCGGAGCCGCAGCCGGTGCCAGCCCGCCGCGCCGACCATCGCGGCGTTGTCCGTGCAGAGGTCGAGCGGCGGCACCACAACGCGCAGGCCCGCGAATCGCCGCTGTACGGCCTCGCGAAGGCAGGCGTTTGCCGCCACCCCACCGACGACGGCGACCGTTGCCGCCCCCGTCCGGTCGACGGCGTCATCCAGGCCCGACACCAGCTGGGCAACCGCGGTCTGCTGGAACGACGCAGCCAGCGCGCTCACCGTTTCGGCCCGGGTGGGCACGCCGGCGCCGTCCAACTCCGTCGAAGGCAGATCGCGGACCGTGTACCGCACCGCGGTCTTCAGCCCGCTGAACGAGAACGCGTCCCCGAGCCGCGTGCGAGGAAGAGGAAAGCGCGACGCGTCGCCACCCGCCGCGGCGCGCTGTATCGCCGGTCCGCCCGGGTACTCCAGGCCGAGGAGACGCGCCACCTTGTCGAATGCCTCGCCGGCCGCGTCGTCGCGTGTCGACGCCAGCCGCACCGCCTCCCCATGTGCGCGCAGCTCGATGCACTCCGTGTGACCACCGCTGACGACGAGCGCGAGAAACGGCGGCTCGAGCTCAGCCTCGGCGAGCCATGCGCTGTACACGTGCCCCGCCAGATGCGACACGCCACATATGGGCAGACGCCGCGCGGCTGCGACCGCCTGTGCGTAGAGGACACCAACGAGCAGGCATCCGACCAGGCCCGGCCCGCGCGTCACTGTGATCGCATCCACGTCGTCCCAGCCGCGAGGGAGAGGCTGCAGCGCCTCGTCGACGACCGGCGCAATCGCCTGCAGGTGCTCGCGCGCAGCGAGCTCTGGTACGACGCCGCCGTGCGCAGCGTGCAGCGCGATCTGCGACGCAACCACGTTGGACACGATCTCTCTTCCATCGCGCAACACCGCCGCCGCGGTCTCGTCGCACGACGTCTCGATGGCGAGTAGGTTCAGGGAGCCGGATACTCCGCCGGCGGCGCGCCGCCAACACCCGCCACATCGATGCCGCTGAGGATGCCGCTGAAGCGCCGCTTGAACGCCGGCGCGTGCAGGCTGTCACTCCACATGATCACGGCATCCTCGCCGTTGTCGGTGTAGTAGCCACGACGGCGTCCGATCTCCTTGAACCCGAAGCGCTCGTACAGGCGCATGGCGTGCAGGTTTCCGGCCCGCACCTCCAGCGTCACCCAGCGCGCACCCATCTCGTACGCGCGGAGGATCAACGCGGCGAACAGCGCGGTGCCGTACCCGTGCCGCTGCTCACTCGCACGCACACCGATGGTGGTGATGTGCGCCTCATGCGCGACGCGCCAGACGCCCGCGTATCCGATGATGACACCGCCCTGACGCAGCACCAGGTAGAACGCCTGTCGGTTCTGCGACAGCTCACTCGCATATGCGTTGCGCGGCCATGGCGACAGAAAGATCTCGCGCTCGATCTGCTGGACCGTCGCGATGTCGTCGTGACGCATGCGCTCGATGGAAAGGCGCGGAACTACCTGCATCCAAGTTGAAGTAATGTGCTGATGCCAGCGATCTCATGATACGCGCGGTCCGGCACGAATTCGTACTACTCGACGTACGCGGCGCGCAGTCCCACGCGGGACAGCGCGGGCGACTGCAGCGCGATGGGCACCGCACGGGCGAGGGCGACGTCGGGCCGGACTGCGCGCACCCCGGCGACCGCGAGCGCGTCGGTGCTCACCACCGGAATCCCCTGCGGGTCGAAGCGTGCGAGGTCGACACGTTCTGGCGCGGCGACTCGCCATGTCCCGTTCACCGCCGTTGCGGCGGCGACCCACAACCCCCCGCGACCGGCGTCCGCGGCCAGCCACAGGCGCGGGCCGGAGTCCGCTGTCTGCGCCGCCGCGATCACCTCCAGAGAACCGATGCCGTGCAGCGGCAGCCCGAGCGCGTGCGCCACGCCGAGCCCGGCGGCCATCCCGGCCCGGAGCCCGGTGTACGACCCCGGACCCACCGTGACGACCACCGCGTCGACACCGGCATCCAGCAGACCGGCGACCGCCGGTGGCAGCGCCACGTCCAGCGCGACGCTGACGAGCACCTCCGCGCGAATCAGCTCGCCACCCCGCGTTGCCCGAACGCACACAGCGCGCTGCCGGGCGGACGTGTCGATGGCAAGGACGCTCACGTCAGCAGCTGGTGGCGCGTCCAGGCGCCGGCGATCCGCGGCACCGCGCCGTCCTCGAGCGTGACCACCCGCCCCCCGTCATCGATCTCGAACACGACGCGGAGAGGCGCGTACCGGCTGAGGTCGGCGAGCTCGCCCCACTCGACGATCACGGCCCCCGACTCGAGCAGGCCCTCGATGTCGAGAAACCGCACGTCCGCTCCGCCGCCGAGGCGATAGAGATCGAGGTGATGCACGGTCACGCGCTCGCCGTGATAGACGTGGTGGAGCACAAAGGTCGGGCTGCGGACCGCCACCGCGTCCGCCCCAGCACCCACCGCGACGCCGCGCACCAGCACGGTCTTGCCTGCGCCGAGCGGACCCGTCAGGACCATCAGGTCGCCGTTGACGAGGACACGACCGATCCGCTCGCCGAGCGCGATCGTGTCCCGCTCCGTTGGGCACTGAAGCGACACGGCGGGGTGCGTCACCGCCAGTGCCGGGACGCCGGCACGGGTGGGGCGAGCGAATCGCCACCCTTCGCCGCCAGCAGGGTCAGCTCGGAGCCCTCGACGAGCCGCCCGACTATGCGAAGTGGCGCCAGATGAGCCGGCCACTCACGCAACAGTTCGCCGACCACGTCCGGTGAGACGGCGGCGAGCAGCTCAAAATCGTCCCCTCCCCCGAGGGCGGTAGCGACCCAGCCATCGCCGATTGCAGTACGAAGCTCCGGATCCACAGGTACATGATCGAGCCACACCTCTGCCGCGCACCCGGACGCCGCAGCCGTCCGCGCTGCGTCGACAGCCAGGCCATCGCTGATGTCGCCGCCGCAGCGGACGCCGGCCTCGGCGAGCCGCCGTCCCTCGGCGATCCGGGCCCGTGGCTCGAGCAGGGCCGTCTCCCAGATCGTTCGGGTCGCCTCAGAGGCGGTAAGCTTGGCCCCGTCGAGAGCGCGCAGACCAGCTGCCGCGCGGCCCAAGGTGCCGGTGACGACGAGGATGTCGCCGGGGTGGCCGGCGTCACGGCGGAGGCACCTGCCACCATCGAGCGTTCCGCCCACCGCGACGGCGATCACCATCGGACCCGCGGTGTCGCTGACGTCGCCACCGGCCAGCGCGCACCCCAGCTCTCGCGCCGCGCCGACGAGCCCCCGCTGCATCTCCAGGACGTCCTCGACCGGCGTTGCACCGGGCGCGCACAGCGTGGCCAGGCACCACGCCGGGCGCGCGCCCATCCCGGCGATGTCGGACAGCGCCACATGCAGCGCCCGCCTGCCGATCTGACGGGGCTGGATCCACGCGCGCCGGAAATCACGGTCCTCCACGATCGCGTCCTGGCTCAGCACGACATCGACTCCGGGATTCGAGCGCCAGACCGCCGCGTCGTCGCCGGGTCCGAGCACAAGGCGCGGATCCGAAGGGTCAAACGCAACCTCCGCGAGCAACCGAAGGAGCTCGCCCTCGCCGATGTCGGCGAGGGTGGCGCCGCGCAAGTCTTGGGTCTCGCGAACGTTTTTCATCAACGGCGGGTTGCGATAGGTCTCGTGTTCTCGGTATTGTCACCGCCCGGTGTTCGCCGGGAAGGAAGGACACTGCGGCGTTGCCCGCCGGGAACTACTACTGATCCGTATGGAGGGCAGCCTATTGCGACGTAGCCAGAAGCTGGTTCTCGGGCTGACGGGCGTAGCGGCTCTTCTGGCAACGGGCATCGGATCCATCCCGGCAACGCACGCAACGACCTCTTCGAGTCAGATCGCAGCTTTGCGGGCAAAGCGCGCTGTCCTCGTCGCAGAGCTCGCCGCGATGCAAACAGGCCTGAGCGCCGCCGGGACGGCGGTCAGCGCCGCGGAGAACGCGTTCAGCGCGCAGCAGTCACGAGTGCTCAGCGAACAGGCGCAGCTAGATGGGCTGAACCATCAGCTGATGACGCTGAACCAGCAGCTCACGGCGAACCAAGCGACAACGGCGGTTGACAAGCACGATCTCGCCGTGGTGCTCCGCGCCACGTGGGAGAACTCGGGCGGCGACCAGGTGCTGGCGGCGATCCTGAGCGCGAACAACTTCACGCAGGCGATGGACCGCTTGCAGAACGCGACGCAGGTATCGAAGCAGGTGACCGACCTGGTCGCGCATCTCACCGCGGAGAACAGGCAGATCAAAAGCGACGCGGCGCAAATCAGCACGCAGTTCGCGCTGGCGTCGGCACTGCAAGGCGACCTCGCCGGCCAGTCGAGCCGTCTCATGGCCGACCTGATGAACCGCAACGACTTGTACAGCCGCCTGAGCGGCCCTGCGCGCCAGATAGCAGCGGAGATCGCCACCATCGATAACGAGATCGCAGCGCTCGAGGCCGGTCCCGCGCCATCGAGATCTGGCGCGCAGGGGTCGTGCGGCAACCACTTCGCCTACGGGGAGTGCACGTGGTACGTGGCCACACGCAGGTGCGTGCCGTGGTCAGGCAGCGCGCGTGACTGGTACTACAACGCGGCCGCCATGGGATTCAAGGAGGGCCACCAGCCGGTGGTGGGCGCGATCGTCGTGTTCTGGCCGGGTGGTGACGGCGCGAGCTCCGCGGGCCACGTCGCGTACGTCGAGGCCGTGGGCCCCGCCAACGGCATTCCACAGGGTGAGTTCAAGTTGTCTGAGATGAACTACTACGGCAACGGTGGTGGCTGGGACCGCGTGAGCTACCGTGTGCTGCCGAACAATTCGGGCGGCATCCAGGGCTTCATCTACTGGAGGTAGCGGGCGATCAGCTCGCTTCCAGAGCGCGCCGGAGTTGCTCCTGCGCGCGGGGCAGCGCCCGCAACAGGTCCGACGCGAGCGCGCCGGCGCGCCCCTGCCGGGCCTGCACCATCATGCCGGCGTGCGCGTGCACCGTCACCGCAGCGACGGCTGCGTCGAACGGATCTAGTCGCTGGGCGATGAAACTCCCCACCATCCCGGCGAGCACATCTCCGGTCCCACCGGTTGCGAGCGCGACGACGCGATGGGCATCGGTGTGCACGCGTCCGTCGGGAGCCGCCACCACGGTCTGCGCGCCCTTGAGCACGACGATCGCGCCTCGCTCGTTCGCATACCTGGTCGCGACCGCTTCGCGGTCACCCTGCACCACCGCGGTTTCGAGCTGTGTCAGGCGTGCCATCTCGGCCGGATGCGGCGTGAGCACGACCGGTTGACCCGCGTGGCGCCAGTCGTAGTCCGCGGCGGCTGCGATGTTCAACCCGTCGGCGTCGACGACCGCTGGGCACACCAAGTTCTGCAACACCTCGAGCACGGCGTCCGCTGTCTCAGGTGACCGGCCGAGCCCGGGACCGATGACGAGCGAATCGGCGGTGCGCAAACGCTCGCCCAGAACATCGAGTGCCGCCGGACGCAGTACCCCGGAGCCGCCGTCGGGAAGCGGGACCGGCATCACCTCGAGGCAGCGCGCGGCAACGATCGTGTAGATCGCCTCCGGGATGCACACCGTGACCAACCCGGCGCCCGCGCGCGCCGCACCGAGCGCGGCCAGCTGCGGCGCCCCGGTGTACCCACGGGCACCGGCGACGACCAGCACGTGGCCGAACGTTCCCTTGTGCCCGTCCGGGGGTCGCGCGGGCAGACGGAGATCACCCGGTGTCACGACGCCGGTGGCCTCGCCAGATCCGCGCGACGCAACCACAGCGATCGCGACCCCTGCATCGTGCGTCAGCGACACCGCGATGTCGGTGTCCTCACCGCGCACGCGGACGCGTGGCGCACCACGGCCGGCGCCGACCTCGATCTCGCGCATCGCCGGAATCGGCTGGCGCGCCGACCCGTACAGCTTGCGGACCGCCTCCTTCGCCGCCCAGCGCGCGGCCCACCGCTCCGCCTTGCTCCCGCAGTAGCGTCGCTCCCGCTCCGTGTAGATGCGCTCCGCGAAGCGTGGCCTGCGCTCCAGCGCCCGCGCGATGCGGTCGATCGAGGTCACGTCCACCCCGAGGAGCATCGCGGTCGCTGTTATTCCACGGTGACGGACTTCGCGAGATTGCGCGGCTGGTCCACATCGCAGCCGCGCTGCACCGCGACGTGGTACGCGAGCAGCTGCAACGGCACCACGTTCACCAGGGGCGAGAAGATCTCATCGCACGCCGGAACCTCGACGATGTCTTGGACGATCCCGGAGTCGAATGGATCTTCGCCCTCGGTGACGAGCGCGACGACAGGCGCGTCGCGCGAGTGCACCTCCTGCACGTTGCTCACCATCTTCGGCAGCGTCTTGCTCCGGGTCGCGATGGCAACCACAGGAACATCGACGTCGAGCAGCGCGATCGGACCGTGTTTGAGCTCACCGGCCGCGTAGCCCTCAGCGTGGACGTATGAGATCTCCTTGAGCTTGAGAGCTCCCTCGAGAGCGATGGGAAAGTTGATCCCGCGGCCCACGTACATCGCGTTGCGTGCGTGCGCGTGCCGCCGCCCGATGTCGCCCAGCTGTGGCTCGAGCGTCAGTGCGCGCTCGATCAACGCCGGTACGCCCTGCAGCTCGCCGACCAACTTCGTGTGCTCGTCGATGGCGAGGGTGCCGCGGACGTCGCCGAGGTGGAGCGCTATCAGGACGCCGCATGCCATCTGATTGACAAACGTCTTGGTGGCAGCCACGGAGATCTCGGGTCCAGCGTGCATGTACAGGACACCGTCCGCCTCCATGGAGAGCGCCGAGCCGACAACATTGGTGATCGCGAGCACCGGTGCGCCCTGCCCTTTGGCGTGGCGCACCGCCGCCAGCGTGTCGGCGGTCTCGCCCGACTGGGAGAACGCCAGCACGAGCGAATCGGCACCGACCACCGCGTCCGCGTACCGGAACTCGCTGGCCGGCTCGACGGAGCAGCGGACCCGGGCGATGTGCTCGATGGCGTACCGGGTCACCATCGCTGAGTGCCACGCCGATCCGCACGCGACGATGACAACCTCGCGAACCCGCGCGAGGACGTCGTCGGGGATGTCGATCTCGCGGAGATTGACACTACCCGTCTCTGTGATGCGACCGCTGAGCGCGTGACGCAGGGCCTCGGGCTGCTCGTGAATCTCCTTGAGGAGGAAGTGCGGATACCCGTTCTTCTGCGCCTGGTCCGGCTCCCAGTCGACGGTGATGACACGCGGTTCCACCGCGACGCCGCGGAGCGTCTGCACGTCGATCCCCGACGGGGTGGCGCTGACGATCTCGCCTTCACCCAGCAGCGCCACACGCTTTGTGTACGGGATGAGCGCCGTGATGTCGCTGCTCACGAACACCTCACCGTCACCCAAACCGACCACGAGCGGCGCATTGAGCCGCGCTCCCACGATCCTCCCCGGCTCATCGGCGCTGACCACCACGAGCGCATACACACCGCGGATGCGGTTCAGCGCGACGCGCACGGCTGCTGCAAGGTCGCCGCGATAGCCGTCCTCGATGAGATGCGGCACCACCTCGGTGTCGGTGTCGCTCATGAACTCGTGGCCGCGCCCAGAGAGCTCGGCGCGCAGCTCGCTGAAGTTCTCGATGATCCCGTTGTGGATCACGTGGATGCGCCCGGTGCAGTCCATGTGCGGATGGGCATTCTCCGCACTCGGACGCCCGTGTGTCGCCCAGCGTGTGTGCCCGATGCCCGTCGTGCCCGCGGGCATGCCTTCAGCCTCGACCTGGCGTACGAGCTCTGCGACCTTGTGCTTGTTCTTGATCACCGTCACGGCGTCGCCCGCGTCGTCGACCACGGCGATGCCCGCAGAGTCGTAGCCGCGGTACTCGAGACGCCGCAGCGCGTCGAGCAGGATGGGCCCCGCGGGGCGCGGACCGGCGTAGCCGATGATGCCGCACATGGGTTCAGTTTGAAACGACCGGCGATCTGACCGGGTTACGGCGTGGGGGACACGGTCGGCGTGGGCGTGGGGGTTGGAGGGGGCGTGGGCAGGGAGTTGATCACGATCGTGACCGTGACCGAGGCCGGCGACGCCGTCACGCCTGGTGGCGGCGAGACGGGGAGGGTCAGCGTCACGCTGCCCGTGAGGCCGCTGAGTGAGATGGTGCTCGTCGAGATCGA
>Ga0307477_10004069_pt1 | contig 10692 bp, 8 predicted proteins | sample atmos_gasesECM2C_FD_203316 | JGI IMG/M metagenome (GOLD analysis project Ga0307477, IMG submission 203316) | Hardwood forest soil microbial communities from Morgan-Monroe State Forest, Indiana, United States - atmos_gasesECM2C_515 | ecosystem: Environmental > Terrestrial > Soil > Temperate... | reverse complement strand
CATCGCCAAACAGCCGCCTGCACAGCAGGTATGTCGCAATCAGGTAGACCAGCGTCCCGAAAAGAGTGGGCATTCGCAGGGCAAATTCATTGACTCCAAAGACCCTGGTCGTGAGCTTGGCGGGAAATGTAAACAGGACGTGATTGCTGGGGTCAAAGAACAGCAGGTGGTAGATGCCTGGGTCGAGATACCAATTGTAAATAATGGCTTCGTCGTGCGCGATTGGCTGGGCCTTGGCGCGATATACCGCCACACCGAAAGCAAATGCCAAAATCGCGATGGACAAGAGTTGCGCGAGAAGAGCTGATTTTTTCATCTAGGTTGTGCCGCCTGGCTCGCGCCCCGAATTGAAACTGCCCGGAGTCCGGGCATCGATTGTGCAATGAAAATGGGTCCCTCCACGCAAGACCGCTCGGAATGATACCGCGAGTGGGCTCAGGCTGAGTAGGCTCGAATCGTTTCAGAAAAGTGAGGATTACATGAGCACGGAGACGAACACGGCCGTGTTGGTCAACATTTCCACGGAAAAGTGGCCGCCGCGCCACCGCACTTACTTCGGTTCGCTGCAGGTGCGTTCGCCGGAGCCCGGCGAGCCGTACGCCATCACTCCGGTTCGCTGATGCACCGGCGTGATGGATCTAGGCGACAAGCGCGCCATGCCCATCCAGATCTCCGCCCGCGAAATCGCCGAAGACATCGCGCGCGAAATCAACAGCGATTCAGGCGAAGCAAGTTTTCACGGCGTTTTCGTGGCCGCGGGGCCCGAGCCTACCGAAGCGCGTTTTCACTCAAAAAGTCAAGCAGAGAACTGACCGGCGCACTACGCTCTGGATACGGTGCGCCCACACATCATCACCTCTTCGCGAGGATGCAAGCCATTTCGTCCAGCCAGGAGGGCCGAAGGATTCAGGCGTGGGGATGGGATTTGTCGTACACCTCCATGAGCTGGCGAATCGACACTTGGGTATACCTCTGAGTGGTAGAAAGCGATGCATGGCCAAGCAGTTCCTGGATCGCCCGGAGGTCAGCTCCGTCGGCCAGCAGGTGCGTGGCAAAGGCGTGCCGCAAAGAATGCGGGTGCATGTCCCAATTGATGTTCACAAGGCGCACATATTTTTTTACAATCCGGCCAACGGATCGCTGCGTCAAACGACGCCCCACGTAATTCAGAAAAACCGCTTCGGCATCTACTGGCTCGTGGCGGCCGACCTGTTGCAGCAGATGTTCCCGAGCGGGCCAGTAGGCCTCGAGCGCTTCCTGTGCCTTCGAACCGTACGGCACGATACGCTCTTTCTTCCCCTTGCCGCGGACGTGCAGGACGCGCTCTTTCTGCTCCACGGCCCCAAGGTTGAGCCCCGTGAGCTCGCTGACGCGGAGCCCCGCTGCATAAAGCAGCTCGAGCAGCGCGCGATCACGGCGTAGGAGCAAGACACCATCGTCCTGTCTGGTGCGCGTGCCTCGGACTGGCGGAGCAACCAATTGGGCCCGCTTCCGCACCGGAGGAGTTCCCCGCGCTTTGGTCTTTTCCATATCCGCGAGATCGTTCAAGAACAGATTCATTTCTTCCTCAGAAAGCACCGAAGGAACGCGCTTCGGGAGTTTTGGCGTAGCCACAAGTCGGGCGGGATCTTGCTTCAAGAGGTTTTGCCGCACGCAGTATTTGAAGAAGGAACGTATCGCGGCCAGTTTTCGCCGAATCGAACTTTTCTGAAGTCCGAGGTCATGTAGATGGGAGACATATTCCCGGATTTCTGAGTGCGTAACGTTCTCGAGAGCAGGCGGCTCCGCACCGGGCGGCGTCAGGTAAATGAGGAATTGGCCCAGGTCCGTGCCGTAGCTGTCGTGCGTGCGTGGTGAACATTGCCGAACCGATTGCAAGTAGTCTAGAAACTTCCGAACTAGTGTTTCCATTTTGGATACCGGGTTAACGGCTAACATACACTGAATCATTCTCCTTTCCAAGGCTAGTGCGCAATTTGAATGCAGCGCTTTTTGGACGGTCAAAGAGAAGGTCCGTCCCACGGCGCGGAGGGGAACCTGATGGCTCTTAAGCGATGGGACAGGAGAACCCAAGAAGTGCGATAGAAGCGCGAAACTACTACGGCATGGAAGCACTCACGGAAAGCGGCTTGATCCGGCTTGACCGTTGTTTTGGTGTGCTCGCCCCGCTGAGAAACCATTCCCAGCTCTATCTTGCCTGGTCGGAAAGCTCCCGGATGATCCCGTTGAGGATTTGTACCATGCGGGAATAGCACCGCGTGCAGTATCCGTTGCCGGCGTGGGTGAGATCGGCCCTTTTGCACTGCTGGCATCCATGCCGTTCGTAGTACACGCTCCACTTTTTCTGCTCGGGAGCAGACTGGAGGCGCCGGAGCTCGTAAGCTACCTGGCGACTTCGGAAGAAAGGCTCAAACACGGTGGCCTCACGTTGGGCCAATGCTTCAGCCACCTGCTGTTGCACGAGCTTCCGGATAGTGCCGGCATCTATCTCCGTCTGCCGGTTCATCCCTGGAGAGAAGATGATTTCCGCGTCGGGCTGCCGTCGTCTATTCTCCTTCTTTTGGAGCATCGTTGAACCTCGGGTGGAATCTTTCAAGCTGTCCCCGCAGAAAGAGCGGGGACAGATGCGTGTAGATCTGGGTGGTCAGTATCGATACGTGTCCAAGAAGCTCCTGAACGACGCGGAGGTTTGCGCCGTTCTCCATCAACTGCGTCGCAAAACTATGTCGCAGCGTGTGAGGATGGACGCGCCCCAGGCCAGCGCGACGGGCGGCGCCATCAACGATACGCCTAAGGTGGCGCCGCGAGAGCGGACGCTCCGATTCAGGATTGCAAAGTCGCAGCCGCGGCGGTGGAATCTTAGCGACGTGCGCTGCGAGAGCCGCTCGAGCAGCAGCGTGATCCTTCAACAGAGGCAGTCTATGGTTGAGATTGCCCAGGTGTTTGGGCGGGGTGCTGTAGCCAAGTGTTTTGCATTTGCTGCACCGCTTTATTCCTCCGTCCGGCTGCCTCTGATTCTCTCGCCAGTAACCCCTCCAACTGACCCCGTCCAGAATAACCGAGGCCATCGGCTCTTGTTTAATAAAAACCGGGCCGCTTTTGCGATCTTTCAGATAAGCCCTAAGTGTTTCTGCCGCGGCCCTGGTTAACGGCACCAGTCGTTCCTTTGATCCCTTGCCAAAAACGAGAATTGTCCGCTCGGTCCAGTTGACGTCACCCACGGACATCCCGCAGACTTCGCTAATACGACAGCCAGTAGCCCACATCACTTCGACGACCGCCCGGTCACGAATGGTTCTACAACCGCGAATTAGCTTTCGGCAGTCTTCCGCAGTAAGGACCCTAGGTATCTTTCGCTGAGCTTTCGGATTGGGGATTAGGCGAACGGGTGATAACTTGACTGCATCCATCCGCAACAGGAAATTATAGAAGCTAGAGAGGGCGTACTTTTTCACTCTCACCGTTTGGGCACTGGAGCCCCGCACAAAGAGCCAGTGGAGGAATTCCCTTACCTCGCGATGAGTTACTTTCCGTAAGTCCAAATGCATCACGAAGTCTTCAAAGTCTTCCAGAGCATCGCCGTAGCCTCGGATTGTTGCCTTGGCGCGGTCTCCCAGACGCAGGTCCTCCAGGAAATCCTCGATCAATTGACAATTGTCCGCTGCGCTATCCAGCGATCGCAATTCGTAGAGTGAACCAGTGACCGGCGCTGCGGTCTTTGCCATTTAGGTTCCTTCGCCGACAGCTCTTTGAACGCCCATGACTCAAGCAAACCTCACACTGAAATCTAAGCCCTGTGGCGAACTCCTTTAAACGTTAGTGTTTTATCGGAAGCGTGCAACGACAGAAGAAGCACACGGAAGCACGGTGCTCGGACACGCTTTCGAAAAACCGTTCGAAGGAAACCGCTTTCGTTCGCAGCGGACGCGGTAGGGCTAGCTCCTATGGAATCTCAATTTATTCAATAAGGGCAAAAAAGATCGAGCGAACTGAAGGAAGCAGCTCGATCACGTTTTATGAAGTGCGGAGTATTGCACGCGCAGCGTCCGCCGCGCAAGCAGCTTCCTTCAAGGGCGCTTACGGCGCAAGTCCAACTGTGGCATCAAGGAAGGATTGCAGCTCTAACGTCATCCACGCAGAGTACGGCAAGTCTGTCCGTGAAACGTTTTGACTACTTTGGCTGAAATAGCTAAAATAGCTTTCAGAGGTGGACTCCTATGGCTGAAGCCCGCGTGCTCTTGGTCGATGATGAGCTGTCCATTCTAAGGGATTATGGGCGTGCGCTTTCCGGCCTTGGATTTGACGTGACCAAGGCCAAGAACCGTAGTGAAGCGTTGCGCCGCCTGGAAAACGCTTCTTTCGATGTCGTGGTGACCGACCTGTTGATGCCCGCAATGAATGGGCTCGAGCTCATTCAGAAGGTACGCACATTGGCCCCGCAGCTTCCCTTAATCGTAATGCTTTCCGAAATGGACAACGAACTCGCCGTAGCGGCGGCGGAACGGGGAGCAATGCAGTCCTTGGTCAAGCCCATTAACGGGGCCCTTCTTGGACGCACGGTTCGGAACGCGCTGCGCTTCCGGCTCCAGCGCCGGGTGGGCGCGCCGGACCCCTTGAATTTGGGGAAAAACTTGGCTGAGCCGGTCACAATGAACGCAACGGATGCCAAGAACAAGATGGGACAGATGCTCGACACAGTGATGCAGGGCCACGTGGTGCTCATCACGAAAAACGACGCTGCAAGGGCGGCAGTGATTCCGATCACCGAATACGAGCGGTTCTCACACGCGGCGGAAGCGAGGCTCAACGTATTGAGCGATGAATTCGACGCGCTACTTGAGAGTATGCAGACACCGCGCGCGCGCGCGGGAATGCGAGCGGCGTTCGAGGCGTCTCCGAAGCAACTCGCGAACGCTGCAGTGGAGTTTGCGCGCAAGCGTGCGTGACCAATCGGAAGCACCTCGCATTTACGTTCTGGCCGGCGTAAACGGAGCGGGAAAGAGCAGTATCGGCGGAGCGATGTTTGCACAAGCTGGCGTGGAATTCTTCAACCCGGACGTGGTGGCCCGGAAGTTCCTTGCTAGCGCACCGGGAATTACTCAAGAAGAAGCAAATGCGGCGGCCTGGGAGCAAGGCCGTCGCCTGCTTGAGAGAGCCATCGAGGAGTGGAAGGATTTTGCCTTCGAGACCACGCTCGGGGGAAACACGATACCTGCCCTGCTTCGTAGAGCTATCTCTCGGGGAATCGAAGCCCGCATTTGGTATGTGGGACTCGAAAGCGCGGAATTGCACCTGGCTCGCGTGCGGTCGCGCGTCGCACTCGGAGGCCACGACATCCCGGAGGCGAAGGTGCGCGAAAGATACGCGCGCAGCCAGCTGAGGTTGATCGAACTCCTGCCGGGGCTCACGGAACTCCGCGTTTTTGACAATAGCAAAGAAGGCGATCCGCAAAAAGGGCAAACCCCGGTACCAAAGCTGTTGCTGCACATGCGCGAGGGCAAAATCGTGAGTTTGTATGACCTCCATGCTGTACCGTCATGGGCAAAAGCCATCTTACAGACGGCTATTCGTCAGGCGGCGAAGAGTTGACAGTACGGGAGCGAGAGGGATGGCACGCTATGAAGCGGCAGGGACGCGGAGACCTAAACGTCTCCGCCCAGACCACCGTCGACCTAGGTTCCATCTCGTTGGAACGATATACAGCCGCTCGTCGCCCTGTAGAAGCCTTTTCCTCGTTCTCACCGTCCTCGTCATTCACAACAAACACGAACAAAAAGGTGTTTGTATGGTTCCGCGACGGTCGCCTCACCGCGCAAGAGGCATCGGTAAAACAATTGCTCGTCTGGGCGCTCGTTCGTCTGGTTCGACAGCAGCACCGTCGCGAAACGCGACAACTTTGCCGGAGTTCGCGGGAACACGTTCGCCAGGTACCACAATGCCGGTGAGATTCAGGGGATCTGCTGCGGAAATCGTTGTGATTTCTCCGGACGGACTCTGCTTGCGATTGGCGCGCAAAGATTCCACGGCCACGGGCAGAGCGAACTGCTCGCCCAAGAATCCACTGACAAAACGGCCGCCACGAATTTCGCCACGATCTTCGAGGCGCCGCAGAGTGATCAGCACTTCGCGCCATTTCGGAAGAATGGTTTCGCGGGTGAGTAGCTCGCGGAAAACAATTCCGTAGCGATGCAAAAGCATCCAACAAGTCGCTTCGAGGGCTCGACTGTGGTCATGGGGGTCGCCAGAGTACAGCAGTGACCAGCGGCCGGCACTGTGCCGAGGTCGTGAAGTTCGTCCGCTGCGTTGACCGGAGCGACGCTTGGGGTCGATAAGCGCGCGCAAATTGTCAAAACCATCCGCGGTAAGGAGTCCTGCGGCGACGAGTTCCCAGAGAGCGGTTTCGACTTCGGCTTTTAGCTTGGCGGTGCCACGCACTATATCTGCAAAGAAGGAAGCACCCCGCTGGCGCAAGAACTGCAAAACTGTGCCGGCATCGGCGCTCAGGCCAGTCAGTTGCAAATCGGCGGATTCACGCCGTGGAATCATCCAGTCCGCTTCTTCGCGCACAAAGAAAGTAATCGGAGCGACGCTGGTAGGTATCACGCGGCGTTTTCCATCCGTGATCGCTTCGAGCGTTGCAGGATGCGGCGACAAGCGGCCCCATCCAACGGCACCCGTAAGGCAAAGCTGGTCGAGCACCTGGGGATCGAAATCAGCGATTCGGCGTTGCAGGATTTGGCGTTCCCATGAGTTAGCGGGGGCTTCAAAGCCTTGCATTTGACGAATCGCCTCGAGCGTCCCGCGTTCCCCGAGGAGCTGCGTACCCGGTGCTACGTGTTGCCAGGAAAGCAGCCAGTTCATGAATTGTGCGGGAGTTACGGACTGGATCTCCTTCCGGAGGCGTCCAAGGGTGAGGCGGTGGATGCGCGCAAGCAGGCGGCGCTCGCACCATTCGGTTGAACCAGAAGCAGCTTCGTCCAAACCCACACCAGCAAACCTACCGCGGAGAACTGCTCCGCTGGACTCGAGGCGCAGCAAAGTTTTTTCTACATCAGAGGCAGGCACCTTGAGCACGTTGCTCAGATGGTTTGTGGTGACTGGGCCGCTATGCGCGATCCATCCATTTACAAAGGCTAAGAACGCATCTTCTCGCGAGACTACCGGCGACTCAACATCCGGCAGGGCCACGTCAAAAGTGGCCGCCGGAAATACCTTTAGGAAAGAGCGGGTTCGTTCCGCAACGACCCAATACGCTTGGTCGCCGACGTGGGCAAGCCCTGCTCGGCGGTCTCCCACAAGCCGTTCGAAAAAAGGTGTCCATGCGGGCAGGGAATTGTCCAACGTAGCGTTTAGTCGGCTGTTTCCTTGCATCCCTTCGTTACGCACCGGCAGTGCGATTAGTGTGAGTAGAGCATCGTGCAACTCTTCGGCATCCCGCACGTCGGGCCAAGACTCATCGCACACTTCAGCGATCGCAGCCGGATCGAGCCGCCCAATTTCTCCAAGGACTGCGTCGGGCAAAACGCGGCGCATTTCCACGGCGCGAGCGCGGCGTTCTTCGAGCGGCGCATCATCGAGATATGCGTACGGATTGGCGTTTAGAATCTCGTGCGAAAATTGCGACGATACCGGTGTATCTACGGCCAAGCATTTAATCCTGCCGGAGGCGATGTCGTGCAACACGCTCTCAAGGCCTTCCACGTCCATTGCTTCCGTAAGCATATCTTTCATCACTTCCCGGACCAGTGGGTGGGCGGGAATGTTGATATCGCCAGCCACGAGATTTTCCGGACACGCCTGCTGTTCGGGAAACACGGCAGCCAGCAAATCATCGGCGCGCATGCGCTGAATGTTTGGGGGAACTCTTTTTCCTCCCCGGAAGCGAAGCAAGGCTAGTGCACGGCCGGCATCCCAGCGCCACCGCGTTATGAAAAGAGGCGACGCGAGCGCAGCTTGTTCTAAAACGGCGCGAACAGAATTTGGGTGCAAAAAACGAAAGACATCGGCGAGCGGAAAACTATGTTGGTCGCTCAGGGAGATGTTCAGTCCGTTGTCGGTGGCGGCGGCCTGTAGCTCGAAATTGAACGAGCGGCAGAACCGTTTGCGCAGCGCAAGACCCCAGGCCTTGTTGATGCGCCCGCCGAATGGAGCGTGAATTACGAGTTGCATGCCGCCGCTTTCATCGAAAAAGCGCTCGGCAATGACTGTCGTCTGGGTGGGGACGGCTCCCAAGATCGCACGACCAGCGACCACGTATTCGACTGCTTGTTCGGCTCCTGCGTCGTCGAGCCCACATTCGTGCTTGAGCCAGGCGACCGCAGCGACAGCGTCTTTGGTCAACTGTCCGTTGGAATCAGAAGCGGCACACGGGACGAACGAACTGATCTTCTCGCGCAACTCCGACACCTGTGCAGAGAGTTCGTCGGTCCGTGCCGGTGCTTCGCCACGCCAGAATGGAACGGTCGGTGGCGCTCCTTGTGCATCCTCCACCAAGACGCTGCCAGATGAAACTCGCCGGATCCGCCAGGAAGAGCTCCCCAGCAACATGATGTCGCCTGCGATGCTTTCTACTGCGAAGTCTTCATCTACCGTGCCGACGACTGCGCCTTCGGGCTGCGCAACCACGGTGTACAGCGAATTTTCTGGAATAGCGCCGCCGCTGGTAATCGCCGCCAAACGACTGCCACGGCGCGCGCGGACGATGCCGTTCACTCGGTCGCGATGGAGGTATGCCGCATAACGCCCGCGCGAACTGGCGATGCCTTCAGAAAGCATTGCGAGAATCTCGTCGAAGTCCGCACGCGCAAGATCACGATATGGATAGGCGCGGCGCACCGTTTGGAACAATTCTGTCTCATTCCAATCTTCCGCAGCGCACATGGCTACCACCTGCTGCGCCAGAATGTCCATGGGAGCTTCGGGAATGGCGATGCGATCGAGATCGCCTTGGCGAATCGCGCGCACCAGTGCAGCACATTCAAGCAGCTCGTCCCGTGTCGTTGAGAAGAGCCGACCCTTAGGTATTGCTCCGCGCCAGTGACCCGCGCGGCCGATGCGCTGGAGGCCCGCGGAGATGGAACGCGACGAGCCAATCTGGCAAACCAGATCGACGGTGCCGATATCGATGCCCAGCTCGAGAGAAGCCGTCGCTACCAGTGCGCTGAGCTCTCCAGATTTCAGCTTTTTCTCGGCCACAAGCCGAAGTTTGCGGGACAGGCTGCCGTGGTGCGCGGCCACAGCCTCCTTTCCCAAACGCTCGGCAAGATGATGTGCCATGCGCTCCGCGAGACGGCGGGTGTTCACGAATACAAGAGTTGAGCGGTGCTGCGTGGCCAGCGCAGCGATTCGGTCGTAGACCTCGGCCCACATTTCGTTCGACGCCACGGGTCCAAGCTCGCTGCCAGGAACTTCGACGGCCAGGTCGAGCTCGCGTCGATGAGCTATTTGCACGACTACCGGGTCGGGCCGGTCGGTGCCCGCCAGAAAACGCGCCACGAGCTCGATTGGTTTCTGAGTTGCGGAAAGGCCGATGCGCGTGAGGCGCTTGCCGGTCAAATGATCAAGGCGTTCCAGCGAAAGAGCCAGGTGAGCGCCGCGCTTGTCGTCGGCCACGGCGTGAATTTCGTCAACGATCACGGACTCTACGGTTCTCAGGATCTCGCGGCTCTTCGCGGCAGTTAGAAGGATGTAGAGGGATTCCGGAGTAGTTACCAAAATATGCGGTGGATGCGCCAACATTGCGCGCCGCTCTTGCGCAAGCGTGTCACCCGTGCGAACCGCTGTACGAATTTCCGGCATCAGGATTCCGCGCTGCCCAGAGAGTTGCAGAATTTCGCCCAGGGGAATTTCCAGGTTCTTTTGGATGTCGTTACTCAGGGCTTTGAGTGGCGATATGTAGAGAACCTCGGTACGGTCGGCCAATTCTCCGTTGATTGCTTTGCGCACTAAACGATCGATGCAGATCAGAAAGGCCGCCAGCGTTTTGCCGGAGCCCGTCGGAGCCGAGATTAGTGTAGTTTTCCCGGCAAGGATATGCGGCCAACCGTATTGCTGGGGTTCCGTGGGTGTACCAAAGCGGCTGACAAACCAATCGCGGACGAGCGGGTGGGCCCATTCCAAACCGGACGCAAGAGGTGGCGCGAACTCGGGGCTCATTTTCTTACATCTGAAATTATAGCGCGGTGGTTCGAAACTCGCAGACGAAGCTTACAGACGCAGGGGCCTGCAACCTTGTTCCGTTTGTTCCAGTTGGCCGGGGTGAGTGTCTGCAGCGCATTGAGGGCACAAGCCTTATTTAAGTACTTGTCGTTTCGATCTTCACCGCCCCTACCAACCATCCCATTTGCTGGCAGCACGGGCGGAACGAACCTGTTCTACACAGCTTCAAATGCACAGGCTGCAGGCAATTCCACTTGCGAATACGCTCATCCTGGCTTGACGCGCGTTACAATAATCCGAAATTACGCAGGAAGAAAAACAGTGCTGCGCAGCCCTATCCCCGGAGGCCGCCGATCCCAGCGGATCGCTACGAAGAAGCGAGCCAACCTCGTCATCGACCGTGGTGGAGGCCAGAAAATGTTTCCCTGTCTCCTTGTCGATAGGTCGCAAGAGGGCTTTAGGTTGCGAGGTAACTTTAGTCTGAGGCGCGGACAAATTGTCGAACTCATCGCGGATGATCCCGAGGATTCAGTG
>Ga0307477_10004068_pt1 | contig 10693 bp, 7 predicted proteins | sample atmos_gasesECM2C_FD_203316 | JGI IMG/M metagenome (GOLD analysis project Ga0307477, IMG submission 203316) | Hardwood forest soil microbial communities from Morgan-Monroe State Forest, Indiana, United States - atmos_gasesECM2C_515 | ecosystem: Environmental > Terrestrial > Soil > Temperate... | reverse complement strand
TCAGCCCATCGCCTCGCATCAACTCGTGCAGGAAAAACTCGCCTGGATGATCAGTGAAATTACGAAGGCGCAGTTACTCGTTTTGCAGGTGGGACGCCTGAAAGATGCCGGAAAAGTACAGCATCACCATATCTCCATGGCGAAGCGGAATAATGTCTGGATGGCATTAGAGTGCGCGCGCCTTTCGCGAGACATTCTGGGCGCGAACGGCGTGGCTGATGATTACCCAATCATGCGGCATCTGATGAATCTCGAAAGCGTGAAAACCTATGAGGGAACGCACGATATCCATGCGCTGATTATTGGGGCTAGTGTGACGGGGATAGACGCCTTCTAGCATCCGTACTGCTATCCTAAAAAGTAGAAGCCACCTTCCATATTCCATAGCCCCCCACTCCAATTTTATCTATAATTGGCGAAGTCACGCTGCCGCAGTGACTTAGCTAGCTGATTTGCGATCGGAGGGTGGCAGTGAAGTTGCTCATAGAAGAACGGTGGCGTACAAGGTCTGGCCGCGCCGCGTCTTTACCCATCCCGATCCGTGAATCGCGAACTATGAACCGCGAATTTGAGGCCCGCTTTACCGCCATCTTACTGACGTTGCTTACGGTAGCGGCGATACTGTTCGCTGGTTTCAACTACAAGATCGAACATCAGTCCGCGGTTCCGGATGACGGGGCTTGGTGGATGGAACGAAATGGCCGCGTGGTGGCTGACCGACTGGAGCCGAATGGCCCGGCGGAACGTGCCGGAGTTCGGCATGGTGACGAGGTTGTCAGTGTTAACGGCCGCGCTGTAAACACCGTCGGGGCGGTAACGCGGCAGCTCTACTACTCTGGCGTCTGGTCGAAAGCGACTTATTCGTTGATTCGTGGTTCTGTGCCTTTAGACGTGGAAGTTGTGCTGGTTCCGGCCGAGCGCTCCATGAACGATTGGCTGCGGTTGATCGCGCTCATCTACCTTGGCATCGGGCTTTACGTTCTGCTGCGGCGCTGGACGGCGGTCGGTTCCACCCATTTCTATATTTTCTGCCTGGTATCTTTTGTTTTTTACTCGTTGCACTATACCGGCAAGTTCAACCTTTTTGACTGGTGCGTCCTGTGGGCGAATGAAGTTGCCTGGTTGCTCCAGCCCGCCGTGTTTCTACACTTTGTGCTGACTTTTCCCGAACGGCGGGAATTCATCGAGAAGCACCGCTGGACGCTTCCGGCTCTATATCTTCCCGGAGCGGTGCTGCTTGGGATTCAAGTTCTAACGCTCCAGTTTGTGAAAGCCAGCGCTTCCCTGCTCTTCGACTTGAACCGGGTGCACTGGGCGTATCTGACGATCTTCTTTGTCTCGGCTGCGGTGGTTCTCTGGAACAATTATCGCCATTCTTCCACTCCGATTCTTCGTCAGCAACTCAAGTGGATTATGCGCGGCACCATACTCGCCATAACCCCATTCACACTTTGCTACGTGCTGCCGTATCTGTTTGGAGTAATACCTTCGCCGGCCATGAAGGTGTCGGTGTTGTCACTGGGACTGCTGCCGCTGACTTTTGGATACGCTATATTCCGCTACCGCCTCATGGATGTGGATCTGATTTTCAAGCGCGGCATGGCCTACACGCTCGCCGCGGCGGCCATTGTGGCGGCATACTTCGCGGGCGTGGCGGCGATTGCCGAGTTGGTGCATACGCGAGTGCCGAGTTCCGGACCGTACGGACTGATGGTGGCGATTGTAGTCACGGCGCTCCTGTTTGATCCGGTACGAAAATGGATTCAGGAAAAGCTTGATCAATTTTTCTACCGGACGGGATACGACTACCGGCGCACATTGATCGAATTCGGACGCGAGTTAAGTTCGGAGACCGACCTCGACAAGATGCTTTCTTCGTTGGTGGACCGGCTGGCACGAACGTTACTGGTTGATCGCATTGCGATCTTCCTAGGCAACACGGACTCTACGCGGTTCGAACTGTCGAAGTCTTTTGGAATCGCTCACGTCACGGGTCTTGATTTGTCGTTTCTGGCGAAACCTCGAATCGAGGATACGGCAGGGCATATCTTCTTCGAAAATACTCGTCAACTGCCGCGCGAGAACGCTGCAGCACAAGAAGCGATTGCGCGGCTCGACCTGAACTACTACATCCCCTGCCATGCGCGACAAAAGACAATCGCCTTTCTCGGACTGGGCAAAACCATGGAAGGCGACTTCCTCTCCAGCGAAGATGTGGAATTGCTGGAAGCATTGGCGGGATACATTGGCATTGCGATTCAGAATGGCCGGCTGTATGCATCGCTCGAGCAGAAGGTTAGCGAGTATGAGCGGCTTAAGGATTTCAACGAGAATATCGTTGAATCAATCAACGTTGGCGTGATGGCCGTTGATCTTCAGGACCGCATCGAGTCGTGGAACTCGCAGATGGAAGTCATGTATGCTCAGCCGCGCTGGCAGGTCGTAGGGCGCTCGCTGAGCGAAGTGTTTCCGGCCTCTTTCGTCGAGGAGTTCTACCGCGTCCGGCAAAATCCGGGCATCCACAATCTGTACAAGTTTCGCCTCGCGACCCCGACCGGCGAATCCCGCGTGGTGAATGTTGCGATTGCGCCCCTGGTCACTCGCAAGTTCAGTGTGGTGGGGCGCCTCGTGATCATGGACGACATTACGGAACGGATCGAACTGGAAGTTCAGCTCACCCAGGCGGACAAGCTCTCATCGATTGGACTGCTAGCCGCGGGCGTGGCGCACGAAGTGAATACGCCATTGGCAGTCATCTCGTCGTATACGCAGATGCTGGCAAAACAGTTGCAGTCGGATCCCGCGAAAGCCGGATTGCTTGACAAGATCACGAAGCAGACATTCCGCGCGTCGGAGATTGTGAACAACCTGCTGAATTTCTCACGCACAACCGGAACGGAATTGACAGAGATCAGTCTCAATAAAGTAATCGCCGATACACTCGCGTTGCTGGAACACCAATTCAAGGTGGCGCATATCCAGGTGAAGCCCGAACTGCACGAGAACCTTCCGTTGATTCAGGGTAGCGCTGGACGGTTGCAGCAAGTGTTTTTGAACTTATTTTTGAATGCAAAAGACGCTATGTCTGGCGGCGGAGTGCTTCACGTTGAGACGCTGAACGGAGACTTCGTCAGTGTACGCGTGTCTGACACTGGTTCTGGAATCGCGCAGGAAAATATTCACCGCATCTACGATCCGTTTTTCACGACCAAGACTTCGCCCGCGGAAGGCCAAAACCGCGGCACTGGTCTTGGCCTTTCTGTAACCTACGGCATCATTCAGGAACACGCGGGCCATATTCGCGTGGAGAGCCGCCCGGGCGAAGGCACGACCTTCACCCTGGATTTCCCCATGATCAGGAAGGTGGTCCATGTCTGATTTAGCAATCTCAGAGGTTACGCCGATTACACGTCGAAGCACGCCGCCGGAAACTCGGCCGCAAAGCGCGGGAAGAATTCTGATTATTGACGACGAAGCGGAAATTCGGGAGTCGCTGGAGACACTGCTTCAACTCGAAGGGTACACCGTGGCCGCCGTGGGAACTGGTCGCGAAGGTCTGGCGCAGATCGGAGAACGCGCCTTTGACGTGGTTCTGTTGGACCTCGCGCTGCCCGATAAAAATGGAATGGAGGTGCTGGCTGAGATTCGGCTGTTGCACCCGCAGCAGGCGGTGATCATGATCACCGCTTATGGAACGGTGGAGAATGCCGTTCGCTCCATGCAGTCGGGTGCGACTAACTTCATTCAGAAGCCATGGGACAACGAGAAACTGCTGGCAGATGTGCGCGCCGCTGTCGCACGGCAGAAGGCGGAAGAAGAGAACATTCAGCTGAAGCGCGCGCTCAAGCAGCGCTACAACTTTGAGCACATCGTCGGCAAGAGCGAGCCTATGCTCAAGATCTTCGACTTAGTCGCACAGGTAGCGCCGAGCCGATCGACAGTGTTGCTGCAAGGCGAGAGCGGGTCGGGCAAGGAACTGATTGCCAAGGCGATTCACTTGAATTCGACGCGCCGCGACCGGCCGTTTGTCCCTGTAAACTCGGGATCAACGCCGGCAGATCTGCTCGAGTCAACACTGTTTGGACACGTCAAAGGCGCCTTTACCAGCGCGGTTACTTCGAAGAAGGGGCTGTTCGAAGTAGCAGACCGCGGCACCTTGTTTCTCGATGAGATCGGCACCATGAGCATGGACACGCAGAGCAAGATTCTGCGCGTGTTGCAGGATCGCAAGTTCATGCATCTTGGAGGCGTGCAGGAAATTCAAACGGACGTTCGCATTATTGCCGCCACCAATGTGGATCTTCGGCAGATGGTGCGCGATGGCAAGTTCCGGGAAGATTTGTTCTACCGCCTAAACGTAATTAGCATCGACCTCCCGCCGCTGCGGCAACGTCGCGAAGATATTCCGCTGCTGGTGCAACACTTCCTGAAAAAGTACTCGGATGAAAATGAGCTGCCGCTACGTCGTATGAGCATCGAGGCATTGCGACTTCTGGTGAGCTATTCATGGCCAGGCAATGTCCGAGAGCTCGAGAACGCCATCGAACGCGGGGTGGTGCTTTCGTCTGGCACTGAAATTGGCGTGGATCTGCTTCCCGACCATATTATTGGCCGGGGGAACATGATGCCGTCATTGGATGTGAGCGCGGACGCAACGCTGTTCAGTATCGTGGAAGATTGTGAGCGCCGAATCATTATCGACATGCTGGAAAAGTGCGGCTGGAACCAGACCGAAGCGGCGGAGCGCTTCCACGTTCCGCTCTCCACGCTGAATCAGAAGATCAAGCGGTTGGCGATCGAGATTAAGAAGAAGAGCCGGGAAATTGCATAGGCGGTTCTCCCGGTTCGATCGACGGCTGTGGTGCGGTGAGCGGAGACGAAGCAAGCGCCCGCGTCTCTATGACAGATTGATTCTGCTATAGTTCCCTCAGCAGCCGTTTTGTCAACCATCGTTCCTGAGCAGAAATGGCGTTCGAACTCGAACTGATTTCGCCGGTTGAAGTCGCCAAAGATTTTGCCCTGGCGGTTCAGGAATACACACTGCTCGCGGCCCAATCGCTCGCCAATTTCTTCCGCCGGCCGTTGTACATGGGCGACATGCTGCAACAAGCGGACCTGATCGGCGTCGGCTCCCTGCCTATCGTAATTCTTACGGGACTCTCCGTCGGGGCACTGTTGGCGCTGAACTCAGCCAGCACGTTGCAGAGGTTCGGCGGCATCACGCTCATTGGGCAATTGGTATCGCTCGGCATGGTCACGGAGCTTGGACCGCTCATTACTGGCTTGATGGTTGCGGGCCGCAATGCCTCCGGCATGGCGAGCGAACTCGGCTCAATGATTGTGACTGAGCAGATCGACGCCATGCGGGCACTCGGCACCGATCCCACCAAGAAACTGGTTACGCCTCGCGTCGGCGCGACCGCGTTCATGCTCTTTTTCCTAACCATCATCGCGGACTTGCTTGGTTTGATTGGCGGCTGGGCAGTGGCGCACCTGCTATTCGGGCTCGATACGCAGCAATATTGGACTTCTGTGTGGCAGATCCTGGTCTTCCGCGACGTCTTCACCGGACTCATCAAGCCGGTCTTATTCGGGCTCATCATCTCTACGATAGGTTGCTATTACGGGATCTCAACCCGCGGCGGCACTCAGGGAGTGGGTCGCTCAACTACGCAGGCCGTGGTCGCCTCTTCGGTGCTGATCCTTCTCGTGGATTTCTTTGTCACCAAGCTTATCTTTGCGGTCTTTGGTTACAGGTAAGTCATGCCGGCTCCCACTTTGCCCAGCGAAAATACGGCTGCATCCATCGCGAATCCGTCCGGTTACGCGATTGAGTTCGAAAATGTATCTATCGCATTCGATGAAAAAGTTGTGCTCTCGGACATATCGTTTCAGCTGGCGCACGGCGAAACCAAGGCGGTGTTCGGCGTCGCCGGATCGGGCAAGAGCACTTTGCTTAAGCTTGCGATGGGGTTGCTGCGGCCGGATAGTGGGCGAATCTACATGCTAGGGGAAGAAGTCACGGCCATGTCAGAACGGGACCTGTTCGAATTGCGGCGTCGTGTTGGCATAGTATTTCAGGAGGGCGCACTCTTCGATTCGCTCAAGGTGTATGAAAACGTCGCATTCCGCCTCATCGAAGAAAGAGTTCCGCCGGATGAAATCGAGCGCCGGGTGCGCGAAGTATTGCGCTTTGTGGAGCTGGAAAACACCTACGATATGTCGCCGTCGGAACTCTCCGGTGGAATGAGGCGTCGCGTCGCGATTGCTCGCGCGATTGTCACCGAGCCGGAGGTTCTACTTTATGATTCGCCAACCGGCGGCCTGGATCCTGTCACGTCGAACACGATCATTGAACTCATTATGAAGCAACGGGACGTTTATAAAACCAGCGCGCTCCTGGTGACTCACCGCCTGCAGGATGCATTTACGATGGCGACTCATCAGTTCGATAAGAAGACGAACCAGATGATCGCTCTGCCGAAAGGCCAGCTTTCGGAGGTGCGGATGAGCTTTCTGATACTGCGCGACAGCAAAGTCATCTTCGATGGTGATGCGCACCAGCTTGCCAGTTCGCGAGACGAATATATTCGCGAATATATTTCATAGTCTTCGCGATCACTGCGACAGCGCTTTCTCCAACACTTTGGAAATTTCGGCGGAGTCCACTTCGCCAGCTGAGTTATACTCGGTCCGCCCATCGCGACTCAGCACCACGACATGCGGAATCGATCCCTTATAGAATTCCTTCACCAGCTTTTCTTGCGCCACTGATTGGTGAAGATCGAGATCCACTATGACGAACTGCACCATGCCCTTGTACTTTTCGTAGAGATCGACTGTGCGCCGCGCTTGCCGTTTGGAGTTGAAACAGGCCTCGCCATAGAAAATCGCATATGTCGGCTTGCCAGTAACAGTTCCATCCTCCATTTGGTCACCGGTGATAAGGGGCCCATCCTGGCTGTCGCTGGTGTAATCGAGATGCTGGTTCAGCTTGAGATTTTCCGCGGCATGAGCATGGGCGACAGCGACGATCGCCATTGCCAGAGTCAACATCGAGAACCATCTAATCATCTTCTAACCTCGTACATTAGAGTGCTGAACGAGTAAAATGTTTCAGTCTTTCTTTGCCTCGCTCGAACTTTCGTCGCCAGGGTTTTTAATGTGCTTGCCCGGCAGCCCTACGGGATTTTCGTGGATGCGTTCGCGAAATCCGCCCTTCATCCCCCTTGCAAGACCAATAGCCGATTCGCCAAACTTGTCTCGCAGATGGTCGGCGGCGGCGAGAGCGTTCTGCCAACGCTTCTGCTGTGCCGGTTCGAGGAGATCAAGTTGACCTGAACCTGCTTCAAAATTAGATGCCTGCACTCCGAGCAAACGGACGGGCGCGCCGGCCTTCCAGTTGGCGAAAAACAGACGTCGCGCGTGCTCGAAAATCTGATTGTCCATCTGCGTCGGCTGGTCGAGGGAATGCGCCCGAGTGATGGTGGTGAAATCTTTGTAGCGCAACTTTAGTTGAAGCGTGCGCGCAAAATATCCGCCCTCGCGAAGACGGCGGCCGACCATTTCGCTGAGGCGCATCAGCGTGGACTGGAGGCGCTCGGCGTCGCCAGTATCTTCATCAAATGTGTGCTCGTGACTAATGGATTTAGGGTCGACGCTTTCTCCAACTTCGTTGTCAAACCATCCACCAGCATCTTCGCCGCGCGACTTCCCTGCCAACGCCAGCCCCCATTTGCCGAAGCGATTTTCGAGATCGCGGTCTTCCAGGCGCGCGAGATCGCCGACCTTTTGAATGCCCATCGAATGCAGTTTTTGCTCCATCACCTTGCCCACGCCGGGTATGTCGCCGACCGCGAGCGGAGCGAGAAACTTCGCCTCCTCGCCAGGCAGTACCCAGAGCACTCCATTCGGCTTCGCTTTGGCAGACGAAACTTTCGCAATCAGGCGTGAGGTACCAATGCCGATCGAGCAGTTCAATTGCGTCGTCGACTTCATTTCTGCGTGAAGTCGATGCGCACACTTCAACGGACGGCCATGCAGTCGGTCGGTTCCTGTCATGTCGAGATAAGCCTCATCCACCGAAGCCATTTCGACCAGTGGAGAAAAGTGGCCAAGCACCTGGTGTACCTTGCCGGAATATTCGCGATAACGATCAGGGTGACCGTTCACGAAAATTGCTTGCGGACACAGCTTTGCGGCCGTGCGTAGCGGCATGGCGGAGTGCACGCCAAATTTTCTAGCCGCGTAGGAAGCGGCCGACACTACACCGCGCTCTCCACGCTGTCCGCCTACTACTACAGGCTTGCCTCTTAGGGACGGGTCAAATAATTCTTCGACGGAGACGAAGAAGGCGTCCATATCGACATGAAAGATGGTGCGCGGGGAGGAATCGCTCATGGGAGTTGAGGAGTTTGCAGAAATGTAGCTCTTCACTGGGACGCATCTGCAACCAGGCTGTCATTGGATGACAAATGGCTTTGTGTCGCGAACTTAGGTGTACGACGCTACCCCAGCACCGCCTCCTTCTTCAACTCCGCGACGGCTGCGGCGTCAGCATTGGCCCTCGCCTGCCGCGCCCGCTCGTAGACCTTGCCATATTCGCGAGCTGAGGCTCCCCACGAAAAATCTCGCGCCATTCCATTCCGCATCAGCTTTTGCCAAGACGACGGATCACGATAGGCGAGGAGCGCTTGCTTGATAGTGCCGAGCAGCGCTTCGCCGGTGTAGTCCGTGAACTTAAAGCCAGTGCCTTTGCCAGAGCGTGCGTCCCATGGTTCGATTGTGTCATCAAGGCCGCCGGTCGCCCGCACGATGGGAACGGTTCCATACTTGAGGCTGTAAATCTGGTTCAGTCCGCAGGGTTCGTAGCGGGACGGCATCAGAAACATATCTGCCCCGGCTTCGATTTTGTGCGCGATCGCGTTGTCGAACGCCACCTTGGCGGCAATCTTGTTCGGAAACTGACGGTTAAGACGCACGAACATTTCTTCGTAGGGTTTGTCGCCCGATCCGAGCACGACCATGATCAATTCTTCGCGGGCGAGGCGGTCCATGATCTGGGCGATTAGGTCGAACCCCTTCTGAGCGGCGAACCTCGAAACAATGCCGATCACCGGCACTTTGGCATCGCTATTCGCGACGCCGAAGGCATTCAGCAAATCCTTTTTACATTGCGCCTTGCCGCTGAGATCCTCCGAGGAATATTTGGCGATGATGAACTTATCGGTTTGCGGGCTCCACTCATCATAGTCGACGCCGTTGAGGATGCCGGCGACCGTGGCCGCGCGGTTTCGCAGCACACCTTCGAGGCCGAAACCATATTCCGTAGTCTGAATCTCGTGACTGTATTTACGGCTGACCGTAGTGACGAAATCGGAATGGACAAGCGCGCCTTTCAAAAAATTCACTTGCCCGAAAAATTCCATCTTCGAGATTGTGAACAGTTCCCAGGGCAACATCAGCAGCGGCAATGTATCGGGAGGAAAGAGGCCTTGATAACCCATGTTGTGGATGGTGAAAACGGTAGCGAGTTCTCGAAACGCGGGATCCTCAGCATAGAGAGTGCGCAGCATTACAGGTATTAGCGCGGATTGCCAATCGTGGCAGTGGAAGATCTGGGGCACGCCCAGAACCTTGGAGGCTTCGATCACCGCCCTCGAAAACAGGGCGAAGCGCTCGGCATTGTCGGGATAATCGCCTGATGGACCGCCGTACAACGCCTCGCGATCGAAGTAGGGTGGATAATCTACGAAATAAAATCGGACGCCGTTGCTCGTCCCCGCAGTGACGACAGAACAGAAGCGATATTTATCGTCGAATGGAATGGTGATGCTTTTCACTACCGTTTGCGGGTCTATCAGCTTCGTCTGGCGGTAGCGGGGAACGTAGACGCTCACCTGATGGCCCAGGCTGGCGAGTGCTCGCGGCAGGGCGCCAACCACGTCGGCTAGGCCGCCAGTCTTAGAAAAAGGAACACTCTCGGATGCGGCAAAAGCGATATTCATGGCCCGGAAATCTCCTGAGCAAAAGCTCGAATTGCCTTCCTCACGTTATGATGAATTGCTGTTCATGATGGCGGGTAAAGTCGCGATAAAAGTTTTCTCTGCAAGTAAGGATGACTCCCGCCAGTCTAAATGCCGGGGAGAAAGAGGGTCAACGTGACGAAGGACGCGGCCGTTTCAACGAGATCGCGCAAGCCCAAGATGGGCCAGCATTTTTTGACGAGCGAATCCGCGGCGCAGCGAATTGTAGAGGCTTTGGGCGACATTTCAGAGGCGACGGTGCTGGAGATTGGTCCGGGACGCGGCGCTATTACGGATTTGCTGGCGCGCAAAGCTCGGCGGCTGATCGCAGTCGAATTAGACCGCGTCCTCTCGGCGCAGTTGCGGATGAAGTTTAACTTGCGCCCGAATGTTGAAATCATTGAAGGCAATATTCTGAAGATCGAACTGGACACAGTTTTCGGTCTGAAGCCGGGAATGCTGCACACGGGTCTCAGCTTTACGCCCGAACCGGCACGGGTGGTGGGGAACCTTCCTTATTACATAACGTCCGATATTCTGTTGCGACTGCTCGAGTATCATCGTTACTTTTCGACCATTGTGATCATGGTGCAGAAAGAAGTTGCTGACCGGGTGGCGGCGTCGGCTGGAAGCCGCGACTATGGCTTGCTTTCCGCCACGGTGCAACT
>Ga0307477_10004067_pt1 | contig 10693 bp, 6 predicted proteins | sample atmos_gasesECM2C_FD_203316 | JGI IMG/M metagenome (GOLD analysis project Ga0307477, IMG submission 203316) | Hardwood forest soil microbial communities from Morgan-Monroe State Forest, Indiana, United States - atmos_gasesECM2C_515 | ecosystem: Environmental > Terrestrial > Soil > Temperate... | reverse complement strand
GGTGAGCACCGCGCTAGTTTACCGGATGCGGATCAGCGGGCGCTGCGGCGGGCGGCGGCTGCGCCGTCAACACCCGTCCAAACTTCGGCGCGAGCCAGCGCTCGATATCATCGACCAGCGTAAACGCCGCGGGCACGATGACCAGGGTGAGCGCCGTGGAGGTGATCAGACCTCCAATGACCGCGACCGCCATCGGCTGCCGGAAAGAGGTGTCCCCGCCAATCCCGAGCGCCACCGGCGTCATCCCCGCGATCATGGCGACGGTCGTCATGACGATCGGGCGGGCCCGCTTGTGGCCGGCTTCCAGGATGGCCGTCAGCCGGTCCTTGCCGGCACGCATCTCCTCGATCGCAAAGTCCACCAGCAGAATTGCGTTCTTGGCGACGATGCCCATGAGCATCAGGAAGCCGATCATGGCGCCAAGCGACAAGGCATTGCCCGTGAGCAGCAGCGCAGCGACCGCGCCGCCAAAGGAAAGCAGCAGCGAGCCGAGAATGGTGATCGGCTGCAGCACACGCTCAAACAACAGCACCAGCACCGCGAACACCATCAGGATGCCGGTCACCAGAGCGATCAGGAAGTTGGTGATCAGCTCGGCCATGTACTTGGCATCGCCGACGTCGACCTGGTGGACGCCGGGCGGCAGATTCTTGAGTGCCGGCAGCGCCTTGATCTTCTCCATGGCAGGGCCGAGCTTGGCGCCGTTGTTGAGGTCCGCCACGATCGAAAGCCGCCGCGCCTGGTTGTAGCGCCTGACGCGGGTCGGACCCTGTCCAAAGCTGATGTCGGCGACCGCCTTGAGCGGCACGGCACCGCCGCTGGCAGTCGGTACCGGAAGGTTCTCGAGGGTCGAGAGGTCACGGCGCCGGTCCTCGGCGAGGCTCACGCGGATCGGCACCTGGCGGTCTGCGAGGGAAAACTTGGCGCTGTTCTGGTCGAGCTCCCCCAGGGTCGCGATGCGGATCGTCTCGCTCAGGGATGCCACCGTGACGCCGAGCTGTGAGGCGAGATCGAGATGCGGCTTGATGAGAATCTCCGGCCGCGGCATGTCGCCGTCGATTCCCGCATCGCGCAGCATCGGCAATGCGCGCATCTCGTCCACCAGCTTGCGCGCGCTCCGCTCGACCAGCTGCGGATTGTCGCCGGTGATGTAGATGTTGATGTCGCGCCCGTTGCCGTTGCGGTTGAAGTGAATGCGGGCGTCGGGAATGGTGGCGAGGTCGTTGATGACCCGGTCTTCCCATTGCCGCTGCGTCACCTTGCGCTGGTTCGGCTTCACCAGGGTGATGTCGAGATTGGCCGTGCGCACCTCGCCGAAATCGTCGCCGCCAACCTGCTCGACCACCGACTGCACTTCCGGCTGGTGGGCGATGATGCGGTAGGCGGCGGCCGACACTGCCGCGGTGTCCTCGAGGCGTGCACCTGCCGGCAGCTCGACGTTCAGCTGCGTCCAGCTCTCGTCGGAGGCGGGTATGAACTCGGTGGGCGTCAGCGCGAGACCGATGATCGACAGGACGAAGAAAGCCGCGCCGGCGCCGAGCGTCTTCCAGCGATGGCGCGTGCTCCAGCGCAGCACGCCCTGATACCAGGTCATGATCGGGCCGTCGGCGTGAGCCGCGGTGCTCGCGTCGGGCTTTAGGGTATAGGCTGCGATGACCGGAGTGATGAGTCGCGCCACCAGCAGCGAAAAGAAGACCGCCGCCGCGACCGTGAGGCCGAACTGCTTGAAGTACTGCCCGGTGAGGCCGCCCATGAAGCTCACCGGCAGAAATACGGCGATGATGGTCGCGGAAGTCGCCACCACGGCGAGCCCGATCTCGTCGGCGGCGTCGAGTGCCGCCTGGAAGCCGCTCTTGCCCATGCGCATGTGGCGCACGATGTTTTCGATCTCGACGATGGCGTCGTCGACCAGCACCCCCGCGACCAGCGACAGCGCCAGCAGGCTGACGCTGTTGAGACTGAAACCGAGCCATTGCATGAACGCGAACGCCGGAATGGCCGAGAGCGGGATGGCGAGCGCCGCGATCAGCGTGGCGCGCACGTTGCGCAGGAACAGAAAGACCACCAGCACGGCGAGGATCGAGCCCTCCACCAGCGCCTCCATGGCGGAGCGGTAGGTCCCCTTGGTGTAGTCCACCGAGGTGTAGGCCTGCGTGACAATGACCTGCGGATTCTCCTTCTTGATCTTGGTCAGTTCCCGCTCGACCGCAGCCAGAACGTTGACGTCCGAGGTTCCTTTCGCCTTGAAGACGCTGCAGATGGTGGCCGGCCGGCCGTTGAGACGCGCCAGCGAGCGGATCTCGGCCACGCTGTCCTTGACGTCGGCGAGATCCGACAGGCGCGCAAAGCGCCCGCCGTGCAGCATGATCTGCGTGTCACCGAGGGCTTTGGCCGTGCGGGCTTCGCCGAGGACCCGGATCGCCTGCTCGCCGCCGCCGATCTGCGCGCGACCGCCCGGCGAATCGAGGTTCATGGTGCGCAGCTGCTGGTTGATCTCGGCTGCAGTAATCCCGAGCGCCTGCATGCGTGTGGGATCGAGCTCGACGCGGATCTCGCGGCTGACCCCACCGCCGCGTGTCACCTGCGACACGCCTTCGACGGCCAGCAGCCGCTTGGTGACGGTGTTGTCCACGAACCAGGACAAGTCCTCATTGGAGAGGCTGCTCGAGCTCACCGCATACGCGACGATCGCCTCGCCGTCGATATCGATGCGCTGGACCACGGGCTCCTGGATGCCCTGGGGCAGGTCCACCCGCACCTTGACGACGGCATCGCGAACATCGGCTACGGCGCGGTCGATCGGTGTGCCGATGTTGAACTGAACGAAGGTGCGCGACTGCCCCTCGATCGCGAGCGAGATGATGTTGTCGATGTTGCCTACGCCGGCGACCGCGCCCTCGATCTTCTGCATGATCTGGGTCTCGATCTCCTGCGGGGACGCGCCGGGCTGGTACACCTGCACCAACACCACCGGGAAAGTGATATCGGGATTGAGCGTCACGGGCAGCCGCAGGAACGCGGCCGTGCCCATGAACAGCAAGACGACGAACAGTACGATGGGTGAGACCGGGTGCCGGATCGCCCACGCCGAAATGTTCTTCATGATCGGCGACTCTTAGGTCGTGCCCGATGTCGGCTTGCTGCTGGCCGCAGGCGGTGCGACCTTGACCGTCTCACCGTCGCGCAGAAAGCCGCCGGCGGTCGCGACCACACGCTCGCTGCCGCTCAGGCCCTCGGCGACGATCACGCCTGTCTCGGTCGTTCCCGAGACACGGACCGCGCGTCGCTCGACGCGCTCGGCCGAGTTCACCACCAACACGTAGCTGCCGTTGGCGTCCGCCATGACCGCCGTCTGCGGCAGCACCGAGCGCTGCGCCTGGTCGACCGCCACCACGGCGCGCGCGAACGCGCCCGGACGCAGGGCCGGATCGGGCTGCAGCGTGATGCGGATATCACCGAGGCGTGTCGCCGGATCGATGATGGCACCGAGCAGGCGCACCTTACCCGTGAAGGGGCGATCGATGCCCGTGAGGTACACGGTCGCTCCCTGGCCGACTCTCATCTGCGCGAGGTCCTGCTCGGCGATCTGGCCGCGCATCTCGACCTCACCACCGCTCTCGACGCGAAACAGCGCGTCGCCTCCCGGATTCGCGATCTGACCGATCTCCACGTGACGGGTGAGCACCGTGCCCTCGACCGGGGTTGTGATGCGCGTACGGCCGAGGCGCGCCTCGGTTTCCGCAAGCTGCGCCGCCACCACTTTGACATTTGCCGCATCGGTGATCGCAGTGGCGCGTCGCTTCTCGATGTCCTCCGCCGACAGCGCTCCGGCTGCTTCCACTCCCTGCGCGCGCCGATATTCGGCGGCCGAGAGCGCCGCCTGCGCGCGTGCCTGCTCGAGCGCCGCCTGCAGACGATTGACCTGCTGCACCACTACGGAGTCGTCGATCTTCGCGAGCAGCTGACCGCGCTTGACGTGATCTCCGGCCTCGACATACACCCCAATGACCCGGCCGGTGTCGCCCTCGTTGGCGATCGGCATGTCGTAGCGCGCGGCGATCGCGCCGGTGAAACTGACACTGGTGGCGACCGCCTGCCGGCCGGGGACGATCACGGTCACCAGCGGGACTCCGCCGCGATCGGCGAGGCTCTTCTGCGGCTTGCTGCCTCCCGCCATGAGCTTCCAGGCAATGAACCCGACGAGCAGCGCCGCCAACACGGCGCCGATCTTCCACATCCAGCGGTTGGTCGGCTGCGCGGGCGCGGTCAGGACGAACGGCGGCTCGGGAGTTTCGACCCGCTCGAAAGCGCGGTCGCGCCCGATCCAGGTGACGTGGTCGTCCTGGCTCTCGGGAGGACTCACAATCTGTTCCGGGTTCGTGCCCACGAAGGATTCCCTCGCCCTGCGCCCCTGAAGTCGCACCTGCTATGGCTCTGCTGCGGCAACCCACCGGCAGTCTAAGACCCCTCATCGACCATCGGGCGCGCCAACGCGCCGAGGGGACGCCGGCAAGCGGCAGGCCGAGACAAAGAGCCGCTGCAGGGGTGCTGCCGCCTATCCCGTGGCGCCTTCGTCACCGTCCCCTGTCAGGGGCGCGAAGTGTAACAAATGCGGTGGCGCGCATGGATGAGATCGGAAGGCCATCCACCGCGCGCCGGGATCCTCGCCGCTGGAGAGTGGGAACGCCGGACGCTGCAATGCCGCTGCCGATCGCAAGAGAACCGTATGCGGGTGCGGCCGCCGCTCGCAACCGCATTCGCTTTCTAAGTTTGTCTGGACCGCGGGTGCGCTGCTGGCAGAAACGGGCGCAGCGCGATGAGCAGGCCGAGCAACAGAAGATCGAATATGTCCAGTGCTCCGCCGCCGCTCGAGGGCGCAACAGGTGTAGCTTGCGCCTCCGCCGACAGTGCCGAGACGCCCCCGGTATCGACGCCCGCGACCTTGAAGTAGTAGGTCGTGCCGTTCATGAGTCCCATGACCATGACGGTCGTGCTGGATATCTGACTCCTGACCGGCTGCGCGACTTCGCCGCCAGATGTGGTCCCCTGGTAGAGGTTGCAGCTGGTTGCTCCGGTCGCCGCGGACCATGTGAGCGTCACCGAGCCGTTGCCGGGCGTCGCGCTCAGCCCCGGCGGGGCCGCAGGTACGATCGTGACCTGCGCTTCGTTCGACTTCGCTGACGCGCCGAGCGCTGACTCGGCGCGGACCGTGAGGTAGTACGTCTGGCCGAATTGGAGGCCGGAAACGGTGGCGGTTGTGCCGGTGGCCCCGGTCAGAACCGGACTCGATCCCTCCTGGCCGGGCAGAGTTCCCTGATAGATGTTGAAACTGGTGGCGTGCGGCTCGGCCGTCCACGTCAGATTGACCGACTGCCCCGATGAGCTCGCGGCCAGTCCGCTCGGTGCCGGCAAGTAAATCGCCAGCACGAGATTTGCGGCGTTGATGCTGCCCAGTCCGCTGGCGAGATTGAAACCGGTCGCGGCCGGGTACTGGGGCAGGGAGTTGATCTCCATGACCCCATTCGGCTCGCCGGAAGGAGCTGTACAGGTGCTTTGAACCCCCGCGTTGTACGCCGACACCTGACAGGGCTGGTCGTTCGTGCCCGCGTTCACGTTATAGAAGATGCAGCCGCCACCGATGGTGCCGCCGAGGCTCGCACTGCACGCTGAGGCCGTGCCGTTCGGAACGAGCGGCGAGCCGTATTCTGCGGCTGCCACGCTATAGAGTTGGGTGTTGACCAGCCCCTGGCGCCCGTCGGGCACCGCCGGCGTACTCATCTGCTGATCGAGGAGCGCGATGATCGCCGCAACCGTCGGTGCGCCGATGGAGGTACCCCTGACCAAATCGACATTCCCCGTTGTCGGAGCGTTCGGGGCTGCCGGATCGCAGGGCGTATCGTATTGGGAGCAGATGATCCAGTTGTTGGCGAGCATCGATACGTCGGGAAGCGCGCGCGCCGAAACTCTGGATGCCGGCGACGCCCGCCTGCCATGCGGGTTGCGGATAACCGCCTGTACACGCGCCGCTCGCGCTCTGCATACTGCAGCTGCTCAAGCCGCCGCCGCCACCTGCGACTTCGAGTGAGGGATTGGGTTTTGCATTGAGAGTCGTGGTGTTGCATAACGTGGCTGTGTTGGCGACCCCCAGAGCCTTCACCCAGAGCGGGTTGGCGCACGAGTCGTTCCAGACCATCTCGGGAATATGGGCCAGCGCATTCGCCAGCGCGCCGGGTGCATTGCTCCCCGCCCAATCCCCGGGCCGGGTGGGATCGAAGTCGGTGCCGCCCACCGCCAGGTCGTAGGGGGTGGATGCGAGGCCGTTGACCGAGAAGCCAGTGATCGACAGCGAGCCCTGCACAAAGGGTGTCGCGCAGCCGGCCGCCCCGCTATCCCCAGCACTCACAGTGATGGTGATGCCTTCGGATACCGCCTGCTGAAAGAGCGAGTTGATCGCTGTGTTCTCGGAACCTACTACGTTGCTTTCACACGCGCCGAAGGAGAGGCTGAGGATGGCCGCCAGATTCTGGTCGATGACATATTGGGCGGCGTTGAGAACGTTCTGGTCGCGCACCAGCAGGAGCTTCGCTCCCTGCGCGAGGGCGCCGGTGGCTTCGACATCGAGGTAAGCCTCGACTTCGTTAATGTCATTCGTCTGCCCGGGGTCTATTCCGCCCGGGACGGGGATCGAGCTGAACTGCGGCGTCGACAGGCCAAAGCCCGTCCAGAAGGCCGTGGCAGTCGCCAGGTTGATGTCGCTCTCGCCGCCGATGGCGATGGTTACGCCGCTACCCTTGATGCCCGCCTGGTACAAGGGGACGAGGTTGTAGATGGTGGCAACATCGGCGGGGCCGACATAGTTTTGGCCGCCATAGGTGGTCAGCGGACGAGCAGATTTGTCGCGCTCGACGGTGGATTTCGGGTAGAAGTCGTGCAACCCACGAATCGCAGTAATCAGCGGCGCGAGCGCTGCCGGAAACTGCGGATCCGTCACGTTGGCGAAATGCTTCGCCCCGCCCACATCGAACAAATGGATCTGCGTGTGAAACGCCGCCTCGACTTGTGCCTTGGTGCCGTGAAATCGCAGCCGCGAGCGACTCGCGGCGGGCTGGTCAACTCTGAAGCCATTCGAATCGAGCCATTGCGAGAGTGCCGCGAAGGTCGCATCGCTCGCCCCGAAGCGGGCGCCGAATTCAGCCGGGGTGAGCCAGTGGTGGTACTGCGGTGACTTCGGGTCCTGCTGCGCGGCGAGTAGTGACTCAAGTGCCTTAGCCTGCGCGGGGGTTCTCGCGAGCACGAGCTCGAGGCCCGCCATCTGCAGCGAGGGCGGGGCTTCGCCGATATCAAAGCGCGGCTGCGCCAGCCGGTGCACATGTCCCGGCAACGCCACGAACTCGGTCGAGATGCGCGTGGCGCTTGCGATCGGTGCCGGGTCCGGGCCCGCGCGGCTGATGGCGGTAGCCAGCAGACACGCGGCCGCTCCAGCGGCGAGCGCCGTCACTGTCACGCCGCGGCGGCCTGCGCAGCCGCGGACCGGATGATCCAGCTTCCACACGGGCGCTGCCCCCTACGAATATCCAAACCCTCATCCGCCTTACTGCGAAAGTGCGTTCACGCCCGCACTGATCTGTGCGCAGTCCATGCGCAGCGTTCCGTGGTCGTTGAACACGAGGCCGTAAAAGCGCAGGGTGTCGCCCAGAGCGGGCGCAGGCGAGGTGAGCACTACCGTGTTGGTATCCGCGTACACCTCAATCACCCCCGGGTTGGTGAGCAGCGTGGTTTGCCCCGCTTGTGTCGCGAGGAGTGGGAAGAGATCGTAGGACGCAAGCGACACGCTGTAGACGGTGAAGTCCCCGCTGGAAGTCAAGCCAAATACCGTACCGTTGATGGTCTGTGCCGCCAGCGTGATGGTGGTAGCCAACGCGCTATAAGGCCCGTAGTGGACAAAGGCCGGCGAGGAAACGTACACAGCCTGTCCCGGGACCATAGTCTCCGCAGTGAAGCTCGGCGTGAACGGCAGTGTCGGCAGATTGGAAAACTGCCCCGAGACCAGAAACGTACTGCCATTGAAACTGAACTGTTCATCACCCAGCAAGCGCGGGTCCATTCCCTGCGCCTGGCGCGGATACATCACCAGAATGGGGACAGCGTTGGAGACAAAAAGCAGCGGGCCGCGCTCAACGTTGACTGCGGCAGGGTCGGCGACCGCAATTCGAGTGGCCGCAATGGAACCATCGGCCTGAATCGCGCCGTCAAGGTCGACAAACATGCCTGCATGCAGATCAGTGAATGCGGCAATTCCTTGCCAGATCGTCGCTTTAGCGGTGGTGACGTGGACGGATGTGCCTGGCAGTCCCACAAGGCCCCAGCCCGGGAGCGAGATTTGAAAGCCGGTGGAAGCACTGTCGAGTGCAGTCACCTCTCCATCGAGCGCGGCGACGCCCCCATTCGCCGAGGGCGCGCGCTGTGACGAGAGCGCGAAGGCGCTCAGGCTGAATGCCGGAGTAATCGCATAGGAGCCACCGGCTGCACAGCTGGTGTAGCTAGCGGAGTGAGAAACCTGCATGTTGAGTGCCAGTCCCATCGTCTCACCGCTTACCACGATGGGTGAAGGCAGCGTGACCGTCACATCGGTAGTGGGTGTCTGCCCGTAGGCAAACGTGCTGATAGTGAGGCCGGCGTTCGGCGGGTGAGCAATGCACATGAACTGGGCGCCGCCGACGGTGACCGTCGCTGCCGTGTAGACGTCCTGAGGGACGGTGGTCGTCGCCAGGGGCTCCATCGCCCCGTTGACATGGATCATCTCCGATTGCCGCGCTTGCGGGAGAACGGTCACCTTCTTGCCGGATGCGCTGGTCAACGACATGCCCTCGAATTCGATGTCGAATTCGGTGAGCTGATCGTTGGCCGTGCTCGTGAGGACCATGGTCACTGCTGTGACCGCTGCCGGTGGTGGGATCACCGGCTGCGGCGCGGGGCCGCTCTCGCCGGATCCGCAGCCCGTAATCAGGCCCGCAATCGCCAGTGCCTGGCAGGCGGGCCGCGCCAGCGCCGCCCTGCGCTCGAACTCGCAGCAACCGCGATGCCCTGTCGTCCGCTTGACGACGATACCCAAGGGTGAACTCCCGGGCGGCATGTTGCCGTCCCGCGCTGCCTCGTGTGCGAATCCTAAGCTGCCAATCGCGCGATCGCCAATATCGCTCCAATGCGCTGAGTCAGCTGTGGGCGGCTCGCGGCGATCGCGCGTCGATTCAGCGAGGGCCACCGGCGCGGAGGCGCTTCTGCGAGCCTCCGGCGGTGGTCAGACGATGATGGTGCCGGGAATAGGACTCGAACCTACGACCCGCGCATTACGAATGCGCTGCTCTACCAACTGAGCTATCCCGGCGCGCGGCCACGGAAAGCCGGGCATTCTACATTTTCTTGCGCAGGCGGATCACGAGGTCGATGCCGGCGACCTCCGTCCCCGGCGGGGGAGGGGGCAGGCGGGCGAATTCCACCGTGGGGACGGGCAGGTCGATCAGGGCGCCCGTGCTGAGGTCGTGGAAGTGATAGTGCGGCTCGACGTTCGAGTCGAACCACGCCCGCGAGCCGTCGACCGAGAGCTGGCGGATCAGACCGCGCGCGGCGAACAGGTTGAGCGTGTTGTAGACAGTCGCCTTGGAAACGCGAGCGCCCGCCGCGCGCAGGCCGGCGAGGATCTGGTCGGCAGAGAGGTGTTGCGGGCTCGAAAACAGCAGTGCCGCGATGCGTACCCGTTGGGCCGTCGGGCGGATGGCACACTCGACGAGTCGCCGCTCACAGCCCGCAGGGCTGGGCGCGGGCGAGGCAATAGGCTCCATATCGTCGATTATAGGCACAAGATGCGGTGAATTTGCGAGTTTTGGCGTCACCTGCCCGAGTCGACAGCCGTTCCCGCTAAGCCGCCGCGAGCTTGCTTTCGAGGTGTTGGGCAAGCTCAGCGATCGTGGGGAAGTCGAACAGCTCCGTGAGATCCACTTTCCCCGGGTACTCGCGGTCGATCTGCTCGTGGATCTCGATGAGCTTGAGCGAGCTGGCGCCGAGCTCGAACAGGTTGTCGTGGACGTCGACGCGCTTACCCTCGAGCGCTGCGTCGCAGATCGACTTGAGCTTATCCTCGATCGCGGTGCGGGTGCCACCCTGCGGCCCGCGCTGCGCGGCCCGCAACGCCGCGAGCTCCTGCAGCGCGGCGTCGAATTCCCCGTCGGCATAACCCTCGGTGAGCAGGTGCCGCTGCAGCTTTCCGCTCGTGGTCTTCGGGATGCGCTTCACCGGCACCACCTCGGCGACCTCGAGCCCGCTCTCCTCGTTGATGAGCCGCGCGACCGCCGTCGCGAGCGGCAGGAAGTCCGCGACCGGGCCGCGATGGAGCACAAACACCACCAGCTGCTCGACCGGCGCGCCGCGTGCGCGCACGCCGGCCACCGCAACCTTGCCGAGCTCGAGTCCCGGGGCGCGCTGCGCGATCGCCTCGAGATCGTGCGGGTAATAATTCTGGCCGTTGACGAAGATGATCTCCTTGTCGCGTCCGCAGACGTACAGCTCGCTGGCGTGCATCAGGCCGAGGTCGCCGGTGCGCAACCAGCCGTCGGCGGTGAAGGTCGCGGCGTTCGCTGCGGCGTCCTCGTAGTAACCGCGCGTGACGTTCTCCCCCGTGATCTGCACATGGCCAACA
>Ga0307477_10004066_pt1 | contig 10695 bp, 7 predicted proteins | sample atmos_gasesECM2C_FD_203316 | JGI IMG/M metagenome (GOLD analysis project Ga0307477, IMG submission 203316) | Hardwood forest soil microbial communities from Morgan-Monroe State Forest, Indiana, United States - atmos_gasesECM2C_515 | ecosystem: Environmental > Terrestrial > Soil > Temperate... | reverse complement strand
CCGCGGTGTGGTACGCCGAACTAACCGAAGCGGCCTGCGTGCGCTTGTCCATCAGCTGATTTTGAAGAAGCGCCTTGGTCTGTTCCAGGTTTGCTTCAGCGCCCTTCATTTGATACTCGGCATCGAGCGCGGTTTGCTGCAGCTCGGGATTGTTCATTTCCAGGATCACGGTGTCGGCTTTCAGCGGCGTGCCGGGCAGCAGATTACGCTGCACCACTTGGCCATCGGTTGCTGCGGGAATTAGACGAATTGTTTCCGGGACCAGGGTGCCCAGACCGCGCACTTCGCGGAGCATAGGGCCGCGCTTCACGGTGTCGCTCCAAACCGTGGCGCTGTCTACCGTCGGCGCTGCGGGCTTCAGCCTGGAGAGCGCGTAGGTTACGAGCGGAATCAGGACCACCGCCGCAGCGATATAGATTATGCGGCGTATCTTTTTCTTTTTCTTGGCGTCCGGGCGAGCAATGTCCATTGCTACCAACCTCGACTATATCCATCGCAAATTGAATTCCGGTGCGATGGCAATCGTAAGTGACGTATAATCTTTTAGTTACGGGGAGCTTCCTAGCGTGAAACACACCATTTTGCCCGCTCATGGGAATCCCCCATCCCGTTAGCGAACACTCAAACGATGCTAAAACCGGCCCACGCTCCTAGTACCTGCGACTCCCAGAGTTCAGGAGGCGGACTCCACGCTGGCGCGGATTTCTTGCCAGCGCTTGGGGCGCTTCTTGGCGTCCAGAACCTTCTTGCGCAGGCGGATGGACTTGGGCGTGACTTCGACGAACTCGTCATCGGAGATGAATTCGATGGCTTTTTCCAGGGTCAGCTCGCGCGGAGGAATCAGGCGAATGGCTTCGTCTGCGCTGGATGAGCGCATGTTCGTCTGCTTCTTTTCTTTGGTGATGTTGACGTTCATGTCGTCTTCGCGGGCATTTTCGCCGACGATCATTCCTTCGTACACTTCGAGGCTCGGGCCCACGAACATTTCGCCGCGCTCCTGAATGCCCCAGACAGCATAGGCGGTGGAAACTCCGGCGCGGTCGCTCACCAAAGCACCGGTTAGGCGCGAAGCCATGTCGCCGGCATATTCGGTCCAGCCTTCCAACATGGAGTGAATCAGCGAGGTGCCGCGCGTGTCCGTGAGCAGTTGCCCTCGCAGGCCGATGAGGCCGCGCGAAGGGATGCGGAATTCCATGCGCACGCGTCCGGAATGGTGGTTTACCATTTTCACCATTTCGCCGCGGCGGTGGCCCAGGGTTTCCATCACGATGCCGATGAAAGTTTCCGGACAATCCACGATCAGGACTTCCAAAGGCTCCAGGCGTTTACCATTTTCGGTTTTCACCACGATTTCAGGCTTTCCGACCATGAGCTCGTAGCCTTCGCGGCGCATGGTTTCGATCAGGATGGCGAGTTGAAGTTCGCCGCGAGCGAGCACGCGGAAAGAATCGGTGGCGCCCATGTCTTCGATGCGCAGAGAAACGTTGGTGAGCAATTCGCGGTCGAGGCGGGCGCGCAGATCGCGCGAGGTGACGTATTGTCCTTCGCGGCCGGCGAAAGGAGACGTGTTCACGGTAAAAACCATGGTGAGCGTAGGCTCGTCGATCAGCAAGGGCTCGAGGGGCGCGGGGTTCGCAAGATCGGTGATGCTTTCTCCGATTTGAATCCCTTCCACGCCGGCGATTGCAACGATATCGCCTGCGGAAACTTCTTCGGCTTCGTCGCGTTCCAGGCCGCGGAACGTAAATAATTTGGTGATCTTGGTGGCCTGGATAACACCATTCAGTTTTGCGATGCCGACTTCGGTGCCGCGCTTCAGCGTGCCCTGGAAAACGCGGGCGATGGCGAGGCGGCCGAGATATTCGCTGTAGTCGAGATTGGTGACCTGAATTTGAAGCACCGCTTCGGGATCTCCCGAGGGCGGCGGAGTGGAAGCAACAATCGTTTCAAACAGGGGCTGAAGATTTGTGGATGCGTCACCGACGGCGCGATGCGCCACTCCGGTGCGGGCGTTGGTGTAAAGCACGGGAAAATCGAGCTGGTCTTCGGTGGCGTCGAGATCGATGAAAAGATCGTAAATTTCATCGAGGACGGCGGCGGGGCGCGCGTCGGACCGATCGATTTTATTCAACACGATGATGGGAGGCAGCTTGGCGGCCAACGCCTTTTGCAAAACGTAGCGCGTCTGCGGGAGCGGGCCTTCGCTGGCGTCGACCAGGAGAAGGACGCCATCCACCATGCGGAGGGCGCGTTCGACTTCGCCGCCGAAATCGCTGTGGCCCGGCGTGTCGACGATATTGATTTTCGTGTGGTGATAGGTGACGGCGGTATTTTTCGCCAGGATGGTGATGCCGCGTTCCCGCTCCAGGTCGTTGGAGTCCATCACGCGCTCGACTAAGTGGGCGTGCTGGCTGAAGATTCCGCTTTGCCGGAGCATGGCGTCGACCAGGGTGGTCTTACCGTGGTCGACGTGCGCGATGATAGCGATGTTACGAATATTCTTGGTCATTTTTGTGCCGATTTGGTTAGCCGGACAGAACGGCAATCGCGATCATGCAACCCGATAAAATTGCGGGGAGACAGAAGCAACGAATGCTCCGCTATTTTAGCACGCGGCGCGGAAATTCGGGCCGATTTTCCAGAGTGAAATTGGCGCAATTTCGTGAAGCGGCCAGGTTCGGCCGTGGCCCCGGTAGGATTTTTTCCAGTGATTGTTTTCTAGAACTTACGTCGCTTTCTGCATTTGCGCCGGAACCGTGTGGAAATGTAGAGGGCCAGCTCCGGGCCAGCCGCGTAGAAATGGTCGGTCGTGGCCATCAGCGATGGGCGTTTTCGGAGGTAGAGTCGGTGAATGGAAAGCAGGGTTGGAGCGGCGGCTTCCACTCGCCATACATGAACCGTTGAGAGGGGCATACCGCCGTATAATGGGTCTATGCGGATTCTTATGTTTACGGGCAAAGGCGGCGTGGGGAAAACCAGTCTGGCGGCGGCCACCGGGATGAAGCTGGCTGAGCTGGGGCATCGGACCTTGATCATGAGCATTGATCCGGCGCACAGTTTGGCGGATTGCTTTGACCTGGACAATGACCTGTTCCGGGCCCAGACGTCGGACCCGCTGGCGGTGAGCGAGCAGCTTTCAATTTTCGAATTGAACATTCAGAAAGAGATCAAGCGGCATTGGCAGGAGATCTCGTCGTACGTGAGCGCAGTTTTGCGCACCACGGGAATCAGCGGTGTGGAAGCGGAGGAACTCGCGATTCTTCCCGGCATGGAAGAACTGAGCGCGATGATGTACATCAACCAGTACCGGCGCGAAAAGCGCTACGACGTAATCGTGCTGGACGCGGCGCCTACGGCGGAATCGCTGCGGTTCATCAGCATGCCCACAACGCTGGACTGGTATATGAAGCACATCTTTCCATTTCAGCGCAATTTGCTGAAAGCCGTGCGCCCGATTGCAAACCGGGTGGCGCCTTTCGAACTGCCCACGGACAGCTACTTTGTGAATATCCGCGAGCTATTCGAGAAATTGGACGGCATCGATGAAATCATGGGGAATCCTCAAATCACCAGCGTACGGCTGGTGACCAATCCGGAGAAGATGGTGTTGCGCGAGACGCAGCGCGCGTTCGTATATTTCTCGCTTCACGGGCTGACGGTGGACTCCATCATCGTGAATCGTGTGCTGCCCGCGGAAGTGAGGGATGTGTGGTTCAACGACTGGCACATGTCGCAGGACAACGTGCTTCACGAAATCGAGGAATACTTTGCGCCGGTGCCAGTGAAGCGGGTTCCGTTGTTTTCGCATGAGGTTTTAGGAAAGCAGCGGCTACAGGATCTGGCGGCATCGCTGTATCCTGGAGGTGAAGATCCGTCGGCGGTGACACGAACCGAAAAGCCCTATAGCTTTGAGAAGCGAAACGGATCTTACGAAATTCGCGTGCTTCTTCCATTTGCCACGAAAGGCGAAATTGGGTTATTTAAGAAGGGTGATGAACTTGTAGTGGAGATCGGCACGCTGCGCCGGCACATCGGGCTGCCAAGGTCGATGGCCTCGCTATCGCCGTCTCGAGCAAAGCTGGAGAAAGGGCTGCTAACAGTCGAAATGCAGGAGGCACAATGATGGAACCGCAACAGAGCAATCAGCAACAGGCGAACCAGACGACCGCGGGCGCAACTCACGAGCGATGCCCTTGCTATGAAGTGATGGACTTCATCAAGACGCGTCTGGGCGTTTCACCGGCGGTACGCCAACACTTGTCGAACTCGCGCGTAGAGTTCCTGAAGGCTATCCGTTCAGTGATCGACGAGCGAATCGAGCACTTGTCGAAAGCGGGCCAACCGGGGACCAAGATTGCGGTCGAGTAGGATTCCCGTACCGCAGGAATGAGTGGGCCTTTGCCCTCCCAGCTTCTAAGCCGGGCGATCGGGGTAAATCGCGTTTGGGAAGCGCAAATGGATCAGCAGGGCGCACAAAAGTAGAACGAGAAATGTGAAGACGCTGCCTTCGGGTCCCGCCGAGCCTCCCGTCAGCCAATTTGGGCCAGGAGATGAAGAGTTGAGGAAGCGGCCCGCGCCGAGAAGTCCGCTATCGGGCGTGCCGTAGAAAAAAGTTTCGGCCCAATCCCAGGCTGCGTGGTAACCGAGGGCGAACCAAAGTGTGCCGGTACGCCGGATCATAAAACACAAAAGCAAACCAGTCGCGACGACCTGCAAAATTCCGAGGACATTTTCTCCGGGATTGCCCAGATGTGCGACACCGAATACCGCGGAAGTAAACAGCGCGGAGGGCCAGAAGCGCATTCGTCTGGCGAAAGTGAATAGCCAGTAGCCGCGAAAGGCAAGTTCTTCGCTTATGGATACGGCCAAGAAAACGGCAGCCCAGCCAAAAGCGTATCGAAAAGCCGTGCCGCCGGTAAGTGCGACGGAATCAATTTGAAAATGTCCGGACAAGCGGAGAATCAGCACGATAGCGGAGAGCATGGCGAAACCCCAGAGGCAACCTTCCCAGAATCTTTTCCCCAATATTTGAGTGGGAGGAAGGCCGTAGTCATCAAGCGGGCGTTTTTCCATGCGCGATACGATCCAAGTGCCCAGGATGACAAAAAAAGCCATCAAGGCTTTCACGGGTAATTCGGTTTTCACGCTGAAGACGTCGTCATGCGGTTTGAACACCAGGCGGAAGGCAGAGATACATAAGCCTGGAAAAACGAGGCTGATTCCCGCCCAGATGAGCAGGCGGTTACGCTCGGGACGTCCCCAAGGACGAGGCGGATTTGAGAGGCCGGGCACACTGTCAGGCATAAGCGGAGGTAAGAATACACCGGTTGGCGGGGAACATATCGGTTGTTCAGGCGATTCTGCGGCCGGTCTTTCAGGCGCGAGACTCATGATGGACGGGCTGGAGCTAGGTGGTTAAACTTGCCAGCGGGGGGCGCTGGCCGGCGATGCGAACGAAGGGATGCGGCAATCTGTGGGCGAAATTCGTTATACGTACTGCGACGGATTATTAGGAACGATGCTGCTTGCTGCCGATGAAGGCGGGCTGCGGTCGATCAATTTTCCGACGAGCAAGAGGGCGCAACAGCCGCAAGCGGACTGGCTAGAAGATCGCGCGTTTTTTTCGGAAACGATACGACAACTGCGTGCTTATTTTGAAGGCGGGTTGAAAGAGTTCGATTTGCCGCTGGCTCCGGAGGGCACCGAGTTTCAGATGCGCGTGTGGCAAAGCCTTCGCGACGTTCCTTACGGAGAAACAATTTCTTACGGGCAACTGGCGGCGCGATTGGGAAATCCGAAGGCGTCGCGCGCAGTAGGTTTGGCCAACGGGTCGAATCCAATTCCCATTATCATTCCGTGTCATCGGGTGATCGGGAGCAACGGAAGCCTGGTGGGCTATGGAGGCGGGCTGGAAAATAAGAAGATTTTGCTCGCGCTGGAAAGCCGGCAAGGCTCCTTGATTGCCACGCCTTAGAAAGAAATTAGGATGCCGCCCGTCGTTGACGTTTGGATTTGGTTTTGCGAGGCGCCCCGCCCTATTCCCACAGTTACGCGAGCATTTTGTCCAGGCGCCCGCGGAAATTCCTTTTCCAACTTCTCGGCCAGAGGGTGAGCAGGGAAATTTTTAGGGGATTTTGTCTAGCGCGGACTCGGCCAGGGTTTGGGCTTTGCGGAGGCGAGTTGCATCGTTCTGTTTGCCTCCGATGCTGATTCGGAGAACGGTGTCTCCTTTGAGGACGTAGAGCGTCCCGACAAAGCGGGGGACCCAGAAGGCCTCGTCGCCGAGCCCAGAGATTGGCACAGGCTGAGTGGATTTCTCTTCGGCCTCTTCGCGCATCGGTTGAGGAGAATCCATGTCCGGGTCGTGTTCTTTGCCGCCAGCCTCACCGTGGAACCATTTTTGCCAGAGCGTTCGCGGGCCGGTTCGAGATGAATTGCCGGGGAGCGGAAGATTGAGAGTAAGGCTGATGGAATTCGTGAATGTGGGCAAGGTATAGAAGCATTGGGAAACGATCATCGAAGAATTCTGCGTCTGGCTTCCTTTAGTCTGTTTTAGCGGTTCGCCCTGGACCGACTGGATTATAGGCCGGGCCAGTAATGCGCATGCGTCCACATTTTTTTGATCGGATTGTACGGGAATCGTGGGAGGCTGCGAGTTAGATTGCTGGCCGACGCGGATTGAAAGGTTGACGCTGCGTTGCGAGCTAATGGCGGCACGCGCGCTGCTGAAATCCCCAAATGCCGCGAGAATTCCGAAGACGATCAGTACGCACCAAAATGTTCGGATAATTTCTAGCTTGGAAGCCTGCAGAAAACACCTCAGCGTCTTGCACACCAGGGTAGGTTCCCGGTCGCGCTTTGAGATCCCGTGCGAGACCGAGAGCGAGAAGTCATGTCTAAGGCGCCGGGCACGAATAGGCAATGGTTATATTGCCGGCCGAGAGCGGACCTGACTGAGAGCTGCTGGCCGCGCCGCTAATCTGAATCGCGAAGGTGTCTGGCGATTTGGTCCCGGTCGTATTGTTATCACAAGCCGTGGCTGTGTAATTGACCTGGCCTCCGGTTGAGAGACTCGCGGCGCCGCTGAAAGTGACGCACCTGCCGGAAAGGGAGTTGGCAGTGAACGTAGTAGAGGTGAATTTTATCTTGTTGGCAGGGTCGCTGTATGCAAACGAACCGGTCAGGTTGGACTCGATTGCGTTCAGAGTGAAGGTGGCGTCGGTTCCACTAACCTTGCCGCTGCCCGAAGTTTTCGTGGGACACGACGACGGGGTAACGTTGATGGTGACACTAGCGGGAGTGGGGCTTGCGGCGCCAGTGGAATCCGCTACGGAAAGCGTTGCGGTATAGGTGCCCGGGTCGAAATATTGATTGTGAGTAGTGGCGCCGGGTTGAGTCACTGAATTACCGTCACCAAAAGTAAAGGCGTAGGAGTTGATGGTTTGTCCATCAGGGTCGGTAGATCCGGCTCCGGAAAAGTTCACGGTGAGAGGAGCGGAACCGGAGACCGGCTTGGCCGTGAGAACAGGCTTGAGAGCGCAGGCCTGGTTGCCGATCAGAATATACCGGCCAGCGGAAGTGTTATCGATTGTTGCAAGCAAGCCGGTTCCGGCGGCTCCCACCTCGAGCTGGGTTTCACCATTGATGTTCACCAGTTGGTCGCCGGGATTGGGGCTGCCGACTTTGCTGTTGTCGATGATGATCAAGATGGTCCCGTTCGCGTTGAAATTGCTGCCGGCATCCGCGCTGCCGTCGGTGACAAGAGACGGATTGCCGGTGGCGAGCGTGGTGACGTGGCCATAGGTGAAAGTCGGTGTCGCGGGATTGCTGGTGGTGTCCATGGCGACAAAATATTCGGTGCCGTTGGGAGGGGTGAAGAAAATCACCCACTGAGCATTGGGCGGCAGAGGCGAACTCAGATTCGATACCTGCATGGTGAAATAAAGCTGACTTCCGCTGGCAGAGCTGTTGAAAGGTTCGGCAACGGAGATGGATCGGATGTCGAGTTGGCTGTTAGCGGGGGCGCCGATTTGGTCCCCAGCGGGGTCGTTAACAACAGTGATACCGGGCAGGATGCAAGAACTTTGCAGAGGGGGCGCGGGCGTGGTTGCCACTTCGCCGCATAGCGGCCCGGCTCCTAATTTATTCTTGGCTGCTACGCGATAAAAATACTGAGTGGTGGGATTGGCAGTTTTGTCGAGATAAACGGACTTTGCCGCAGGGATGTTGGCAAGCAAAGTTTCGCCGCCGCTGGTCGTGCCGCGCAAAATTTGATAGCCGGTGATTGGTGAGCCGCCGTTGTCGGGAGCTTGCCAGCTCAGCAGGACTCCGGTCTTGCTCTGAAGAGCGGAGCCAAGCAGTGGAGCCGCGGGTTTCGCGGGTTCCACGGGGTCGAAGGCAGACAGCAGACGGCGTCCGCCGGATTGGCGAACGATAGTCCCCAGCGCGCTGCGAGAAGCCGAAGGTGAGGAGGTAGCATCGCAACTACCCACCACGCAGCCATCGGCGAAAGCGCCCACGACGCGGCCTTGCGAGTCGATCGTAAGGTCCATGAAGTCGAGCATGTTGCGGTCTGCACCGCCCGCGGAATTACTCTGACAACCAGTTGTACCGAGGTTACAGATGGAACCGACTTGCACCGGGTCGTTGGGCGTGGCGTCGACAGTTACGTAACTATTTCCGCCGTCAAATGTGGTGGCGATGTACAGGTGCCAAATTCCCAAAAAGTTTGTGGGATCTTCGTAATTTCCGCCAGTGGGAGTTCCCAAGTACATAAAAGCGGCGCGATTCGGATCGCCAGCCACAACTTCGGGGAATGTAGAATTTTGAATTCCGAATTGTGCGCCGGCGTCGATGGAAGATGCCCAGGTAAGTCCGCGGTCGTGTGACACAGCGATCTTCGGGTGGCCACTGCCATCCTGGTAACCGAAATAAACTGTGCCGTCGGAGGCGATGCCGAGAGAAGGATCGGTTAGGCCGATGGCAGCGAGGCTATCTGGAATGGCGCGAACGGCCCAGGTCAAACCGTTGTCAGTGGAAACTGCGAAACCTTGATTGGCTCCGCATTGCTTGTTGGGGACATAGACGCTGCCGTCAGGAGCGACTTTTACGTGGCCGTGAATTCCCCCGCATTGAGTGAAATTATAAATTGGAACGCCAGGGCCGAAGGTAAGGCCGCCGTCGTCGCTACGCGAGCAAAAGGCGGTTTCGGCATCCTGAGAGCAATAGTAAAAAGCATTGGCGTACAGCGGGTGGGGAGGTGGTGGCGGCGCCGCGTTTGGATTATAGGGACCAGCTCCAAGAGTCTGATGGTCTACTCCAGCGGGTTGGCCGGAACCCTGAGATTGCGTCCACGAATTTCCGTCGTTGTCGGAATAGGCCAGGAGGCTGGTGGCACCGGCAAGTTGCGATTGAAATACGCGGCCAGGGGTTGGCGCGCCGCCGAAATGATCACAAAGTCCGATGGGATCAAGCGTATTCACGGTCTCAACCGGACTGGTTACGCCTTCCCAGAGGGTATTGGCCGGAGAAGAGCAGTCGTCGAAGCTGACGCGAAACTCAGCAAGATTGGCGGTAAAAAATGCGACACCGCCTTGATTTACAGTGCCGTGTTTGAGGGACGCGACGTTGGGATTGTAATCAACGCCAATCGAAGGCTCGCCGGATGAATTCGCGCCACCCGCGCTCTGAGGAGCGGCATAGGTTTGATAGCGTGGCGGGATTCCGGGCGGAGGCGGAGGCGCAACGGGGATGGTTTGCAGCGCTATATTCCCGACAAAACTTTGTCCCAGGGGATTCCAAGGGTCCACCACGATCGTGTAGGTGCCAGAAACGGCGGGTATGACGACGGAAGAGGGTTCGCCGCCAGCCGTGTCACTGGCAATCAGATTGTTCTTCGAGTCGAAAACAAAGACGTCAAATTCGCCGGCGGAATTTGCAAAGCTGATGGCGATACTGATCTGCTTGGTGGTGGCGTCGCCGGGTGCGACGTTCACGGTCAACGCGAAGGTATCGCACTGCTCCGCGGGAATAGTGGCGCTGCAAGTGGGAGTGCCGGTGGCGGAGTCGGTAACATTAGGAACATCGAAAGGGCCGGCGGCGTAGGTCAGCGTGGTGGAGGAATCGGTAATGGTCCCGCTGGACGGGTTGCTGGCCCGTGCCGGAATGACCGCTAAAGCGACAATCAAAGCCAGCGTCAACCGACCAAAGGAGAATAGTTTAGTGGAACAGCAGTGTGCTTCAGCCGGCCGGATGACGAGCATCGTTCCTCCTGGATTTGCCGCAGTAGCGGGGGAAGGGTCCGCGCGACAATCGCGATCATCCCAGGCGATGGCCGAGCGCGCGGGGGGAAATATTCCCCAGGTTGCCGTTGGTGTCTATCGGTGTTTTACCCTATATCCATCGGATTTCCACCTGAGTGCTGTTTTGCGAGAGCTTCCATGCTGCGGGGGGAGCGGAGTTGTCAGTTGCGAAGCAGAGGCGAAGGGGGCGCGTTGGAGAGCGGAAGCGGCTGTGCTATAAGTAGCGGGCTGGTAATTCGAGGAAATAGTGCCATTTATTAATTTTCCCGCGAGGGAAATCAATTGCAAGCTGGTGTATTACGGTCCCGGCCTTGGCGGAAAGACAGCCAATCTGCAGTGGATTTACGACCATACGGGCACCAATCAAAAAGGGAAGATGGTGTCGCTGGCGACC
>Ga0307477_10004064_pt1 | contig 10698 bp, 8 predicted proteins | sample atmos_gasesECM2C_FD_203316 | JGI IMG/M metagenome (GOLD analysis project Ga0307477, IMG submission 203316) | Hardwood forest soil microbial communities from Morgan-Monroe State Forest, Indiana, United States - atmos_gasesECM2C_515 | ecosystem: Environmental > Terrestrial > Soil > Temperate... | reverse complement strand
AACGTTTTCCGCCGCCATGCATGCCATTTTCGTCCGCGTCTCCAGCGAGGCGGAAGCAATGTGCGGCGCCAGCACCACGTTGGGACGCTTCAATCCTTCTGCAATGAGCGGTTCCTTTTCGTAAACGTCCAACGCGGCACCGGCAATCGTCTTGCTCTCCAGCGCTTGCACCAGGGCCGCTTCGTCCACCACCGGTCCCCGCGAAGTATTAATCAAAAACGACGTTCGCTTCATTTGTGCGAATGTCTTGTCATTGAACAGTCCGCGCGTCTCCGGCAGCAGCGGCACATGCACGCTAATGAAATCAGCTTCAGCGAGCAGCGCGTTCAAATCCCGGTATTCGGCGTGGAAGCCCCTCTCCACATCGAGCGGTACCCGCACCGCGTCGTGATAAATCACTTTCATCTGAAAGCCTGAAGCGCGGCGCGCCACCGCCCGGCCAATGCGCCCGAAACCAATCACTCCCAGTGTCTTGCCCCAAACATCGGCGCCCACTAGTTGATCCAGGTCCCAACCTTTCCATTTGCCGGAGCGCGCCAGCGCTTCGCCTTCGCCCAGGCGGCGAGCCACGGCCATCAGCAGTGTCCACGCAAAATCAGCGGTCGTTTCGTCCAGCACGCCGGGTGTGTTGGTTGCCGCGACGCCGCGCTTCGTGCAGTCGGCCACCGTGATGTTGTCGTAGCCCACCGCGACGTTGGCTGCGATGCGAAGCTTCGGCGCAGCGGCAAGCAGCTCTTCGTTAACCTTTTCCGTGAGCAAGCACACTAGCCCTTCTTTGTCAGCAATCCGCCGAAACAACTCTTCTTTGGAAATGCCGTCCGCTTTCGTCCAGTAATCGACGTCGCAGCTCGCGTCTAGGATCTTCTGCGCCGCGGGAAACAGCGGCCGGGTCGCCAGCACCTTCGGTTTCGCCATATTTGCCCCTTCGCAAAATGCGTCGAGCGCTACACTAACACGAAGACCTGACGGAATGAACCAAAGCAAGGACACGCTCCTGTCCGGCTTGGTGACACGCACAAAACTCAATTTAATCGCCCGCCATTTTTGCTTGACAAGCGATTACTAGTCGCGTATAGTCTGTTTCGGGTAATAGTGCGCCCTAGAATCGATTATCGAGAGGCACTTTCGCGCATCCCGTCAACGCCGGCATTCGCTGGCGCTTTTTTGTTTACGCCCTCGGAACGCCATTCTGCGAGATAGCCATGGCCTATGATTCCCAAGTCGTCTCCCATGCAAAACCTTTAGAATCAACACTTGCAAAAGTGTATCAAAACAAAGGGCTTTAACCATCTTTAGAATGAACACTTACGAAAAAAGGGGGGGAGGGGGCACCCCCCCCCGCGCTACATACCGGGCACATTCCTGACAGAATAGACGGACGCCTTCCTAACATTGTTGGCACGGACGAGGCACATCCCTGCCACTCGCCGCGTCGCGTTAGCGCTCGCCCACCAGATATCGGCACCCATTCGGCCCCATCTGCGCGGAGTGCACCGCGCCCGCAGGCACGTCGCAGCGTTCGCCTGGGCGATACGTTCGGCTCTCGCTGTCCATCGTCACCGTCATCTCCCCGCTTAGAATGACGTGCGCTGTTTCAGTGGCATGCGTGTGATCGGGATAAGACGCGTTCGGCGCATCCTGCCAAACATAGGTGTCCCGAAATCCCTCCAGCTCCAGGCTTCGCGCCAACTTCGCTTCGTCCATGAGCTGATTCTATCCTCAGACTTCCGCCCTGAAAACGGCTACGCCCTCCCGGCGGCATTGGGGGACACCGCAGAAAGGGCGCGTCCGTCTTCAGGAGAGAAGGCCGTTACGAACTAAAGCTTTAGACCCCAGGTGGAGGCGGTAGCGCATCCGCCGGCCCGCCCGGCCGTCCGCCGCGGCGATGGCCGCGTAGCCCACCCGGGCCGCCTTCTTTGATGGTGTAATCGGGCGGCACGGTGAACATCGCCGCCGCAGGCTCGGTACGCTGCACATTGGTCACCACGTACGTCGTGGTTCCAAAGCGCGGATCGGTGCGCGTACTTTTCACCACCATTTGCAGGTCTGGCGAATACCAGCGTTCAAACACGATCTGGATGGGCTGATTGTTTCCAATCTGTCCGGCGGGAATCGTCCGAGTGATGCGTGTACCTTCGGCATTCAGGCCGCTCTCCTTGATCACTTGCGTTCCCAGCGATTCCTTCTTCATCGCGCCCGAAGCTTCTTCTTTGGCTATGCGTTTCTGCATCCTTTGCTCGAAGGCCTGGGCGTTGCCATTTGTTCCCTCGCCATGCTTGCCAGCGTTGTGGGGGATCATCTTGTGCGCCACTTTTTGCTCTGGATCCAGCATGTAATGCACACCCGCAACGGGATCGCCAATGGTAATCATCGTGTGTGGCTTGCCGGATGCTTGCAGCGGCCCGAATCCGGAAAGGGTGACTTCGCGGCGGACGCGGCCCTGACTATCGCGATACACCGCACTCGAGGTTGTCCGATCGATAGTCGTGCCATCCTGCAGCTTTTGCGTCGTTTCCGAACTTGCCGTGGCGGAGAACGGCGCGCCCTTCACAACCTTTCCGGGATGCAATCCTTCAAAGCCCAACAACTCCATGCGCTCGCCAAATGGGCCGCCAGGTCCAGGCCCGTCGGGTCCCTGTCCGTGATCAAAAGCGGGCGGAGGCGGCGCGTCCTGCGCTCTCACTGTTCCCGAGGAAACCACTAAGGCCCCGGCCAGAAGCGCACTGGCCCAAAGTTTACGATTCATCGTCATCTTCTCCTCTTCTCTCCCGACTTCATAAACTCGCGTCCGCAAGCCAAGACTCCCTATTCCGGCAAACGCACTGCTTTGGGCAGTCCGTCCTGCCCAACCAGCAAATCGACTTGAATCCAATCGCTCACGCGCTCTTCATTCACCGGCAAACCCAACGCGCTGAGCGCGCCTCGCTGCATGCCCACCCTCACGATGGCCGAATCGTCCACGTCTTGCGGCAGGCTGCCCGGCAACAACGTAAAGTCACGCGCTTCGTTGTCGGCAACGAGGGTCGCCTCGTCGAATGTCTCACTCGTAGCCGGCGCCGGCGTCGCTGCATTTGCCTTCACGGTATTTCCAGCCGATACGGCTCTGTCGGGAGTTTGCGTCAGCCTCCAATTCCACCAACTCACGCCGGCGAATAGCACTGCAGCCGTAGCCAGCGTCCAAGCCGCAAAAATCGCTACCGTGCGTGCTCTCCTCGAGTGATGCCGCATCCCAAATTCATGCCGCAGCCGCATTTCCACCCTCTGCGGAGTGCCCGCATCGCGCGTTGTTTCACGCAATGCTTGCAACGCCAATCGCGTCTCTTGCCAGGATTCCTGCAGCGCCGCGCAATTTGAGCAACGGGCCGCGTGCTCGGCTGCGGCATCTCGTAAAGCCGCGTCCACCTCGCTCATCCGCAAGCCGTTGCGCTCCAAACCTATCGCTTCAAATTCTTCGCACTTCATAAACGCACCTTATTATTTCTTACCTACTTCTTCCTTAAGTTGTTGCGCTGACCCGCCGCGGCATATCCCGCAAAATTTCCAGCTTGGCCATCAGCAACGCTCGTCCACGATGCAGCCGGGAACGAATCGTGCCGATCGGACAGCCGCTGAGCTGTGCTGCTTCTTCATAGCTGAGCTCTTCCAGTTCGCAAAGCACCACTGCTTCGCGAAACTCCGCGGGCAAATCCAATACCGCCGCTCGAACACGCTCGCTACGCTCCTGCTGCTCGGCCCAATGAGCCGGCGTAAAACGATTCACGGCCACTTCGTTTTTGTGAACTCCGTTGCCATTCGATTCCTCCAAGGGCAACTCCCGTGGCAACCGCTCCAAGTGTTTCATCACCCGGTTTCGCGTAATGCCGAACAGAAAGGCGCCAACCGGGCCTCTCCCCGCGTCATATTTCTTTGGCTCGCGCATCAGGGTCATGAACACGTCCTGCACTACCTCTTCCGCAGCCCAAGCATTCCCGGTCATGCGCAAGGCAAAACGGTACAAAGCGGCCTGGTGCCGGCGATAGAGCGCGGTGAACGCTTCTTCGTCGCCCTTCGCGGCGCGCAGCAGCAGAACGTCGTCCCTATCTTTCTCGGGAATACTCCCCTCCTGGTACGGCGTTCGCGGCAAGCCGGGCCTTCCCTGCGCTCTTCTATAATTCCCGGTGGCTAGGAAAAAGGTTCCCGCGTATCCGGGCCCCTGCGCCGTACAGATTAAGGTTGCGTTTTGTTGGACGTGCGGAGTTTCAGGCTCGTGTCACTGGAGGTCATAGACCTCAACATCAGGAGGATTGGCCAGCCGGCGGCCGGAACATTTTGGCCGCTACGCGCGCGACCACCCGGCGCGGCACAAGCCGTTGTGAGTGGGCGCCAAAGTAATTGCCGACGCCGGAAATCACATAGCTCTTGCCCGCCGCCAGCGCCCGCAGCCCGACACGCGCCACCTTTTCCGCCGTTTCCCGATTCTTCCGAGCTGCCGCCAATCCTGATTGCCCGGCTACTTCGTGAAATTCCGATTCGGTCGATCCGGGGCAAAGCGCGCAAACCCGGATGCCCTGCGCCCTCACCTCCTCCGCGAGACCCTCGGCAAAGATCAGATCGAATGCTTTGGTGGCGGCGTAGGTGGAAATGAAGGGAACAGCCTGAAAGGAAGCGGTCGAAGCCACGATGAGCACGTCGCCCCGCCCCTGCTTCAGCATTGGCGGCAGGTACAGCCGCGTCAGGTGCACCACGGCGCTGCAATTCACCTGCACCATATCCAGCAGGCGCTGCGTCTCCACCGTCGCAAGCGCGCCATAGGCGCCGAAGCCGGCGTTATTGACCAGCAGATCGACGGCGATATTTTTCGCCTGGGTGTAGTCGAAAACTTGTTGTGGCGCGGCCGTTTGTGTCAGATCCGCGGCAAAGACCGCCACGCGAATCTCGTGTGCCGAAGACAGCTCCTGCGCCAATTTTTCCAGGCGATCTTTGCGTCTCGCGGTCAGTACCAGGTTCGTGCCGCCCGTGGCCAGTTCGCGCGCCAGCGCCACCCCTATACCAGCACTGGCGCCGGTCACCAGCGCCCATTTCCCTGCCCACGGTCCGCTCATTAGCCTCTCCAAAACAGGTTCCGAGCCTACCACGGCACACCGCTAACGCTTTGAGGATCGGTCCGATAATATTTTGTTAGGCGCTTTTCGCGCGCGCCAGGCCGGCGTCTTCCGCGGCCACTTGGCCGATCACGGACCAGTCGCTCCGTTCATGGCCGCGCGCCATTGCGGTCACAAAGCGATCGTGCAGCACGCTGGCGATTGGCATGGGAACTCTTTGTGCGTCCGCCGCTTGCTGCACCAACCGCACATCCTTCAGTCCCAGCGGCAGAGCGAAGCCGACGTGATCGTGCTTCCCCTCCACGATCAACGCCCCATAAGTCTTATAGACAGGCGCGTTGAAAAGTGTGCTGGTCAGAAATTCCATCAACGCCGCCCCGTCCACACCGGATTTACGCGCGAACGCCAAAGCCTCTCCGAGCGACCCCAGCACGGTCGCGATCAAAAAATTCCCAGTCAACTTGACGACATTCGCTTTGGACTGCTGTTCGCCGATGATCAGCAGCTTCTGTCCCATGGCGTCCCACAGGGGCTTGCATCGCTCCACCACAGCATTTTTACCGGCAGCGACGATGGCCAACTTCCCCGCCTCGGCTGCTTCCGGCCTGCCAAACACCGGAGCGGCGACAAACTCCTGGCCGGCCCGCGCGTGCTCCGCGGCCAAGCGGTCGCTCATTGCCACGCTGATGGTGCTAAGTGATATATGCACGCCGCCGCGCGCCAGCGACCTCAACACACCGCCCTCGCCAAAGACCATACTTTCCAGCGCGGCATCATCCGCCAGCATGGTCAGCACCGCATCACCGCGGCAAGCTTCAGCCACCGAGCCTGCAACGGCAGCGCCGTCTTTGCGCAGGGCTTCAGCGCGCTCCCGCGTGCGGTTGTACACTGTCAGTTGATGCCCCGCCCGCAGCAAACTCTTCGCGATTCCCGTTCCCATCCTGCCCAGTCCAATCAGTCCGACATCCATAGCGTCCTCCGGTCTTAGGGCTGACATTGCGTCACCCCACGACCCCATTCTGGCACGATCCCGCCGTTGCAGCGGCAAATCGCGAGACGCAAATCAGGGCTCGTATCGGCCGCCAGTGAACTTGCCGACGCGCTCGGAGACTGAAGAATTGCTGGAAAAAGGGGGAGGGAACACGGCGGAAAGGGGGATTGTGTCCAAGCCACCTAAGAAATTCTTAGCGACAATGGTACAACCTGAGTTCTTGGTCGTGAACTGGCAAAAGGCGGAAAGGCTTTGCGACTGCCATCAATCGCAACAATCAATAATCGCGCACTGACGATGCGCCGAACGTGGGGAGATTGGACACATTCCAGCCTCCTCCCAGCGCTTTGATGAGGAGGACGCTCGCGTCCAACCGACGCCGCAGGATGTCAATGGCATTTCGCTCGTTGGCGAGCTCGATTGTCTGCGCTGTGATGACCTGGAGGTACGTGTCAACCCCGCCTTTGTAACGATTCGTAAAAAGTTGAAGAGATTCCTGCGCTGATGCGACGGCTTGCTGTTGCTGTTGCGTTTCGTCTTCGAGAATACGCAGGGCGGCGACGTTGTCTTCGACTTCCTGGAAGGCCGTCAGCGAGGTCTGGCGATACGTTGCAACCGCGGCATCGTAGTTCGCGCGCGCCGATTCGGAGGTGGCGCGACGGCGCCCAGCGTCGAACAGGGTCTGCGCGAGGGCTGGACCGACGGCCCAGAAGCCGCTCGGCCAGCCAAACCAGTTGGAAGCTTGCGCGCCGGCGAATCCCGCGGTTCCGCCAAGGGTTACGGTCGGAAAATACGCCGCGCGGGCGATGCCGAGTTGCTGATTCGCCTCCGCCACCCGGCGCTCCGCAGCAGCTATGTCCGGCCGGCGCTGCAAAAGTTCTGAAGGGAGGCCAATCGGAGTGCTGGGAGGCTGGTTGTTGAGCGGCGCTGCGGCCAGGCTAAAATCCGCGGGCGGCCTGCCTATCAGAATCGCAATGGCGTGTTCAAATTGCGCTCGTTGCACGGTGACGTCGGTGTCTTGCACATTTGTGGTGTCTAACTGAGTTTGTGCTTGCGCAACATCGGCCCTCGGGGCCACGCCTCCTTTGAAACGGTTCAGCGTGAGCTGGACGTTGTCGGTATAAGCTTTTACCGTATCGTCGAGAAGTTGCTTCTGCGCGTCGGCGCTGCGCAGTTCGAAATAGTCCAGGGCGAGTTCCGCCTCCAGGCTGAGCTTCGCGGTCTCGTAGTCGGCGGCGGTCGCCTGCGCTTCTTCGCGCGCGGCAGCGACACTACGGCGTACGCGGCCCCAGAGGTCCAGCTCGTAGGAAAGATCAAAGGGCAACACGAAATCGCCTTTGCTGGATTGTTGGATCTTCGACGGGAAGTTCGGCGAATAGTCCGAACTCTTCACATAGCTGGCGCTCGGCGAAGTGGAGATGGTCGGAAACTGGGCGGCGCGATTGAAGCGAATCGACGCACGAGCTTCGCGGAAGCGCGCTTCGGCCACCTTCAGTGTCTGGTTGGAACCGGCGATCTGCTCTTCCAGCTTATTGAGTTCAGGATCGCCAAAAATCTCCCACCAGTTTCCGCGGCTCGTCTGATCCGCGGGATGCGCGGGCTGCCACTGGTCGGCCTCCTTGAATGATGCAGGTACTTCCTCCTTATAGGTCGATGTCGTGGGCACCGCTGGCTTAACGTATTTCGGCCCCACCGTGCAACCCGCGAGCAGCAGCACTAAAATCAATGCGATGACGCTGGTGAGAATAAATCGGGCCACGCCCAGCACGTATTTCATTGCTTCGACCCACCTGCGGTTTTGTTGCTTAGGCGCACGGGCATGCCAGCGACCAGAGAGTCCGATGGGTCAACAATGACGGCGTCCGTTGCTTGCAGGCCTGAAACGATTTCTACGCTATTACCGTAGTCGCGGCTGATCTTGACCGGCACCAACTCGGCTTTGCCATTGCGAACCAGCCCGACCTGTAAGCCGTCTTTGCGGAAGATCAATGTATTCGATGGAATGACTAGCGAGCGAGTCTCGTCGGGCAGCTTGAGGTGCACAAAGACGTAAGCGCCCGGTAAGAGCTGGGCGGTCGGATTATCGACGTCGACTTCGACAAGCAGGGTACGCGAAGCGATATCGATGGAGTTGGCGTTGCGAACGAGGGTGCCATGGAAGGTTTGCCCGGGGAATTCGTCGAGAGTCAACGTCGCTGGCGCGCCGGAGTGCGCGGCACGGGAATATACCTCAGGGACGGAGACGAAGAGGCGCAGAGTGCGAATGGCGGCGATGTGAAAGAGCTCTCTCGGTTGTGTGTTAGCGCCGGCGTCGATGAGTGCCCCGATGTCCGTATTGCGGGCAGTGATGATGCCGTCAAAGGGCGCGTAAATCTTTTCGAACGACTGCAACTGCTCCAAACGGCGAACGTTGGCGGAACTGGATTCGGCGGCGGCTTTCACCGCGCTGAGATTACTGACCGCCTGGTCAGTTTCCTGCTGGGACACGGAGCCTGTGCTGACCAGATCTTGCCAGCGGCTCGCGGTGATTTTGGCAATGTTGAGATTGGCCTGTGCAGTGTCCAGGTCCGCTCGAGCCTGCAGCAGCTGCTGATCGACTTCCGGGGTTTCGATTTCGGCAAGCAATTGACCTTTCTGAACGTGCGCGCCAATGTCGAAATACCAGCGCTTGAGATAGCCACTGGTTCGCGCATAGATCGGTGCGTCGCTGAAGGCTTGCGTATTACCGGGCAGGACAATTTCCTGTGTGGGGGCGCCTTCCTTCGGAAAGACCACAGCGACGGTGGGAACGGCGGCTTCTTGCGTTCGTTGCGTCAGCCGCGATTCGGCCACCGCGCGAGAGTGGATGCCGGAGTAAATCAGAAGAGCGAGAACAGCAAGCGCGCCTGCCGCGACAAGGATTGCGGTTCGGCGGCGGGTGCCGGGGCGAGGGTGAAATCCATCCGGACTCGGTCGGGTGGCCTGCACTTCAATAATCATTTCTGGTTCGGGGGTGGCCGTCACATTTTCCTCGCTCGATGTCATTGGTTCTCCCTTAGCTCACGCTTGCATTGGTTCGGGGTTGGCCGCCGACTGTCGTGCGGCAGCCGAGGGATCACGCCGGCGCTGTAACAAGCTGAAGACCGCAGGAACGAAGATCAGGGTGGCCACAGTGGCGCACAACAGACCGCCAATGACGGCTCGGCCGAGGGGCGCATTCTGCTCACCGCCCTCGCCCAATCCGAGCGCCATGGGAATCATCCCGATGATCATGGCCAAAGCGGTCATCAGCACAGGGCGAAAGCGGGTGAAGCCGGCTTCGATGGCCGCTCTAACCGGATCTCCGTGGTGCAGGAGCATTTCCTTGGCAAAAGAAACCACGAGAATACTGTTCGCCGTTCCCACGCCCATGCACATAATGGCGCCCATCAAAGCGGGCACGCTGAGAGTTGTATGCGTCAGGAACAAGAAACCGACGATGCCGGCAAGCGCAGCAGGAAGCGCGGTGATGATGATGAAGGGATCAAGCCACGACTGAAAGTTGACCACGATTAAGAGGTAGACGAGAACGACGGAGAAGACCAGTCCGCCCAGCAACCCGAGGTACGAGGTGCGCATGGTCTGCAGTTGTCCCCGAATAGTCACGAAGCTGCCGCGCGGCAAGGATTTCCGGTTAGCATCGACAATGCGCGTGGCCTCGCGGCCTACCGCTCCCAAGTCGCGGCCCTGGACGGCGGCGTAAATATCGACCGTGCGCCGGATGTTGTAGTGGTTGATCACTTCCATCTCGTTCGAACGGTTGATAGAAGCGACATCCGCGAGAATTTCCGGGCGCGCGGCGGTCGAGGCATTGAGTGGAGTGTTCTGGAGGTCTTCCAGGGATTGAATCGAATATTGCGGGGTCTGGGTCACCAGGTTGTAGCTGACCCCATTCTTCCAATTCAGAAAGAACATCGGCGTGATTTGGAAGCTGCCGCTGAGTGAGTTCAACAGGCTGTTAGCTACGTCGCGCTGGGTGTAGCCACCCTGGGCCGCCTTGGTACGGTCCACGGCCACATCGAACTCCGGGTAATCAAACGCCTGCTGTATGCGCGCATCGGCGATGCCCGGTATTCGTTCGATTTCTTGCAGCATACGGGCTGCGACTTCGCGATTGCCATCGATGTCGGTTCCCTCGATTTGTATATCGATGGGCGCCGGCAAACCGAAGTTCAGCACCTGAGTAACAATGTCCGACGGTAGGAAGTAAAAGGTCGTGCCCGCGTATTCGCGGGGCAGCGTCTCCCGCAAGCGCTGAATATAGTCTGCCGTGGTGTGGTGATCTTCTTTGAGGGACACCAGAATATCGGCGTCGCCTGCTCCTATGAGTCCCGATGTGCTGTGCATGAAGTTGATGGCGCTGTAAGGGAGTCCGATATTGTCCAGGATGTTGTCTACTTCGCGCACGGGGATCTCGCGGCGTATGGTGCCCTCTACGAGATCACACAGCTTCGCGGTCTCTTCGATTCGCGTGCCACTCTTGGCTCGGAGATGCAGAATGAATTGACCGCTGTCCGTGTTCGGAAAGAAATCCTGACCAAGCCAGGGTACGAGGAGAAAAACCGCAAGACAGCTCAGAAGAAATGCGGGGATGAAAAGGGCCCGCCG
>Ga0307477_10004062_pt1 | contig 10703 bp, 9 predicted proteins | sample atmos_gasesECM2C_FD_203316 | JGI IMG/M metagenome (GOLD analysis project Ga0307477, IMG submission 203316) | Hardwood forest soil microbial communities from Morgan-Monroe State Forest, Indiana, United States - atmos_gasesECM2C_515 | ecosystem: Environmental > Terrestrial > Soil > Temperate... | reverse complement strand
CCATGACGCCGGGCGGTCCGTGGCCATGACGGTGGCCAGGCTCCTGCGCTCCCTGACCCGGCTCCGGCGCCTGCAGCCCCAGGTGGGGCGCGTGCAGGCGGTGGTGCTGCGGCTGGCCCGGGGCCGGATCCGGCGCTCCCGCCTGTTCGCCGGCGGTCAGCCCGTGCTCGTGCTGACCACGGTGGGCCGGCGCTCGGGCGCGCAGCGCTCCACCACGGTGGCCTACCTCCGGCACGGAGAGGCCTACGCGATCAGTGCGCTGAACCTGGGCAGCGACCGCCATCCGGGCTGGTGGCTGAACCTCCGGGCGCAGCCGCGGGCGTGGATCTACGTGGACGGCCAGCGTCGGGAGGTCAGGGCCCGCGAGGCCGTGGGCCAGGAGGCCGATGCCCTGTGGCGGGCGCTCATCCAGCGCCTCCCGGGAGTGGCGCACTTTCGCCAGCTGGCCCGGCGCGACGTGCCCGTGATCGTGCTCGACCCTACGAGCGCAGCCAGTCGGCGATCCGGCGACCGATCTCCGGCCCCTGATCCTCCTGAAGGAAGTGGCCCGCCTCCGGAATCACCTCTGGGGCCTGGCGCCCGATCGCCTCGGCGAACCGCCGGCCGGTCTCCACGCTGAGTACCGGGTCGGAGTCGGCCCACAGCATGAGCGAGGGTCGCCGGTCCTCGCGCAGCGCCTCGAGTACCCGCTGGCCGGCCTCCGCCCCGGGCGAGTCGGGGGACAGCGGCAGCATCAGGGGGAAGGCCCGGGCGCCGGCCTTTGACTCCTGGCTCGGGAAGGGCACGTCGTAGGCCGCGGCCACCTCATCGCCGGGATCGGTGTGGCACGCCCGCCGCACCAGCATCGAGACCGGCAGATCCTCCGCGCGCTCGACGAAGTTCCGGAAGGCCATCCAGGCCTCGCTCATCCGCTGGCGCCCGGTGAACAGCCCGGTGTCCATGATCACCAGGCGCTCGACCCGCTCCGGCCGCTCGACCGCCACTCGCAATCCGATCGGCCCACCCCAGTCGTGCACCACCATGGTGGCCTGGCCCAGGTCGAGCTCGTCCACCAGCGAGAGCAGCGCCTCCGTGTGGCGGTCGTAGGAGTACCACCCGATGTCGGCCGGCTTGTCCGAGCGACCGAATCCCGGCAGGTCCGGGGCCAGGCACCGGAACCCGGCTTCGCGCACCGGCGGGATGACCTTGCGCCACAAGAACGACCAGCTCGGCTCCCCGTGCACGAACACCACCGGTGGCCCGTCGCCCTCGTCCAGGTGGGCCAGGCGCAGGCCGTCCCAGTCACGAAACCTCGACTCGAACGGGAAGTCGGGGAGCGGGCCCAGGGCCGGTTCCGGGGCCGGGACGACCTCAGTCATCGGCCCCCTTTCCCGGCCCCTCGGCCCAGCGCGAATGAGCCACCTCGATGGTGCTGAGCGCCTCCTCCAGCGGGAACCAGCCGTCGACCTTGACCACCTTGCCCTCCGGCTGCTTGTAGATCGAGAAGAAGTGCGAGATCTCGTCGCGCAGGGCCTGCGTGAGGTCCTCGAGCTTGTCCACGTCGTTCCAGTTGGGGTCGTGGAGGGGGACACACACGATCTTGTCGTCGACCCCGGCGTCGTCGCGCATCTTGAACAGCGCGATGGGCTTGACCGGGATCACGCACCCCGGGAACGTGGGCTCGGACACGCACACCATCGCGTCGAGTGGGTCGCCGTCCTCGGCCAGGGTGTGGGGAATGAAGCCGTAGTCGGTCGGATACACGACCGACGAGAACAGGAACCGGTCGAGCTTGATCGCCCCCACCTCCGGATCCCACTCGTACTTGTTGCGGCTGCCCTTGGGGATCTCCACCAGGCACAGGAGCTGGCGTTCCTGCTCGTCGGCCATCGGGGTGAGCATATCCCTGCCGGCCCGCGCGGTAGGTTCGGAGCGCCACATGCCCCTGCTCCAACTCCACCACCTCGACCCGCGCCGGTCGGAGCCGATCGAGCTCGGCCCCCACGACCTGGTCGTCCACGGCGATAACCAGGCCGTCCTTCCCCTCCTCCCCGCGGGCGCCTTCGATCTCGTCTACATCGACCCGCCGTTCAACACCGGACGCCAGCGGACCAAACACACGCTCGCCGTCGTCCGCGATCCTCGCGGAGACCGAATGGGCTTCGGGGGGCAGCGCTACCGCTCACGCGTGCTGAGCGCGCTGTCCTACGAGGACGCGTTCGCCGACTACCTGGGGTTCCTCGCTCCCCGTCTGGAACAGGCCCATCGGGTGCTGGCCGAGCACGGCACCCTGTACTTCCACATCGACTACCGCGAGGCGCACTACTGCAAGCTGCTGCTGGACGAGATCTTCGGCCGGGCCTGCTTTTTGAACGAGATCATCTGGGCCTATGACTTCGGGGGGCGCCCCCGCCGGCGCTGGCCGGCCAAGCACGACACCATCCTGGTCTACGTGAAGGACCCGCGTCGCTACCACTTCGACTCGGCCGAGGTCGAGCGCGAGCCCTACATGGCGCCGGGCCTGGTGGGGCCCGAGAAGGCGGCCCGGGGAAAGCTGCCAGCCGACGTCTTTTGGCACACGATCGTGCCCACCACGGGCAGGGAGAAGACCGGCTACCCCACCCAGAAGCCCGAGGGGGTGGTGCGGCGCCTGGTGGCCGCCTCGTCGCGCCGGGGTGGCTGGTGCCTCGACTTCTTCGCCGGGTCGGGCACCCTCGGGGCCGTGTGCCGGCAGCTCGGGCGGCGGTTCGTGCTGATCGACGACAATCCAGACGCGATCGAGGTCATGACCGCCCGGCTCGGCGAGCCCGGGTCGGCGGCACCAAAGGAGGCTGCCAGTTGAAGCTCTACGTCTGCTACGGAACGTTCACCACCACGCCCCGGCCCGGAGGGCACCCGTGCGGCAACGCCTACCGGGCCCTGCGGCAGGCCGGTCACCAGCCCGAGGTGATCCGGTCGTACGGCCTCGGGTTGCTGCCGGACTTCCTCAACAACACTCGGGGCCGCCGCCGCGTGCGCGAGCTCACCGGCAACTCGTGGGTGCCCGTGCTCGAGCTTGACGACGGGACGGCGATCGATGGATCGGAGGCGATCATCGAGTGGGCGCGCGGCCATCCGGCCGGGGCGGCCGCCGGGGCACCCGCCCCCTGAGCCGCTCCTCCTCCGGCAAGCTCTCGACCTACCGCTCCAAGCGCGACCTCTCGCGCACCCCCGAGCCGGCCCCCGGCCACGCCACTGACGGCCAGCCGGGCGGGCGGTTCGTGATCCAGGAGCACTCGGCCACCCGGCTGCACTGGGACCTGCGCCTGGAGCACGACGGCACCCTCTCGTCCTGGGCCGTTCCCAACGGCATCCCCGACGATCCGGCCCAGAACCGCAAGGCGGTGCGGACCGAGGAGCATCCGCTCGAGTACCTGGACTTCGAGGGCGACATCCCCAAGGGCAACTACGGAGCCGGGACCATGCGGATCTGGGACCGGGGGACGTTCGAGCTCGAGAAGTGGGAGGAGCGCAAGATCATGCTGACCTTCCACGGCGACCGGGTGCGCGGCCGCTATGCCCTGTTTCAGACCGGGAGCGATCCCCGCGACTGGATGATCCACCGCATGGATCCGCCCGAGGACGGGACGCGCGATCCCATGCCCGCGGATCTCATCCCCATGCTGGCCCGCCCCGGCGACCTGCCCCGCGACGAGGAGGGCTGGGCCTTCGAGATCAAGTGGGACGGGGTGAGGGCACTGGCCTACGGAGAGCCGGGACGGCTGACCCTCCGCAGCCGCAATCAGCGCGACATCACCAGTCAGTATCCGGAGGTGCACCGCCTCAACCGCGCCCTGGGCGCGCGCACGGTCATCCTCGACGGGGAGATCGTCGCCTTCGACGACCAGGGTCGCCCGAGCTTCGAGCGCCTGCAGGAGCGCATGCACCTGACCTCCGAGAGCGTCGTGCGCCGCCGGGCCCGTGACGTGCCGGCCGTCTACGTCCTGTTCGACCTGCTCTATCTCGACGGCCATCTCCTCCTGGACCGGGCCTACAGCGAGCGCCGCTCGCTGCTCGAGGGGTTGGGCCTGTCGGGACCGGCGTGGCAGACCCCGGCGGCCCAGGTCGGCCAGGGAGAGGCGCTGCTGAAGGCCAGCGCTGGCCAGGGCCTCGAGGGGCTGATCGCCAAGCGCCTCGATTCTCCGTATGAGCCCGGTCGCCGCAGCCCGGGCTGGATCAAGGTCAAGAACACCCGGCGCCAGGAGCTGGTGGTCGGAGGGTGGCTGCCGGGAGAGGGCCGGCGGGTGGATCGGATCGGGGCGCTGCTCGTGGGCTACTACGACGAGGACGGGCGCCTGCACTACGCCGGGCGCGTGGGTAGCGGCTTCACCGACCGGACGCTGAACGACCTGGCTTCGCGCCTGCGCCCGCTGCGGCGCGACAGGAGTCCGTTCGTGGGGGCCGGAGTGCCGAAGGGGGCGGTGTTCTGCGAGCCGCGCCTGCTTGTGGAGGTGGAGTTCGGTGAGTGGACCAAGGCGGGCATCCTGCGCCACCCCCGCTACAAGGGGCTGCGGGACGACAAGGACCCGACCGACGTCCGGCGCGAGGAGCTGGAGCCCGGGGCCGCGGTGGGCGATGGGGACCGCCCCGCGAACCCGCGCAAGGCGAGCCCCGCCGGGGCGTCACCGGGAAGCCCCGAGGCCCTGTTCGAAGAAGTCCGCCCCGTCCCCGGGGGCGGGCTCGAGGTGGTGCTCGAGGGGCGCCGGCTGAAGCTGTCGAACTGGGACAAGGTCCTGTATCCCGCGGTGGGGTTCACCAAGGGAGACCTCATCGCCTACTACGCGCGCGTGGCCCCCGCCGTGCTTCCCCACCTGCACGACCGCCCGCTCACGCTCAAGCGCTATCCCAACGGGGTCGAGAGCCAGTACTTCTACGAGAAGCAGTGCCCCGACCACCGGCCCGACTGGGTGCAGACCACGGCCGTGGTCAGCAGCCGCCGAAATCGGGGCACGATCAACTACTGCCTGGTCCAAGACGCGCCCACCCTGGTGTGGACGGCGAACCTGGCCGACATCGAGCTCCACACATCGCTGTCGCGGGCCGCCGACGTCGGGCGGCCGACGATTATGGTCTTCGACCTCGACCCGGGCGCGCCCGCCGCGCTGCTCGAGTGCTGCGAGGTGGGCCTGGTCCTGCGCGGGCTGTTCGCCGGCGTCGGCCTCCAGAGCTTCGCCAAGACCTCGGGCTCGAAGGGGCTGCAGGTCTATGTACCCCTGAACTCGGATGTCACCTACTCGCACACCAAGTCCTTCGCCCGCCAGGTGGCCGAGATGCTCGAGTCACAGATGCCCGACCTGGTGGTCTCCCGCATGACCAAGTCCGCCCGGGCTGGCCGGGTGCTGGTGGACTGGAGCCAGAACGACGAGCACAAGACCACCGTGTGCGTGTACTCGGTCCGGGCCATGGAGCGGCCGCAGGTGTCCACGCCCGTCTCCTGGGAAGAGGTCGAGCGGGCGCGCGCGGCCGGGGATGCCGAGGGGCTCGTGTTCGACACCGAGGGCGTGCTCGAGCGCCTGGCGCGCGACGGCGATCTGTTTGCCCCGGTGCTCAGCCTGGTCCAGGAGCTACCGGCGAGCTGACCCGGCGCGGCCGGGCCAGCCTAGTGCCGCCGGGCGCCGTGCCCGCGCCCGTGGTGGCGGCCATGGCGCACGGCCAGGCCCACCGGCCCGCCGGCATGGCCTGACAGCGGGCCTCCGGAGGGCGAGCCGCCGCCCCCGGAGCACGAGCCCCGAGACACGCACGGATTCACCACGCGCAGGTAGCGCGCCCAGTCGACCCCGTCCTGGAGGTCGAAGAACCAGTCCTGGTCGGGCCCGTAGTACGGGACGCCCCACTGCTGGGCCAGCGACACCCACAGATCGGTCTGGCCGAAGCTCGTGTAGACGACCCCGGATTCGGTGGCTATGCCCCAGCTCCCACCGGTGTCGCCCACGATCATCCCGTAGTGGGCCATGGCCCGGAGGATGGTCTTCTTCCAGTCGGGCACCGGGAGGGCGGCGATCTGGGCGTCGGACATGGCCAGCTGGAAGCGTGCGCCCTCGGGCGGGGCGCCGGCGTTGGACATGCCGTCTTGCCCGCAGGACTGCCCGTGCTTGGTGGCCGGATAGACGTGCCCGCCCGAGTCGCAGTGGACCGTCATGAACAGGGCGTGGTCGATCTCGCCCGAGGCCAGCTCCTCGGCTCGGAGCACGCCCGCGGCCGTCCCGTACTGGGCGGCGACCGCGTCGGAGCCCAGCCCCGTCCCGCCGATGCGCGTCTTGCCTCCCCACTGGAACACGAGGGTGCCGCCCCCCGAGGGCTTGTTCTGGACGCCCCACATGTCGTACTCCCACCCGCTGGCCGGGTCGACCACGCTCAGGTGGGCGTCGGCCCCGCCGGCCGCCTTGGCTCGGTCGGGCATGCGGATGACCGCCCCTTCCAGGGCGCAGCGCCCCCAGCTCTCGGTGCAGTGCAGCTTGAACGTCGGATCGCTCGAGCTCGAGAAGTAGATCGGGCGTCCGCCGTCGAGATCTCCCCGGCCGGACGTCCCGGCGAGCAGGTTCTGAAGCCGGCCGAACCCGAGCACGCGCCTGACCAGCGCGCCCGAGTTGGGATCGAGCGGGGGATTGTCGGGGATCGGCCGGTTGAACGGGCTCGTGTCGGCGTACGGCCGCCAGCACCCGGGAGGCCGACCCCCGGAGTGCAGCGAAGCCTGGTCGAGGTTGCAGGGGGCCGCGGAGGAGCCGCCCGCGAACCACAGGCCCAGCGCCCCGGCGCACAGGGTCGCGGCCGCCATCGCCGCCGCGAATGGCCGCCTTCCGCTCCGTCCGGCTCGCCGACTTGCATGCCTGCGGCCATTGGTTCCGCGCGGCGTAGCACTACGCGGGTGCACCAAATACCCCCTTGGTCTGCGGCCGGGCCGTGGCTATGGCCGGCTGGGCCAGGGCCGCGGCGGGCCTGCCCAGGCCCGCGGGCGCCCCTAACCGGCGGACGGGCCGCTTCGCCAGGAACTCAAAGCACAAGCGATCCCGCCCGCCTCCGTGTACCCCCGGGCGGAATCTATGAAGGGCGGCAGGATAGCGGGTGGGTCCCACGGAGTCACCCGGTGGGCATCGCCTTGCGGCGTCAGTGGTGCTTGAGCTTGGAGGCCAGGCCCCGCGAGGGGCGCAGGCTGATCGAGCGGGTGAACACGGGCACCGTCGGATCCGAGCTCTGGATGGTGAGGGTGGCCAGAGCGGGGCCGCGGCCGCTCTGGAACAGCGCCTTGAGCACGGCCAGGCTGAACCTGAGCCTGATGTGCCTGGTCGAGTTCACGGGCAGGTTCGAGTAGGGAATGCTCAGCGAGAAGGACGCGCCCTTGATGGTCACCGTGCCGCTGCACCGAGCCGGGCCGTGGCAGAAGACGGGAGCGTCGAACACCCCCCGCTTGCTGATCTGGCCCCCGGTGGCGGCCGACGTGGCCTGCAGGGGCTTGTCCTTGGCTCCGCCCGCGCAGTGGTAGGAGCCGTCAGCCCCAGTACCGAGCACGACCTGGGTCATGACCTCCTCGCCGGGGTTGTCGAGGTACCCGTCGTGGTTGGTCACGTCGCCCGGGTGGATGACGGCGTTGAGCATGGTGCCGGCGTTGCGGATGTACGAGACCATGCCCGAGCCCGAGACCGCCCCGATCACCCGGTACGGGACTCCGCTGGGGTAGTACTCGCCGAACCCGCCCTCGTCGTTGAATGCCACGTAGTCGCCGGCGTTGACGCAGAACACGTGCTGGGTGGGCTGGAAGGTGGTGACCGTGCTCCCGCTGGCCCCGTTGACCCCGCACACCGGAAGGTTGAAGTGCTCGGTGGCGGCCACCACCTTGAGCGTGCCGTCCGCCTGGCGGGTGAGCTCCTCGAACCCGATCTGGGTGAGGGGAGTGGGCCCGCCGGGAGCCTGGACCGCGCAGCCCTCCTGCTTGATGGCCAGGACCTGGCCGGTGGCCGGGGCCTGGGGGTTTCCGGAGGCCTGGGTGGGGTTCCACAGGTCGGTGTCGGCCCCGTCGTGGAAGACGTGGAAGGTGTAGGTCCAGCCCGCGTAGCCGAGGTCGTTGGTCGTGTCCTTGGTGGCCGCCACGTTGAGCGGGCTGCCGAAGGTGACCTGGTCGGCCCGGGCGCCGGGGGCCAGCAGGACCAGGGCCAGAAGGGCCGCGGCGAAGGCGAGCACGAGCTGAGGGCGGAGGGTGCGGGTGATCGACATGGCCTTGATCGAGGGGGCCCGGGCCGGTAAGTGCGCGTTTACGCCACCACGGAGCGCCCAGCGAGGACATCGGCTGGGCCCCTGCCGGGCATGAGCCTTGCCCGGATTGACTAGCCAGGTGGCCAGGGCTCCGTCGGGCCCCCGGGCGCGGTCACGGTTTGCGCCAGCCGTACCGCTTGGTTGGGCGGGCGGGGGGTGACTGCCGCGGGGGCGACCGGCGGTGCGAAAGGCTGTGGGGCGTGGTGTTCACGGCGAGCAGGAGCCGGGCGTGGCTGGCGGTGGCGGCCGTGGTGGCGGCGGCTTGCGCGGCGGTGCCCGCGGGGGCGGTCGCGGCCTCCGGGGACCTGGTCCCGGGGGTCACCAGCCCGCCCGCGAGGCATGTCCGCTTCGATCGCAACTGCCCGCCCAACGGCCCGCGGGTGGCTTCGCCCCAGACGCCCCCCGACCAGGACGTCGACGGCGATGGGCGCCCGGACTACTTCATGGGGTCGTGGACCTTCGTGAACGACCGGAGCTACGGACTGGTGGTCACCCTCTGGTGCCTGAAACGGCGGCCGGCCACCCGGGTGGTCAACGGCCACCGCCGACTGCGCCACTTCAACGACCTGTTCGCGCTCCAGCTCGCCACCCGGGCCGGCCCCGGGCAGCCGCTGATAACCCGCGTCGCCCCTCGCCGCCCGATCTGCCCGTTCGTGGAGGGGATCAACCTGGGGCTCGGGTTCCGCCCCCATGCCTGCCTCGGCATTGCCCAGCCGCCGTTCGACCAGATCCCGCCCGTGGTGGCGTGGATCTCCATCAACCCGCACCTGCCCGGCGACGACCTTCCCAACGAGAAGGCCCAGGAGACCCTGTTCTGGCCCCAGCCAGACGGCACCGTCGCCCAGGCCCAGATCGTCGAGACCCGCACCGGAGGGCACCGGTTCATCGGCTACTTCGCGGTCGGGGGTGCGGTCAAGCCGGGCCAGGCTCTGAGTCCCCCGGAGCGTACGGCCCTGATCGCCGAGATGAACGCCGACAAGCAGCGGGCGCGCGTCGACAACCGCGGCTGCGCCCAACCCAGCTTCGGGTCGGGCCCGGGGTCAGCCTAGCCTGGCGTCGATTCGCTGGAGGGCGGCGGTGGCCGCGGCGGAGTCCACCAGCAGCGCCTGAGTCGAGGTCCGGGCCAGGGCCGCGTTGTGGGCCTTCAGGCCGGACACGATCGCGCGCAGGTCGGTGACCCTGCGGTTCAGCGCGCTGCGCAGCGCCGTGTAGTCGGTCAACAGGTCGGCCGGGGGCTGGAGCGTCTCCAGGCGCCGGACGATGTCGTCGCTGCGGTTGGCCAGCGGCCGCAGCGCGCGAGCGAGCTGGAGGTCGGTCTGCCGGGACGCGCGCTGGATGACGCCGGCGAGCTCTCGGGAGAGCTGGGTCAGCTCGCTCTCCTGGGCCCGGAAGTCGCGGGAGAAGGTGGGGCTGGGGGCGCTCGACCCGCACGCCCCGAGCACTGCGGCGGCGCCCGTGGCGGCCAGCATGCAATGGACCCTGCGCAGCGTCATCGTGCCCGGCCCGGAGTCTATGGGGGCGGGGGCGGGCGCGGTCCCGCACCGCCAGGCGCACGAACTAAGCTGGAGCCACCGTGAGTCTGAGTGTGCTCAGGCTGCACCGGCGTCTCAACCGGGTGTGGCGAACCTATCTTCGCCCGGTCTGGCGGCGACACAGCACCATCCTCCTCCCCGGCCTGGCGGTGGCCGTTCTCGTCCTGGGAACGATCGGGTACGCCACCCGGCCCGGTCACCCGGCCGGCTTCCTCGACTCCCTCTACCACGCCATGGCCCTGTTCGGGCTCAACGGCGGCATCGACCCCCCGATCACATGGCAGTTCGAGGTGGCCCGGCTGATGGCTCCGGTGCTGCTGTTCTACGCCGCCGTGCAGGCCATCGTGCGGGTGGCGGGCGAGCCGTTCCAGCTCATGGCCATCCGCCTGCTGGCCCGCGACCACATCGTGATCGCCGGGCTGGGCGAGGTGGGAAGCCGGCTCGCGCACGCGTTTCACGAGGCCGGCGACTACGTGGTGGTGATCGAGGTCGATCCTGTCCACCCCCGGGTGGACGACATGCGCCACCACGGGATCCGGGTCATAGGGGCGGACGCCACCTACTCCCGGGTGCTCAGGCAGGCGCGCATCGATCGGGCCCGCCATCTGATCGTGGCCTGCGGGCGCGATGCCCTGAACGTCGACATCGCGGCCGTGGCCGAGTCCACGGTGCGGGGGCGATCCGGGGTGCTGACCACGTTCGCCCACCTGCGCGACCTGCGCCTGTGGCGGATGCTCAAGGCGGAGGCGGTAGCCATGATCAACGAGCCCGAGTTCCGGCTGGACTTCTTCAACGTGTTCGTGACCGGGGCCCGGATCATGCTCGAACGCCATCCTCCGTTCGACCTGGCGGTCGAGCCCGAGCCCCACATCTGTTTCGTGGGCCTGGCGGGTGTTGGTGAGGAGC
>Ga0307477_10004061_pt1 | contig 10706 bp, 7 predicted proteins | sample atmos_gasesECM2C_FD_203316 | JGI IMG/M metagenome (GOLD analysis project Ga0307477, IMG submission 203316) | Hardwood forest soil microbial communities from Morgan-Monroe State Forest, Indiana, United States - atmos_gasesECM2C_515 | ecosystem: Environmental > Terrestrial > Soil > Temperate... | reverse complement strand
TGCCCTGCAGGGCAGTGTTGCAAACCAGGGCGGGGCAGCCAACGCCTTGCTGGCGGGCCAGTCGCTGCTGTCGCAGCTGCGCACCGCGCAGGCTGTGGGTCGCCTGGTGATCAATCTGCGAGCTATAGTGCATTCGCCGGTAGGATCGCAATACGACGTCGTGCTGCGTGATGCCGATGAGCTGATCGTGCCGCGAGCACAGCAGCAGGTCACAGTGATCGGCGAGGTGCAGACGGTGACCTCGCACCTGTACCGCCCGGGACTTTCGCGTGACGGCTATATCGCGCTCAGCGGCGGGCCGACGGCTCGCGCCGATCACAGTCGCATCTACGTCGTGCGCGCTGACGGCAGCGTCGTCTCGCAAGGATCGAGGTGGTTCAGCTCGACTGCGACCATCGAACCCGGCGATACGATCGTTGTACCTCTGAACGCCGAGCACATCCCGGCATTGCCATTCTGGCAGGCGGTAACACAGATCCTCTACAACGTGTCCATTGCCTTCCTCGCCGTGCATTCGGCCGTACCCTGACATCCCGGCGGAGAAACGCGGCTGCGGCGGGACGCGCGCTACACTGCCCATGCGGCGCCGCCAGTTGCGCGATCACCAACGCAGGCTTATCGTCAATTCACTTACGTCTGGCAATCGAGGAGTTATGGCGACAGTACGTAGCGAGCTGCAGGATGCTGCGGTGACTGCCGCACAGGGCGAGAACCGCACGCTGAGCGCCGTGGACGCCGAGGGGCGCGTCAGGAGCGTGATGACCGGACCCCCGAGTGGCTATTTCCTGCTCGTGCCGCCACAGCAAGTGGAGGACGCCGTCAGCCTCGGGACGGTGATGCGTGTCCTCGTCGACTCGTGGAAGACGCTCGCCGTGAGCTCCATTGCCTGTGGGCTCGTAACCGCCGGGATCCTTCTCAGTATGCGGAACGTTTACCGCGGTATCGCGCTCATTGCACCGGTCGTGCCGGAAAAGATAGGGACGTTCGGTAATATCTCGAACGAGATCGGTGGTCTGGCGGCGCTTGCGGGCGTCGACGTGACCGCAAGCAGCGGACCAAAGGCGGAGGCCTTCGCGACGCTGAACTCCCCGGGGTTTGCTCGTGATTTCATCACGGCCAACAATTTGATGCCTATTCTGTTCGCAGACCGTTGGGAGCCGGCGACTCACAATTGGCGTACGGACAAAAAACCTCCAACACTGGAAGGCGCGGCCAAGACGTTCATGACCAAAGTCAGAACCATTACTCAGGATCGCAAGACCGGGCTCATCAAGGTGACCGTCGAATGGTATTCCCCCGAGCAGGCGGCAGCCTGGGCAAATGGCATGGTCGATATGGTCAACGACCGCTTACGCGCGGTCGCAGTACGTGATGCGGATCGCAGCATTGAATACCTCAACAAGGAACTCGCGAAAACGAATGTCGTCGAGATGCAGCATGCCATCTATCAGGTCATGGAGGACGAGGTGGAGAGGGCGATGCTCGCCAACGTGCAGCGCGAATATGCCTTCAAGGTGATCGACCGGGCGGTGCCGCCCGTGCAGAAAGCCGGGCCTCTCCGGGGAATACTCACCGTGGTCGGTGCAGGCGTCGGCCTGTTTCTGGGGATCATCATCGTATTCGTCCGTCGCGCTATGCGTCCCGGCTCCAGGGCCGCTGCGCGGGTTGACACCCGCAGTCAGCCTACCTAGACTCGCGCTGCGTTCAATCGTTGAACGCACCGCTTGGCCGGGCGCCATTCCTGGTGGTGCGAAACTGATCGCGAGCGAGTCTGTGATGCGACCGGCCGCACCTGCCTGCATCATGCGCCGTTCCGACGGTGCCTGCTCCTGCTGATCGTGGAGCGGACGCTGGTATCCAAGGAGCCTCAGGATGGTGTCGGATGAAGTTCGCTACAAGCTACTGATGCTGCTCGAGAGTAATCCCACCGTGAGCCAGCGGGATGCTGCCCGGGAGCTCGGTGTCAGCTTGGGTAAGTTGAACTACTGCCTCAAGGCGCTGGTGAGCAAAGGCTGGGTCAAGGCAACCAACTTCAAGAACAGCCGAAACAAGATCGCGTACATGTATCTGCTCACTCCCCGGGGGATCAGGGAAAAGGCGCGCGTTACCATGCGGTTTCTGCAGATGAAGATGGCGGCCTACGAATCGCTCCGCGCCGAGATCGAGCGCCTGCGCGGCGAAGCAGACAGGCAACTCAAGCGATGAGGCATGCGCTTGCGGAAACGAGCCGCACCAATGGTGACAGCTGAGCGGCAAGGGCTGTGCGCACTCTGAGGCAGATCTGGGACCTTCTGCAGCCGGCGCAGCGGCGCAGCGCTGTGGCACTGCTGGTCCTGATGCTGGTCGGCATGGTCCTGGAAACCCTCGGCATCGGCCTGGTGATTCCGGCGCTCGCCTTCATGACGCGGACGGATGTCGCCGTTCCCTCCGCAGGTCTCGGGCCCCTGACGGGCTCGCTGGCACATCTCAGCCGCGCCGAATTGGTGCTGTCCGGGATGCTGCTGCTGGTAGCCGTGTACGCCATCAAGGCGCTGTTTCTGGCATTTCTAACTTGGCGCCAGCTGGCCTTCGTCTACGGGGTGCAGATGGAGCTCTCGCAGCGGCTGTTCGCCGAGTATCTTCGGCAACCGTACGTCTTTCATGTGCAGCGCAACTCCGCCCAGCTGATTCGTAACGTCATCACCGAAACGGGTCTTTTTGCTCAGACCTATCTGGTGGCGGGCATGGGCTTGCTGACGGAGACGCTGGTCGTGATCGGCGTCTCGGTACTGCTGCTGGTCGTCGCGCCGCTCGGAGCCCTGGTGGTAGTGAGCGTCCTGGGTGGCGCGGCGTGGGCTTTCAATAGGGTCACCGGTCACAGGTTGCTCAGCTGGGGGAGGGCACGTCAGCTGCACGAGGGCCTGCGCATCCAGCACCTGCAGCAGGGACTGGGCGGAGCCAAGGAGGTGAAGCTCCTTGGGCGCGAACGGCAGTTCATCGCCGAATACGAACGCCACAATCAGGTCGGCGCCCGGATCAGTCAGCGGCAGCAGACCTTGCAGCAATTTCCGCGCCTCGGCCTCGAGTTGCTTGCCGTGAGCGGTCTCGCGGCACTGGTCATGGTGATGATCGCCCAGAGAAAGCCAATGGAGGCGCTGCTCCCGACCCTGGGACTGTTTGCCGCAGCGGCCTTCCGTGTCCTGCCCTCCGCTAACCGCGTGATGATGGCGGTGCAGAACGTCCGCTACGGTCTGCCCGCGGTCGATGTCCTGCATCAGGAGCTGCGGGGCCTCGAATCCAGCCCGCTGCCGACGCAGACCGCACCGTTTCCTTTCGCGCAACGGCTGATGCTCGACAATGTGAGTTTCATCTACCCCGGCTGCGATCGGCCTGCGCTGACTGGGGTCAGCTTGTGCATACGGTGGGGAACTAGCGTCGGAGTCGTCGGTGGAAGCGGCGCCGGCAAGAGCACGCTCGTAGATTTGATTCTTGGGCTGCTGCAGCCCGGCAAGGGTACCGTTACCGTCGATGGCATTGACATTCGCAGCAACCTCCGAGGTTGGCAGCAACAGATCGGCTACGTACCACAAGCAATCTTTCTCACCGACGACACCCTTCGGCGCAACGTGGCATTCGGGCTCGCTGCCGATCACGTTGACGAGCTCCTGGTATGGCGCGCCCTGCGTGCCGCGCAGCTCGAAGACTTCGTGCACGGCCTGCCGCAAGGTCTTGACACCACCGTTGGTGAACGCGGCGTGCGCCTCTCGGGTGGACAGTTGCAACGCATAGCCATTGCGCGCGCGCTGTACCACGACCCCCCGGTGCTGGTCCTAGACGAGGCCACCAGCTCGCTGGACATCCATACCGAGCGCGGTGTAATGGATGCGGTGCGTGCATTGCATGGCAAGAAAACCGTCATCATCGTGGCACACCGCATGAGCACGGTGGCCGACTGCGATCGCCTGTTCAGGCTCGAGAACGGCAGACTGGTCGAGCAGGGCGATGTCGCTGCAGTTCTGAAACTGGCCACCGGTAACGAGCAGGTCACGGGGATCTGACGGGGCTGCTAGATCCGGCAGACAGTCGAACGTTGACGAATAGGCGAACAGATGTTTGACGGTAAGGCAATTCTGGTAACCGGGGGTACTGGATCGTTCGGCAAGCAGTACATCAAGACGCTGTTGGAGCGCTATCGGCTCAGACGTCTGATCGTCTATTCGCGCGACGAGCTGAAGCAGTTCGAAATGACGAGCAGCTTCAACCAGGAGTGCATGCGCTACTTCATTGGCGACGTGCGGGATCTGTCACGACTCACGATGGCGATGCGCAAGGTGGACTTCGTTGTACACGCCGCCGCACTGAAACAGGTACCGGCGGCGGAGTACAACCCGATGGAGTGCATCAAGACCAACATACACGGGGCCGAAAACGTCATCCATGCGGCATTGGCGAACGACGTGGAGAAAGTGATCGCGCTGTCCACTGATAAGGCGGCCAATCCGATCAATCTCTACGGTGCCACGAAACTGGTCAGCGACAAGCTGTTCATCGCCGCCAACAACTTCGCTGGCGACCATCGCACGCGGTTCTCGGTGGTGCGTTACGGCAACGTCGCCGGATCACGCGGCTCGGTCGTGCCGCTGTTCACGCGGCTCCTCACCCAGGGGAGCGATGACCTGCCGATCACTGATCCGCGCATGACCCGTTTCTGGATAACACTGCAGCAGGGGGTCGACTTCGTCCTGCGCAGCTTCCAGCGCATGTACGGCGGCGAGGTGTTCGTTCCCAAGATCCCGTCGGTGCGAATTGTGGACGTTGCACGCGCAATCGCCCCCGAGCTGGCACAGAAGATCGTCGGCATCCGGCCGGGGGAGAAACTGCATGAAGTGATGTGTCCGGCGGACGATGCGCATCTAACGCTGGAATTCGCCGATCACTATGTGATCCGGCCCACCATCCAGTTTGCCCGCGAGCGGGACTTCAGCGTCAACGCGCTCGGCGAGTCGGGCGAGCCCGTGGCAGCGGGGTTCGAGTATCACTCCGGTAAGAACCCGCGGTTCCTCAGCGTCGAGGAGATCGTGGCCTTCAACCACGTGGCCGCAGTCCCATGATTCCCTACGCACGGCAGGACATCAGTCAGGCCGACATCGACGCGGTGGTGGCGGTCCTGCGTTCGGATTTCCTCACGCAAGGTCCCACAGTCCTGGATTTCGAGCAGGAGGTAGCCGCGCGCGCGACCGCCCGACACGCGGTTGCGGCGAATAGCGCCACCTCGGCGCTGCATATCGCCTGTCTCGCGCTCGAGCTCGGGCCCGGCGATCGCCTGTGGACGGTACCGAATACCTACGTCGCTTCGGCGAACTGCGGCCGTTACTGCGGCGCCGAGGTCGACTTCGTGGACATCGATGCCCGCACCTATAACCTCAGCACGGATGCACTGACGTCCAAGCTGGCCGCCGCCGAGCGCGCGGGCAGTCTGCCGAAGGTGCTGGTGGCGGTGCACTTCGCCGGCCAATCGTGCGACATGCAGGGCATCCATGCGCTCTCGGTTCGATACGGGTTCCGCGTCGTCGAGGACGCCTCGCATGCGATCGGTGGACGCTACCGCGGCGGCGCGGTGGGCAGCTGCACGTACAGCGACATAGCAGTGTTCAGCTTCCATCCAGTCAAGATCATCACGAGCGGTGAGGGCGGCATGGCGCTCACCAACGATGCGAAGCTCGCGGCACGCATGCGACGGCTACGCACTCATGGCGTCACGCGTGAGCCGGCGCAGCTGCGGCGGGCCGATCAGGGTCCCTGGTACTATGAACAGCTCGACCTGGGATTCAACTACCGCATGACGGACATTCAGGCGGCGCTCGGTCTGAGTCAGCTACGACGCATCGATGAATTCCTGGCGCGCCGCCGGCAGATCGCCGCGACCTACGACCGACGCCTGGCTGATCTGCCGCTGATACTGCCATTTCAGCACCCCGACACAGAGTCCGCCTTCCATCTCTACCCGGTGCAGGTCGATGACGCGCGCACGCAACTCGACCGTGCGACGCTGGTGGAGCGATTGCGCAAACTCGGAGTCGCGGCAAGCGTGCACTACATACCGGTGCACACCCAGCCTTACTATCGGCGGCAAGGCTTTCGGCAGGGGCAATTTCCCAAGGCGGAAAGTTATTACTCGCGCGCCATGAGCCTGCCCATGTACGCCTCCTTGAGCGCGAGCGATGTCGACTCCGTCGTAAGCGCATTACATCGAGCATGCGACTGATCCGGCGGCCCGGCGAGATACAGTATGGACGCTGCGCACTCGCGCGGGGGACACATGCGCCGCCGTGACATGGCAAAGTTCGCCACGGCGGGCGCGGGAGCGCTGCTGTGGCAGAAGGCACCGGCGCACGCCGACGCCGAGCCGCCCTATCCGCGCACACCCGCGGAGGCGGCGGCGCGGGTGACTCCGAGCAACTATGGATTCGCACCGCTGCCGGTCGTGGACGCGCGCCGCTACGGTTTCGACCCGGCGGCCTCAGCCGACAACAATACCGCCGGCATCGCCTCCGCGATCGCGGGATTGCCGCGCGTGTTCGGCGCACCGGCGGGTACCATCCAGCTTCCGCCGGGGGTGTTTGCCATCGGTGCTGGAACGATCGACATTCCACAATACGTTGCCGTGCATGGTGCCGGAATGCGTGCGACGGTGCTGAAGACGGCCAACGATGGACGCGGCAACGCGCTGTTTCGTGTCGGAGGCCCTGCCACCGGGGTGCTCAAACATGGCTGCGTCCTGTCGGACCTCGCCATTCTGCTCACACATAAGAATGGCCGGGCGGTGCAGTGCAATGAAACCTGCAGCGCTTATCTCGGGCGACTCTACATCGAGTGTGAGGACATTTCGGCACCCCGCGCGGCGGAGGGTGTGCGCATCGACGGCGGAAACATCAGTGCATTCTTCAATGTACTCGACCTGGTGCACACCAACCATCTGCACGTAGGCTTTCGGGTGACCACCAGTGGCAGCACCGAAGCGACTCAGCAGATGTTCAGGGGTTGCATGGCCCTCGGTGATCGCAACGTCGACAAATCGAGTGTGGGACTGTGGGTCGAGAAAGGTGGCAGCGGCTCGGTCTGGCACGGGGGCAATCTCGAGAGCTGTGGCGACGGCATGCGCTTCGCCAGCGGCTGCCAGTCAATGTCGATCCTGGGCGCGCGCTTCGAGGGAAATATGCACGATGTCAACCTCGAGCCGATGGCCGGCGCCCAATCCTTCATCGGATGCCTCCTCGACATACCGGGCGGAATACGTGATGACAGCAAGGTCAATTATCATCGCTTCGTGGGCTGCCTGAACGGCAGCAACCATCCGGCGCCGGAGCTGAACCCCGGGCAGACTGTCAAGCGCGCGAGCGCCGCCGGGCAATGCCCGCTGATCATCGAGGGCTTCCCCGGGGATGCCTCGGCCGAGGAACTCGTCATCCGCAATAGTGCCGGGCAAAAGCTGTTCAGCATCACCAACGAGGGAAAGTTCGCCCGCATCAACAACGCACCCGCAGCATCAGTAAGCGGTTCAAGGGGTGGGAATGCGGCATTGGCGAATCTTCTGAGCGTTCTGTCCCGCTACGGTCTGATCGTCGACAACTCCTCGCCTTAGCCGCACCAATCGCGCTGGATAACAACTATGGAACTTGGACTTGGGACCGTGCAATTCGGCCTCAACTACGGCATCGGCAATGAGCGCGGCAAGACCCCTTTCGGCGAGGCGCTGGACATACTCAAGTCGGCCGCAGCCGCCGGCGTCAGCTGGCTCGATACCGGGGCGATGTACGGTGACGCGGAGGAGGTTCTGGGGAAGGCTTTGCGCGACTGGCAGAACGATTTCAGGATCGTCACCAAGACGCCGCATTTTCCCGGGAGCTCTCTCGCTGAGCATGATGCCGACGCGCTCGAGAACGGCCTGCTGAACTCGCTGCGTAAGCTGGATCGGCCGTACGTGGACGCACTGTTAATTCACAATCCGGATGACTTGCGCAAGCCGGGCTCAGAGTGCCTGTGGCGACGGATGCGGGCGCTGAAGGATCGTGGCCTGGTCCGCAAAAGCGGGGCCTCGGTTTACGAGCCGGCGCAGTTGCGTGATCTGCCACCCAGGGCACAGCTTGATGTCGTGCAGGTACCTCTGAACTTCCTCGATCAGACCTTCCTGCGCTGCGGCGAACTGCAGCGCTTGCGTGACAAGGGTACAAGCGTTCATGTGCGCTCGATTTATTTGCAGGGGCTGCTGCTGCTGGAGCCGGACCGGCTGCCGGCGCAGTTCGACTCAATTCGGGATCGCCTGCGGGTAATTCACGACGCTCTGCACCGCAGCGGCCTTACTCTTCTGGAGGCGCCGCTGGTCTGGGCGGAGACTCTAGCCCAGATCGACGTGTTGCTCGTGGGGGTGACTAATCCTGAGGAGTGGCAAGCCGTTTTGACCGCCGCCGGCACGCGTCTGGAAAAAGCCCGCTCGTGGAACCTTCGCACCGAAGATTGGCATTGCAGCGACAGGGAAATCACCAATCCCTCGCTGTGGTCTTCGGAGAATCGCTCAATGTCCAACGTAGTGGCCATACTGCAGGCGCGCATGTCGTCATCGCGCTTTCCCGGAAAGGTGATGGCACCGATCCTCGAGAGGCCCATGATCGGCTGGCAGGTTGAGCGCATACGTCGATGCCGCCGGATCGACCGTCTGGTTCTGGCGACCAGCAAGCACCCGTCCGACGACGTGCTTGTAGAGTACGCCAGAGCCCTGGATCTGGATGTGGTTCGGGGCAGCCTAGACGATGTGTTGGACCGATTTGCGACCGTGGCTCGTCAGTACCCGGCGCACCATTACGTTCGGCTCACGGGGGACTGTCCACTGATCGACCCCGTGATCATAGACCGTACGATCGAGATGCATCTCAGCTCGGGAGCGGATTACACATCGAACTGCGACGTTCCTAGCTTTCCGGATGGACTCGACGTCGAAGTGATGACCGCTGCGGCGTTACGAAGGGTAGTTCGGGAGGCGTCGACCTCTTCGGAACGAGAACACGTGACGCTGCAGTTTCGCCAGCGACCGGAAGGCTTCCACACCGAGCTGTTGCGAAATAGCCGCGACCTGTCCGATTGCCGACTGACGGTCGACACATACGAGGATATCGAGCTGGTGCGGCAGATCTATCAGGCTCTCGGCGCGGCATCAGCGTTTGGATTGACTGAGATCATGGAGTTTTTCAAGGCAAACCCCGAGCTGATACAGAAGACGCGCCGAAACCAAAGATACGACGGGCTGCGCAAGTCGTTGCGCAAGGATGAGCTCGGACGTCGCTATCGTACATCGATGGAGTGGCTCGCGCGCGCAGAGCGCAGCATCCCCCTGGGCAGTCAGACATTCAGCAAGAGCAGGACGCAATATCCCTACGGAGTCTCACCTTATTTCATCAGGCGTGGCGAGGGGGCCTACGTCTGGGATATCGACGACAACCGCTACACAGATTTCGTGAATTCGCTCGCCGCCGTGAATCTGGGATACGGAGACCCGGACGTAACTCGCGCCGTTACGGAGCAGCTGCAGGGCGGCGTGATCTTCAGTCTGCCGCACCCGCTCGAGGCCGTGGTTGCCGAGAAGTTGATCGAAATGATTCCCTGCGCCGAAAGGGTGCGCTTTGGTAAGAACGGTTCTGACGCGACCAGCGGCGCAATCCGCGTCGCGCGCGCATTCACGGGGCGCGATCACGTGATCTGCTGCGGCTACCACGGCTGGCAGGACTGGTATATCGGAGGCACCGCGCGCAACAAAGGGGTTCCGCAAGCCACGCGCGAACTCGTGCACTTCGTTCCCTACAACGACCTCCCGGGACTTGAGCAGCTGCTGCTCGAATATCGTGAAAAGACGGCGGCCGTGATGATGGAGCCGATGACGGTGGCGTTCCCTGCCGCGGGATATCTCGAGGGCGTGAAGGAACTCACTCATAAACACGGCGCGCTGCTGATATTCGACGAAACGATAACTGGATTTCGCTTTGCGAACGGCGGCGCCCAGGAACTGTTCGGCGTCGAGCCGGACATGGCGACTTTCGGAAAAGGGATGGCGAACGGGTTTCCCATATCAGCGGTCGTCGGTCACGCTGAAATCATGCGCGAGATGGAGGAAGTGTTCTTCTCGTTCACTTTCGGTGGCGAGACGCTTTCGCTAGCGGCGGCGCTCGCCACGGCTGAAAAGATCCAGCGTGAGCCCGTCGTGGAGCGCCTGCAGGCTCTGGGCACTAAGATCCAGGAAGGCCTGCAACGGCGGATCGAGCAATACGAGTGCCAGGGTTTCCTCCAGGTCGGCGGCCATCCGGCATGGTCTTTCCTGATATTCAAGGACTGCACCCCGTATTCCTCCTGGCAGATCAAAACCCTGTATCTGCAGGAGATGTTCGACCGCGGCATACTCACTCTCGGCACTCACAACCTGAGCTATGCGCACTCCGAACAGGACGTCCAGGTATTGCTGGCTGCCTACGATGAGGTCCTGCCCATCCTCAGAGAGGCGCTCCGCGGCAAGCTCGAGCTGGCACTGCTATGCAAACCGCTCGAGCCCCTGTTCAAAGTGCGATAGAGAATGCCGCCAGCATCATGAGTCGACTGTCGGTGGTCTTCCGCGTGGACAGCGGCGCACAGGTCGGCGGCGGTCATTTGATGCGCTGTCTCAACCTCGCTGCGGAGCTGAGATT
>Ga0307477_10004060_pt1 | contig 10710 bp, 7 predicted proteins | sample atmos_gasesECM2C_FD_203316 | JGI IMG/M metagenome (GOLD analysis project Ga0307477, IMG submission 203316) | Hardwood forest soil microbial communities from Morgan-Monroe State Forest, Indiana, United States - atmos_gasesECM2C_515 | ecosystem: Environmental > Terrestrial > Soil > Temperate... | reverse complement strand
TTCCCGCAATTCTCGCAATACTCGGTCTTGTTTTCCGCGTCGTCCGGGATCTCCTCAGACATGTCCTGAATAAAGTCGCAGTCCGGATACCGCGAGCAGCCCAGGAAGAACCCGTGCCGGCTGATGCGCTCGAGCAGTTCCCCCTGACCGCATTTCTCGCACTTTTTCCCGGTCGGAATTCCCGCCTTGTACGACACCATCTCATCGCCGGCCTTATCCAGGTCCACGATGAACTTCTCCCAGAACTCCTTCACCGACTCGCGCCACGGCATCTTGCCCTCTTCAATCTCGTCCAGCTCTTCTTCCAGCCGCGCCGTGAACTTCACGTCAAACACGTCCTCGAAGCTCTTGATCAGCAGCCCGCATACACGCTCGCCCAGCATCGTCGGCGTAAACCGCCCCTGCTCCTTCTTCACGTACTCGCGCTCCACGATTGTTGAAATAATCGACGCGTAGGTCGACGGCCTTCCAATTCCATCCTCTTCGAGTTCCTTCACGAGCGTCGCTTCCGTGTATCGCGGCGGCGGCTCCGTGAAGTGCTGCTCCGGCCGGATCGATTCGAGCTTCAATATCTGTCCCTCGGTCACTCGCGGCAGCGCCCGGCCCTCGCCCTCGTCATCCTTTTCATCATCTTCCCGGTCCGCGCCGACCGCTGGTATCTGGTACACCTTCAGATATCCGTCAAACTTCATGATCGAGCCCGTGGCCCGGAACGTGTACTCCGCCGCCGCTATATCAATCGTTGTCTGGTCGTACACCGCCGGCAGCATCTGGGACGCCACAAATCTCTGCCAGATCAACTGGTACAACTTGAACACATCGTCTTCCAGATACTTCCGCACATCCTCGGGCGCCCGCGAAACGTCGGTCGGCCGGATGGCCTCGTGGGCCCCCTGGGCATCCTTCTTCGATTTGTAGAAATTCGGCCTTTCCGGAAGGTAATCGCTGCCAAACCGTGCCGGAATGAACTCCCGCACCTGTTCGAGCGCGTCGTTCGACACTTGCACCGAATCCGTGCGCATATAGGTAATCAGCGCCACCGATCCTTCTTCGCCCAGCTCAACGCCTTCGTACAGCCGCTGCGCCAGCGCCATGGTCCGCTTCGCCGTGTACCTCAAGCGGTTGTACGCGGCCTGCTGCAGCTTCGACGTCGTGAAGGGTGGCGGCGGGTTCCGGCGCTTTTCCTTCTGCGCCACGCCGGCCACCTGCCACTTCGCCTTGGTTACCGCTGCCAGCACCTCGTCGGCCGCTGCCTGGTTCTTGATCCCGATATCTTCGCCACTTTTCTTCGTCAGCCGTGCCTCAAAAACGGGCGGTTCGTCCGCTTCGAGCATTGCGTGAATCGTCCAGTATTCCTGCGGCACGAACGCGCGTATCTCCTGTTCGCGTTCCACAATCAGCCGCAGCGCCACTGTCTGGACGCGCCCCGCGCTCAATCCCCGGCGCACTTTGTCCCACAGCAGCGGCGAAATCTTGTAGCCCACGATTCGGTCCAGGACACGCCTCGCCTGCTGCGCCTCCACCAGTTGCGAATCCACCTGCCTGGGCTTCTCAAACGCCGCCCGGATCGCCTTTGGCGTAATTTCGTTGAAGGTCACACGGAAAATCTTCTTCGGATCGATCGGCTCGATCTCGATGCGGTCCTTTTCCGCCGCCTTTTTCCCAAACTTGCCCTTACCGGCCTTCTTCCCTGTCTCCTCCGCCGCTTTCTCTTCCTTGTCGGCGTTCTTCTTCCCGTTTTCCTCTTCTTCGGGGATCAGATACTTCGCCGGTTTCGACAGCACCATCGCCAGGTGCGCCGATATCGCCTCGCCTTCCCGGTCCGGGTCACCCGCCAGGTACACGGCGTCGGCCGCGCTCGCCGTTTTCCTCAGATCGTTGATCACTTTCCCTTTGCCCGGGATGATCTCGAGCGTTGGCTCGAAAATCTTTGGATCGTCCAGCGTCACCGGCTTTCGCGGCGGCTTGGGTGCGGCTGCCTTCGCCCCCTTCTTTCCCCTCTTCTTCTTCCTCGGCTTTTCGTCCTCATCAGGCAGACGTATTCCGATCGTCTTCGTCGGAAGGTCCATCACGTGGCCTACCGACGCTTTTACCGTATAACTCTTTCCAAGATACTTATTGATCGTCTTCGCCTTCGCTGGCGACTCGACGATTACCAGTGAACGTGCCATCTGTTCCTTTGTAACTCCGGATTCTTCCGCAGGAAGGGCTAGCTATGCGGTCTGTGTCCTTCTCGCTACCTTATATATGTATCCTGACCCACTCTTCCTTGCTGGATTGCAGATGCTTCCGGCTTCCTTTCGGGTGCATCTCTTCTTTTGGGCAGGGCCTCAACCTCTACAGCAAAACCTTGCAAAACGGCTTTCCCGGCAACTGCCGGAGGATGCCTTTCCTCTCCAAGTTAAACAGCGTAGCCAGAACTTCGCTGGAATTCAACCCAGTCGTTTCTACCAGCTGATCGATGGGCTTTCGTTCGTCCACGCTTAAAAGCTTGTACGCCTTTGTCTCTGTTGGAGTTAACCAGCCCTCTGCCAGCAAATTTCGCTGCTCCGCCCCCACCGCCTCTGCCGCCGACAGCGCCAGCCACAGGAGGGAAGCTTCAGGCTCTATCTATCCCAAAGCTACGCGTAGGATAATCTAACTGTCAAATACAGCTGTAACAAACCGTCCGAGAAAGACGACGGGCTCCCGACCCTCGTCCACTCGAAGCCCGCAACCCTGTTCGACCGCTGTCTCTTCCGCCAGAGTCTTTCGAGGATTGCCGTGGCCTTCCACAGTTCTCCTCCTCTGGCCTCATCTTCCCGTCCGTGCTAGTATCTTCGCGTTTGCCCCTACCGTTTTCCTCGCTGTCTCTTGCCATTGGAGGATCGAATGAAAAAACTTTCCGTTCTGTCCCTCACTGCCTTCTTGATCTTCTTGCTGATCTCTCCTCTCGCCGCCCAGGAACCCGCACCCGCTCCGAAGCCCGGCCCCGAGCACGAAAAGCTTGCCTACTTCGTTGGCAAGTGGGTCTCTGAAGCCGATGTGAAGCCGAGCGCGTTCGGTCCCGGCGGTAAGTTCACCTACACCGAAGCCTGCGAATGGCTTCCTGGAAAATTCGCGGTCCTATGCAAGTCCGAAGGCAACATGATGGGTGGGCAGTATCAGGGTCTTAGCGTCATGAGCTACGACATGGCCGAAAAGTCTTATATCTATTACGAGACCAACAACTGGGGTGAAAACGTCTATTCTCATGGGTCGGTCGACGGCGACACCTGGACTTGGACCAATGAATCCCAGATGAACGGCAAACCCTTCCGCGGGCGCTTCACTCTCAAGCGTCTCTCGCCGGACTCCGCTACCTTTACTTTTGATGCGAGTATGGGCTCTGACCCGCTCACCAACATCATGCAGGGCAAGCAAACTCGCCAGAAATAAAAATCGTGCCCTGGTTTTGTAGTGGCCGCTCGCCCTCGTTTTGCCTGCCGCACGCCGGGCGAGCGAGCCTTCTTTCTTTCGAGTGCGGCAGCTTGCTGCCGCTTTTCCGCCAAGGCGCTCACCTCAGCGCCATGCGAGCCTGGTCTAGTCCTGTCCCGCACTTGCTGTTGCCCGCAACGGTTTCAGCAGGTCCTGCGGATGGATGAACAAGCTGCCGCGGTCCACGCGGCCGGGCCTTACCGTTCCCCGCAGGTTCATCTCGTAGCTCACTTCTCGACGATGATCCCCTGCTTGCCGTTCTACGTTGTACACGCTGTTGAACTTCCACAACATGCGCACGAAATTCGTCTGTCCGCAGATCGCCAGTTTCGCGGCCAGCACAAACGTGTCCTTCAGCGCCGCCCATCCGAGATGTTTGCGGTTCAGTACCTGTTGCGTGCTTACGAGCTGCCGGTAAAATTCTTCGAGCGGCAGCTTTGTCGGCAGCACCGCATGCTGCACGTCAAACAGCCGGTAATCGCGCGTCGTCAGCCCCCGGCTCTCCGTTCGCCACGTCTCCGTGCCCGGATAGGGCGTGTTCACCGTCAGGTGCACAATCTCGGGCACCGAAAGCGCCCATTCCCGAATCACCGCAAACCGCTCCTCGTCCCATCCCGGGTCGGCGATGATATTGATCGCCACCGTGATTCCCAGCTCGCGCGCAAATTCCAGCGCCTCAAAATTTTTGCTGAGCGTCACGCGCTTTCGGTGCAACTTCAGTCCTTCTTCGTCGATGGCCTCCAGCCCCAGGAATATGTACTCGAGCCCCAGCCGCTTCCAGTAGCGAAACACTTCTTTGTTTCTCAGCAGCACATCGCCCCGGGTCTCCAGGTAGTACCTCTTCTTGATGCCCCGCTTCTCGATCTCCCGCCCGATCGCCATTCCGTGGTCCGCCTGAATGAATGCCACGTCGTCCACAATGAAAACGCCGGGTTCTCCGACCCTGGCCAGGTCCTCCGCCGATGCCTCCGCGCTGCGCAATCGGTAATTCCTCCCGTAAAACGTCCACGCGCTGCAGAACACGCAGTCCCACGGGCATCCTCGCGTGAACTCGATCGACGCCGCCGGATCCAGCACGCCAATAAAATACTTCCTCCGGTGCGCCAATAAATCCCGCGCGGGGCGCAATTCGTCCAGGCTTTCCACCAGTTCCGGCACGGGGCCTTCGCCTTCCCGCGTAACGACCCCCGGCAGTTTATCGAGCTTCCTCGGGTCGTCCCTGGCGGCCTCCAGCAACTTTGGCGCGATGCCTTCGCCCTCGCCCTTCACCGTACAGTCAATCGCTCCCGCGCCATGTTCCAGAATCTCTCGCGCGATGAACGATGCGCTGTGGCCTCCCGCGAACACAAAGGTTTCCGGCCAGCGCTCACGCGTCGCCTTCGCCAGATCGATCACTTCCGGGACATTTGCCAGGTAATTCAGCGAGAATCCCACCGCGTCCGGCCGCCACTCCTCCATCGCCCGGAAATAATCTTTATGCCTGCTGGCCTGCAGATCCAGCAGCCGCACCGCAAACCCGTTCCGCCTGCACGCTTCCGCGACAAGCTCCAAACCCAGCGGCTCCAGCCGCAGATACACTTCCGAATACATCAAGGCGCTCGGGTGCACCAATAGCACTTTCCATTTTTTCTTAGAATGATCCATGAAGGCGCCTCACTTCAGGCTGCACCACGGTAGCTTTCCTGACTCCACGCGACCCGTGGATTCCCCTGCTCCGCTCACCCCTGTCCCCTATGAATTCTCAGATGCCACCCCATCCCTCAACGGTTTGCCGCCAGGCTGCCGTTTCTGCCTGCTATCCCGTTCCGCCGCTTGCTTCCGGTGTATGATGCTTCCCGTTCGCCGGGTCGAAGTGACGATTCCTTCGTCGCATAGTCGCTCTCGTCGAGAACCACTAAGGAGGAACAACCATGCCAGCACTCTGCAGAAAACTTGCGCTTGCCTTACTGTTCGCGCTTTGCGCCTTCCCTGCCTTCACCCAAATGCCCAATCCCTACGGTCCTTCCATCAGCCTAGAGAACGCCAAGAAGGCCGCTGCGCCTGCTCTCGCCGAAGCGCGCAAGAATAATTGGAATATGGCTGTGGCCATCGTAGACCCCGATGGCAACCTCGTCTACTACGAGAAGATGGACAACACCCAGGTTGGCAGCTCCGATGTTTGCATTTCGAAAGCGCGCAGCGCGGCTCGCTTCAAGCGGCCCACCAAGGCCTTCCAGGATGCCCTCGCGGCTGGTGGCGCCGGACTCCGCATTCTCCGCATCGAAGGCGCCGTGCCTGTTGAAGGCGGTATTCCACTCCTGATGGACGGCAAAATCGTTGGCGCCATCGGCGTTTCCGGCGATACCAGCGAGCATGACGCTCAGTGCGCTAAGGCCGGCGCCGACGCCGTCAAATAGCCGCCCTCAACGGCGACGCCGCTCCATCATGGACCGTCTTCCGCAACTCGGCCGCTTTCTGCTTGCCATCTCTTTCGCGGCCTTCGGAATTCAATATTTTCTTTACGGGCACTCTTCTGGCGGGCCCTCCCCGTCCCTCCCTGGGCACAAATTCCAGCGTCGTTGTTCCTCAGGGCGGGCTTCAGTTTGAAAACGGGCTTCTCGTCACTCATACGCAAGACCACTTCGTACTCGACCTCCCCGAAACTTCCGTTCGCTACGGTCTTCTCGATAAAACGGAGCTCCGCCTCACCGTCCCGGATTACCTGGTGGGCCGTAAAGCCCCGTTCTTCAAGTGCGGGGATATAAGGGCCTGAAAGCGGGGTCTTCTGTCTGCTGCTTGAAGTCTTCTGTTGCTGTTCTTTTCTCTTCGAGCGGGGCCGAAAGCCGCGCGAGCTTTCCTACCGTAGATTAGGTGCACAAATGCCGCCGCCGCCGATAGCTCGAGGCACTCGGCGGCGCCGGCAGTCGTTTCCGTTTGGGTTAGAACTTGGCCCAGTTGAAAGCGTCCAACATGTAGTTGCTGACGATGAAGCTGGTGTTGGACAGGTTCAGGTCGTAGTGAATGGCGGTGCCGCCGGCGTCAGTCACAGTGTTCGCGAGAATGGCGCCATAGAAATCCGAGCCACCTGTAAGCGTGACGCTGGCATTGGGAGCATAAACCACGGCAGCCGCGCTCGAATTCCCAGCGATTTTGATCGTGCCCGTTCCCGCGTAATTGATTTGAAAATCGGAAGGGTTTAAGGTCGGGTTTTGTAGTCCGTTACCGGTGAGACTGATCGGGGTCGTCTGGTTTACACCGGCGACATTGAGAGTGACCTGGCCGTAGAGATGCGTTGTGGGGTCGGGACCAAGCGTAACCGCCGTGTTGGCGCCCTGCTCGCTAATGCTGTTGATGTTGTAGATGCCTGGCGTCAACGTCAGCACGCCGTGACCGGAAAGGCTGATGTCCCCGTAATTCCCTGGGGCTAAGGTAACGCCGTTGCTGATGTTCTCGTTGGTTGCGCCCGGCGCGGGAATATTCGGCGGAGGAAATACCACGATCTGCGGCAGCTTGACTAATCCGCCGGACACTGTCGCGTTTCCATTGTCCGTCCAGGCTGTGACATTGCCGCCCGAGCAGTTGCCCACGCCGGTATCTGGTGTGGACATGGTTCCATAAATAGTGGTCTTGGCGCCGTTTTCGGCGAGGTTTCCATTCGAACCGACGTTCCCGCCATAGGTGTTGAATGTCGAAGGTGGAGTCGCAACGCCTGCGGCATTTACTCTGAGCTGTGTGGAGTTGTAGCTGTCGGTCTGACCGCCGCCCGAAAAAGACAGCGCGCCGCAGCCGTTGGCCGTTGCAAACGCCGCGTACACATTCGAAGGGGTGACCTGCCGCTCCAAAATCGCGGTGACTTCTTCCTTGGAGTTCTTAACCGCGTTGATGGTGCCATCTGCGGTAACCTGCCACATCTGCACGGTGATCGGATTGCCGTACGACATTACCGAGCCCATGGAGAGCAGGGTTGCCGTGGCCGTATAGTTCACCGGGGTCGACCCCGCCGCGACGGAACCTGGGGTGTTCAGGGCATTCCGGAATGCGGTCACTACCGAGCCGATTGGGTAATTCGAATTGCCAGCGACGGACGAGAGCACGACTGGCTGGCCGTTGTAGGTCACCGGCGAAACTGTCGTGTTGTAGTTGGCCAGCGGATCCGCCCCACCAGCCGTGGGAGCCGTATACGAGTTCACGATGAAGTCCGCGGCCACGCTCAGGCCGGACTCTGCGCCGTATCGCGATTGGCTCATCATGCGGTAGTTCATGCTCGACCAGGTCTCTGACTGCGACAGGAACATCATCGACGTTCCCATCACCGAGAGCACTAGGATCATCACAAGGACCAGGATGAGTGCCGAACCTTTCTGATTCTTGTTTCGTCTTTTACGCATACGTTTCTCTCCGATCCGGGCCTACAACAAAGTTGCTATATTCGCCGGCATTTGCTGATTACGCGGCACTTCGCCGAGACTGGTGGCTTCCCAGACATAAAAAACGTTTCGCGGAGTAATGTTCAACAAAGCCTTGGTTTCCTGCTGATATTGGTTCGTCTGCGGATCCTTCAGCTGCGTTTGCACCGTGAGCGTCAGAGCTACGTCGGTCACAAACGGCGTAGGAGTTCCACTCACGGAAGCGTTCTGCACCTGATAGCTGAAGCATCCCGTTTGATTGGGATTGGGTTCGAGGTTATTGAGCAAATACATGGTGGGGTTCACCGGCGGTTTTACCGTGCCCACGATCACTGCGTTGGCCACCTCATTGCGATAAAGGTAACCAGGGTTGGTGCTGGTGTCACACTTGTATTCGACGTACAGGATGTTGCCATCCCCGTTGATGTCGCCGTAGAGCTTAAGAGTGTTGCAATCCGAACCCGTACCCGGACCCGCATAAGGCGTGTACCCTGCGGAGGCACAGTTCAGACCGGCCGCCGGCGGCACGATTCCCGTGCCAAACGCTCCAGACACCTGAACCGGCAGTGGGCCAGCGCCGTGCACCCTGCTAAACGCTGCCGTGATGGTTCCCGGCGCCACCGCGGTCACGGTTACCACTTCGAAATTCTGCCCGGCATCGACGTCCAGCAGCATGTTTGGGAACATATTCACGGTCGAGCTGACCGCTACGGTCTGGACGACGCCGGCGCCGGTGATTGGTCCGGTCATGGTTACCGGCAGAACTGCCGTAGGCAGAGAGATGCGGCCGGCCTGCCCAATTTCCTGCTGCAACAACTCGGTGGCGCTGCGCACGCTGGTATGCATTTCGGTGCGATTCGCAACCGTGCCCTGCGTTTTCATCATCTGAACCATCCCGGACATCATGATGGCAGACACGGTCAGAAACACCGCCAGGGCGATCATCATTTCGATCATCGTGAAGCCGCTCTGCTTTTGTTTGGTCATCAGTCTCATCTTTCAGCCCCAAACCCTTAGAACGGATAAGCCTTCAAAGCCGTCAACGTCGATTGCGGTAGCAAACCGTTTTGTCCCAGTGCGCTACTGACTTTCACCGTCACTGTGATTTGCTTCACCGTGTTGGTGGCGTTGGCCGAAGAGATTTGCCACACGCGGATATATTTCCATCCCCCCGGAGCGGCCCCACCAACCCCGGTTACCAGCAGGTTCCCGCTGTTATCGAGATAATCGACAAATCCCGGCACCGGAGTGCTTGGATTCGAACTGCCGCCAACGCCCGTGCCATTGATGTTCAGAGGAGCCGCGCAACCGGCTAATCCTTGTCCTCCCGCACCGCTGGTCGGCAACACGGCCGTATTGCTGGTGGCATCACAGAACTTCAGGGCCAAAAGTTGCTCCATTTTGTCCTGCGCGTATTCCGCCGTGCGGGCCATCAAATGCCCCTGATTCTCGGTCGTACACATGGCGATGCTGCCCAGCCCCAGAACGCCCGCGGCTACGGTGAGCAACAGACCCAGGGCCACCACCGTTTCGAGCAGGGTCAATCCAGCTTGTGAATGGCCTGGCTTGTGGATCCGTTTTCTGTTCGTCTGTTTCATGGCTGCCTCAGCGAGCCTGCCAGTTGTTACCTGACGAGGTAGTCGTCCAGATTTGAATCAAGCCGGAGATGATTACCGTCACACCATAAACGGTATTTTCGTCGGTGATATACAACGCGTCGTTGGTCGTAGGTGACCCGGAATTGGGTAATCCGTTGCCGGCCACGGGCAGGCCACGCGAATTGAACTCGATGCAAGCGGTGCTGCCAGAGATCGTGCTCGACGCCGCGCCTCCTCCTACTCCGTTGCTGCAAGCGGGAGCCTGCGCGATGGCAGTTTGCGGATTCAAACCACCCGGAGCGGCCGTGCCGAAGCCAAAGCTGACGCGCGGAGAAAGGTTTTGAGCCGGGCTCGCGGCTACCGTGCAGCGGTTCACGCTGTCGCCTTCCGTCTTCCAGCATCCGGCGGTCTTGTCCCAAACTTCTAGAGCATAGGTATCCGTGGCGAGGTTCGCGTGCACACGAGCGTGAGTGAAATCCTGCGCCGCACGCATTTTGGCTTGCGCCACCGTGGCGTTCAGATCGCGGACGTCACCGGCGATGCGCAGGTAGCGCATCATCGCGGAATAGCCAGGGATGGCCATCGCCGCTACAGCCATCGAGATGACCATCACCATTACGACTTCCACGGCAGTGAAGCCGCGTTGGTCGACAACTTTCCCGTGCCTTGCGCCCACTCTAGGTTGAGTTCTCATTTGCGAGACCTTGTTTCTCTGCTTCTACTTATTAACGCAAAGGCTTGTGGGAAACAGCTGGACAAGGTAACAGCTTCGGGGCAGGCCGAAAGCGGCTGTCCTTTGGTTCCAGCGTGCCAGGGTACGTTGGTTTTGCGGGTCCGGAAGGAAGATTCCCAGTCACATGCGGCGAAATAAGTCCTTGCAACAGAGGGAAGTACGTCTCTTTTAGGGCGGCCGGTCAGGGATTTTTCTTGGCTGGCCTTGTCTACTTTTCTAGGAGTTTTACGGAGTCCGCTGAAAAACTCAGTAGTACTCGCGAGGTAAACCGATTCGACACATCACAGCTCGGGACTCACAATCCCTGCAAATTAGTCGACTTTGCCGACCTGCGAAGGATAATGGGATGACAAAGTGTTGCTGGCACGGTAGTTTTGGTATATGGAAACCGGAGATGTGAAATTGCCGTCGTCACTGCTGCGGGCCACCAATGGGAGGAAAGCAACCTCTCCGAAGAAGATGCTCGATTGCGAGCGCTCGAGCTTTATCGCGAGGATAAGGTCTCGCGGGGACGCGCTGCTGAGCTTTGCCACATGCC
>Ga0307477_10004059_pt1 | contig 10711 bp, 7 predicted proteins | sample atmos_gasesECM2C_FD_203316 | JGI IMG/M metagenome (GOLD analysis project Ga0307477, IMG submission 203316) | Hardwood forest soil microbial communities from Morgan-Monroe State Forest, Indiana, United States - atmos_gasesECM2C_515 | ecosystem: Environmental > Terrestrial > Soil > Temperate... | reverse complement strand
GATCGGCAAGACGACGCTCAGCAACGCGTTTGTGGGAATGTGCGAGTTCGGGCCGGCCGTGGTTGCCCGAGCGCAAGCCTATGAGGCAGAGCGCGAGCTGCCGTTCGCCGTGCTCGAGGAATTGGTTCGGCAGCTGGCCGAGCAACGGGCGATCGGTGCGGCGCAACCCGAGGCGCTGAGTGAGCTCGCCCGTGTCGCCCCCCAAATTTTCGACATTTTCCCCGGTGTTCCCGACCCCGTTGAGTGGGCGGAGGCGGTGACGCCCCTGCGGTTAGCGGACGCGTTTCTGAAGGCGCTTCAGGCAGCATGTGACGAGGCGCCCGTCATTCTAGTCGTCGACGATATTCACGCCGTAGACAACGCCAGTGCCGCCATCTTCCACATGGTCGCCCGCAAGCTGGCCAACACGCGGCTCCTCATGATCCTCGCGGGTCGGTCGAGAGAACTCTGGGCGTCGGAAGCCGCGACCGCTCTCACCACTGACCCCGTCATCAAGGGCCTTTGCACGGTCGAGCTCAATCCGCTCGCCCCCGAGGCGGCCGCCCTGCTCGTGAAGCGGCTCGCCACCGGCGCGGACCCGCGCCATGGCGAACCTCCCATTCAGCGGATTCTCCGAGCCGCGAACGGCAATCCCCTCGCGATTGATCTTCTGACGCGTGAATGGGCGGCCCACGGGCCCGAGTCGCTCCTGCGGGATCTCGAGGCGCTCGACACCGCACCTGCGCTTAGCCTCGGCATTCCCCGGGCCATCAGTACGGTCTTCGAGCGCCAGACACAGCGTCTCGATCTCACGACGCGGAGCGTGCTTAACCTCGCGGCAGTCGTGGGTCGCCGCCTAGCAGACTTATCCTTGTATGCCGCGGTCGAGTGCCCTCCCGGGGCAGCCGCAGAGGCGCTGTCGCGGCTGCGGGGTGAGGCGATCCTGCGCGAAGTTCGAGGCGAGCTCGAGTTTCGGAACGAGTTGCTTCGCGCGCAGGCTTACTATGCGATGGCCGCACCGGCGCGCCAGCACCTGCACCGACGCGTAGCCGAACTGCTCGCGAAGCGCTCAACCAATGACGGTCAATCACCTGACCTAGAGATCGCTTGGCATTTCCTGCGGGCAAGAGACAGTGGTCGGGCCGTCAGTCATGCTATCAGTGGGGCAGAGTACGCAATCGCGCTCGGTGCTCCATACGAAGCAGAAACCCTGCTTAGTGCGTTGACGCGGGAGAGAGGCGGGCAGGAAGCGCCGCAGCAGGTCGCATTGCTTCTGTGCCGGGCCCTTATCGACCAATCGAAGGGCGACTCAGCGCTGCCGATTCTGCAACGAGTTCTCGACAGCTCTGCTCTAACAGCCGCCGAAGCCGCCAACGCTACCAGGATGCGTGCGACCGCGGTCTACCTCCTCAATGGTCGCACCTCGATGGACTACTGCCAAGCTGCGGAGGTAGCGTTTCATGCGGCGACCAAAACCCACGATACGGAACTCCATGGTCGGGCGCTGCTGGAACTCGCTAGGTCTGGTGTAGAGGCTGGTGATGAGGAGCGCGTACGCATCGCACAAAGCGAGCTGGGAAAGCTCCTCGGGGACGCTGCAGGCGAGGCCCACCACACCGCATGGTACGCGGCGGGATTCTGTCACTATTTCTTCTACGACGTTCGATCAGCAGTCGCGTGCCTCGAAAAAGGTATCAAACTCCTGGACGATTCTCGCGACGTGCCCGCGTTGTCGACATACTACAACGCGTTGGGAGTTTGCCAATACTATTTGTGCGATTTCGAATGGTCTCGCGATTCTCTGCTGTCCGCTCTCGGTCTGGGCCAGAAGATGGGAGACGACGTCAAGCAGTCCTTGGCCGCGTCGAATCTCTGTACACTGTTCGCGTTACAGGGAGACCTTGATGAGGCGATCCGTATGGGGCTAGTGAGTGTCAACCTGGGAGCAAGGTGCCTAAATCAGCCTCGACTCACTTCGTCATACACGAACCTTGCAGAGGCATACTTGCTATCCGGTGATACCGCTCGTGCACTGGAGTGCCTGGCGGCGGCGAAACAGTGGATGGATGTTCAGCGAACGTGGCGCGCGAAGATCGATTTCCTTTGCGAGAGCGCGAATCTAGCCTTGATGATGGGAAATGTCGGCCTGGCTTTGGATCTCATTGGTACTCTCGAGGAAACAGCTTCGGGACGAGAGCGAGCGGTTCCGGAGGCGGGAATGTTCGAGAAGCTCCGGGTATTCAGAGCTCAGCACGTCGTCGGGGGGGATGTCGCCATTGAGCGGGCCGCACGAGCGCAGCATTGCTTCCGCGATCGGCATCCCGTTTACTACCTCGAGGCGCTTGCCGCGAAGGCGTGGGCCGAGAGACAAGTGCTTGGAAGGCTCACGAAGAACACGGCCCAGGATCTGGATCTATTCACAGTGCTAGGCGCCAACGGGCTACGAGCTTGCCTAACAGCTCAAGGCTTCCTCAGTCCAGGAGGCAACGTAAGTCGAGTAGAGTCTCTCGGAAGCTGATTCAACGGGCGATCATCGCGATATCTCGAACTGACGCGCGATTGCTAGCCCATGGCCCGCTGGCTCCTCACCGTATCGGCCATAGGTCGGGATGGCAGAGTCCGAATGGTACCAGCAGTGGAGGCTTTCGCAACAAGGCGCCTTATGGCTGGTGACGATATGACGATCGCTGCGAGCCTTGGATCGAACTGCTTGCCTGAGTGCTTCCGAACTTCCTCAATAACACGCTCAAACGACAGCGCATTACGGTAAGGCCTATCCGTCGTCATGGCGTCAAGAGTATCCGCTACCATGATGACGCGAGCGCCGAGCGGGATCTCATCCCCGGCCAACCCTTCGGGATAACCCGTTCCGTCGAAATTCTCGTGGTGATAGCGAACTGCCTCCTCAACAGGGCCCCTGAAGCTAGATATCGTCGTCACAAGCTCGGCACTGCGGGCTGGGTGTGATTGCAATAGTTGCCTCTCCTCGGGAGTAAGTCTTCCTTCCTTTCGAAGGAGCGGACCATACTCCTCGTACGTCTTACCGACGTCGTGAAGCAGCGCCGCTGTCGCGATTTGTTCAACGGTCTTGTTCGAAATGCCCGCCTCCTTCGCGAGCACTCTGGCATACTCCGAAACACGTTGTGAGTGTCCCGAAGTGTAGGGGTCTCGAGCCTCAATGTTCTTGACCATCAGTTCCAACAACTCTCGGGTACTCTGCTCAAGCCTCAAATTCTGAAGGTAGATGTGGCGGACCACGAAGAGTGGCGCGGTGAGGTAAACGACCCCGAGTAGTTGCCAGCGCACGTACAGGTAAGCCAAGAACGCGGGGATGGGTGCGGCAAACACATCGTAAACGAGGGTTCCCCCGTACATCCGTGACCATGTCTGAGCGAAACCGTAGCCTTCAAGCAAGGCAACAGCGTACCCGCCAAACACGGAGTCAACCGACGAATAGGCTAGCCCGGCACCGAGGATTCCAAGCTTGGCCACGTGGAACTCTGTGATCGTCGGGTGGCCTCCGAGCAATTGGAAAACCACAGACGCAGCGGCTACGGCGAGGACCTCTTTTGACGAATTGAACAGGACTCTGTCCCACGGCTTCTTCCGCACCAGCGATCCGACAACACCTTGTGTTGCACCACCAACCAGCATCGCCCACACGGGAGGGAACAGAAATGCGCCTGCGAGAAGCGGAATGAACGCCATCGAAAATGCGGCGCTACCAACCTGCCACTTCACGGCCGTCATTTCTGTTGCTAGCGCTAATGCAAGCAGGGAAATGACGCCGTTCCAAAGAGCTTGAGAGCCTTCCCATCCTCCTTGCCACACGCCCATCGCGAGCGCCAAACTCGCCCCTAGCCCCATCAATAGAGCGTAGCGCGAGAATGACGACTGCTGCGAGGTTTTCTCGGAAATTGTCATTAGACGCAGGGAGAAGAGGGTGGCCCCAAATCGTCCTCAGACCGTGGTCGTAACTTCCGCAAAGATGACACGGAAGAGTGCGCCCAGTAACAACGCGAGAAGCTTCACAGCGAACATTGAGCGTCACCTCCTTACAAGACCTACGAGACTGGCTCGGTAGACCTGGAGTGGCACGCCTCGCTACGACGCGCCCGACGCTCCGCTCGTTAGCTTTTCGCTCGGCTCCGCTTGGGCTGTGACGACCCGGGGCCCCTTTGTCCTCCTCTTTCTTGAGTTTTCTAGTTTCCCTGCATGCCTCAGAAACGCTTGTATGACTCCCACAGCGACCCGTGTTCTTTGATATCCCTAGGCCGCCTTCCGCCGACCTAACGCCTGCCGGATCGCCTCAATCACCGCAGCGACCCCCTCCGCCTTATTAACGATTGTCTTGACGCCCACGGCGCGCAGCCGCTGAGCCTCCTCCTCCCGAATCCCGCCCGTCACCACGAGCACCTCCATGTTCAATTGGCGCCCTGGCTCGAGCAAACGTTCGATCACTTGCAGCGCGTTGAGATCGGGAAGGGTGAAATCCAGCACGATGAGAGAGGGCCGGACCCGACCAATCTCGAGCAGCGCGTCGACCCCGTTTGTGGCCTTCACCACCTCCACGCCGAAGTCGGCTTTCTCAATGGTCCTCGCCAGCGCTTGGAGATACGCCGCGTCGTCCTCGACGACCACGAGCGCGTCCCGCCCAATCGCGTCCCGGAGGTCGGCCGGCACAGCCATCTCGCGCGCGCGCAGAAACTTGACGAGCTCCGCAGTCTCCACCCGCCGGCGCCCCGTGGGCGTCTTGTGTCCCTTAAGCAGCCCCTGGTCGATCCAGTGCGCGACTGTCGCGGGCGATACCTGACACACGCGCGCCACACGCTGGGTGCCCCAGTACCGCTTGGAGCTCAACGGACTCACAGAACCCGAAGTACCTCCAAAATGAGAATCTCGCAAGGCGGTATGAGGCGTCCTCGCAACGGCTCGACCGTAAACGGTAGAACGCACATAACACCAAATATCATCAGAATGGGAGATCCGCAAGACCCGGCTGAGGAGCTAACGCGACATGCGACGGCGAGGGCTGCTAATACGCTGCTCTACAATTACTTACGTACCCTACCGGCGAGCGTCGGACCAGCGGTTCGTGGCATCCAACACGGCGAGTACGGCACTCCGCTCGGCACTCTCGCGAACCTCGCAGGTGCCGGTGAGAAGCTGTGCCTCCCTGCCGCCGAGGCCGTGCACGGCGACCAGAATGAACTTGCGGTCGAAGGCGTCGATGATCTGTGCCCCTTCGAGCGCGACCGAGTTGTCGGGAAGGAGCTCGTCGAGACAAGTTGCGGCAGCACGGGCCGCCGCCTCGACGCGGTTCCGCATGGTGTCGGTCCCCTGCTCCTCCGCCTGGGCCTCCCGGTCCTCAAAGGAGAGTCGCACGCGCACGACAACACGCTGCGGCCGCTCCGAGGGCCGAACCTCGAGTCCTTGGAAGACCACGACGCGTTTGTTCGCGCGACTGACGATCGCTTCCTGTTGCAATGCCTCGATCGGCCGCACATCAGCCGTCTGCGCGACACTGATCTTGCGGTGATCGATCTTGACCCCGAGCTGGGCCATGAGGGCCGACTCGATGTTCCGCACCACCTGCTTGCCCTGGACGTCGCTCGTGGTGAGGACGTGGATTTCGCTTATCTCCCCCTGCGGCGTGACCACCACCCGCGACGACAGCACGCCGGTCAGGCTTGTGATGAGGTTCTCGGCCCGCTTGACGCCCCACGGATCCGAGATCGGCTCGCCGTCGTTGGCTTGCGCTGGACTGGAAGACATCACGTCGCCTCTCCCGTTGCCACTCGGTTGCGACCCAGCTGTTTCGCCCGATACAGAGCACGGTCAGCCGCAATGAGCACGTCCTCCTGCTCCGGCCCGGGTCGCGCTTCGGCGACCCCAATGCTAACGGTGACGAGACCCGACGGATAGCCCTGCCGCCGCCCGAACGCCTCCACCTCGGCGCGTACCTTCTCCGCCACGACCACCGCCCCGGGGAGTCCCGTCCGCACGAGCACCAGCACGAACTCGTCGCCGCCGTAGCGCGCCGCGAGATCGGTTGAGCGAATCAAGCTCCCGAACTGGCGCGACGCATTCCGCAGGACGTCGTTTCCCGCCTCGTGGCCGAACTCATCATTCACTTGCTTGAAGTTGTCCAGGTCGACGAAGAGCACGGCGAAGACGTCTCCGGTGCGGGCGCTGCGAGCCGCCTCGCTCCCCAGGCGGTCGCGCAAGACCCGGAACGTGGCGAGGCCGGTCAGGGAATCGACCGCCGCTTGCTGCTCGGCTTGCTGCGCCTGCTTGTCGAGATACGGCGGGCACGATTTGAGTGTGGTCCGGCCGAGCACGGCGGCCTGGGCAAAGGCCCGACACGTTCTAAAGCCGCACGCCCCGCAGTCCCAGGGCTTCCCGTTCGGGGCCAAGCCAATCTGGCCGAGGATCGAGTCGATGGCCTCCGCGGGCGGGGCATGCCCGTTCCGCGGGATCGCGAAGACGGCGCCGATGGGCACGGCCGCGGCGGCCGCCCGGTCGACAATGGGCTCGCGAGCCCGCGCGGGCTCGGTGGCGCCCACCACCTCCCGACGCCAGAAGAGCTGATCCCTGGGCCCGAGGAGCGGGTGATCCAGGCATCCCTCGCAGGGAAGAATGTCGACAAACCCGAGCTCAATGCGATCCACGGCCACGGCCCGCGCGAGAGACTCGAGCTGGCCGAGCCCGCGGAGCTTGCGGAACCGGCGGCTGGAGTGCCGCTCTTCCGCCAGCACCTCGAGCGGCAACCCGCCGGCCGTACTCCAGTGGCGGCGCCGCTCCTCAGGCACCCGGCTGAAGGTCTCGGGCTGGGATTCGATCCGGACGCCGCGGCGCTGCAGCAGATCGCTCAGATCGGCAAACGTGATGGCAGCGTCCACGTCCCCACCCCCCTCCGTGAGGCACACGCCGGCATAGACGATCGCGGTGCGCGGGCCGTAGAGCGCCCTGAGATAGCGCGCCTCCGCGGCCACCGGCGTGGCGACCGGTGCCAGGTAGGGGATGAGCTCGGGATACTGGGTCCGCACCGTCTCCACGATCACGGGGCAGGTGCTCCGGATCATCGTGCCCCAGCCTTCTTCTTCCCACACCTTCATGTACTCGCGGGCCACGAGCTCGTCACCCAACACGCCACGGTGCACGGTCCGGAACCCAGCCGCGTAGCAGGCGTTGACGAGTTGCTCGGGCGTGGCAGGATAGAAGTAGGCGGCCGACTCGACGGTGAGAATCAAGGTGGCGCGGCCCCCGGCGGCGAGCTCCAGGGCCCGGCCGACGTCACCCCCCACGGTAATGGCGTCGTGGGGACAGGCGGGCAGGCACAGGCCGCAGCGCGTGCACGACTCGTCCACGATCGACACCCGCTGCTCGGCGACGGCCACGGCATCGGCCGGGCACACGCGGACACACGCCAGGCACGCGACGCACCGCTCCGGGGCAATGCTAAAGTCCACGAACCGAGGGCTCGAGGCGCTGTTGTGGAGGCCGAGGGCGCCCGAAGAGGGAAGCGCCGCCGTGCCATGTCAGTGGCTGCTCGCGCCGTAAACGGCTGCCAGACATTGGGTTACACTAGCTGATATTGCTTCAACTTTCGGTACAGGGTGCGCTCGCCGATCCCCAGAATCTCGGACGCCCTCCGCCGATTGCCGTTGGTCTCGCGGAGGACGGCCTCGATTGCCGCGCGCTCCACATCGGTCATCGTCATCCCTGAGCGATACAACACTTCGGGCGGAGCGGCGGCTTCGCCGTCCAGAGACGCGGCAAGGGGCGTGCCATGGCCCACCTCGATCACTTCCACCCGCTGCGGCCGCTCGTCCAGCCGCCGGCGCAACTCTTCGACTTGGAGCTTCAGCTCCACGAGACTGCGGAAGATGAACTCGAGCTCTTGGCCGGCCACTTGGCGTGTGCTGCCCACGACTCGAACCGGGAGGCCGCGGAGGCGTTCGCGGACGTCCCGCGGGATGTCGCTCGCGCGGATCTCGCCCTCCGGTGCCAGCACCACCATGGATTCGATCAGGTTGCGCAGTTGGCGGACGTTCCCCGGCCAGTCGGCGTCCACGAGGATCTGCAGCGCCTCGGGCGTGATGCCACGGAACGTGCGCTCGTGAGCAGCCGCGAACTCGGCGATGAAACGCCGCACCAGGAGCGGGATGTCGGTCTTACGCTCCCGCAGCGGCGCCAAGTAGATGTAGAGGACGTTGAGCCGGTAATACAGGTCGTCGCGGAACAGACCGAGCGCGACCGCCTCCTTGAGCGACTTGTTGGTGGCGGCGATCACGCGCACGTCCACTTTGATGGGCTGCGTGCCGCCCACGCGGAAGAACGTCCGGTCCTCGAGCAGCCGGAGCAGCTTCACCTGCGTCGCCGGCGCCATCTCCCCCACCTCGTCGAGGAAAATCGTCCCCCCGTCGGCGAGCTCGAAGCGGCCAAGGCGGCGCTCGGCGGCGCCGGTGAACGCGCCCTTTTCGTGGCCAAACAGCTCACTCTCGAGCAGCGTCTCGGGGATCGCCGCGCTGTTCACGGGGATGAAGGGCTTGCCGCGTCGCGGCGAGAGGTCATGGAGCGCGCGCGCGACGAGCTCTTTGCCGGTCCCCGACTCTCCCTCGATGAGCACCGTGGAGGAGACCGGCGCCATCTGCTCAATCTTGACGAGGACTTCCTGGACGGCGGGGGACTCGCCGATGATTCCGGTGCGCTGCTGCAACGCGCGGCGCTCGAGGAGCCGCCGCACCGTGGCAACGACCTCCAGCGGATCGGCGGGCTTGCCGAGCCAGGCGGTGAGCCCGAGCCGCTGCGCCAAGCCCGTCGCGTCGGGCTCCGTGGCCTCGACGAGCCCGAGCGTCGAGATCGAGCGGTCGCGCGCCAGCGCGAGGAGATGCGTGGCCGCGTCTTCATGGAGTCCCCCCGTGAGCACGATGCACTCGGGCTCGCGACGCAGCACCGTCTCGCGCAGATCGTCGAACGAGGAAGCCATGGCCGTCTCGAATCCCGCCGCCTCCAGCTGGGCGTTGACGCGCACGGCGTGTTCGAGATCGTCGGTCGTGATCAGGATGCGCTGGGCCATCAGTGCTCCGTCCGCTCACCGGTGAGGAGCTCGACGGCATGCGCGAGGAGCGGCTCGAGGACGGCGAGCCCGTCGCGCACGCCGCCGGGCGAGCCCGGGAGATTCACGATCAGCGTCCTGCCGCGCGTGCCCGCGAGCCCCCGCGACAGCCACGCCCGCGGCACCCGCGGGGCCGCAGCGGCGCGCAGCGCCTCCGCGAGCCCCGGCGCTGGGCGCTCGAGCACCGCGGCCGTCGCCTCCGGAGTCACGTCGCGTGCGGTGAGACCCGTGCCCCCCGTCGTGAGCACCACGTCCACCTCCCCCGAGTCCGCCCAGCGCGCCAACTTGGCGGCCACGCGATCGGTCGCGTCCGGCACGACGCTCCGCACCACCACGTCGTACCCCCGGCCCCCGGCCCAGGCGAGGATGGCGTCACCCGACACGTCGGCCCGTTGCCCGACGGCTCCCAGGTCTGATACCGTCAAGATCGCGATCCGCATGGCCAACGCCTCACGGCGCCGCGCGCCGAGTGCGGTGCGGCACGAAGGGAAGCTTCACCGTCTCGGCCGGAGTCCGGTGACCGCGCACCGCGATCTCGAACTGCGTTCCCGGCGCGCGGACCCCACGCGGTGCGTCGACCGGCAGGTAGGTGAGGCCGATGGCCGCGTTCACCGTGGGCGTCACGGTCCCGCTGCGGACCACGTCGACGCGCTGGCCATCGACGTACACCTCGTACCCCGGCCGCGCCACCACGCGCGGCTCAAGCACCCGGAACCCCACGAGCCGGCGCGTCACCCCCGCGAGCTTGCGCCGCTTGAGCTCAGCCAATCCCACGAAGTCCGCTCCCTTGTCGAGCTTGACGATCCAGCCGAGCCCCGCCTCGAACGGCGTCACCGTGTCGTCGATGTCCTGGCCGTACAGGGGGTAGGCCGCCTCCAGTCGGAGGGTGTCGCGGGCCCCGAGTCCGCACGGTTCGGCGCGGCCTTCGCCCGCCACCGCATACCACAGCGTCTCCAAGTCGGCGGCGCGGCAGTACAGCTCGAAACCGTCCTCCCCCGTGTACCCGGTGCGGGAGATGAAACACTCCACGCCCGCGAGCTTCCCGTCCGTGAAATGGTAGTAGGGCAGCGACGCGATCCCGACCGGGGTGAGGGGCGCGAGCACCGCCTCGGCTCGCGGACCCTGCACCGCGAGCAGCCCCGTGTCGTCCGAGATGTCACGCAAGCGCACGTTCGCACCGCGCTTGTGCGCGACGAGGTATGCCCAATCCTTGGCGATGTTGGCCGCGTTGACCACGAGCATCAGCTTGTCGGTGAAGCGGTAGACCACGCAGTCATCGACGAACGTGCCGCGCTCGGTGAGGAGGGCGGAGTACTGCGCCTGGCCTGGGGTGATCGCCCCGACGTCGTTGCAGGTGACGCGCTGGACGAACGCGTTGCGATCGGGGCCGGTGACCTCAAACTCTCCCATGTGGGAGATGTCGAAGACCCCTACCCCTTCTCGGACCGCCTTGTGCTCGGCCACAATCCCGCGCGCGTAGTGCACCGGCATCGCGTACCCGCCGAAGGGCACGAGCTTCGCCCCAAGACTTTCGTGGACGGCGTACAAGGGTGTGCGCTTCACCGGCTCGGTGGACGGCATTGGTGCTCGACTCAACCCATGAGGTCGGCG
>Ga0307477_10004058_pt1 | contig 10713 bp, 10 predicted proteins | sample atmos_gasesECM2C_FD_203316 | JGI IMG/M metagenome (GOLD analysis project Ga0307477, IMG submission 203316) | Hardwood forest soil microbial communities from Morgan-Monroe State Forest, Indiana, United States - atmos_gasesECM2C_515 | ecosystem: Environmental > Terrestrial > Soil > Temperate... | reverse complement strand
GCCGGCACCGGATCACCCTCGACCTCCGCGAGCCCGCGGACGTAGTCGCCGTGGTAACCGTCCTCCGGGACCGGCTCGCCGCGCCGCACCGCCTCGACGGACGCCCGGAACCGCTCCATCTGCCCGCCGGAGTCGTTGTAGTAGTACTCGCGTTCGACCTCGTTCCCCGCGAGCTCGAGCAGGCGGGCGACGGAATCGCCATACGCGCCGTTACGGGCGTGCGAGACGAGGATCGGGCCGGTCGGGTTCGCGGAGACCATCTCCACCTGCACGCGCTGACGCGGCTCGGCACCGCCGCTGCCGTACGCGTTGCCGTCGGCGAGGATCTCGGCGAGCGCGGACGCGACCCACTCGTCGCGGAGGAAGAGGTTGACGAAGCCCGGGCCTGCGACCTCAGCCCGCTCGACCGCGTCGAGCGTCGTGGCCACCTCCGCGATCTCGGCCGCGATCTCCCGAGGTGGCTTGCGGCGCGTTCCCGCGAGCTGCAGCGCAACGTTCGTCGCGTAGTCGCCGTATTCGGCCTCCCCCGGCCGTTCGAGCTCGAGCTCCGCGCCGGTCGCCAAGGCAAGCGCCGCCGCCAGGGCCCTGACGGGATCAGCCGGCAACGGTCTCGCGCGGCCCGAAGAGGTCTTCCAGCGCCTGGATCTCGTCCGGCGAGCCGACCCCGATCAAGACGTCGCCAACCTCGATCGGCGTGTCCGGCTCCGGCGTCGTGTCGAAGCTCCCGTCCGGCTTCCGGAGAGCCACGACGAGCGCGCCGGTCTCGTGCCGGATGCGGAGGTCGCGGATCGTTCTTCCCGGTGCCGCAGACGTTTCGCGTACCTCGATCTCCGCAAGCTCGAGGTCGGGCCCGGTCGCCGTGGTCACGACGTCGAGGAAGGCCGTCACCTGCGGCTTGAGCACGAGGTTCGCCATCACCCTCCCGGCGGTCGTATACGGGAGTACGACCCGGTCGGCGCCCGCAAGGCCCAGCTTCTTCTCCGCGTCCGCGCCTGAGGCCCGAGCCACGATCGTCAGGTCGGGGCGCACCGACCGAGCCGAGAGGACGACGTAGAGGTTGTCGGCGTCGGAGTCCGAGGCGGCGACGAGGCCACGTGCACGCTCGAGACCGGCGCGCCTCAGGTTCTCGTCCCTCGTGGCGTCTCCCTCGATGAAGGGCACGCCGTCCTCCTGTGCGGCGGTGATCGCGTCCTCGTGGATGTCGAGCACGACGTACCCGACGTCCGCGGCGCGGAACTCGTCCGCGACACGCCTTCCGACGCGGCCGTAGCCGCAGATGATGAAGTGGTCGCGCAACCAGTCGATCGTCCGCTCCCTCCGCCGTTTGGCCAGCGCGCCGGTGACGACGCCGCCGGCGATGGCCTCGACGATAACGGCGCCCGCCGCTCCGATGATCGTCAGGCCGGCGACGACGAGCACGAGGGAGAGAATCCGCGAGCCGGTGTTGGCCGGGGCCGAGTCCAACCCGGTCAGCGTCACCGTCACGACGCTGCGGTACAGCGACTGGAACCACGATTCGTGCAGGATCTCGCGAAAGCCGATCGTGCCGGCGATCAGCGTCGCGATCACGGCTGCCAGCAGCAAACCGATCCGGCGCAGGCGAACGTTCTCGGACACGGCCCTAGTATGTGGGGATGGACGAGGAGGAGCTCGGCCTACCAGAGCCCGAGCCGGAGGACGGCGAGCGGCGGCTCAACATCCAGATGCCGGCCGAGCTGATCGGCGGGACGTACGCGAACTTCGCGAACGTCAGCTTCTCGCAGTACGAATTCACGCTCACCTTCGCCCGGATCGAGCACGAGGTCGAGGAGGGAGACGTACCCGGAGCGGTCGTCGCCAGGGTGAACGCCTCGGCGCGGTTCATCCCCGAGCTGATCGCCGCGCTGCAGGACTCGTGGTCGAAATACGTGACCCGTGAGGGCATCCGGAACCTGCCCGAGGCGCCCGGGTATCCGGACGTAGACGAGCCCGGTGCTTCGTCCGGTGAGTAGGGCGCCGATCCCGGCGCGCGAAAAGCAAGCCAGGCAAGGACGCGGGGAGCGTCGATATCGGGTGATATCGACGCGACTGAGGACGCCGGATGGCGCCGCTTTGCAGCCGCCGGGGCGGCGTCATGCTCGCCGGGCGGAGCACAACACCTGACGCTTTCGCTCGTCCCGTCGTATGCCGTTCTGTGCGCGGCGCAGGCCGCGACGGCGGCGGCACCGGCGCGGCAGGCACGTAGCCGAGGCCGGAGCTGGCTCTGGGTAGCCGTGCCGGCCGCCCTGCTCGGCGCCGGCGTACTGATCATCGACCTCGTCCCACGGGGGCCGCACGCGCTCGCCCTGCTCGCGACGTTCGGCACGCCCGTCCTCGCTGCCGCCGGCGGACTGTTTCGCGGCAGCCCCCGCTGGTGGCTCTGGCCTCCGGTCGTGGCGGGCCTTTGGATTGCAGCCTGGCTTGCGCACGGCCTCGTCCGGGACGCAGCAGGGGTCGCGCTGATCGCCGGCGCCTGCCTCGCCGGTGCCTCCGCCGCCGCTGGGGTCGCGCCGGCGTGGTCGATCCGCGTGGGCCTCGTCGGTCTCGCAGCGCTCGACGTCGTTCTCGTCTGGGGGACGACCGGCGTGCAGGAGGTGACGAACGCGCTTCAGACGGTCACTCTTCCCTACGCAGCCGGCACCTCGCTGCCCAGCCTGCAGCAGGCGACCTTCGGGTCGGCGGTCATGGGGTGGCTCGACCTGCTCGCGCCCGCCCTGCTCGGCGTCGTCGTGGCGGGACGGCGAAAGCTCGGTGCCGCCGCGGTGACGGGCGTGGCCGCAGGCCTGTGGGGGCTGCTCCTCTTCGTCACCTCCGAGGTCGCGGCGACTGTTCCGGTGCTCGCGGGACTAGCGTTCGCCGCTGCCGATGCGCGTCGCGGTCGTCTCCGACATCCATTCGAACCTGCACGCGCTGGAGACGGTCCTGGCGGCGATCGACACGGAGGCGCCTGACGAGGTCTGGTGTCTCGGTGACCTCGTCGGCTACGGGCCGCGGCCCAACGAGTGCTGCGCAATGCTCGCCGAGCGGGCAGACGTCTGCCTGGCCGGCAACCACGACCTGGGCGTGATCGGGGCGATCGACCTCGCGGAGTTCGGCGGCGAGGCCGGGATCGCGGCCCGCTGGACGCACGAGGTGCTCGAGCCGGAGGCGCGCGGGCTCCTCGAGCGGCTCGAGCCCGTGGGCACGGCACACGGCGTCGCGCTCTACCACGGCTCGGCGCGCGACCCGATCTGGGAATACGTCCTCACCGACGAGGCGGCGCTAGCGACACTCGAGCTCGCGGGCTCGCCGCTCGTCCTCGTCGGGCACAGCCACGTCGCGCTTCGTGTCGTGCGCTCCGGCGACGTCGAGCTCGACGGCGGGCTCGCCTCAGCGGGCACGGAGCTCGAGCTCGACGGAGCGCAGGCCGTTCTCAATCCCGGCTCGGTTGGCCAGCCACGCGACGGCGACCCGCGGGCCGCATATCTCCTGCTCGACCTCGACACTCGGCGTGCGAGCTTCCGCCGCGTCGAGTACGACATCGAGCGGACGCAACAGGAGATTCGCGAAGCGGGCCTGCCGGAGCTACTCGCGGCGCGGCTCGAGGTCGGCCAGTAGCCCGCTAGCTAGGCGGAAACCGGCAGGATCGGCGGCGCGAGCACCGGGCCGGCGGCTGCGGCCGGCGCGGCCGGCGCTATCGGAGCGGCCTCGGCGGCGGCAGGTTCCGGGAAGAGCTCGATCCCCTCCTGCGCGAGCGCGAGCTGAACGTCCTCGCGGGCTTTCCAGATGCGCCACTTGACGGTGGCGAGCGTGACCTCGAGGGAATCGGCGATCTCGCCGTAGGAGAGCCCGACGACGTCGCGGAGAAGGAGCGCCATCTTCAGGTCGACGCTGAGCCGCCCGACAGCACGCCAGACGGCGTCGATCGCCTCGAGCCGCTCGAACGGCGCATCGAGAACCTCCAGCGGCGGGATGTCGTCGAGATCGACGACCGCCCGCGGCCGGCGCTCGGTGGCCCTGAGCTCGTCGAGCACACGGTTCTTCGTCACCTGGAAGAGCCACGTCGTGAACTTCGAGCGAAGCGAGAAGCGCGGCAGCCCCTGGTAGACCCGCAGGAACACCTCCTGCGTCAGGTCCTCTGCGAGCGACCGGTCGCCCACCATCCGCAGCACGTAGTTGTAGACCGGAACCTGGTACATGCGCACGATGATCGAGAAGGCGCGTTCGTCGCCTCGCTGCGCCTTCCGCAGGACGCCGTGATCAGGCTGGGGCAGCGACAAGGTGCAGCAGTATAGACCGAATTGTCACGTGTCCAAAAGACCTGTTTGGGTCATGTTTGGAGGCGGCTCTACGCCAAGGAGGGCGAGCACCGTCGGGGCGATCTCGGCGAGCTCGCCGTCGTGGAGTTGCCGACCCCGAGCGGTGAGGATCACCGGCACCGGGTTCGTCGTGTGCGCCGTGTGCGGGCTGACTCCGTCCTCCTCCAGGAGCTGCTCGGCGTTGCCGTGATCGGCGATCACGAGTGAGACGCCAGCCGCCCGCTCGACCGCGTCGACGACGCGACCGAGACACTCGTCGGTCGTCTCGACCGCCTCCACGACCGCCGGGATCACGCCGGTGTGGCCGACCATGTCGGGGTTCGCGAAGTTGACGACCACGAAGCCGTAGCCATCTTCGTCTACGGCCCGGACAACACGGTCGGCAACCTCACGCGCCGACATCGCGGGCTCGTGGTCGTAGCTCGGCACGTCGCGCGGCGAGTCGACGAGGATGCGGTCCTCGCCGGGGAAAGGCTCCTCGCGCCCTCCGTCGAGGAAATACGTCACGTGCGCGTACTTCTCCGTCTCGGCGGCGTGGAGCTGGCGGATGCCGTGCTCCGAGAGCACCTCGGCAAGCGTGTTCTCGACGAGGTGCTCCGGGAACACCACCGGAAAGTCGAAGTCGTCGCGGTAGCGAGTCATCGTCGTGAGGTCGACGCCGAGCTCGCTGAGCCTCTGCGAGAGCTGCCGCGCCCGGTCGGGGCGGAAGTTGAAGAAGATCGCCGTATCGCGCGCAGGATCGAGCCGAGGCCGCCCGTCGATGACGATCGGCTCGATGAACTCGTCGGTGACTCCACGGTCGTAGCTCGCCTGAACCGCCGCTAGGGGATCCTCAGCGTGCTCGCCGTCGCCGTCGATGATGGCGCGGAGAGCCCGCTCGGTTCGATCCCAGCGCTTGTCACGGTCCATCGCGTAGTACCGACCGGCGACCGTTGCGATGCGATCAACCGGCAGCTCCGCGAGGTCGTCCACCGCCGAATGGGGCGACACGTCGCGACCATCGGTGAACGCGTGGATCCACGTCTTCTGCGGCGCGAACCTCAGCAGCGCCTGGAGATGCTCGATGTGCGAATGCACTCCTCCGTGGGAGACGAGCCCGAGCAGGTGGACGCGCTCCCCACGCTCGAACGCACCGCGCAAGGCTGCGTTCTGGAAGAGCTCGCCGTCCTCGATCGCCCTGTTCACACGCACGAGGTCCTGGAAGAGGATCCGGCCCGAGCCGATCGTCAGGTGCCCCACCTCGGAGTTGCCCATCTGGCCCTCCGGCAGACCGACCGCCTCGCCCGAGGCGCCGAGCTGCGCGTGCGGATACTCGCGCCACAGCCGGTCGAAGACGGGTGTGTCGGCGAGCTCGATGGCGTTGCCGGGACCGGGCGGCCCGATCCCCCACCCGTCGAGGATTACGAGGGCTACGAGGGGATACGTTCCGCCGTCTCGCATATCGCCTTGAACGAGTCGACGTCGAGCGACGCACCCCCGACGAGAGCACCGTCGACGTCGGGCTGAGAGAGCAGGGTCTCCGCGTTGTCAGGCTTCACGGAGCCGCCGTACAGGACCGGGGCGTCGACGATCGACTTGATGAAGGCGTGCGCCTCCTGCGCGGTCTCGGGCGTCGCGGTATGGCCCGTCCCGATCGCCCACACGGGCTCGTACGCGAGGACGAGATCCGGGTGCGGCTCGACCACAGAGAGCTGCCGGCGAAGCACGGTCTCGGTGTTGCCGGCGCGACGCTCCTCGATCGTCTCGCCGACGCAGACCACGACACCCAGCCCGGCCGCGAGAGCGCCGCGCATCCGGAGGCCGACGGTCTCGTCGCTCTCGCCGAAGTACTGACGGCGCTCCGAATGGCCGACCAGGGAGCCGACGACGCCGAGGGCGACGAGCATCGTCGGGGAGATCTCGCCTGTGTACGCGCCTTCGTTGTCCCAGTGGACGTTTTGCGCGTACGTCGTCAGGCCCGCGTCGACGCAGGCGCGCAGCCTCGTGAACGGCGGACAGACGATTGCGTCGAGGCCTGTCAACGCTCCCGGATCCGGGCCCTGGAACATCTTCCAGTTGCCGACGACGATCACGACGGGATCACCGCGACTCCCGGGAGCTCCTTGCCCTCGAGCAACTCGAGGCTCGCGCCGCCGCCGGTGGAGACCCAGGAGACCATGTCTGCCAGGCCGGTTTCGTTGAGCGCCCGCACGGAATCGGCGCCGCCCACCACCGAGTACGCGTCCTGGTTCGCCGCGACCGCCCCGGCGACGGCCTTCGTCCCCTCAGCGAACCGCGGCCACTCGAAGACGCCCATCGGGCCGTTCCAGAAGATCGTCCGCGCGTCCTCGATGCGTTCCACGAAGCGCGTCCGCGTCTCCGGGCCGATGTCGAGGCCGAGCCAGCCGTCCGGGAGCTCCTCGTACGCGTAGAGGCGAGGCTCGGCGTCGGGAGCGAACTCGGCAGCGCCGACCACGTCGACGGGCAGCTCGACCTCGTAGTCGAGGAGATTCTCGGCGCGCAACTCCTCGGCCATCTTCCCACCGACAAGAACGGTGTCCGCGCGGCCGCCGAGATTGCGCAGGACGCCGAGCTTGTCCTCCACCTTCGCACCGCCCGAGACGAGCACGAACGGCCGCTCGACGTCAGCGAGCAGCCGACCGAGATGGTCGAGCTCGGCGAGCATGAGCAGGCCGGCGTACGCCGGCAGGAGGTGCGCAACCGCCTCGGTCGACGCGTGCGCGCGGTGCGCCGAGCCGAAGGCGTCGTCCACGTAGAGATCGCAGCCGTCCGCGAGCTCACGCGCGAAGCGCTCGTCGTTCGTGGTCTCGCCCGGGTCGAAACGCGTGTTCTCGAGGACCCGGATGCGCTCGTCGGGGAGGAGCTGTCGCAGCCGCTCAGCGACCGGCGCCATCGCGAGCTTCGCCCGGTCTTCCTCCGTCTTCGGGCGCCCCAGGTGCGAGCAGACGCGCAGTTCGGCGGCATCCCGCTCGAGCAGCAGCTCGAGGGTCGGCAGCGAGGCGCGGATGCGGCTGTCGTCCGCGACGCGGCCGTCCTCGAGCGGCACGTTCAGGTCCGAGCGGACCAGGACGGTCTTCCCCGCGACCTCGGCGTCGCGGACGGAGCGCGGCAGACGCATCGCGGCTCCTACGCGCCGACGGCGGCCGGCAGCGTCGCGCCGATCTTCGCGACCAGGTCGTCCAGCCGGCAGCTGTAGCCCCACTCGTTGTCGTACCAGCCGATCACCTTGATCTGCCGTCCGTGTGCCATCGTCGAGAGACCATCGAGGATGCAGGAGTGCGAGTTGCCGACGATGTCCGACGAGACGATTGGATCCTCGGTGTACTCGAGTACCTCACGCCAGCGGTCAGTTCGTGCGGCGTTTCTGAACACCTCGTTGATCTCCTCGACGCTCGTCTCACGCTCGAGATCGACCACGAGGTCCGTGACCGAGCCGTCCGGAACCGGCACGCGGAGGGCCATCCCGTCGAGCTTGCCCTTCAGTTCGGGAATCACCTCCCCGATCGCCCGCGCGGCACCGGTCGAGGCGGGAACGATGTTCTGGGGCGCAGCCCGCATCCGGCGCAGGTCTGGCTTCCCTTTGCGGGTCGTCGAGACCTGGTCCTGCAACTGCTGCTCGGTTGTGTAGGCGTGGATTGTCGTCATGAATCCAGTCTCGACGCCGAAGTTGTCGAGCAGCAGCTTGGCCATCGGAGCGACCGAGCCGGTCGTGCACGAGGCCATCGACACGATGGTGTGGCTCTCGGGGTCGTAGGCCTCGTCGTTCACCCCGAGGACCAGAGTGACGTCCGGATCGGTTGCAGGGGCGGAGATGAGCACCTTCTTCGCGCCGGCGTCGAGGTGTTGCTGCGCGCCCTCGCGGTCCGTGAAGAAGCCGGTGGACTCGACGACGACGTCGATGCCCATTTCCCCCCAGGGGAGCGCTTTCGGGTCACGTTCGGCGAGCACCTGGAACGACGTCCCGTCGACGCCGATGCGGTCGCCGTCCACCTCGACGCCCTCCAGCCGGCCGTGCGTGGAGTCGTAGCGGAGAAGGTGCGCGAGAATCGCCGGGTCGGCGAGATCGTTCACAACGACGACGTCGAAATCGCCGCCGCGCGCGACGTGCGCCCGCAGGAAATTCCTGCCGATCCGCCCGAAGCCGTTGATCGCGACCCTGGTCTTCGCCATCGTCCAACCTCCCGTCGTCGCTTCCGGACCGAGTCTAGTGAGGGGGAACGGCGGGCGGACCGGGAAGCTCCGAGGACGACCCTCCCGGTCCCTCACCCGCTCGAGACCTGGCAGCGGACGGGGTCTGAATCCACCGCCGGACGAGCAGGACCCGCCGCTTCGAGTATGACTCCTGGCCTGTTGCCGCGCCAGAAGACTTGCAACGGATAACGAGGCAGTTCACGAGCCGGAAAGATCCTGCAAACGGCGGAGTCTCCGGTACGCGCTCGCCTTCGAGAGACCAGGCTTGCAGCGCCGCGCAAGCTCCGCTGTGGAGGCGGTCGGATGACGAAGGCGGAGGAGCGCCATCTCGCGCAGGTCGTCGGGGAGGGCATCGAGATCGAGACGGTTCAGTGCCTCGAGCTGCGCATGAGCGGCCCGGCTCGTGCGGACGAGATTCGCGTGGTCGGCGTTCGCGAGACGGTTCGCGTCGGCGCGCGTCGCCGCGAGCACCGCCTGCTCCTCGAGTGCGAGGACGAGGTCGACGGCGCCTGCTGCGACGAGAAGGTCGGCGATCGCCTCCGTTCCCTTCGCGTACGCCGACGCATGCGAGGCGCGCTCCTGGACGTGAAGCTCCCCACCCAGACGGCCTGCGACGTCCGCGAGATAGCGCGCCCCCTCGGCCTCGGCCGTGCGGATCTCGAGCTGCGGATCTCTGGGTCCGCTCAGCGTTCCCGAGCCGAGCAGGGCGCCGCGGAGGTAGGCGGCCGCGCAGCAGCGGCGGGCGACGACGCGCTGTGGGGGCCGGTCGAGCGGACGGTGCGAACGGTCGAGGACGCCGGCTCGGTGCAGGGTCTCGTACGCAGCTTGGGAACCTTCCACGTGGAGCTGATAGCGCGTCGCCTGGTCGAATGCCCTGCGCCGGTAGGTGCGGATCTCGGAAGTCACTCCCAGCGCGCGCAGGAGCGCGAAGGCGCGGCGGGCGACGATCGAGCTCGAGACGTCGAGGTGGACGTCGACGCTGCCGCGGCCGCGAAGGTGCGCGCGGCCGGCGACGTGGAAGAGTCCGGAGAGCTCGGCGAGGCGGTCGCATTCGCGCGCGGGCGCGATCGCCGCGAGCTCCTCGCGCAGGTCGTCAGAGAGCACCCGCGTACCCCTCGAGTGCGAGCAGCCGGCGCTTGTAGTCGAGGCCGTACGACCCGTACGAGCCGAGGTCGCCGGCGCCGACGACGCGGTGGCAGGGGACGAAGAGGCCGAGCCGGTTGCGCGCGCAGAAGGTGCCGGCAGCACGGGCGGCGCCGGGTGCGCCCGCGAGCGCGGCAAGCTCGCCGTAGGAGACGGCCTCGCCGCGGGGAACCGCACGAAGCGCCGCGGCGCAGCGGTCGAAGAACGAGGTCTCGTAGTCGAGGTCGACCGGCACCTCTTCGAGCGGCACGCGCTCACCTGCGAAGTAGCCCTGCAGCGATTGCACGACTTCCGCGACGAAGCCTCGACCCAGTCGCGACGCTTTGCGTGATACGACACCCCCGACCCCCGGGTGGGTGGGGGTTTGGGATGGATCCTCGCGACGCGGCCAGGGCAGCTCGTGCCATGCGACGCGGTCGTCGACGACGACGAGCTCCCCCACGCCCCAGCCTTCGACCTCGTAGGCGACCTGCGTCACCGCCACGACCCTGAATCCTAGAATCGGCACATGAGCGCCCACGGCATCTTCCACGTCCCGGAGCCACACAACGAGCCCGTGCTCGGCTACGAGCCCGGCAGCCGCGAGCGCGAAGAGCTCCGCCTCCGCCTCGGCGAGCTCTCCTCCGAGCGGCTCGACATCCCCCTCGTGATCGGAGGCGAGGACGTCGAGACCGGCGACACCTTCGAGGCTGTCATGCCCCACAATCGCCGCCACGTCCTCGCGGACGTCCAGAAGGGTGGCGCGCCGGAGGTCGACCGCGCGATCGGCGCCGCCGCAGACGCCTGGGAGGACTGGTCGCGAACGCCGTGGGAGGACCGCGCCGCTGTCTTCCTCCGCGCTGCCGAGCTCCTCGCAGGGCCGTGGCGCCAGACCTTGAACGCGGCCACGATGCTCGGCCAGTCGAAGACGGCCCACCAGGCCGAGATCGACGCCGCGTGCGAGCTGGTCGACTTCCTGCGCTTCAACGTCGAGTTCATGACCCGGATCTACGCCGAGCAGCCGCTGTCGGCGCCGGGCGGGTGGAACCGCCTCGAGTACCGGCCGCTCGAGGGCTTCGTGTTC
>Ga0307477_10004057_pt1 | contig 10713 bp, 8 predicted proteins | sample atmos_gasesECM2C_FD_203316 | JGI IMG/M metagenome (GOLD analysis project Ga0307477, IMG submission 203316) | Hardwood forest soil microbial communities from Morgan-Monroe State Forest, Indiana, United States - atmos_gasesECM2C_515 | ecosystem: Environmental > Terrestrial > Soil > Temperate... | reverse complement strand
CCTTCGTGCTGATCATCGGAGAAACGGAACGGATTCAGTGTGGCAAGCAGATCGCGGCCTATCGGCTTGGTGCCGTTGGAAAAATCCAGCGGGAATCGGCGGCGCCTGGGGCACATCACCAAACAGGGGAGTTCGATCGTGCGTTTCTTGCTGGTGGAAGCGGCGCAGGTCACAGTACGCAGTCTGCCGGAATGGCGCAGCAAGTATATCCACCTGATGATGCGGCGAGGAGCTGCTCAAGCTCGGCATCGGCATCGGCGAGAGCAGCGTCAGCAAATACATGGTGCGCTGCCGCAAGCCGCCCTCTCAGACGTGGCGCACCTTTCTGGAGAATCACGTCGCGCAGCTGGTCTCCATCGACTTCTTCACGGTGCCCACCATCCGTTTCCAGGTCCTTTACGTGTTTCTGGTACTGGCCCATGACCATCGTCGTATTGTTCACTGCAATGTGACCGCCCATCCGACGGCGGAATGGACGGGACAGCAACTGCGGGAGGCCTTTCCCTTCGACCAACTCCCGCGTTACCTGCTGCGCGACCGCGATGCTATCTTCGGCGATGCCTTCCGGGAACAGGTGCGAGACATGGGCATTCCCGAAGTCCTGTCCACGCCGCGCTCCCCTTGGCAGAGAGCCTACGTGGAGCGCGTGATTGGTTCCATTCGGCGTGAGTGCCTCGATCATGTGATTGTTTTTCATGAAGCTTCGCTACGTCGAACCCTCAACTTGTATTTCGATTACTATCACCGATCGAGAACACATCTCTCATTGGGGAAGGACTCGCCCGAGCCCTCGCGGTAAAGATCGATCGGGCCGAAATCGCTTGTGCTGCTGCCAGCACCTGGGAACGCCCTGACGGATCTCGCAATTCTGCAGTTAGCTGTGCTCCATACTCCACTTCCTTTGTATCCAAGCCCTCGGCCCAAACCGGCTATCTACTCGCAGGTCGATTGAGTAATAGTTGTTCTTACCCTTGGTACAAATGACCTATTGAGGTGCTGACGCATTAAGACGAGCATTGGCTAGGAGCACAAGATCAGGTTTAACTGGCTGATTCTGAAACATCGGCCGCTCCTACAGAAGACACAGGTGCAATATGCCACCTGCACATTCCGCGTCGACATATGGAAGAGGAGGAAAAAATGAGCACTGCAGTTGCCAACTCGCCGACGTTTCTCACAAAACTGAGGGATCGGGAAGAAGTAGCTGAGCGCACCATGGCATTCTGCTTTGACAAACCAGCTAGCTTTAAATTTACTCCTGGCCAGTTCCTCGACGTCACCCTGCTAAATCCTCGCGACACAGATTCCGAAGGCAATGCGCGCAGTTTCTCAATCGCAAGCGCACCCTATGAGGACTTCATCATGGTAGGCCCTATATTTTTCTGCAGTGTCGATGTACTGCTCGACAAGAGTATGGGAAAGCGACTGAGCTAGACATGAGACATATCTATTAGGACGGCCAACTGATTTGGCGTATTTCTGTTCGTCTTCAGTGAAAAGCCTAGTGTGTCAAAAGGAGCTCCCTCTATCCGACGGCGACTCACCGGGGGGGGGACAGCTCTCTTCAGTGTCGGTGCAGCACTGCGAACCGGCAGCGGCACGGTTCGGGCCATCACATGAGATGAGAATTGATAGCCAATCCGGAGCACACCACTACGATGCTCCTCATGGTGAAGCGGCGACGGAGAGTCTAGCCTCACTCAACTGGCCGGCATATTCCGCGCGTTTGTATTTCATAAACGAAGCTTTGGCCAGAACTCAAACAAACCATTACAATTGCCGGGACGGGGCCATTGTAATGGTTCAGGCTAAGCCGATTCGCATCCTGAGCGTAGAGGACCATCCGGTCTTCCGCGAAGGACTGGCGACGATCATCGGCTCCCAGCAGGACATGCTTCTCGTGGCCCACGCGTCGAATGCCTTGGAGGCTGTTACTGAATTTCGTCATCATCGACCCGACATCACCCTGATGGACCTCCGGCTTCCTGGCACGGACGGCACTGACGCGCTTATCGCAATTCGTGGAGAGTTTCCGCACGCTCGTGTCATCATGCTCACCACCTCCGATGGCGACGGGGACATTCAGCGAGCGATGCGAGCGGGAGCATCGGCTTACATACTCAAGAGCATGCCGAAGAACGAATTACTGGGCGTGATCCGATCGGTTCAATCCGGTCGGCGGCACGTTCCGGCCGAGGTGGCGGCTCGCCTCGCCGAGCATCTGGGTGACGACGACCTCACGACGCGGGAGTTGGAGGTTCTTCGGCTCATTCGAGATGGCTGTCGCAACAAACAAATCGCCGATCAACTGGCAATCGCTGAGACAACCGTCAACTTTCACATTAAGAACCTCGTTGATAAGCTGGGGGCCAATGATCGAACGCATGCGGTAACCATCGCGATCCGGCGTGGCCTGCTGCAAATGTGATCGTATTCCAAGGCCTATAGAAAACTACAGGATGCTGGCTGAAGTTTTCGATGTTCCGCGAAAGCCGCGAGGCCGGTAACGTCGAGAGTGCGGTAAAGCGCATTCCAGTGTCCGCACCGGGGTCTATCAGAGACTCAGCGATCTTGCGGCATCCGTGGTGCATGTATGTTCTTCGGGACTAGTAGCACAGGATTGTGCGTGAGCCCACTCAAAAAGTGCCGTGCAGACTCCGCTCCAAGAGCAGAAAGGTCGAACATTCCGCGGTGGCATTTTCTCAACCTTTTGTTGTTTCTGTGCGCAGTGAACTCGATCTGGGCAGTCGATACCTCTCGCCACATCTCCCAATACGCGCACACGGCATGGAGGCTTCAGGATGGAGTCTTTAACGGCGCGCCGAATGCGATCACACAAACCGCGGACGGATATTTGTGGATTGGAACGCAAGCCGGTCTGTTGCGCTTCGATGGCGTTCGGTTCGTTCAGTGGACTCCTCCCGATGGAAAACATCTGCCATCGTCAAATGTCACATCTCTCTTGGGCGCGCGCGACGGTAGTTTGTGGATCGGGATGGAAGGCGGTCTTAGCCACTGGGACAATCGGGAGTTCACTAATTATCTGGTCGAGCCGCCACGCATCAATTCCATTATCGAGGACCACAATGGAAACGTCTGGTTTGTGCGTTCCCGAGGAAGCGATGTAGCCGGAGGTCTTTGCCAGATCATTGGCAGAGGCATGCGGTGCTATGGAAAGGCAGATGGACTCCCGGGTTCCAACGTCGCGACAGCTTTGGTCGAGGATGGCCTCGGTAATCTTTGGACCGGCAGCGATACAGCGGTGGTCCGCTGGAAACCAGACACATCCACTACGTACAGCCCAAGGGGACTGAAATCGTACCAAGGATTGGACGGCATACAAGGCCTGGCTGCCAACCCCGATGGCTCTCTTTGGGTTGGAATGGTTTTTGCTGGCCGGGGTCTGGGATTACAGCAACTGGTTCAAGGCGTCTGGAAGCCATTTGCCACGCCCGAATTTGATGGCAGTACCCTGGAAGTTCAAGCGCTTTTCTTAGACCGCGAAAACGCTCTTTGGATTGGGACACTCAAACAGGGCATTTACCGCATTCATGCCGGCAAGGTGAATCATTTTCGTAGTGCCGATGGTCTCTCCAGCGATGTCGTGTACGGGTTCTATGAGGATCGCGAAGGCAATCTGTGGGTTGCGTCGTCCAAGGGCATTGATTGTTTCCGGGACGTTCGAGTCGCTACCTTTTCGATCCGCGAGGGACTAGCGACGCCAGAGGTGGATGCTGTTTTCGCCGCGCAAGATGGCACTGTCTGGATAGGGGGCGCTGATGCTTTGGATGCCATTCATCAGGACGGATTGTCTTCTGTCCAAGCAGGGAAAGGTTTGCCAGGCCATCAAGTTACGTCACTGCTCGAAGATCATGCGGGCCGGTTGTGGGTCGGCGTCGATAACACGATGTCGATTTACAAGAATGGAAGGTTCAGGAGGATCGACAGACCGGATGGCAGACCGATCGGACTAGCTCTTGGGATGACGGAAGATGTGGACAACAACATCTGGATTGAGACCAGCGGGCCACCCAGGACTCTCATTCGCATTCACGATCTCAAAGTGCAAGAAGAGTTTCCGGTCCCGCAGATGCCGGCCGCCCGCAGAGTCGCGGCCGACCCCAAAGGCGGCATCTGGTTAGGTCTAATAAATGGCGATCTGGCTCGATATCGCAATGGCAAGACAGAAATCTTTTCTTTCAAGCATGGAGAAGATTCCCGCGTAAATCAGCTCATCGTAAATTCCGACGGGTCGGTATTAGGAGCAATACCGCTGGGACTTGTCGGATGGAGGCAAGGGAAACAGCAGACACTCGCAGTCCGGAACGGCCTTCCTTGCGATGCTGTGAATGCACTCATTGAGGACAGCCACCGCAGTCTTTGGCTATACATGCAGTGTGGTCTCGTCCAAATAGCAGGTACGGAAATGCAACGATGGTGGGGACAACCGGACATCACGGTGCAAGTTAAGACTTTCGACGCATTCGACGGTGTGCAACCGGGCTATGCTCCTTTCGGGGCCGCCGCAAGATCTGTCGATGGACGGTTGTGGTTTGCAAATGGTGTCGTGCTGCAAATGATCGATCCGGATCATCTGACTGGGAATGCACTGCCTCCGCCTGTGCATGTTGAAGAGGTGATTGCCGACCGAAAGAACTACCCTCCAAACAAAGATCTTCGTCTCCCTCCACTCACGCGTGATCTCGAAATTGACTATACGGCACTAAGTTTCGTGGCTCCGCAAAAGGTGCGCTTTCGGTACAAACTGGAAGGTCACGATGCAGCCTGGCAAGAGCCCGGAGCACGGCGGCAAGCTTTCTATAATGACCTTCGCCCAGGGCGATACCGGTTTCAGGTAACGGCATGCAATAACGATGGTGTCTGGAACGAGGCTGGCGCCGCTTTGGACTTCAGCATCGCGGCTGCCTGGTATCAGACGAACTGGTTCCGGATTCTCTGTGTGGTCTCCGGTATCTTCGTTGCATGGGTTATCTACCGGCTGCGTGTGCTGCAGATTTCAAGAGCTATCGGCGCCCGCTTCGATGAGCGCTTGGCAGAACGCACGCGAATGGCGCGGGACCTCCATGACACCTTCCTCCAGACCATCCAAGGCAGCAAGCTGGTTGCAGATGATGCCTTGGAGCCGTCTGCCGAGCCTATCCGAATGCGTCGAGCCCTGGAACAGCTCTCCGCCTGGCTTGCAAGAGCCACGCAGGAAGGACGGGCGGCACTAAATTCCCTGCGCACGGCGACGACGCAGACCAACAACCTCGCTGAAGCTCTCCGGCGCGTGACCGAGGACGGCGTCATCCCCAACTCCATGACGGTAACATTTTCTGTAGTTGGCGGTGCCAGAGAGATACATCCCATCGGCCGCGATGAAATCTATCGTATCGGTTACGAAGCCATCCGCAATGCATCTATTCATTCCAGTGCAAGTCGATTGGAAGTAGAGCTGAAATATGGCAACGACCTTGTGCTGCTTGTCAGTGACAACGGCACAGGCATTGACGCCGCTGTCACGGATACGGGGAAGCACGGACACTTCGGACTGCAAGGGATGCGGGAGCGTGCTGCTCGCATCGGAGGCAAGCTCACGCTCGTGAGTTCCCCGAACTCGGGGACGGAGATTCGGCTAATCGTCCCCGGAAGCACTATCTTCGGGAAGAAAGGAGCTCAGGATTGACGGTGAGCCCGCTTGAAAAGCGCCGTGCAGACTCTGCTCGAAAAACAGAGAGGTCGAATATTCCGCGGGGGCATTGTCTCTGGATTTCGAGTGCGATAGGGTTCTTAGGGGTTTGTTTGCTCGCGCTGCTCCTGGGTTCTTGCGGGCACTCTTCGCGAGTGCCGGTGACGTTGAATTACTTCCGCCTCGGCTGGTTCCTCCAACCCGATGAGTTAACGACAGCTGCGCCGTTACTGCAGCAGTTCTCAGGGCAAACGGGTGTCATCCTAAATAATCTGCCGGTTCCTGAGAGCGCTCTCGACCAACTGAATCTATCGCGCACGCTCCTGGAGGCCGGTGGCTCCGGTCCGGATGTCTTGGGTATCGATTTGGTCTGGTCCGGGGTTCTCGACAGGGATCTGATTGACCTGCGACCTTATTTGGCCTCTGAAATTTCGTCGCTCGAGCCACAGTTGCTGCCCAGCTACACGGTGGATGGGAAGATTGTTGCTGTTCCTTATGGGGTTGAGGTAGGGCTTCTGGAATATCGAACCGACCTCCTTCGCGAATACGGCTATGACCGCCCTCCGAAGACCTGGGACGAACTTGAGCGCATGGCCGTCCGGATCCAGGCAGGCGAGCGCGCCAAAGGCAAGAAGGATTTCTGGGGTTATGTATGGCAGGGTGCAGATGCCGAAGCCTTGACGTGCAATGCCTTGGAATGGCAGGTCTCGGAGGGGGGTGGACGGATCATCGAGAACGACGGCACCATCAGCGTGAATAATCCGGCGGCGGTTCGATCATGGCAACGGGCCAAGCGCTGGATTGGTTGGATATCACCACCGAGCGTGGTGGCTTACCGGGAAACTGATTCCGCGCACGTTTTTGACATGGGCGGAGCAGCATTCGACCGCATGTGGGGAGGCACAACGATTACTCCTGGCGGGCAATCTCGCCTGCTCCATTTGCGACGCTCGCTGGCGAACGCTAGGACTGGGTACACAAGCATTCCTGCCGGTCCAGCAGGTCGGAGCAGCACCCTAGGGGGTTCAGGCCTAGCAGTTTCTCGATACTCGGCTCATCCAGAAGAAGCCATCGAGCTTGTTCGCTTTCTAATTCGAGCGGAAATCCAATCGAACGAACAGGGGGAGGGGGCTAACCAACCTGGGCAGCCGAAATTCTACGATTTGCCGTCGATCTCAGCTCCCGCCGATCATTCCGAGAACTCAAGTCAGCTCAGACACAGCGTGGTCAGCCGGCCTTCCAGCGTAACAGGCCGCAAATACGAGCAGGTAACCAGAGCTTACATCAGCGCTGTGCATTCGGTGCTGACTGGACAGAAGGAAGCACAGGAGGCTGCGACGGATCTGGAAAAGGAACTGATTAAAATAACGGGTTTCAGAACCGGTCCGCCCAAGACGGCAGAATAAATTGCCGCAGTCGTATGCAAAGTGAGCTCGAATGAGAATACCGGACGTCAACTATTTCAATATTGGTCCGCGCCTGACGCTCACCTTTGCTGTTTTAGTCGGACTGATCTTAGGTGGAAACGGCCTCCTTGTTTGGCAATTTCATATTGCCCGCGTCCAAACAGATCGTCTCACTGGCGTAAGTCAGCAGGCGATTGTGGTTTTGCGACTTCGGGAATGTCTTCTGGCATTTCATCAGCGACTGGATGAACTCGCACAGGCCAAGGATGCGTACCGCATGGTAACCGAAGCTGAGCCATTGCGCAGGGCTCTCCTTGAACAGACGCAACGAACCAGGAGCGCGCTCGCTCGACTGCCGCCTGAAATCCGTGTGGATCCAGCATTCCTGCCAACCCTGCGAGCGATTGAGATCACTCTGCCCTCACAGCTGGAGGCCATCACCGCCCTGGCTACATCGGGCGATTGGGAGAACGTTCGCTTTCGTGTTTCCAATGAGCTGAAACCGCTGGAAACTCAGAGTTCAGGCCTGGTCAACAGCATCGACCGGGAGGTCAGCGAAGAGTTGACGCAAGCCGTCGCAAACATGGGAAACGTGCAGCGCAGGATCATTCTTATCGTTCCCATAACAGCGATCTCCACGTTCTTCATCGCCTCCTTTTTTGGCTGGGCCGTCACGCGACGGATGATTGAACTTCGCTTCGATGAGCGATTGGCAGAACGCACTCGAATGGCACGAGACTTACATGACACCTTCCTCCAGACCATCCAAGGCAGCAAGCTGGTTGCGGATGACGCGCTGGAGTTGTCCAACGATCCCGTCCGCATGCGTCGAGCCATGGAACAGTTATCGGTCTGGCTTGTGACGGCCATGCAGGAAGGACGAGCGGCCCTGAATTCCCTGCGCACCGCGACGACGCAGACCAACGACCTCGCTGAAGCTCTCCGGCGCGTGACTGAAGACGGCCTCATCCCCGCCTCCATGACGGTCACATTTTCGGTAGTGGGCGATGCCAGGGAGATGCATCCCATTGTCCGTGACGAAATTTACCGCATCGGTTACGAAGCGATCCGCAACGCATGTGTGCATTCCCGGGCAAGTCTATTGGAAGTAGAGCTGAGGTATTCGCGCAACCTTGCCCTGCGTGTGAATGACAATGGCACAGGTATTGACCCCGCTACAGCGGATGGGGGGAAGGACGGACACTTCGGATTGCAAAGCATGCGAGAGCGTGCCGCTCGCATCGGAGGCAACCTCACGCTCGCGAGTTCCTCGAACTTGGGGACGGAGATTCGGCTAACAGTCCCCGGAGCCATTATCTTCCAGAAGAGGACGCCCGTGGGAAGGTCTCTATCTAAAAAGATAAGAACTCTTTTTCGCTGAAAACACCAAGACGCCTGATCTGGACGGCTCAGACCTCGCAGAGTTTCACTCCGCCCGCCATCACACCGTAGAAAAATCTAGGCTGAATTCTGTGGTTTCTGGGGTGTTCAGAAATTAACGAAGCTAATAATGTGTCGGTACAGCAAGCAACAGAGGAGCAAGTGATCTTCCCATAGCAGTCGAGTTCGTCACAAAGCGTTGGAGGGGATAAGGTGACTCTTGTTTCGGTCCACCAAACCAAACGTTGCAAACTTTCGTGCCGAGTATGCGAAGCACGCTGACTTCTGCGACGCACTTAACAACGATACAGAGCCTCTATATCGGCTGGCATTTTTACTGACGGCAAATCACAGGGAATCTGAGCAGTGCTTTGTCTCGACGGTCGAGCAAGCTTTCGACGAACAGAGAGTGTTCAAGGAACGGGCCGGATCGTGGATAAAGCGCAGGCTGATCAAGACTGCGATTGAGATTGTTTCGCCCGCGTCAAGTCGAAACTGCCAGAAGCGGGATTTCTGGGCCGCAGCGCAACACGACACTCAGCGAGAATGCGAAATTGATGCCGTAACAAAACTGGACCCATTCGAGCGTTTCGTGTTTGTCATGTCGATCCTGGAGCGCTATTCAAATTGGGACTGCGCTCTGTTGCTAGGATGCAGCATGAACAGAGTAACGCACGCGCGGATGAGCGCCTTGCGCCGACTTCCAGGCCTCGCCGCACCTTTTCCGCGAGGCGATCGACATCCATTGCGACGTCTAGGAGTCCCGGCGTGATCGGCGAATGAGCAATAACGGCGATGGAGTGCTGGCAGAGTCCGGATCGACGAAAAAGAATATCTATGAGTAAGCCGGTTCCGAGCATGGTCATGCGTAGCCAGAAGGCGAATCGGCCAATTTAGAAGGACACGGATCATGAGCGACCGCCTGACGGAGGTTGATCCTGGGAAAGCGGCTCGGGAAGGAAACCAGTTGCGGACCGCGATTTTTGACTCCGTGACCCATGAGCTGCGCACACCGCTGACTTCGATCAAAGCATCTGTGATAGCGCTGCTCACAAATTCGCGTTTGCGACCCTCTCAGCGCAACGACCTTCTCATCGTGATCGACGAGGAGGCGGACCGCCTGGATTGCGGAGTCGAATTGGGGTCGTCGCTCGAGGAGGAGATGATCCCAATTCCTCCGTCGATAAACCCGAGGCGTAGCGGAGGTGGAAGATGTGGAAGAACAAGAGAGTCTTGTCCGCAGCATTCGTCATCGCGATGTTGGCTTTTGCCTGGCCAATACCCGAAGTCGTCGTCGCGCAGGGGAAAGCGAGTGTGCCAAGGCCGCAGGATACGCTCGCACTCGGAGAGAATGCGGCCAAAGATCTCTTACTTCTGATGGAGCCGGACAAGAACGGCAAGATCTCCAAGCAAGAATGGATGAGGTTTATGGGAGAGGAGTTTGACAGGTTGGACAAAGAGGAGAAGGGAGAAACTGGATGCTCAGGAACTCCGTTCGGACCAGTTGATCAAACACGCTCGCCCGCAAGATTTGGGAAAGTAACACTGACGTAGCCAATGTCGCCGTAGTTATCGAATCGCACAGCCTTCATTTCCACTACTCCTTGCCGGCACGAGTCTTTGGACGCAACGCTCGCCTGGGGTCCGAACCGATGAATACCCGGTAGACACCGTATGGTTGCCGCCGGAGTTCTGTGCCGTCATGAAACTCCGCTCTCCGATCATGCTGAGATGTCGTGACATAAAGATACTGATCTGGTCCGATCGCCATCGTGTCTGGCCAGATCAGCCTCGGATCCACCACCACTAGAGCGATGCGTCCGCCCGACTCACGCCGATAAATCGCATTCTGCTCCATGTCCATGAAGTACAACTGCTCTTTCGCATCCAAAACGAAATGGCCGGCCATTCCGATGTCGCCAAGGTTACGGACGGAGGCACTGACTTTACCGTTGTCTGTTGCAAAGTCGGCGAGAAGGTCTGCATTTACCGCGTATAATCGCCGACCGGTGAATGCCGAGAAGCACACGGTCTCATTGTCTGCGCTCAATTCGAGGGCATTCAAGCCCACTAACCAGGGTGTCGGTCCCTCTTGGTGGTTACCGTCTCCCAACACCAAGAGCGGCTCGTAGCCCACAATGGCTGTGCGTCCGGGATGTGCGCTTACGGTTGGGCTGCCGACGAGCCGTCGAACTGTCCGTCGGGTTGCGAGGTCGAGGACAATGAGAGCCTCAGCGT
>Ga0307477_10004055_pt1 | contig 10713 bp, 10 predicted proteins | sample atmos_gasesECM2C_FD_203316 | JGI IMG/M metagenome (GOLD analysis project Ga0307477, IMG submission 203316) | Hardwood forest soil microbial communities from Morgan-Monroe State Forest, Indiana, United States - atmos_gasesECM2C_515 | ecosystem: Environmental > Terrestrial > Soil > Temperate... | reverse complement strand
ACGTCGCGCCGCGCTTCTACCTGCCACGCGCGGTGGCCGCGTCCGCCTCACTCGGCGCCGGCCAGCGCGTCGATGCGGAAATGGTATTCGCCGACCCGGGTGCCAATGCCGTGGGATTCGAGATCGACGCCTGCCTGCCGGTGAGCGGGGGTGGTGTGGCCTGCGCCAACGACGCGGCGGCGCGCTGAGGTTGCCGGCGCGCGTACGGCCAAGGCGACAATGCTGCGCCCGCGTACACACCACTTGATTTACGCAGCGCGGACGGAGTAGTGCAGCAGCCAGCGCGCTTACGCCACGTCACGAATCGCGCGGGCTGTCAACTGCCGGCGGCGCTCGAGAAATGCGACGCCGACACTTCAGCGCGCCGAGGTGCGTGCTATCATCGATCATCGTCGCGGTGAAATTTCGACGGGGGCTGCGGACCCGAGTGCAACGATCGCGCACGCGCTGAGCGCGCATCGAGTGAAGCCGCAGCGGTGGTCTCGAGAGCGGTTTTCCGTTGGGGGTTCTCACCATGACCGCTAGAAAAAAGACTCGGGCTCGTGAGTCCGCGACCGCCAGAGTCACGGGGCGCGATCTGCCGCTGCGCAATCACGCCGAGCGTGCGCTGAGCGATTACTTCAACAGTCTGAACGGCCATCGGCCTGCCCATCTCTACGACCTGGTGCTGCGCGAGGTCGAGGAGCCGCTGTTTCGCGCCGTGCTCGATTACGCCGAAGGTAATCAGAGCCGCGCCGCGGGCATTCTCGGCATCAATCGCGGCACGCTGCGCAAAAAGCTCAAGCAGTTCGGGCTCGCAGGCTCCTGAGGAGCCCCAAGCGCATCACTGCCTGCGACGCGCCCGCTCGCGTATGAGTCACATGCCGCTGCCGGTGCGCCGCGCGCTGATTTCCGTTGCCGACAAATCGGGGCTGGTAGAGTTCGCGCGGACGCTCGCGCAGCGCGGCGTCGAGATACTCGCGAGCGGTGGCACGGCGGCGCTGCTCGCCGCCAACGGCGTCGCCGTGCGTGATGTCGCCAGCTACACCGGCTTCCCGCAGATCATGGGCGGCCGCGTCAAGACGCTGCATCCGAAGATTCACGGCGGCGTCCTCGGGCGTCGCGGCGTCGACGACGCAGTCATGGCACAACACGGCATCGCGCCCATCGACCTGGTGGTGGTGAATCTGTATCCGTTCGCCGCCGCCGCGAGCGCCGCGGGCGGCAGCTATGCGCAAGCGATCGAGAACATCGACATCGGCGGGCCGGCGCTGCTGCGCGCCGCAGCCAAGAACCACGAGTCGGTGCTGGTAGTGATGGACCCCGAGGACTATCCGGCCGTGCTGCGCGAGCTCGACGGGCACGGCGGTGGGAGCCTGCCGGCCACCCGGGCGCGGCTCGCCGCCAAAGCCTTCGCCCACACCGCCCGCTACGACGCGCTGATCGCGAGCTACCTCTCGGCGCAGCACGCGCTCACCCGCGAGCCGTTTCCGGCGACGCTCGCCCTGGCGTTCGACAGGGTGGAGCAGCTGCGCTACGGCGAGAATCCGCACCAGCCGGCGGCGCTCTACCGCGATCCGTGGGCGAGCGGCGCGAGCGTCGTCACGGCGCGCGTGCTGCAGGGCAAGGAGCTGTCCTTCAACAACGTCGCCGACGCCGACACGGCCATCGAATGCGTGCGCGCCTTCGAGCAGCCGGCGTGCGTCATCGTCAAGCACGCCAATCCCTGCGGGGCCGCAGTCGCCACGAGCGTGGCGGCAGCATACGAGCTGGCGTACCGCACCGATCCGAGCGCGGCCTTTGGCGGCATCATCGCCTGCAACCGCGAGCTCGATGCGGCGACCGCGAGCGCGATCACCGAGCGGCAGTTCGTCGAAGTGCTGGCCGCGCCGGCGGTGGACGCGGCGGCGGCGCGCGTGCTCGCCGGCAAACCCAACGTGCGCGTGCTGGTCCTCGGCGAGCTCGCCGCAGCGGTGCCCGCGGCGGCGGAGTTTCGCAGCGTCACCGGCGGCCTGCTGGCACAGGCACGCGACACGGCCGATCTCAGCACCGCCGAGCTCGCCGTGCCCACGCGCCGGCAGCCGACCGCAGCCCAGCTCGCCGATCTCAAGTTCGCCTGGCGGGTCGCCAAGTTCGTCAAATCCAATGCGGTGGTGTTCGCCCGCGACGGCGCGACCGTTGGCGTCGGCGCCGGCCAGATGAGCCGGGTCGACTCGACGCGCCTCGCGGCGATGAAGGCGCGGGCCGAGCAGCTCGCCACGGCGGGCGCGGTGATGGCGTCGGACGCGTTTCTGCCGTTTCGCGACAACCTCGATGTCGCCGCCGAGTTCGGCATTCGCGCGGTCATCCAGCCGGGCGGCAGCCGACGCGACGCGGAGGTGATCGCCGCCGCCGACGAGCACGACATGGCGATGGTGTTCACCGGCCTGCGGCACTTCCGGCATTAGGCGGGCCGCGCGTTGATCATCTCGATGAGCGACTGCGGCCGGCTGGCGCGCCGCGCTCGAGCGCGCGCCGGGCGATGAGGATCCTGGTCGTCGGCGCAGGCGGTCGCGAGCACGCGCTCGCCTGGAAATGCGCCGCCGCAGCGCGTGTCACGGAGGTGCTCGTCGCGCCCGGCAACGCCGGCACCGCCAGCGAGCCGAAGGTGCGCAACGTCCGGGTCGCTGCCGACGACGTCGCGGGGCTCCTGCAGCTCGCGCAGCGCGAGCGTGTCGACCTGACCATCGTCGGGCCGGAGACGGCGCTGGTCGCAGGCGTCGTCGACTCGTTCGCGGCCGTGGGATTGCGCTGCTTCGGGCCGCGGCGCGCCGCCGCACGGCTCGAGGGCTCGAAGGCATTCGCGAAGGAGTTTCTCGTCCGTCACGGCATTCCGACGGCGCGCGCCGCAACCTTCACGCGCGACAGTTTCGATCGCGAGTGGCTGCGGCGCCAGTCGATGCCGCTGGTGGTCAAGGCGAGCGGACTGGCCGCCGGCAAGGGTGTCGTGATCGCCGAGTCCGTCGAGCAGGCACAGGCGGTCGTCGAGGCAATGTTTGCCGGCCGCTTCGGCGATGCCGGCCGCACGGTGCTCATCGAAGAGTTCCTGCCGGGCGAGGAAGCGAGCTTCATCGTCATGGCGGACGGCAGCCACATCCTGCCGCTCGCGCCCTCGCAGGACCACAAGCGCCTCGAGGACGGCGATCGCGGCGCCAACACCGGCGGCATGGGCGCCTACTCCCCACCTCCCGTGGTCACGGCTGCACTGCACCAGCGCATCATGCAGGAGGTGATCGCGCCCACCGTTCAGGGACTCGCGGCCGAGGGTATGCCGTACACCGGCTTCCTGTACGCCGGGCTGATGATCGCCCCCGATGGCACGGCGCGGGTGCTGGAGTTCAACTGCCGCCTCGGCGATCCGGAGGCTGAGCCGCTACTGATGCGCCTGGAGTCGGACCTCACGCTGCTGTGTGAGGCGGCACTCGCGGGTCGGCTCGACAGCGTGAGCGCCGCATGGGACCCGCGTACCGCGCTCGGCGTCGTCATGGCGGCTGCCGGTTACCCGGACAGCGTGCACACCGGCGATGTGATCGAGGGACTCGACCGGGCGGCGCGCCTGCCCGGCAAGATCTTTCATGCCGGCACTCGGCTCGAGTCCGGCAGGGTGCTCACCAACGGTGGCCGCGTACTGTGCGCAGTCGGCATGGGGCCGAGCGTCGCGACGGCCCAGCGCGAGGCATACGCGCTCGCCGCCGCGGTTCACTGGCCAGGCGTCCATTACCGGCGCGACATCGGCTACCGCGCCGTAGCCCACGGAGCGGGCGCCGGGGGCTCGAGTCCGCGTTGAAAGAGCCAGCGTGACCCTCGAGCATCCGGCCGCGCACGTCGTCGAGCTGACCGTGCAACCCGAAGACATCGATGCCTATGGGCACGTCAACAATGCCGTGTACCTGACATGGCTCGACCGCGCCGCGTGGTCGCACTCGAGCGCGCTCGGTGTGCCACTCGAGCGCTGCCTCGCCCTGCGTCGCGGCATGGCGGCGCAGCGCATCGAGATCGACTACCTGCGCGCGGCTTTGAGCGGCGATGTGGTGCAGGCGGCCACCTGGATCGTGAACGCCGACGGACGACTGCGCGCCGAGCGGCGCTTCCAGCTCAGACGACCGCACGACGACGTCACCCTGGCACGCGCGCGCATCGACTACGTCTGCATCAACCTCGACTCGGGGCGCGCGGCACGCATGCCAGAGATCTTCGCGCGCGCCTACGTAGTGACCGCGGGCCGCTGAGCCGCGCGAGCGGCCTCAGAAGCTGAAGCGCACGAACACTTCCGGGCCGCCGATATCCATGGCGAAGGCACCGGGGAAGCTGCCGCCTTTGCGGGTGAGCGAGGTGCGGATCGAGGAGTAGCCGAGTCCGAGCGCGAAGTTCGGGATCCAGCGGTACTGCACATCCGCGTGGCTGTCAGCGAACCAGCCGTTGAAGCCATTCAGTATGGCCTTGAGGTACGCGGTCCGCGCGCTGAGCGCGAAGCGACTCGAGATACGCCAGACGAGATCGAGCGGCAGCGCCGGAAACGGACCGGCCGCCGACACGTCCTGCTCCTGAAACGTCGCCGGCACGTAACCCCGAGCCTTCACCTGCAGGAGGTAGATTCCGAGTCCGGTGCCGACCTCGAGGCGCTCGCTCCGATAGAGCGAGTAGGTGTAGGTGATGTCGAACATCTGCCAATCGAGCGAGCTCTGGACGAGCTGGCCGGCGGCGAAGGTCTGATTGCCGAACACGATCGGGTTGGTGAGCACCATGCTGCCCGAGCGATCCGCCTCGTAGTAGCTGACCCGAACCTTGCTGCGCTCGCGCAGCCGGAACATGAACTCCACTTCGCCCTGATAGAGACGGCTCGGAAGTCCGAGATCGCGCTCGGCGTTCAGCGGCGTGCCGGTGACGCCTGGCGGTGCGTTGCTCGGGTCGACGCGCAGGTCGGTGTTGAGGTGCGGTGCGAAGAACGTGGCGCGGACGTAGAAATGATCCGTGAGCGGACTCGCCGGCGGGCGCTCGGGCGGCGGCAGCGGCGCACCGGAGTTCGGGTCACGCTCGGCCCACGCCGGTGCGGCCTCGGACAGCAGTAGCGCCGCGCCGGCGCGCGGCCAGATGCGCATGCTCAACAGGACTCCCTCCCGCAGTCGCGGGTGGGCGCATCTTACTGAGGCATGTCAGGCTTCAGCCAGCGTCGCCGCGCGGCGACGTGACTCGTTTCGCAAGTTTCCCGCCCGGGGAGCACGCCCGGCGGTGATTCGCGGCGCGCGCCGCGCAGGACCTGCGGTTCTCAGCGCTTCATCGCCTCGAAGAAATCCCCGTTCGACTTAGTGTCTTTCATCTTGTCGAGCAGGAATTCGATCGCCGCGAGCTCGTCCATCGGATGCAGGAGCTTGCGCAGGATCCACATCTTCGCGAGCTCGCCCTGATCGGTGATCAGCTCCTCTTTGCGGGTGCCCGAGCGGTTGATGTTGACCGCCGGGAACACGCGCTTCTCGGAGATGCGGCGGTCGAGGTGGATCTCGCTGTTGCCGGTGCCCTTGAACTCCTCGTAGATGACGTCGTCCATCTTCGAGCCGGTGTCGATCAGGGCGGTGGCGAGAATGGTGAGGCTGCCGCCTTCCTCGATGTTGCGCGCCGCGCCGAAGAAGCGCTTCGGGCGCTGCAGCGCATTGGCGTCCACGCCGCCGGTGAGCACCTTGCCGGAGGACGGCACGACGGTGTTGTAGGCGCGTGCCAGACGGGTGATCGAGTCGAGCAGGATCACCACGTCCTTCTTGTGCTCGACCAGGCGCTTGGCCTTCTCGATCACCATTTCGGCGACCTGCACGTGGCGCGCCGCCGGCTCGTCGAAAGTGCTCGAGACCACCTCGCCCTTGACGGTGCGCTGCATCTCGGTCACCTCCTCGGGCCGCTCGTCGATCAGCAGCACGATCAGGTAGACCTCCGGATGATTGGCGGTGATCGAGGTTGCGATGTTCTGCAGCAGCATGGTCTTGCCGGCCTTGGGCGGCGAGACGATCAGACCGCGCTGGCCCTTGCCGATGGGCGCGACCAGGTCGATGGTGCGCGCCGTCAGGTCCTCGGTCGAGCCGTTGCCGCGCTCGAGTTTCAGACGCTTGGTGGGATGGAACGGCGTCAGGTTCTCGAACAGCACCTTGTTGCGCGAACTCTCCGGCGAGTCAAAGTTGATCTCGCCGACCTTGAGCAGGGCGAAGTAGCGCTCGCCGTCCTTCGGCGGACGGATCAGGCCGGAAATGGTGTCGCCGGTGCGCAGGTTGAAGCGCCGGATCTGGCTCGGGCTGACGTAGATGTCATCGGGTCCGGCGAGGTAGGAGCCGTCCGCCGAGCGCAGGAAGCCGAAGCCGTCCTGCAGGATCTCGAGCACGCCGTCGCCGTAGATGTTCTCGCCGTTGCGCGCGTGCGCCTTGAGGATCGAGAAGATGATGTCCTGCTTGCGTGAGCGCGCGAGGTTCTCGAGCGCCATCGATTCGGCGAGCTTCACCAGCTCGTGAATCGGCTTCGACTTCAGCTCCGTCAGGTTCATCGACGCGCGCGACTGCGTCAGTTCGGCCGGGCTGATGATTTCGGAGTCGTCGGCCTCGAACACCTCGGGCTCGTGCATCATCTCATCGGGACGGCCGCCGCCGCCGTTGCCGCGGTTACCGTCACGGTTGCCGTGGCGCGGACCTTTGTTGGGCCGGTTGCGGCCCTGATTGCCGAGATAGCCTCTCACAGGTTGCTGTCCAGAAATGCTGAAAGTTGGGATTTGGAGACTGCGCCGACCTTCTGCGCCTCGACCGTGCCGTTCTTGAACAGAATCAGCGTGGGTATGCCGCGGATGCCGAATTTCGGCGGAGTCTGTGGGTTCTCGTCGATGTTGATCTTGGCGACCGTGATGCGGTCGTGGTACTCGCTCGCGATCTCATCGAGGATCGGGGCGATCATCTTGCACGGACCGCACCATTCCGCCCAGAAGTCCAGCAGCACGGGCTTGTCGGACTTGAGGACGTCCTGTGCGAAAGTGGCGTCCGTGGTATGCACGATGTGCGGGCTACTCACGCAGTTCAACCTCCGTCAAAGCAGAGCGCGAAAAATCGCTTGGAAACACCAGGAATCCGCCACGGGGGGTCGCGAAAAGCGATGCCAGAAGGTCCCGCTGAACGGTTACACTAAATCTTGGTGATCGAGTATGAATCCTAAAAGGAGGGCGGGTAAGGGCAAGGACGGACCTGCCGGCCCGCTGTGCCTACTTTGTAGCGCTTCCCGGTCCTTTTTTCAAGTGTGGAGTCGCACTTTTCTCATAACACCTCGGCCGGTTCGATGAGCACCCCGAGCTCGGAATCCGTGACTTTCGCCTCGCTCGGTCTGCGCGGCGAGGTCATGGCCGGCATACAGCAGGCGGGTTTTGTCACCTGCACACCGATCCAGGCGCAGACGCTGCCGCTCGCGCTCGCCGGGCGCGACATCGCCGGTCAGGCGCAGACTGGCACCGGCAAGACCGCGGCGTTCCTCGTCGCGCTCTACCAGGCGCTGCTGACGCGACCCGCTGCGGCGAGGGGCAACCGCACCTCGGTGCGTGCCCTCATTGTCGCACCGACGCGCGAGCTGGCGGTGCAGATTCACCGCGACGCGCTCACGCTCGGGGCCTACACGCGACTGAGGCACGTCGTGGTGTTCGGCGGCATCGACTACGAGCGACAGCGTGAGGAGCTCGGTGCCGGCTGCGACGTGCTGATCGGCACGCCCGGCAGGCTGATCGACTACTACAAGCAGCACGTGTTCGAGCTGCGCGCCGCGCAGGTGCTGGTGCTCGATGAAGCCGACCGCATGTTTGATCTCGGCTTCATTGCCGACATCCGCTACATCCTGCGCCGCCTGCCCCCGCCCGAGCGGCGCCAGTCAATGCTGTTTTCAGCCACACTCTCGCATCGGGTGCTGGAGCTCGCCTACGAGCACATGAACAACCCCCTGACGGTGCGCATCGAGCCCGACAAGCTCACCGTCGATCAGGTGCGCCAGATCATCTATTACCCCTCGATGGAGGAGAAGGTGCCGCTGCTGATCGGCCTGCTGCACCAGACCGAAGCGGTTCGCACCCTGGTGTTCGTCAACACCCGCCGCTCGGCCGAGCGGCTCGAGGGGATCCTGCGCGCGAATGGCTTTCACGCTCAGGCGCTCTCGGGAGACGTGCCGCAAAACAAGCGCCTGCGCTTCCTGCGCGACTTCCACGAGGGCAAGCTCGCGGTGTTGATTGCGACCGATGTGGCCTCCCGCGGGCTGCACATTCCCGACGTCAGCCACGTTTTCAACTTCGACCTGCCACAGGATCCGGCCGACTACGTGCACCGCATCGGGCGCACGGCGCGCGCCGGCGCCGAGGGCGACGCCATCAGCTTCGCCTGCGAGGAGTACGCCGTCGGGCTGCCGGATATCGAGAGCTTTCTCGGGCACAAGATACCCTTCGCGCCGATCGCGCCGGAGCTGCTGGCTACCGGAGTGGTCGCCGCACCGCATGCCCATCGTCCGGCGCACGGCCGCCGTCGCGCCGGCGGTGGCGGCGGCGGCGCGCGCGAGCCGCGCCCCGCGCGGCACCGGGACCGTGGGCGGGGTCGTTGAGCGGCCGTAAGGCGGCCGCAAGTCCCGGGCGGGCGCGCGGCCGTGGCACTCGGGGCGCCGCTCGGCTAAGCTTCGCTAGCGTGGCGGCCGCCGCCGACCAGCCCCGGGCCGTCCGCAGCCCGGCTCCGCGCCAACTCATCGGCCTGCATGGCGGAAATCGAAGACAACGTCGACCGCGAGCTATTCCGCAACATGGAGAAGCTGCGTCAGCTGCGCATAGAGCACCGCGATCTCGATGAGGTGATCTCGCGGCTGTCGCTCGATCTGCACGTCGATCAGCTGCAACTGCGGCGCCTGAAGAAACGCAAGCTCCTGCTCAAGGACCAGATTTCCCGGCTCGAGAGTGAGCTGATCCCGGATCTGAACGCCTGATGAATAGCGCCGACAGCGCCATCAGCGGCGTCCTGCTGCAGCTCAGCTCGCCGCCGGTTCTCGCCGCGCTGCTCGCCGTCGTGCTGGCGGGAGTGGTGGCGCTCGGCGTCGCGCGGGTGCTGCGCACGCGGCGCGCGCGCGATGCGGTGCACCACCTGCCGCTGGCAGCGCACGGCCTCGACCACGCGCTCGAATGTGCGGTGATCGTCGCGCCGATCCTCGCCGCACTCGCCACCCTGCTCGGCGCACGCGTACTGTTCGCGGCGCTCGGCGTGCCGACCGCGCCGCTCGATGAGGCGCTGCGGCTCACCGCCATGCTGGCGCTGCTGCGTGTCGCGGTGTTCGCGCTCGGCATGTTACTCGGGCCGGGCTCGTGGGTGCGCGTGCGTGGCAATCGCATCACGCTGATCCTGTGGGCGATCGCGGCCGTCGCGATGCTCGGCTGGCTGGACGCGATCGAGGCGGCGCTCAACCGCGTCAGTCTGGTGCCCGGCAAGTCACAGTTCAGTCTGTGGGCGCTGCTCAAGGGGCTGGTGGTCGTCACCGCGTTCGTCATCGTGACCACCCTGATCGCGCGCGCCATCGAGCGGCACGTCATGCGGCTCGACCAGGTGGCGGTCTCGACCCGTGTTGGCATCTCCAAGTTCACCTACTTCCTGCTGGTAGGCCTCGGCGTGCTGCTCGGCATCAACGCCGCCGGCGTCGACGTCACCACCCTCAACGTGCTCACCGGCGCCATCGGCCTGGGGCTGGGCTTCGGCCTGCAGGGGGTGGCCAGCAATTTCGTCAGCGGCTTCGTGCTGTTGATGGATAAGAGCATCAAGCCGGGCGACGTCATCAGCTTCACCGGCCCCGGCGGCGTCAGCACCGGCAACTTCGGCTGGGTGCAGGAGCTGCGCGGCCGTTACGTGGTGGTGCGGGACCGCGACGGCGTCGATACCCTGGTGCCGAATCAGAACCTGATCACCAGCTCCTTCATCAACTGGAGTTATTCGGATCAGCGCGTGCGGCTGAAGCTGCCGGTCACGATCAGCTACGACGACGATCCGGAGCTCGCCCTGAGGCTGCTGCTCGAGACCACCGAGGATCACCCGCGCATCCTGCGCGATCCGCCACCGGTGTCGCGCCTCATGAGCTTCGAGAACAACGGCATGCTGCTCGAGATCCGCTTCTGGATCGCGGACCCGGTGAACGGCGTCAACAACGTGCGCTCGGACGTCAACCGCGCGATCTGGCGCATCTTCCGCGCCCACGGCGTGACCATCCCCGTGCCGCAGCAGGACATCCGCGTGCTCGAGCGGCGTGCCTCCGCCGCAGCTTCCGGCGCGCTGCCGCCGGATGTGATGGGACTCGACCGGGCAGCCGATTAGCGCGCCGGGCGCCGAGCCGTGCCGCTTTCGGTCGCCGCTGGCCTCGAGATTCCCGACCACGATCTCAGCCTGACTTTCGTGCGTGCATCGGGCCCCGGCGGCCAGAACGTCAACAAGGTGGCGACCGCCGCCCAGCTGCGCTTCGACCTGGCGGGGAGCGCCGCGCTCGCCGAGCGCGTCAAGGCGCGCCTGCGCGCGCTCAGCGGGCGGCGGCTGACTGCCGAAGGTGCCGTCCTGATCGTCGCGCGCAATCAGCGCACGCAGGAGGGCAACCGCCGCGAAGCCGAGGCGCGCCTCACCGAGCTCATCCGCCGCGCGCTGCCTGAGCCGCGGCCGCGCAAGCCGACCAGGCCGCCGC
>Ga0307477_10004054_pt1 | contig 10714 bp, 8 predicted proteins | sample atmos_gasesECM2C_FD_203316 | JGI IMG/M metagenome (GOLD analysis project Ga0307477, IMG submission 203316) | Hardwood forest soil microbial communities from Morgan-Monroe State Forest, Indiana, United States - atmos_gasesECM2C_515 | ecosystem: Environmental > Terrestrial > Soil > Temperate... | reverse complement strand
TTCCGGTCCCACTCGCCGGGCAACAAAGTGGCCAGCAACGAGCCCAAAGCTAAAACCAGACCCCCCGCCATGCCGTTCACCCACATCACGCCCTGGCTGCCGACCCGGTAGCCGGAAGCTACCGCCGGAAGAAGCGTAAGCGCTGCTCCGGAGCTCACCGGGGAAGCAAGCAGCAGGAGCCCCCAAAGCGTGCGCCGGGACCGGAACGCCGCAACCAACTCCTTGCCGATCTGGCGTAGATGATCGACCAGGCTGGCTGCGGTCGCCGGCGGGGGTTCCGCGATGGTCCACGAAGCCAGCGCCGGCAGGCCGGTCATCGCGGCGGTGGCCGCGGCGGCGAACGGCAGCGGCATGCGGGCCAGAAACCAGAGGGTGATGCCGGCGCCGAGCGCGCCACCCCCGAGGTTGCCTGCCTGGGTCCAACCCGATGCCTGAGCCTGCCCGGCCCGCGGCAGCATGCTGACCATCAAGCCGCCCTGTGCCGCGGAGACGAGCACGTTCACCACCATGCCCGTGAAAAGCAGACCGGTGACAGCGCCCAGATGAGCCGGGCCGACCAAGGGCACAGCCACACCAAGACAGGCGGCGCTGAGGAAAGACGTCAACAGGAGCCAGGTACGCCGCCTGAGTTTCATGTCCACTAGCGGCGCCCAGCAGAAATAAAAGATGGTCGGGATCTGAATCAGGGATGCGAGGTTAGCGATCTTCTCGACGGGCACCCCCTCGTTGCCGAGGAGGAAGGGCAGCGGCGTTGTGGTGAAGCCGGTATAGATTCCGCCGGGGAGGATGAGGACCAGGAAGAGCCAGGGCGGAGGCCACCGTTGGGGCCGGTCGGGCATGAAGGGGCAAGCATACCACGGTGGGGGAGCCGTTTGACCTCAGTTTGGAACCGCTGGAACCGCCGAGACCCATATGGAATTGGGAGTTTACGTCCCGGTCAGGGTCTGGGTTGGTCGATCGTCCGGGAGTTACGATGCTCACTCGTTCCACCCTCCTATGCTCCACAACCAGCGCGTCTCGCCGGCGGTTGTACTGCTCCAGGGCTGCTGGCCGGTGACCGAACCGGTCCCGGAGATTCTGGCGGGACTCTTGCCTTCACGACGTTACACGGAGACGTGTATGCTCTCTCTGGGCCAAGATATCCGGCGTTGGCACCAACCGCGCCGGGAATTCCGGACGCGGATTACCGGGGGCGGCTGCCGCGGGGTGCGGGCACAGAAAGTCCGCCGTCGCCGAGGCGATCGTGCGGTTGGAATCCTTGGCGTTGGGGAGGGTTCGCCAAGGCGAACAGCGCCGTCCCCCCGCAGCGTCGCGGCGTGCCGGTCGCTCGCCAGGTCGGGAACTCGCCGGATACGCGAATGCGGTCCAGCTCGGGCGACTGCCACGTCCCGTTTCGCGGATCGAGGCGATATCGAAACAATTCGCGACAAATTCGCGAAATTCGCTTCTGTTCGGCCGGAGTGCGGTCCGGCTTTTACCGCGGCGGCCGTGAGAAGATCGAGCTAGTCATCGTCTAGATCAGAGCTCGGGAGTCGGCCAAGGTGTGATCGGTCGGCGGGTAGCGGATAGGCGCGATCCAAATTCCCGCAGGCGTATTGATAGAAATCGACGGAGCCGTCGGCGGAGGGGTTCCTCACACTCTGGTCGACGGCCCCTCATGTCAGGCGTGTAAGCGAGCCCCGGGGTCGGACGGAGCGGGTGACCGCCGCGGCGGTTCGGTGCGGCGATGGCTTCGGATTCGAGCGTACGAGAGATTTTAAGGAGTAGAATGAATCACCAATCATGAGGATTCTGGCTGCTCTCCTGGTGCTGGCTTGGCTGCCGGCGAGCTCCGCAATTGCCCAGAAAAAGCCCAAAAGCGCGTTGGACAAGTCGGCGCTGGAGGCCTATCTACGACATGTCGAGCTATATCGGGGAACGGTCACTTACAAGATTGACGATCCGAGGCCTTCTAAGGACTTGCCGGGGTTTTCCGAGGTCGAAGTACATCTGAGCTTCGACGGCGGAACCAAGGACGAACGGTACTATGTGTCCAAAGACGGCCAAATCCTAGTCATTGGGGACGTCTACCGCATCAATGGCAACCCGTTCCAGACCAACCTGGACAGGCTGAGCCTGGCCGACTTGCCGAGCCTCGGGCCGGCGAATGCTCCGGTCACGATCGTCGAATTCGGCGATCTCGAGTGCCCGGACTGCCGCATGGAAGCTCCAATTCTGCGGCACAATGTCCGAGAAACATTTGCGAGTCAGGTCCGCCTGTATTTCAAGGATTTTCCGCTCGGATCGATCCACCCGTGGGCGCGGGCGGCCGCTATTGCCGGACGGTGCGTCTATCACCAGGACGCGAAGGCCTTTTGGGACTTCTACGACTGGATCTACGAGAACCAGCAGGAGATCGAGCCGGATAATCTAAACTCGAAGATCCTCGCCTGGGCCGGCCAGAACGGTCTGGACGCTCGTCGCCTCGGTGGTTGCATCGAAACCGAGGCTAGCGAGCCGGAGGTGGATCGCAGCTTGGCCGAAGGGCGCTCCCTCGGTGTTCGCGGCACTCCGACGCTATTCATTAACGGCCGGAAGATCGGCGGGCTCGCTTGGCCCGACCTCGAACTCGTTATCCGCAAAGAGCTCGAATACCTGGCTGGCAAGTAGGCCGCCGTTCTACCGTTAGAGTTAGACAAAATCTCGGGCGTGGCGCATCGCACCGCTTTCCCGGCTCCTGCTCGGTTTTCTTCCTTGACATGCAATTAAATTAGTACTAAATATTTAGTATGCGCAGGAAAAGCCGGACTCTCACCGAGCAGGAGCTCGAAATCATGAAGATCGTCTGGGAGCAGGAACACGCAACCGTGCGCGACGTGTACGAATCTCTTCTGAAACGGCGCAAGGTGGCATACACCACCGTCATGACGATGATGAAGATTCTGGAGCAGAAGGGATTTCTCAAAAAATCGCAGGATGAGCGCGCCTACGTTTACTTCCCTGCGCAAGCGAAACGGCAGGTCATTGGAGCCATGGTGCGGGATTTCGTCAACCGGGTATTCAACGGATCGGCCGAACCCCTGCTAGTGCATCTGATGGAGGATCATCATCTGTCCGAGAAAGATCTGGAAGAAATCGCCCGTTTGCGGAGGAAGTCATGACGGCAAGCAATTTGTTGGCGTGGAGCCTTCAAATCGGCGTCCTGGTGCTGGTTGCCGCGCTGGCGAGCTCCGTGTTGCAGCTACGGATTCCACGTGCGCGGCTCTTCCATTGGCAGATGGTGCTGACGGCTTCGCTCGCGTTGCCGCTGTTGCGGCCTTGGAAGCAGGAAGTCCTCTCCGATACGGTTTCGGTGACCACGGTGGCGGTGGCGCGTGCCGCAGGATCGAGGGTCCATTCCGGAATGCCTCCGGATCAGGCCGCGCTGTGGTTGATCTTGGCCGGGATTGTGGGGCGTGCGGCCTGGCTGGCGGCTGGTTTCTGGCGGTTGCGACAGTACCGGCGGCGTTCCCGGTTGCTGGATCGTCGCGAGGGCGCTGCACTGCTGCTTTCGAATGAGGTCGCAAGCCCGGTCACTTTTGGTGCGCTCCAACCGGTGGTCCTGCTGCCCGCCGGATTTCCCGATCTGGACGCGCGGGTTCGCGAAGCCATCCTCTGCCACGAACTGCTGCACGTGCGCCGGCGGGATTGGGTGTTCACGGTCGCCGAAGAACTGGTGCGAGCTCTGTGGTGGTTTCATCCAGCGGTTTGGTGGCTGCTCGGTCAGATTCACCTGGCGCGCGAGCAGTCGGTCGATCGTGAGGTGATTTCTAGGACCGAGGCCCGGGAAGAATACGTCGACGCTTTGCTGAGCATGGCAAGGGCGTGGCCGCACCTCGACCTGGCTCCGGCGCCGCGGTTTTTGCGCCAAAGGCATCTGAAGCAAAGAGTGGTTTTGATCTTGAAGGAGGTCCGAATGACAAAGACACGTTTGGTTTCCGCGCTTCTAGCGGCGCTGGGTGTTCTGGCCGCGGCGTGCTGGGTGGTAACGGCTACGTTCCCGTTGGCGGCGGCTCAAGCTGCGGTGGCCGATTCCCCCGGGGTCTCGGTCGAACTGAACGGCGCCACGCTGCTTCATCGAACGGCCGTGGTCTATCCCGAAGCGATGCGCCAGCAGGGTGTGGAAGGCACCGTCGCCTTGCAGGTCAAAATCGATGGCGCCGGCAACGTGGCCGATGCCGCGGTACTCAGCGGGCCGGACGAACTTCGCAAAGCGGCGCTCCAATCCGTGCTGAATTGGCATTTCACCGGCAACCTGGCGGGGTCGACCGAGCTAGTCACGATCGGGTTTCACCTACAGGCTCCGGATACCCCGGCCGTCGGAGGTGCTCCCCGGCCGGCACCGTCATCGGCGCCGGCAGCCTCCCGCACCATCAAGAGTCTGAATCTTGTGGGCTTGACCGAGGAGTCGCGCACGGATCTTCTCTCCCGGTTGGCCGTTCATGAGGGCGAGACTCTGACGGCCGAGTCTTTGCGACAACTCGTCGAAACCGTCCGCAGCTTCGACCAGCATCTGGTGGTCACCGCGAGGCCCGCCGAGGGCGAAGGCGTGGCCGTGTACATCATCCTTTCGCGGCCGCTAGGGACACCCGCGCCACCGCCGGTCGAACCGGTAGCCTCCCCAGCAACTCCGGTTCGGATTCGGGTCGGCGGCAACACGGCAGCCACACACCTTGTATTCCAGCCTAGACCGGTCTATCCCCCTGAGGCCAAACAGGCCCACATCCAAGGTGTGGTCAGTCTGCACGCCATCATCGCCAAAGACGGTACGGTTGAAAATCTCAGCGTCATCAGCGGCGACCCGCTGCTGGCGGCGTCGGCGCTCGAGGCGGTCGACCGGTGGGTGTACCGCCCCACGCTCCTGAACGGCGAGCCGGTCGAAGTGGAGACCGAAATCGACGTGAACTATACCCTGGCGCAGTAGTCCGCGTAACCGGGCTATTCGTACCGCAGCACTTCGGCGGGGGTGATTTGAGTGGCTTTTCGTGCCGGGTAGATCGTCGCCACAAAGCTCACCAGGATCGCCGCCGCCGGTACCCACAGGCCATCGATCCAGCGCGGCTCGAAGGGCACGAAGCTGAGCGAGTAGACGGTTTCATCAAGCCTGACCCAGTGATAGCGGTTCGCATAGTAGCAAAGCGCGTAACCGAGGATCAAGCCGATCGCGCTGCCCACGACGCCGATCAGAACTCCCTGCAGCATGAAGATCCGGCGGATCTGGCCCCCTCGGGCACCCATTGACATGAGCACGGCGATGTCCCTGTATTTTTCCATCACCATCATGACCAGCGTGATGAAAATATTCAGAGCGGCTACCAGCACGATTAGGCCGATGGTGATCACGGTGACCATGCGCTCCATGTTCAGCGCACCGATCAGCTGCTTGTTGCGTTCCATCCAGGTGGTCGTCGTGTACCGAGAACCGACCAGTTTTTCGATGTCGCGCGCGATCTCGGGCGCGCGGTCGAGATCGTCCACCTTGAGCTCGATGGCGTTGACGACGTCGGCGACGCCAAGCAGTTTCTGTGTGGTCTCGATCGAAGTGTAGGCCCAGGAGTCGTCGATTTCGAAGAAGCCGCTTTCAAAGATTCCGGCCACACGGAATGGCCGAAACGACGGCCGGATGCCGAATGGCGTCAAGGTCCCGCCCTGCGGACTGATAACGGTAATTCGCGAGTTCAGCACCATCCCGGTGTCCTCCACCAGGCGTGTTCCCAGCAGGATTCCGGGCGGCGCCGCCGTCGGGTCCCGCAGAGGGGCGAGCGATCCCTGCTTGAGATGCCGTAAGCTCTCGCTGATGGCGAGCTCGGAGGCGACGTCGATACCTTTGAGCTGCGCCCCGTGCGGCTGCAGACCACCGGTCAGAAAGACCGGCGTATAGAGCGCCGGACCGACAGCGGTAACATGCGGCAACTGTCGCAGGCGCACGCTGAGCTGGCGCCAGTTCTCGATGCCGGAGCCAGGCTCCTTTTCGAGCACGCTGATGTGGGCCATGGCGCCGAGCAGGTTGCGTTCCAGCGTGTTTTTGAAGCCGTTATTGACGGCGAGTGCGATGATCAGCGCCATCACCCCGGCCGCCACCCCGAGAATCGAGATGGCGGTGATCACGGAGATGACCTTTTCCTTGCGGTGTGCCCGCAGGTACCGCCGAGCGATGAACAGCTCGAATTTCGAGGTCACGGTTGGTCGTATTCGCGCAAACGGTCGATCAGATCGATTGGACCCTCAGGGCGGAGTAAGGGGAACAGAATGACGTCCCGGATCGTGCGCGAGCCGGTGAAGATCATCGTTATGCGATCGATGCCGATGCCTTCCCCTCCGGTCGGCGGCATGCCGTAGGCGAGCGCCCGCACATAGTCACCGTCCATTTGATGAGCTTCTTCGTCACCACGATCCCGCATCGCGAGCTGCATTTCGAAGCGGCGGCGTTGCTCCTGCGGATCGTTGAGCTCGGTGTAAGCGTTGCCGACCTCCATCCCCGCCGCGTAAATTTCGAAGCGTTCGACGAAGGCCGGATCTTCCGGCTTGTTCTTCGAAAGAGGCGACGATTCGACCGGATAATCATAAATGATGGTGGGCTGTATCAGCTTCGCTTCGGCGTGGCGTTCGAAGATGTCCGTAAGAGCTTCACCCGGCGTCAGCTTGTCGGAATGATGGAGCAGCCAATCCGGATGGCATACCTCTTCGGGCCTGGGGCGGTTCGGACCGTCCCAGAACTCCACCACGGCTTCGCGCATGGAGTAACGCCGAAAACGGGAGAAGTCGAGTTTGTGCCCCTCGAATTCTACTTCCGCTGAACCGGTGACGTCGCGGCAGACCTGCTCCAGCAGTTCCGCGGAGAAGTCCATCAGGCCCCGGTAGTCCGTGTAAGCCTGGTAGAACTCCAGCATGGTGAATTCCGGATTGTTTTTCTTGGAAAGGCCCTCATTCCGAAAATTGCGGTTGATCTCGTAGACGCGCTCGAGCCCCCCCACCACCAGGCGTTTGAGGTAGAGTTCGGGCGCGATGCGCAAATAAAGGTCGATATCCAGCGTGTTGTGGTGCGTCACGAACGGCCGCGCAGTGGCACCGCCATAGATAGGCTGCATCATGGGGGTCTCGACCTCGACAAAGCCGCGGCTTTCGAGTTGGCGACGCAACGACGCGATGATCCGCGCCCTTGTCACAAAGACCTTGCGCACCTCCGGGTTGGCGATGAGATCGAGATACCTCTGGCGGTAACGGGTTTCGACGTCCTCCAGACCGTGCCACTTCTCGGGCATTGCGAGGAGCGTCTTGGAGAGGAATTCGAGCTTCTCGGCGTGGACGCTCAGTTCGCCCGTGCGAGTGCGAAACAGGTAGCCTTCCACTCCCACGATGTCGCCGTGGTCCAGAATTTGAAAGAGCTCGAAGTCGCGCTCGCCGACCGCATCTCGTTTGACGTAGATCTGCAGGCGCTCACCGTTTTGCTGGAGATGGGCGAAGCCGGCCTTGCCCATCAGCCGCTTCGTCATCACGCGTCCGGCGATCCTTACACCGACCTGGGGAACCAACTCGTCGGCGGTCTTGGCTCCGAAGCCGGCGAGGATTTCGGGAATTGCGTGGGTGATGTCGAAGCGGCCCCCGTAAGGGCGGTATCCCAGTGCCTGGATTTCGCGGATGCGGCACAGGCGTTGCTTGAGTAACTCGTCTTCCAACGACAAATCAGTCTCCTCGAGGGGAAATCGGATATGATGTGGGTTCGCCTTTGCGACGTTCGATTTCCATTATTATTCCAGCCTACAACGAAGACAGACGGTTGCCCTCCACGTTGGAAAAAATCCAGCGGTATCTGCGCCAGTCTTCGTGGGATTTTGCCGAAATCGTGGTGGTGGACGATGGCTCGCGCGATGCGACCAAAGAGGTGGCCCGGCGTTCGGGCGCGCGGCTGATCGCGAACCCGGGCAACCGCGGCAAAGGCTACACGGTTCGTCAGGGGATGCTCGAAGCCCGCGGCGAATGGGCGCTTTTTTCCGACGCCGATCTTTCCAGTCCGATCGAGGAGCTCGACAAGCTGTGGAGCGCGGCGGAGCGCGAGCAGGCAGCCGTGGCGATCGGCTCTCGCGCCTTGGACCGCTCCCTGATCGGCGTCCCCCAACCCTTCTTCCGCGACCGAGTCGGCCGCTTCTTCAACCTGGCGATGCGGCTGGTGACGGGCCTTCCGTTTCGTGACACCCAGTGCGGGTTTAAATTGTTCGACGCCGGTGCGGCCCAGGCGATCTTTTCACGGCAGCTGCTCAACGGCTTCGGGTTTGATGTCGAGGTTCTCTATATTGCTCGGCGGCTCCGCTACAAGTGCGTGGAGGTGCCGGTGCGGTGGAACGACGTGGCGGGCACCAAGGTCAGCCTCTGGCGCGGCCTCGCGGCTTTCTTGGATCCCCTCAAGGTCCGCTGGAACAGTCTCATAGGTAAGTATTGATAGATCATTGGAAGGAGAGGAGTTTTGGCTCAACAGTTGCCTAGCGGGAACGCCGACTTGTGAACTGAGGCACTTACGGGAGACGCGCATGAAAAAAGTACCGGTGATTTTGTCCTTTCTTACACTCACCCCGCACTTTTTCACGCAGAGCGTGACCCTCATCAATGCCGCGTCGCTCTCGGCCGTCACCCTCGCGCCCGGTAGCATTGCCACCCTGAAGGGGACGCACCTGACCACGAAACAGCACACTTTTCCCGATTCACAACACCCGCCCACCACTCTCGAGGGCGTGAGTGTGACGATCGGCGGTCAGTCGGCAGGACTGTTTTCTGTTTCGCCAAGTCAGATTAATCTGCTGATCGATCCGGGTACGCCCACCGGCACCCAACCCGTGGTGGTGACCTCGACGACCGGAACCCAGACTGGTACCGTCACCATTAATCGCGATTCCCCTCCGGGGCTGTTTTCGTTGTCCGGCACCGGAACCCGGGACGGGGCCATCCTCAACGCCGTTACCTTGAAGCGCGGGGACTTCAGCACGCAGACCGGGGATTTGCCAACTTATTTGGCGCTTTTTGCCACCGGGCTCAATACGTCGGTCGCGCCAACGGTGACCGTGGGCGGCGTGCCGGTAGCGGTTGTGTTCGCCGGACCGGCTCCCTGCTGTGACGGGCTCGAGCAGGTGAACGTGAGGATCCCTGACTCCCTCGCGGGCGCCGGCCGCGTACCCGTGGTGCTCGCGTCCAAGCGACATGCCAGCAATGCGGTCGAGGTAGTCTTGCTACCGCGCACCGGAGAAGGGCCTTTCTCGTCCGATCCGGAGAACCACACGCGTAGCCGCGAACTCTCCGGCCTGGCCTCGGTTCCTGGTACGAGCCTGGTGCTCAGTGTCGATCAGAACGACGATGTGGTGCGGGCGATCGATCTCTCGCTGAAGAAGGTCACCCAGGTGATCACACTGACGCAGGGTGCGGGGCCACGGGGCATCGCCGTAGATGCGGCGGGCCGGACTGCGGTAGTCGCCGAAAGCGACCTGGGCAAAGTGGCCATCCTCGACTTGAGCCAGTTTGGGCGGTTTTCAGTGGCCGCCGAACTTGCCGCGGGCCCGGGGGCGGTGGCAGTCGCGATCGCCGACACCCAGGCGGTCGTGGTGAACGGCGATCTGGATCGTGTTTCGGTGATCGATCTCGAGCGAAAAACCGTGAAAAAGACGATCGGCGTCGGGCGCGGTCCAAAAGCCGTGGCGGTGGACTCATTGGCGAAGCTGGCTTACGTGGTAAACGAGAATGAGGGCAGCGTTAGTGTAGTCGATCTGGTTGGACTCATGGTAACCAGGACCATCTCGATAGCGCCGCCGGCTCGGCCCGAGTCGATTGCTTTAGCTCCCCGTGGCGGAGTAGCCTATCTCACCTTGCCGGCAGCCGGGCCGGACGGTCGGTTTCTCGTCTTAAGCCCATCGTCGGGCGCGACGACTTCCCTTAGCGCCAACCCCGCCTACAGTGGAGGATCGGGCGCGGTACTGGTCTATGATTCGAACGCCTATTTTGCGAACCAGGCAGGCAGATCAATCTCGGTAGTGCCGATCAGCGCCGGGTCGGGCGGTCGCAGAGGTCCGATCACCCAGGTCCAGGTGGATCTCGGACCACGGGCCCTGGCTATTGACGCGCAAGACAAACTGCTCGTGGTTAGCAACGAAGGCTCCGGGACGCTCGTGTTGGTCGACCTTGTGACGAATCGCGTAGTGGGCCGCATCAACGCCGTGCGGACCCTGCTGCCTGGAGATGACGACGCCGACGACCACAGCGACCGCGCTGCCGCGGTCAGCCTGCCGTCGATCGTCTCGCCATCCCCGCGGTCGGCAGGGCCGACGCCCTCCCTTCATACTGACCCTCGCGGGGAGTAATTTCGGTCGAGCGGCCGGGTCGTCACGTTCTTCGATCCGTAACGAGGATCACGGCCAAGCGAAGGAGGCCAAGCCCCCTCAGCGCCAGCGACGCCTCGAGCGAGATCAGCATCCGGGTCTTCTGCTACGGCGTCGAGATCGCCCTCCCGGTGGGCGGTGGTACAGTCGGCGAACGCCGGCCCACGGCCATGTGGGTGACCCCGCCCCACGGCGCCTCTTCGCAAGCAAACCGGGGTGGGGGGGCAAACGCGCGGTCCGCTATACCTTGATGATGACTTCCCGCAGCCGCTCGCGGGTCAAGAAAAACTTCACTGACTCGAATCTTCCAAAGAGCTTCTCGAGGCTCCGATTGTTGA
>Ga0307477_10004053_pt1 | contig 10716 bp, 8 predicted proteins | sample atmos_gasesECM2C_FD_203316 | JGI IMG/M metagenome (GOLD analysis project Ga0307477, IMG submission 203316) | Hardwood forest soil microbial communities from Morgan-Monroe State Forest, Indiana, United States - atmos_gasesECM2C_515 | ecosystem: Environmental > Terrestrial > Soil > Temperate... | reverse complement strand
CGATCGCGGCCGCGGCGTGGTCCTGGGTCGAGAAAATATTGCAGCTTGCCCAGCGCACCTCGGCGCCGAGGTCGCGCAGCGTCTCGATCAGCACGGCGGTCTGCACCGTCATGTGCAGCGAACCACTGATACGGGCCCCGGCGAGAGGGCGTTGGCCCGCGTATTCCTGCCTGAGGGCCATGAGCCCGGGCATTTCCACTTCGGCCAGGTTGATTTCTCGCCGGCCGAAGTCGGCCACAGAAATGTCGGCGACGCGGTAATCGGCCTTGTTAGGAGTCTCGGAAAGCTGAGACGTGGACATAGGGCTCCTTTGCTGGACCTGCGCGCTAGCGCGCCAAAAAAAACGGGTTTGGAGGCCGGGGCCATCGGGCCCTTCCCCAGCGGGTCAGCCGGAGGGCATCCTACTTCGCGTAGCAGCGCTGGCGGGGCAATGGCCGTCCGGGCAGTTGTCCGGCCACGGCCCGAACGTGCCTTCGGAGCGCCGTGGCCCAAAGGGTGCCACGCGTTCGTTGATCAGCTCGCGCACCATGCTGACGAAAGCGGGGGTCGTGCTCACCGTCGCTGCGCGCACGAAATGAGCGCCCTTTTCCCTAGCTGCAGCTGCAGCCTCGATGTCGAGGTCGTAAACGACCTCCATGTTGTCGCAGGCGAAGCCGATCGGGACCACGACGATTGCGCCAGCCGATGAAGCCCGGATCGCGTCGCATACGTCGGGACCGAGCCAAGGTGAGCTCGGGCTCCCAGAGCGACTCTGCCACACGAGCTTCCACGACTTGACGCGGGCGCCCTCCGCCGCGAGCCGAGCAGCCTCGGTGACATGGCTCACGTAGGGACTGTTCTGTGCCAGCGCCACAGGGATGCTGTGTGCACTGAACAGCACCTCGACCGCTCCAGTGCCGACCGATCGGGCCTCGGGGTCACCGCCGCTGTCGTTTCCCGCCCCTGGAAGAGCCGCCCTCACATTACAAACCTCGAGTGCCATGGTGAGGTGGGACGCCCAGGGCCCTACCCAGCCGGGGTGGTTGTAATAGAGGCGCAGCTTTTCGACCCGGGGTGCCCGTGGCCCGACTTTTGCCTGAGCGGCCGCGATGTCGTCGAGGTACTGCCGGCAGCTGCTGTAGCCCCCGTAAGCAGAAGTCACAAATGCCAGGGCACGTTCGATGCCGTCGTCGCGCATCTGGGCGAGCGTGTCTTCCAACAAGGGGTGCCAGTTACGGTTCCCCCAGTAAATCTCGAGCGAAGTACCGGCAAATTCGGTTCGGAGTGCGCTGACCAAGGCCCGGCACTGTGCCGGCAAGGGGCTCACCCCGCCTGCTGCGTAGTAGTGCTCGGCGACTTTGTCGAGCCGGCTCTCCGGGACGCCGCGCCCCGCCGTCACGCGCCTCAAGAACGGCTTCACGTCCGCCGCCCGTTCCGGGCCGCCGAACGACACCAGGAGCAATGCTTGGTACCCGTCCACTCCTGCGGACCCTAGCGCGTCCTGCGGGCCCTAGCGCTTCCTGCGGGCCCTAGCGCGCCCGGGCGAGGCCCGGCGTCGACTGGCTCTCAGCAGGAGCCACTTGAGCCAGGGCTGCGGCCTTTTGGGTTCACCCACTGACGCTGTAGACAGCTCGTTGCTGCGCGCCCCACGCCGCACATTGCCCGAAAGTGGGTTCCCATATGTCGACGTGGTCGCCGACGATCGCTCCGCCGGTGTCGTCCGCGGTCCGATCCCCAATACCCTGGACATAAATCTGCGTGCCGAGGGGGATGACTCCCGGGTCGACAGCCGCGCTTTGAGGGCCTGCCAATGCCCCGCTCTTGGTAAGACCACTGAGATCGTAGCAAGTCACCAGGAAATTGCCCAAGAAATTGCGATGGCGGCTCGGGACAGCCGGCCCCATCGTCACGACCACATAACCCGCGCCGTTTGGTGCTGCTGCGAGGGCGCTGGCCTTTACCCCGGGCGCGGTCGAGGCCGAGCCGAGGTTTTTGGCTGCCCCGTAGCCGTGCACGCTCCCGCCGGAAGCGAGTAGCCAGTAACCCTGTGCCGGCCCTGGCGAAGCCGCGATCGCGGTCACTGTCAGGTGGTGATGCAAAAGCGACCCATGGCCCTTCGCGTCCCCGAAGCTGAACACGCCTCCGTTGGCCGTCGCTAACCAATAGCCGCGACCGCTTGGTGAAGCAGCAATGCCAATTACTGGCTGTTTGACGACGGTATTGCCAAGGGACCCGCAATAGCGGGCGTCGCCGAAACTATAAACTCCACCATCAGCGGTTGCCAACCAATATCCTCGGCCATCGGGGAGAGACGCTATCCCGACCACAGTCGCCTTCAAGTCAGCCATACCAAGCGACCCGTAAAACCTGGCGTCGCCAAAGCTGAATACGTCGCCGTCCTTGGAAGCCAACCAGTAGCCGTCGCCTGACGGCGTAGCGGCTATCCCGGCTATTTTCCTCGAGCGGTGGTCAGTTGCAAGGGAACCGAGAAAATGTGCGTCCCCATAAGAAAACACGCCGCCTCCGGGACCAACGGCCCAGTACCCTCGACCGTACCGTGCCGCCGTTATGCCCACGATGTCTCGTACATGGCCGCCAGGCGCCCTTAGGAAGGTGGCGTCCCCAAAAGCAGCGATCGAACCCGGTGCTGCCAGCTTGACCATGGCCGGGCCCAGCGTTTTGGTGGGCAACCGGGGATGGTAAGACCCCTCAAAAGGGTAGGTACCACCGCCAAAAAGGTAATGGTTACCGCCAAAAAGGTAATGGTTACCGCCGAAAGAGTAGTCAGAACCGTCAAACTGTTGGCTCGCAGCCCGACCAGGGTGGTCGGCGCGACTGAAAGCCGTGAGGGCGGCGGCCGCCGCTGGGCTGCGGGCCGGCTGGGCCCGCGGGGTGCCTCGGACTGGGCCGGGGCCCGCCATAGGTGTCGCGGCGTGCATCGGCCCGGGTGCCGCAGCGGCGGCCGGGAGGCCGAGCATGGTGAGCGCGGCCAGCGGCACGGAGAGTGTGGCCAAGACGGTCGAGGAGGTCCGCAAGGTGCCTACCGGGCGGAAGTGGCGTGGGCGCCGACGGACGTACGTTGCTTGGCGAGCTTGGCGCGCTTGGCGAAAATGGAGCCCCGTGGCCTCGGTTTTGCCCACCGATGCCCCCTGAGGGGCTCTTTTAGCTGGCTCGGGAGCAAGCGGGCCGATGCCTTTCGGCCGTGCGCCGGAACGAGCGGGTTCCGCGCGTAAATGCATAGGTTGGTGACGTCGGACCACTCAGTCTCCTTGGTCGCGTGCCGTCTGCCCGCCGCTCGGGATTCGGTGGGAGATACCAGCTACAAGCAGGAAAATAGGCACGTGGCCCCGCGAGCAAATAACCCGGACGGGACGATTCCTTTCAGGGAACTTGGCCTCCGGTACTCAGCTCTCCCGACCACGTTGGAGAACATTGGTACTGGACGCCAAACTGAAAGCGTTGTTATTGAACGCCTAACGTTAGGGTACTTTTTGGTTCTAAGTCAAGCCCGAGCGCATTTTGGTGCGCTGACCAGCGGTGTCAGCCGTTTCGCTAACCACCTTTGTGATCACAGGTGTGCTGGTGCTGATATTTGGCCGCGCACAAAGTGGGCACCCGAAGCGATTGCGTGGTTGGGACTGAACGCCTGTGGGCCGCCGCTCGGTTCTGAGCGTGGAAATGACGGCGCGGAGTGATCGGAATGCGATGTCCTCCGAGCCCCACCCAAGGTCCCCCCTCCGCGCCGTGAAGGTCTACCGCGGGTGTGACCCGAGCCAGAAGGCCCGCCGCCGCGGCCGGTGTGGCCGGAGCCAGAACGCCCGCCGCCCCGGGTTGGCCAAGCGGGGCGGCCGAAGGAGTAGGCCCGGGTCGAGGAGGCCGGGCCTGAGGAGCCCTGGAGCGGGACGCGCGGATCGAGGAGGCCGGGCCTGGGGAGCCCTGGAGCGGGAGGCCCGGAGCGAGGAGGCCCGGAGCGAGGAGGCCCGGAGCGAGGAGGCCCGGAGCGAGGAGGCCCGGAGCGAGGAGGCCCGGAGCGAGGGAGGCGGGGCCGCCGTCGTCCCTTCGCAGGCTCGTCCTTGTGGCCCCGCTGACAGCCTCTGCCTCGCTAGCAGAAGGGTCAAGAGGAGCGGGGGAGCCGGAAATGGGCGAACCGGTGCGGCGTTTTGGGGGACCGCCGGGTGCTGACAGTGGCGGTAGGTGTCTTTTGGGGTAAAAGGGCACTTAGACGCACAGATGCTGCACTCGCTTTGGCCCTCGGGTGTCATATGATTGGTACATGACTGAGACCGGGGAAAGCGTGGTTGGGCCGGTAGGTGTTGACGCAGCTGACAGCGCGATCAATGACGACGCCGTTGATGCGGAGCTGGTTACCAGCGCCGTGGAGGTGGCGGAGGCCTGGCTAGCGCAGCTTTCCGACCAGATCGCAGTGCCGGCCTCGGACGTGCAGGACCACCTGCTGGACCTGTGGGGCGTCCTGGATGAAGGTCCGGCTCGAGAAGAGGTCGAGCGTTGGCTCACGGAGACGCTGCGCCGCAACCTGTATTCGGTTTCGGACATCAACGAGCGGCTCGAAACCTTCCTGCCCGTCGGCTGAGCTCTAGCCGCCGTTGCGGGCTGGTACCCACTAGCCGATGACTTCGGTGAGAGGGCGTGGCCCGCAGCCTGTACTGCCTGGCGAGACGGCTGTCGACGCGGCTGTCCGGGCGGTCCGAGAGGCCGGAGGGCGCGCAACCGTCGCCTTGCGTTGTGTCGTCGCGGCTTTGGTCGACGCCGAAGGCCACCTGAGCGCGGAAGAGATCGTCGCGGTCGTTGCGGGAGAGTACCCGGACATAAGCGAGAGCACGGTCTACAGGACCCTCGAACGCCTCGAAGAACTGGACCTCGCCTATCACGTGCACCTGGGCCACGGGCCGTCCCAGTGGCACTTGGCTGGCTGGCGGTCGCACCAGCACCTCATCTGCCGCAGGTGCGGTGGCGTGATCGAGGTCGCTCCTGGCCTGTTCGAACCGCTCGCCCAGGAGCTCGAGACGCGTTACGGTTTCCGTTCCGATGTGGGCCATTTTGCCGTAAGTGGCACATGTGCGCTCTGTGCAGCGGCTGGTGAGAGCGGCGCCCGCGCGGGCGAGTAAGCCCGGTCGTTCGTGGAGGCGGCGCAACGTCCTCAATGCCGGCGGCGCAAAGTCCTCAACTGCTGCGGCGCAATGTCCTCAACCGCTGCGAGCGGACCGGCTGGTCCACCGGCCAGCGTCATGTCGGAGCTCCAGCGGCAACCCAAAACATTCGCTGAGCGCCCGTGCCGACAGTGACCAACCAATCGGCCCGGAACTCAGGACGCTGCCGCCGTGTAGCAGCAAAACGTGGGTGAACCCCTCAGGAATCTCCTCGACATGGTGAGTGACCATGACGATTGGTGCTGATGCAGGTCCCGCGGCCAATAGGCCAAGGCGCGCTAGCAACCGTTCCCGGCCACCCATGTCGAGGCCGGCACATGGCTCGTCGAGCAGCAGGAGCTCCGGGTCGGTCATCAGGGCCCGTGCGAGCAACACCTGTTGGCGTTCGCCCTCCGAGAGCACGCCAAAAGGGCGCTCGGCAATGTGGCCGAAGCCCGCAGACACGAGCAGTTCTTCGGCGCGCTCCCACTCGGTTGCGCTGTAGGTGTGCCACCAGGGCTCCAGAGCGCCGTGGCGGGCGGAGACCACGACTTCCTTGGCCTTCAACCATGGCACGATGACCCGGGCGACGCTGGCCGAAACGGTACTGACGCGTTTGCGCAAGGCGCGTACGTCGGTACGGCCCAATTGTTGGCCGAGCACTTCTACAGTCCCCCGCGTCGGGTGCAGGTAGCCGGACGCCAGCTGCATGAGCGTGGTCTTGCCGCTGCCGTTCGGGCCTATCACGGCCCAGCGTTCGCCGGCGCTGACTTGCCAGGTGACCCCTCTCAGGACCGGGGTTGCCTCCCGGTCGAGGTCGACATCGGCGAAACACAGTGAGGCTGGTGAGGCGCTGCGCTCGTCGGGTGCCATGGCGACCCGGGCAACGCTAGCGCGAGCGCTCAGCAGGACGGCCACCTCGGCCTGCAGGCCCGCTCGCGTGGGCTCCAAGTGGTCTCATGGCATTTCATACCATTCGTTGGCATTGTGGGAGGCCTTTCTTGGCGTGGTTCGGGCCTTCTCGGGGTGCGCGCGTGGACATCTGTTGCTTGTGACACGCCAAGAAGGGTCGAACCACGCCAGGAAACCCCCCTCGGCCCGTTACGGTTGGCCCGTACACCTGGGCCCCGTTACGGTCGGCCCGTACACCTGGGCCCCGTTAGGGCTGGCTCGTACACCTGGGGCTCGTTATCGGTTGGCCCATACACGTGGTGGGACGCGACGATGGATGGGTGCCAGGCCTGCTAGCCATCGTCGACGCCTTTTTCGCCCCAGTTTTGGGAGAGCTTCAGCCCGGGACAGCCACAGCGGTTCGCGCCTCGCAGCACGCCGACCTACAAGTGGACGGCGTACTCGCCCTCGCCCGCGCTCTCGGCCGGCCTCCCCGCGAGGTTGCCGAGGAAGTGTTGGCGAGGGCCCAGGCGTTGGGCTTGGGAGATCTTTGCGAGAACGCCGAGGTGGCTGGGCCCGGCTTCATCAATTTGACGTTATCGGGCGAGTTCCTGGCGAGAGAACTTCGGAATATGTCGTTGGACCCGGCGACATTCGGCGCGCAGCTCGCAAGCCATCCGAAGAAAGCGGTTGTCGACTACGCGGGCCCGAACCTCGCAAAACCGATGCATGTCGGCCACCTGCGCTCGACGATTATCGGCGATTGCCTTGTCAGGCTGCTCGAACTTGTGGGGCACAGTGTCATACGGGAAAACCACGTTGGGGATTGGGGTACCCCGTTCGGGATGCTGATCGAGCACCTCGTGGACATCGGCGAAGACGAGGCGGTGCACGAGCTCGCGCTCGGGGACTTGGAGCTCTTTTACCAGCAGGCGCGAGCGGCTTATGACAACGACCACTCCTTTGCCGAAAGGGCGAGCGCGAGGGTGGTCCTGCTGCAATCGGGCGACCCCGAGACCCTCCGGCTGTGGCAGTTGCTGGTGGGCCAGAGCCTCGACTATTTCGACGGGATCTTCCGTCGCCTGGGAACCAAGCTCACACGACAGGACGTGGTAGGGGAGAGCTATTACAACCCGCTGTTGCCAGCGGTCGTGGATGACCTCGCCAAACTGGGGCTCCTGGTGGAGAGCGAGGGGGCTTGCTGCGTCTTCCCGCCCGGGCACATCAACCGCGAAGGCGAGCCTCTCCCGCTAATTGTCCAGAAGTCTGATGGAGGATATACGTACGCTACGTCTGACTTGGCCGCCATCCGGGACCGCGTGGGCCGCCTCGGGGTGGAATTGCTCACTTACGTAGTGGGCTTTCCTCAGGCGGAGCACTTCGAGATGGTTTTCGCCACTGCGCGGCTGGCACATTGGTTGCCGGACGGCGTTGAAGCTGTCCACGTCGGCTTTGGCAATGTCCTTGGGCCCGACGGCAAGATGTTCCGGACCAGGCAAGGTTCCACCGTAAAACTGGTTGAGCTCCTCGACGAGGCGACCGATCGCGCCAGAGCATTAATGGTGGCCCGCGCCGAGCAAATTGGGCAGCCCGTTGAAGGGGATCTCGAAGGTATCGCGCGCGCGGTAGGGATAGGCGCCGTCAAGTACGCCGACCTATCCACGGACCGGGCGCGCGACTACCGCTTCGATTGGGACCGGATGCTGGCTTTCGATGGCAACACGGCTCCCTACATCCAGTACGCGCACGCCAGGGTTCGCAGCATCCTCCGGCGAGCCGCCGAAGCCGCCGACGCCGCGGACGAAGGCACACCCAGCGCAGCCGCCGAAGCCGCCGAACCCGCCGAAGAAGGCACACCCAGCGCAGCAGGCACAGCCACCGAGCCAGCGGCACCCAGCAACGCAGCGCCGGCCACCGAGCCAGCGGCACTCAGCAAGGCAGGGCCGGCCATCGAGCCAGCGGCACTCAGCAAGGCAGGGCCGGCCAACCGCCCCGGTCCGGTCCTCCCGCCCAGCGAACCGGCTGAGCGCGAGCTCGCCAAGCGCCTCCTTGGCTTCGGCGACGCAGTCGCCTCGAGCCTCGAAACCTACAGCCCACACAAGATGTGCGGTTATCTTTTCGAGCTTGCCAGCACCTTCACGGGCTTCTACGAGAACTGCCCCGTACTTGGCGCACCCGACCCGGGTACCCGAGCCTCGAGGCTTGCATTGTGCGCGCTTACGGCTGCGGTGCTCGAAAAAGGGCTTGGCCTTCTTGGCATCGAAGCCCCGGAGCGGATGTGAACTGCCGCCCTCGACAGCAGGGGGAGTGCCAAGGCGGCCCGTCCAAAAACGACGTAGTTACCGCATCTTCCGTATCTTCCAGTAGTGCCGCGGAAAAATAGGCAAGGCCAACTCTCTGGGTAGCGTTCTCACGTGCGCCTGGCACAAGGGCCACGGACAGTGGTCGAAATACAGGGCGGAGGACGATGCGGGAGCTGCGTACGGCGGAACGACCTTGGACAAGCGCCTGTGGCCGTGCGGCGGCCGCACTGGCCCTCGTTGCAACCTGCGTCCTGGCCTGTGGCGGTAGTGCTTGGGCGTCTGGGACCACCCGTCCATCGACAACCGCCGCCTCGGCCGCTGCCACCGCTGCAGCGCCGCCAAGCAGCAACAGGCCTACAAGGAAGGCCCCCTCGGCCGGCTTGCGGCGCCCGGGCGAGCCGGCTTCCTCATTGCCCATCGCACTCCCGCCCGGTGAGCGGGCGACCGAAGCCCGGCAGCTCGTTTCGGTAGAGGCGCCGTGGGACGGCGGCTCGCTGAACGCGTCGACCGGCCAGCGTGTGCCGTTCACCCTTGGAGCGCTCATCTTGGTCTTTGTGGTCGTTCAGTGGCTAGTCGATAGAAGGGACCCGAAGTTTGTCGAAGCTCCCGCCAGAAAAGACGACGATTCAATGGGCTTCGAATGAGCAGGCGTGACGGCGTTGCGTAGGCGGCTGCCTCTGCGCCGGCCGGCGAGCCCGGCGGGGGGGAGCACAGCGGGCGCGAACCCCTTGCAGGTCAGGGCTAGCCAGCGGGGCCTCGCCAGCCCCGAGCCCACCAGCTTGGACCAGCGCCTGGGCGCGTTGCAGATCGTGCGCCTGGTGATCGTCGGCCTCGTTTGCGCGGCGGCTGCATCGTTCCCCACTGAGCTGGGCCTGCGATTCCTCCAGGTGCTCCCGCTTAGCGCCGCCTACCTGGCGCTCTGCTTTGCCGGGCAACTGGCCGACCACCTCATGGCCAAGGCACCTCCCGAGAGGCGAAAGGCACAACGCTCACGAGCGCCCGTCCAACAGATGTTGCTGCCTGTGGACTCGGCCTATCTGGCGTTGTTGATGGTGCCCGCCGGGGCGGCCCAGAGCGACTTCGTGTTGCTTTTCACCGTGCAGCTCATCTCGGTCACCCTCCTCGCTAGCCCGCGCACTGGGGTCCGGCTTGCAATGTGGGACTCAGCCCTCCTGCTGGCGATCTCTCTGCTGCAACTGGGCGGCCCGGTCGGAAAGCTCCTGGGTACCCCGCAGGTTGTAAACCCCAGCTCGGGAGCGGTTGCCCTGCGCATTGTCGGCTTTTGGGCCGTCGCGCTCAGCACGGCGTACTTCTCAACCCTGAGCGAGCGTGAGCTGCGCCGCTCCAAAGCCCAGCTCGACGCGCTAACGAAAATGGCCTCCGAGATGGAGCAGTCGATGGAGGCAAGCTGCGGCGGCGACGAAATAGTGGCCATTTTGTTGAGGAGTGTCACCGCCGCGTTCGCGTTCAAGCGAGTCGCGATCGTATGGGAGAAAAAGGGCAGGGTCGTTGAGGCCAAGTTCGCCGTTGGTGACGCTGAGGTTTCTCCGGTCCAAGCCGCTCCACCCGGCAGGGAGGGCAGGCGCGCCCTGAACGGCGAGGTTGCGGCCCGGGCGCTAGCGACGAACGCCCCGGTCCTGGTGCGCAGCCTCTCGCCGGAGGCCGACCCTTCGCTCGACGAGATCCTCCCCGGAGGGACCAACCTGATCGTCGTACCGCTCAGAGCTGGTCACGACCGCCTCGGCCTCCTCCTCGCCGAAGCCGGGCCGCCCTATTCCAGGCGGGTGACCCGGCGGTCGCTCGACATGCTGAACCGCTTCGCAGTGCACGCGGCGTTGACGATCAATAACGCGCACCTCCAGGCTGAGGTAGCGAGGCTCGCGTCCTCCGACGCCCTTACGGGCCTGGCGAACCGCCGACAGCTCGGCTTTGCGTTGGGCCGGGAAGTGGCGCGAACGGTACGTACGAAAGAGCCGTTGTCGGTAGCGATGATCGACATTGACCACTTCAAGGACATCAACGACTCGCTTGGGCATGTGGCGGGCGACGAAGTGCTCCGTGAGGTTTCCGGGGCGCTGGCACGGAGCGTGCGCGATGTCGACTTGGTGGCGCGCTACGGAGGCGAGGAATTTGCCATAGTGCTCCCCAACTGTGGGAGCGCCGGAGCGCTCGTGGTCGTAGAGCGTGTGAGGGCCGCGGTCGCATCGGTCGGGGGCGTGGCCAAAGTGACCGTGAGCGCCGGGATTGCAACCGCGGCGGGGGAGGGTACGGACGGTGACAGCCTCATCGCGGCGGCTGACGAGGCTCTTTACGAGTCGAAGCGGGCCGGGCGGGACCGTGCAACGCTCTCTTTGAACGACGAACCCGTATTGCTGTTGCCTTCGCTCACAGCGCCA
>Ga0307477_10004052_pt1 | contig 10717 bp, 11 predicted proteins | sample atmos_gasesECM2C_FD_203316 | JGI IMG/M metagenome (GOLD analysis project Ga0307477, IMG submission 203316) | Hardwood forest soil microbial communities from Morgan-Monroe State Forest, Indiana, United States - atmos_gasesECM2C_515 | ecosystem: Environmental > Terrestrial > Soil > Temperate... | reverse complement strand
GAGCACCGCTATACGCGCACCGTCACCCAGATGGACAACATGCTGTTCTCCAACATGACGCTCAACCCGCAGCCGCTGCACATCGACCGGCAGTTCTGCGAGCAGGAGACCGAATGGGGCCAGCCGCTGATGAATTCGCTGTTCACGCTCGGCCTGATGATCGGCATCCAGGTCTCCGACATGACGGTCGGCACGACGATCGCCAATCTCGGCATGACCGAGGTCAAATTCCCGCACCCGCTGTTCGAGAACGACACCGTGCATTGCACCACCGAGGTCATCGGCAAGCGCGAATCGAAATCGCGCCCCGGCGCCGGCATCGTCGAATTTCATCACCGAGCCTTTAACCAGGACAACAAACTCGTCGCCGAGTGCCGCCGCCAGGCTTTCATGCGCATGCGGCCGAAGTAACATTGCGACGCGATGCGTTCGCTTCTCTTCGTTCCCGCCGACAGTGCGCGCAAGCTCGACAAAGCGATGTCGAGCGGCGCCGACGCGCTGATCATTGACCTTGAGGATTCGATTGCCTTGGACGGCAAGGCGCGCGCGCGGGAGTCCGCCGCCGCCTTCCTAAAAGATGCAATGGCGAATGCGCAGCGGCCAGTTCTGATGGTGCGGGTGAACGGGCTGCAGACCGGATTGACCGATGCCGATCTCGATTGCGTTGCGCCGGCAAAGCCGGACGCCATCATGCTGCCCAAGGCCGAAGGCGGCTCCGCGGTGGTGCATGCCGACGCCAAGCTTGCGGTCCGCGAAGCGCAAAACGATCTGCCGGAAGGTCATATCAAGATTTTGCCGATCGCCACTGAGACCGCAGCCGCACTGTTTATGGTCGGCACGTTTGCGGGTGTGAGCTCGCGCCTGATCGGCATGACCTGGGGCGCCGAGGACCTCTCCGCCGAGCTCGGTGCACGGGCCAATCGCGACGCGCAAGGCCGCTTTCTCGACCCCTATCGGCTGGCGCGCAGTCTATGCCTCGCCGGCGCGGCAGCCGCCGCGGTGCCGGCGATCGATACGGTCTTTGTCGATTTTCGCAATGACGCTGGATTTCGCCGCGAATGCGAGGAGGCCTGCCGCGACGGCTTCGTCGGTAAAATGGCGATTCACCCAGCGCAGGTGCCGATCATCAATGAGGTGTTCATCCCCTCGGCGGAAGCAATTGCCCATGCGCAATCGGTGATCGCTGCTTTCGCCGCAGCGCCGGGCGCCGGTGTCGTCGGCATCGGCGGCGTCATGTACGACCGCCCGCATCTGGCCCGCGCGAAGCAATTGCTGGCGCGCGCGCCCTCCTCGCCAGACAAAAAATTGACGTAGGGTGGGCAAAGGCGCGTAGCGCCGTGCCCACGCCATTGCGCACCCTGGACCGCGTGGGCTTCGCTTCGCTCAGCCCACCCTACGCATGGTTGGAACGCTTCCCGTATGCCACTTTCGGATCGAAAACGCGTTCGTCGCGAAATTCGAGCTTCGCCGCGCGTAATTTGCCCTCGGACGTTCCGAGCGGCACGGCGCGATAGAAGCACGAGCGTCGTCCGGTATGGCAGGCGCCGGCGACCTGTTCGACTTTGATCCAAACCGCGTCCTGGTCGCAGTCGATGCGCATTTCGACGACGCGCTGGATGTGGCCGGAGGTCTCGCCCTTTTTCCAGAGCGCGTGACGCGAGCGGCTAAAGTACCAGGCCTCGCCAGTGGCAATGGTTTTGGCCAGCGCCTCGCCGTTCATATGCGCGACCATCAGCACGTCGCCCGATTTCGCATCGGTGGCGACGGCGGTGATGAGCCCGTCGGCGTCGAATTTGGGCGTGAGCGCCGTGCCTTCTTCGAGTTCGGCGGCCCCCACCGGCGCGGCGAATGGTGCAGTATCGGCCAAATCGCCCTCCATTTGCGCCCTCACGTGTCCGGAACTTCAAATTAAGGAGCGCAGCGCCTATATAGTTGATTGTCAAAGAGACTCAATAAACTCGCGTTAACGCGGGCAAATCTGCACTCGCCGATGCTCAACGAGGTCTACAATCGCCGCATTCTGGAGCTCGCCGCCGCGATCCCGCGGATTGGGCGGCTGGAGCAGCCGGACGCCAGCGCAACCGCGCTGTCAAAACTGTGCGGCTCTACCGTGACCATCGATCTGAAAATGGACGGCGACACCGTCACCGATTTCGCCCATGAGGTAAAAGCCTGCGCGCTCGGCCAGGCCTCGTCTTCGATCATGGCGCGAAACATCGTCGGCTCCAAAGCCAGCGAGCTTAAGGCCTTGCGCGAGAGCGTGCGCAAAATGCTCAAAGAAAACGGTGCTCCGCCGGCGAACGGCAAATGGGTTGACATCGCGGTGCTCGAACCGGTGCGCGGCTACAAAGCGCGGCACGCTTCGACGCTGCTCACCTTTGACGCCGTCGTCGATGCCATCGGCCAGATCGAGGCCAAGCGCGCCGGCCAAGCCCAAGCGCAGTAAAAATGGGCGGTCATTTGCCGTCGTTTGCACAAGCTTGCCGCGACGCCCCGCGCCTGTTCGGGCGGGGTTTGATCACGGTCTACCGCTATACGCTCGCGTCGCTGGTCGGTTTTCGCTGCCGCCATCTGCCGAGCTGCTCGGAATATGCCGATCAGGCATTGGAACGTTTCGGCCTTTGGGCCGGTGGCTGGATGACCTTGGCGCGGCTCCTGCGCTGCCAGCCGTGGGGCACCTCGGGCCTCGATTTCGTGCCCGAGGCGTTACCGGAAAAATCGCGCTGGTATATGCCGTGGCGCTACGGCCGATGGCGCGGGACCAATTCGCCGCCGGCTTCGCAAAGCCTTACCGGACCGCAGCCGTCGGGGCGTTAGCACACGACATGTGTGGCTACGCTTATCTGTATTCGTAAGCAGCGAGAATGGAGTCCGCTTTTCACCGCATGCCGACGCGTTTGCCGCCTGAAGTGATCGGGGCGGGCGAGCGCCGGCCCCGACCTCGATTAAAGCGCAGGCAAGGAGGGACAGCTATCCAATCCCGAACAAAATGAGATCGTAGCCGAAGCCGCAGGGCCTTCCCAACATCTGCTCCCTGCAAGCTCTAAGGCGGCGTCCGGAACCTCAAAGCTCAGCGTCTCTTCATCATAAAGCGCCGTATCCGATTCAGTCATGTTGCTTGATCCTCTCTTCTCCCCGCGCCAACGATAATCGAAAAAGAACACTGTCTCAAATAGCTTATTTGGCTATTGGTTCCTCGCGCAAACACCTAATTTCGACTGCGGTGCTGCGTCGAGGGCGTAGAGGCAAAACGCGCTTCGTGGTACAATCCGTTTGTCAGTCATCTTCAATAACCTCCGCCCCGCCGCAATCTCTCTTTGCGGCGGGTTTTCTTTCTCGGCCTATGGGCCGCGGCGGCCGGATGACGCCGGCGCGGCTCCTGCGCCGCCAGTCATGGGGCGCCTCGGGCCTCGATTTCGTGCCCGAGACATTGCCGGAAAAATCGCGCTGGTATATGCCGTGGCGCTACGGCCGATGGCGCGGAACGAATTCGGCGCCATCCTCGCCGAGAGCATGATCCCGAAAAGTGGGTACCGGTTTTCGGACCAGATCATGCTCAAAACAAGGTCTTGCCGAACCGGACGCGGCAAGGCGCTGAACAAAGACCCGTTCGGCCACGCTTACCTGCATTCGTAGGCAGCGAGTGAGCAACAGGAGTGAATGATGGTCGCGCTGACCTTTCCCGACGGCGCGCGTCGGGAATATCCGCAAAACACCACCGGCCTCGATATCGCCAAGAGCATTTCGCCCTCGCTCGCCAAGCGCACGGTGGCGATGGCGCTTGATGGCCAGCTCGCCGACCTCACCGATCCGATCGAGCACGACGCTAGAATCGAGTTTCTCACGCGCGAGGACCCGCGCGCGCTCGAACTCATCCGCCACGACGCGGCGCATGTGCTCGCCGAGGCGGTGCAAACATTGTGGCCGGGCACGCAGGTCACGATCGGTCCAGTGATCGACAACGGTTTCTATTACGATTTCTTCCGCAATGCGCCGTTCACGCCGGAGGATTTTGCGGCCATCGAAAAGGGAATGCGCGCGATCATCGCGCGCGACAAACCCTTCACCAAGGAAATCTGGCCGAGGGAGAAGGCCAAGAAAGTTTTCCGTGACAAGGGCGAGTTGTTCAAGGTCGAGCTGATCGACGCCATTCCCGCAGATCAGCCGATCAAGATCTACAAGCAGGGTGACTGGTTCGACCTGTGCCGCGGCCCGCATATGACTTCGACCGGCAAGGTCGGCAATGCGTTCAAGCTGATGAAGGTCGCCGGCGCCTATTGGCGCGGCGATTCAAAGCGCGAAATGCTGTCGCGTATCTACGGCACCGCATTCGCCAAGCAAGAAGAGCTCGATGCCTATCTAAAACAGATCGAAGAGGCCGAAAAACGCGATCATCGCAAGCTCGGCCGCGAAATGGATTTGTTTCATTTCCAGGAAGAGGCGCCCGGCTCGGTGTTCTGGCATCCGAAAGGCTGGATCCTGTTCCAGACGCTGGAAAGCTACATCCGCCGCCGCCAGGACGCCGCCGGATACGCAGAAGTCAACGCGCCGCAGCTCATTGATTCCACGTTGTGGGTCGCCTCGGGCCATATGGCGACGTTCCGGGATTCGATGTTCCTGGTGCAGCCACGCGAGGAGGACGAACGCACTTTCGTGATCAAGCCGATGAACTGCCCGGGCCACATCCAGATTTTCAAGAACGGCTTGAAATCCTATCGCGATCTGCCGTTCAAGGTTTGCGAATTCGGCAAAGTTCACCGCTACGAACCCTCCGGCGCGCTGCATGGGTTGATGCGGGTGCGCGCGTTCACGCAGGACGATGCGCACATTTTCATCACCGAGGAGCAGATCGCCGACGAGGTGATCAAGGTCAATGACTTGATCCTCAGCATCTATAAGGATTTCGGCTTCGACGATGTGACCATCAAATTCTCCGACCGGCCGTTAAAGCGCATCGGCGAGGACGCGGTGTGGGACAAGGCGGAAGCCGCGCTGAAAAAGGCGCTCGAGGCCTCCGGCCGGCCCTGGACTTTGAACAAAGGCGAAGGCGCCTTCTATGGACCGAAGCTCGAATATGTCTTGCGCGACGCAATCGGGCGCGACTGGCAATGCGGCACGGTTCAGGTCGATCTCAACATGCCCGGCCGGCTCGGCGCCTTTTATATCGACGAGCATTCCAACAAAGTCACGCCGGTGATGCTGCACCGGGCGATGTTCGGCTCGCTGGAGCGGTTCACCGGCATCATGCTCGAACATTTCGCCGGCCATTTGCCGCTGTGGCTGTCGCCGGTGCAGGCAGTCGTGGCGACCATCACTTCGGACGCCGACGATTATGCCCGCGACGCTATCGATCAGGCGCGACGCGCCGGGCTGCGGGTCGAGGCTGACCTGCGCAACGAGAAGATCAATTACAAGGTGCGCGAGCACTCGCTGGCGAAAATTCCGGTGCTGCTCGTTGTCGGCAAGAAAGAGGCGGCCGAGCGCACGGTCTCAATCCGCCGCCTGGGCAGCGACACCCAGCATGTGATGGGTCTGGACGCGGCGCTCGCCGCTCTGGCGCAAGAAGCGGTACCGCCGGACCTCAAGCCGATCGCGCAAGCCTGACGCGCGCTTTTACGCGCGCCGGCCGCGAAACCGAGCTTCCCGGTGACCGGCGGAACACCGCCGTCAGTTGATCGAACGTGCCGTCAGCGACCCGGACCCGGAATCGCCGCTACCAGCGGATAGCACGTTGCGCTGACACTCCCGTCCAAATTGTAGCACGACACGCACTTGCATCCGGGTCCGGCCGAGCACTGCGCCAGCCGCTTATGCTTGAGCACGATCCACGCATGATTGTGCACGTTCACGCCGACCGCACAGGGTTCAGCCGAAGCCTGCGATGCGGACCAAACCAGGCCCGCAGCCAATGCAACTGTCAGACACAGAGAAAGTCCATAACGACGCATGAGTCCCTCTCCCCTCTCAAGACGCGCCTTAGGAAAAGTTACCCTTGGCAATGAATCAGTCTCACACACTCAAAATCGCTGCGCAAGCTTCTAAGCTTCCGCGATGCACTGTGCCGCACAAGCATTTTGAGCGCACTTTCAGAACCGGGTGCGGCTTTGCGCGCCGCCCATGCGGACCTGATCGATGCTATGGCAGGCTCTGCTGATGAGCAAAACCGGGACTTGCCATGAATCCGAACAAGGCACTTTGGGAAAAAGGCGATTTTACCCGCATTGCAGCATCGATGAGAGCGAGCGGAGAGGCGCTCGTGAAAACGCTCGGAATCACAAAAGGGCTCAAGGTACTGGATCTGGGATGCGGCGACGGGACGACGGCCTTGCCGGAGGCACGGCTCGGCACCGAGGTGTTGGGCGTCGATATCGCAAGCAATCCCGTCGCGGCAGGCGGGCGACGCGCCATCGAGGAGAGCCTGACGAACTGCAAGTTTCAGGAAGGCGACGCCTCCAATCTCCACGATCTCAAGGATCGCAGCTTTGATCTGGTCGTCAGCATTTTTGGCGCGATGTTCGCCCCCAAGCCTTTTGACGCCGCCAAGGAGATGGCGCGGGTGACCCGGCCCGGCGGGCGGATCGTAATGGGAAACTGGATCCCAAACGATCTGACATTGGTGGCTCAAATCTTGAAAATCAGCTCGGCGTACTCGCCGCCGCCGCCGGAAGGCTTTGTCAGCCCGATGACCTGGGGGATTGAGACTAACGTGACAGAGCGATTTGTGGCTGCGGGAGTACCAAAGGAAAATATCTCCGTTCCTCAAAGACACCCACACCTTCAATTTTCCAGGCCCCCTTCGGAGTTCGTCGCCGCGTTTCGAAAATACTATGGTCCAACGATGAATGCGTTCGAGGCTGCGGAAAAGACCGGCCGCGCAGGTGACCTGCAGAAAGAGCTGGAAGCTCTGTTCAACAGCCAGAACAAAACCCCGAGCAAGGACGCCACCTCCATTTCCGCGACCTTTTTGCGTGTTACTGTTGCGCGCAATTAGGCGCTAGGAGCGTGCCATCATGCTGTTTCTGGTGGTCTCGACACCGCGGCCGGAGCGGCCTTCCGAATTGGTCGAGACCCGGCAATCGTTCTGGCCCTGGATTGCCGCATACCAGGCGCGCGGGGTGTGCCGGCACATCTACGCGCGCACTGGACGGGGTGCAGTCGCGGTGTTGGACGTTGAGGACAACGACGCGCTGCATCGAATCCTCAATGAGTGGGCGGACATTGTCCCCGCGCACTTCGATACTTTTCCCCTCATCGAGGCTGATGCGGCGCAGCGCATGCTGGCGGCCCAAACAACTACGCCCCGTGGGTGAGCCACCCCGGGTACGCGCTACAAGCTACGCTGTATGACTGACGTAAACGACTCTACGCGTTGACAGAGTTTACGTACTCATCCCCATGCCCGACCAGCCATTGGAAAACGCTCTTGAGCTTGTGCTCATGAACGACTGGCTGTTGCTCATGAACCGGCGGGCGTCTTCCGAGCGCGCGGTCATCTCCTCGCTCAACCATTCCTGATACGCCGCTACGGCGTCGGTAACGGAGTGAGCTGCGCTCAGTTTTTTCGATAGTTTGAGGCCGCGTTCGATTTCGGCGGTCGCGCACGCCATTGCCTCGCGGCTCATTTCCTCGAGCGTTTTGAGGAACTGGTTCTGGGCCTCAACCGCGGCGTCGCCGATTTTCTTTTCGACGTCGCCGATTTGCTTCTGCGCGGCCTTTGCGGCCCTGTTGAAGTCGTCTCGGCTATTCTGCTCCATGGGCATTCGCGGCTCCTGTTCTGACACGGAACCCAGCCCACGCGCTTGGTCCCGGCGCGTTCACCCAAGCCAAGCGTAGCAGAAAATATCGATCGAATACATGGCTTCCCGGCTGGGAAAGGCGGGTCGATGGCGTTGCCCAATTCCGCCCGTACCAGCCATGCGATAGTAGGCGTGCAGTAGCAGACTTGTGCAACTTATGCTTCGAATCGATCATTCTCGGTGTGTTCGCGCGCCGATCGCCGCCGACATTTCACTGTGGATTGCTGTGGAGAAAGTGCATGAGGCGAAATCAATTTCGGTCAAAAAGCCAAATCTGTATCGGCACATGCGTGGCTGTGATCCTTGGGGTGATCCTTGGGGCAATCCTTGGGGCAATCGGCACGACATCCGCCGCCGAGCAGAAGATCGGCGCGCCGCCCGAGGCGATGAACATGCGCCTGGTCGGTTACAATGATCTTCAGGGGCGCAGCGCGTATCAGCCGACAATCCATCATCAAGGCGATCGCTACATCGCCTATATCGGCCATCACGGCGGCACACCGGAGGCGCCAAAGCCTCTCAACCCCCTCACCGGGCAGCCGGAATTCAACGGCACCTCGATCGTGGACGTCACCGACCCGGCGCATCCCCAATATCTGGCGCATATTCCAGGCACGCTTGGCGATTACGAGGAAGGCGGCGCACAGATGACGCGGGTCTGCGACGGCCGCACGCTGCCCAAAGGCGACCCCAATAAAACCTATCTGCTCCGCGTCTTCGGCGGCAAAAGCCATCAAATCTATGACGTCACCGATCCCGCCAAACCGGCGCTGATTTGGCAGCGTGACGGCGAGCTCAACGATACCCATAAAAGCTTCTGGGAATGCGATAGCGGCATCGCCTACCTCGTCTCCGGCGTGCCGGGCTGGCGCGTCAATCGTATGACCGAAGTCTATGACATGAGCGATCCGGCGCACCCGTTCAAAATTCGCGAATTCGGCTTACCGGGACAGCAACCCGGCGCGAGCGGGCCCATTCCGGAACAGCTGCACGGCATGATTTCGCTTGGGCCGCAGGGCAATCGGATTTATTTCGGCTACGGCACCAACAAGAACGGGATTATGCAGATCGTCGATCGCGACAAGCTCATTCACGGCCCCACGGAGCCGACCGCGGAAAATCTTCTCTATCCGGAAGTCGGGCGGCTCGTGATGACGCCGTTTAACGGCGCGCACACGACATTTCCAATGCCCAAAATGCCGATCGCCGAGTTCGCCAAAGACGCCATCGGCGCCGACCGCGACATTGTCATGATCGTCGACGAAGAGATCCGTAACGCCTGCGAGGAGCCGCAGCAGATGGCTTGGTTCGTCGACGTGACCATCGAAGCGCATCCGATGGTGATTTCCAACTTCCAGGTGCCGGAAGCGAGCGGCGACTTTTGTTCGCGCGGCGGCCGCTTTGGCACCCACGCTTCGAACGAAAGCATGGCGCCGATTTTCTATAAGAAAATCGTGTTTCTCAGCTACTTCAATGCCGGCGTGCGCGCCGTCGATGTCCGCGATCCGTATCATCCGAAGGAAATCGGATACTTCATCCCGGCGATCACCGCGGTGACGGACAAGCGTTGCGTCAAGCTCAATGGGCAGGACAGCTGCAAGGTCGCAATCCAAACCAATAACGTGGAGACCGACGATCGCGGCTACATCTATATCGTCGACCGCGCCAATACCGGCATGCACATTCTCGAACTGACCGGCGAGGCCGGCGCGCTCGCGACGCATTAAAAGCATGACCCCAAAAAGTGGATGCCGGTTTTCGGAAAAAGATCATGCTTAAACGACAAGTTAAGGCGAAATACCTATTTCAACGAAAATCATTTCGCTTTAGCGCCTTAAATCGCTTAGCCGTCCTGGAGGCGGAATGACCTTGGCGCGGACGATAGGCTGTCTCGGCCTCGCCGCCTGGGCGCTGATGCTCAGCGGCGCCGGCGTTTCGGCGCAGGACCTCGCCAAAGCCGACACACAAGCTTTCCCATGGCCCGAAGAGAGATGGGCGTTTCCGATCGACCAATGGGGCACCGGTCAGGCTTTTGATTGTGCAGCCGAGCGCTGTGGCCGCGAGGTCCATCTCTATCTTCGCGCGAAGATCGGATTTTGCCGATGCGCGACCGGCGTCTCTGATGATGATGAAATCGAGCGGGTCGGCGACCTCGAACTGATCGGGGCGGATTACAAAGCGCTGGCGTCAGGTCACCCGGTCACCGCCGGAACGATGACCGGCCGGGCGCGGCTTTATGCGGTGACGCGGCCGTTGCAGTCGGCCCTGCCTGTTTTGACCATCGCGCTGGCGAGCAAATGCGATGCGATCGTTGCAACCGTGACCGCGGAACCGCAAGCGCAGTCCATTGCGGAAGCGCAGGCACTCGTCTTCCTGCGCAGCGCCGCCGTCCAGCATTGGGTCGAAGCGCAGGCTGGATCGCAGTAACGGGCTGCCTGCCGGGAGTGGACGGTTCGGCTTAGCGCGCCAGCACTTCGACTTCGCCGTCGACGCCGGTGATCACCTTGAAGTCGCGCTGATAGGTCCGGCCCTCATTGCGGGCGATGACGTGATAATCGCCTTCGGCCAGCACCAGGCGCGGAAAGGCGCCGATCGATTCCTTGATCACGTCGCCGCCCGGGGTGAGTACGGTCCATTGTGTATTGGCAAGCGCTTCGCCGCCGGGATTATTGACGAGCTTGAGCGTCTTAATGGCGGCGCGATGCGTCACGACGATGTCGGTCAGCTTGCCGGCCTCGATATGGACGTCGGAGCGAACCACTGAATTGCCGTCGCCGTAATTCGATACGATGTAATAGGTGCCCTCGGGAAGCAGCACGACGTCGCCGGTCTGCACATTTTGCGCGATCGGCCGGCGTTCGTTGCTGTCGAACTGGCTGCCAGTGAAAATCTCGAATGCGATCTGGCCGAGCGGGATGCGG
>Ga0307477_10004051_pt1 | contig 10720 bp, 9 predicted proteins | sample atmos_gasesECM2C_FD_203316 | JGI IMG/M metagenome (GOLD analysis project Ga0307477, IMG submission 203316) | Hardwood forest soil microbial communities from Morgan-Monroe State Forest, Indiana, United States - atmos_gasesECM2C_515 | ecosystem: Environmental > Terrestrial > Soil > Temperate... | reverse complement strand
ACACCCAGAACGCAGCTAGCACATGGGAAGTCAAAGCGAGAATGTTCAAAAAGCTATTTGCGGTCGAATTGAAGCCGCTATTGGGGTAGAGAACGCCAACGGTGATGGCAGCCGGAAAAAAGAGCAGCTGCGTCAGCACGAACCAGTGTGAAGCTTTCCAATGCGGATTCTGAAATGGACGCTTGCAAGAGGCCGAAGCAAATGCCGGCACCTACGAAGATTAGGTTCATCGGCGGCATAATCAAAAGAAGTTGAAAGCTAAATATCGACAATGCTAGAAAGTTGCCAGCAAATTCGAAGAGTCTCATCGCACTTCCTCAAAGGCATGACCCGGTCTGTCGGAAGGGCGATCAATCTGAATGACCGGGCGACGAGAACTCCATGGAAACGCGGCTTCCAGTTGCCCCGCAAGCCGAAAAAGCGTGGATTCTTCACCAAATCGACCGACAAAGTGGGTGCCGATCGGCAGTCCCTCTGCATTCCAGAATAACGGAACGGACATTGCAGGTTGACCGGTCGCATTGCACAGGGGTGTGAAAGGAACGAACGCGAGAGCTCGTTCCAGGCCATAAAGTGGATTGTCCGGTAGCGAGTCGAAGCTTCCCAAGGGCAGGGGAGGCTCAGCGAGAGTCGGAGTGAGCCATATATCGTAATGCAAGAAAAACCGAGCGACCTGGCGAGCGATAGTCTGCAGTGCATTCACCGCCAGCAAATACGCAGCTCCGCTGACAGCGCGCCCCCGCTCGGCGAGCGCCCAAGTCAGCTCTTCAAACTGATTTGGCGTAGGATTCCGGCCCGTCAAGAATGCGAGGCCCTCGATATCCTCCGCACACCCGACCGACCAGACAGTCGTGAAAGAGTTGATAAGGAGTTCTGCGTCCACGGTAGGAAATGCTTCGGTGACCTCGTGGCCCAAGTTGACGCAGAGTTCAGCTGCCTCCTCGACCGCACGCGCGCAATCAGCATGGACAGGTACCCCGGTTGGCGCGATGGTTCTGAAGGCGATGCGCAGCCTTCCAGGGTTAGCTGCCACTTCTTGTAGAAAGGGACGCGCGGGCGGAGGGGCATAGTAAGGAGCGCCGACTTCCGGGGCCGAAGTGGCATCCAAGAGCGCGGCGCTATCGCGAACCGAACGCGTGATTGCGTGTTCCGCGACGAGCCCGCTCATGATGTCCCGAAATCCGGTCCCAGCGGGTTACGTCCGCGTGTGGGCTTCAGCCCGAAGACTCCGCAGCACGATGCGGGAATGCGGATCGAGCCTGCGCCATCGTTGGCGTGTGCCATCGGCACCATGCCAGAAGCGACTGCTGCCGCGGAGCCGCCACTGGAACCACCAGCGGTTCGAGTGGGAGACCAGGGATTCCGGCTGGCCCCAAACAAACGCGGCTCCGTAGTCGGCAAAATGCCAAATTCCGGTGTATTCGTCTTGCCAAGGATAATCAGACCAGCTCGTTTGAGGCGTCGGACCAGTTCGCTATCATGATCCGGCACGAAATCTTGGAGAGCCACCGAACCTGAGGCCATGCGCACGCCCTCGTAAGAGGCGATCAGATCTTTCAACAGGAAAGGCACACCGCGGAACGGCCCATCCGGGAGAGGTCCCCGCGCAGCAGCACGAGCAACATCGAACATTTGCGTGATCACCGCATTCAGCGAGGGGTCTAGGCTTTCAATGCGTGAGATCGAAGCATCCACAAGTTCAAGAGCTTGGACCTCACCACGCCGAACAAGGTCGGCCTGCGCCGTAGCGTCGAAAAATGCAAGTTCATCAGTCAAAGACATCAAGCTCTCCTCTGAGAGGTTCTGTCAGCGAAGCCCGTGCTATTTCGCCACGATGCCTGTGACGGTTCCTAAACTGTCACAAAGCGCCTTTGGCTGTGCCGCAAGCGGTGGTGAAATGAAGCCATGATTCAGATGGTGCTAATTTTCGGAGTAGCCATGATCTTCTTTGTTCTGGAGCACGTCTAGCCTGGTCGGGAGCTACAGGAGACACCTGGTTGGTACGCTCGCGCCGTAATCTTGAATGCTTGCCAGTTCTCAATAGTCATGTTAGCTGGCATCAGTTGGAATAGGTGGCTCCAAGGTTGGTCGCTGCTCGCCATCCCGAAGTCTACGCCAGCGGTACTGGTCGGTTTCCTAGGTTGGTTTATAGGGACGTTTGTCTTTTATTGGTGGCACCGCACCCGCCACGTGAGTCTTCTCTGGCGGGTGTGCCACCAGATTCACCACAGTCCTGCACGAATAGAGGTGCTGACAGCGTTCTACAAGCACCCTATCGAGATTGCGGCCAACTCAGTAATCGCAAGCGCCATCATGTTTTCGTTGCTCGGTGCGTCGGTTCAGGCTGGTGCATGGTTCAACGTTTTCGCTGCAGTGGGCGAATACTTTTACCATACCAATCTTTGCACGCCACACTGGTTCGGCTATTTCATCCAACGAACGGAACACCATTCGATCCACCATCAACTCGATGTTCATGATTTCAATTACGGAGATATCACGTGGTGGGATCGTTTGTTTGGCACGTTCAAAGAAACAGACGAGTTTGCTCCGCAGTGTGGCTTCCCGAACGGCCACGAGAAGAACTTGGGCCGCATGATTCTCTTTCATGACAATTACTCTGGATAACGCCTGATAAACGCGCTAGCAGTGATCGTTGTATTGCTGGCGAGATGCCGACTTCTGATTACCGATCCGCATGTCCCAATCTGGATTATTTCCGGATGGCCGACAGCACGGGAGTTAAAGCACGTTCACACCGAGGTGGCCGCGCGGCAAGCCGAGCATCTGTGAGGGAGGCCTAACGAAGCGTGAGCTGGATGTACTCCAACTGATACGCGACCCCCATCGCAACAAGCATGTCTACCGAGCACTTAGCGTTCGTCGGCACCTGGTTAATCTAGCAAGCCACGCGCCATCCATTCCCAGGCACGCCACGCCCTAACGGAACTTAGCTTCAAGATACAGTGAGAGCATTTTGGTGAATTCCGCCGTCACGGGCGCCCGTCGGTTTGGAGGAGCCGCGGCGATCACCGACAGAAAACCCTTTACCGTTTCCACGACGACGTTGGCAATGAGAAGCGCTTCCTCGTGTAAAAGCGTCGGTTTTTTTGCCTGAAAGGCTTGCACGAAAGCCTCTCGCAGAGTTTTTCGGGCCGCGGCGCCACGAGAAACTTTGATCGGGGCATCGCGGACGATGAAATAGGCTGGCCGTCGCAGAGAGAATTCCCTTGTCCGGTCGATCAGCGACTCGGCGAACTTGCCGGTGGTTAGGGTATGCGCGGCCTCGATAAGCGGCGCCCAATGTTGCTCAATCTCGACGGTGTACCTGGCGCGCAGCGCCGCAGCCACTGCCGTTTTGTCGGGGAACCAACGGTATAGCGCTCCGATGGAAGTCCCCGCCCGTTCAGCTACGGCGGTCATGGTCATGGCGTCGTAGCCGACTTCGACAAACAACCGTTCCGCGGTATCCAAAAACAACTGATGCGTTCGTGCGGCCCGCTCCTGTTGGGGGGCCGGTCGATTTGGATTTGACAAACGCGAGGGCATCCTCGTATTCTATACTAGAAAAAGCGAGGCTGTCCTCGTTTTCTGGAGAAGGTTATGGAGAAAATAAAACTCGACCCCGAAACGTCCGCTCTGATTCTCATCGATCTGCAGCACGGCATTGTGGCGCTAGAAACGAGCCCTCATCCGACATCCTCGGTCGTCGCAAAAGCAGCATCGCTTGCAGCGGCATTTAGAAAGCACAGGTCGCCGGTCATCTATGTTCGCGTGAACCTAGCCAACATGCTGCGGGTTCCCGCCGATCGCTCTCACGATGATCCCAAGAATCCGCCGCCCGCAATCGCTTCGGAGTTGGTTCCGGCTTCGGGAGTGCGGACGGGCGACCTTGTGGTGACCAAGCGGCATTGGAGCGCTTTTTCTGGAACCGATCTCGAAGAGAGACTCAAACGAGCGGGCGTGAAGACGGTTGTAATTGGGGGGATAACGACCAATTACGGAGTGGAGTCAACCGCCCGAGCCGCTGTGGGTCTGGGCTTTGGAGTTGTGTTCGTTGAAGACGCGACGACCAGCATTAGCGCAGAAGCACATCAGTTCGCGTTCGAGGCGATATTTCCCATGCTGGGACGTGTTCGAAAGACTTCCGAGGTCATAGAAGCCCTTGTCTGAGGAATTAACTAGAGCGACTCGACCAGCGTCGAGGGCTGAAGAATGGTCGTCGTCGCGACGGTTGGGCCAATCTGGTCGGACGAGCCAGCCACTCTGCGGCGGCATGAGCGGACTCATTGAATTGCGCGAGGAAGTATGGCCGTAGCAATCGAAACGACAGTTGTGGAGATTCGGTCAGCCAAGGGATCGTTCGGATTCCGTTTCATGGCTCCTCTCTGCCTGGGGTCGATGCTGAATCCCGTAAACTCGACGATGATCTCGACGGCCTTGGTGGCAATCGCGAGGGACTTTCAGGCGACTGTTGCCGAGACTGGGCTGCTTATCGGAGGGCTCTATATTACGAGCGCAATCGCGCAGCCAACGATGGGGCGCCTGGCTGACCGCCTCGGTGCGCGCCGTGTGTTCCTCGCGGGTCTCTATCTCGTTGCTCTGGCTGGCGTGGCGGGAACATTTGCGCCCAGTCTTCGCGCATTGATCTGGGTGCGCGTTCTCTTGGGAATCGGCACCTCGGCGGCCTATCCAACGGCGATGAGAATTCTGCGCAATCGGGCGGCACAGACACGATCTGTCGAACCGCGCATGGCGCTCGGCATTCTCTCGATGTGCGCACTCTCCACCGTGGCGATCGGAGCTGCCCTCGGCGGAATACTCACAGGCCTCGGTGGCTGGAGGATGGTCTTCACGGTGAACCTTCCTCTGGCGCTCCTCGGAATCCTGCTCGTATTTCTCTGGATTCCCGAAGATCAAACAAAACCGGCTGGACTCCGAAAACTAGCTCAGGAAATTGATTTTCTGGGAATTGTGCTCTTCGCCGGGTTGCTTCTCACCGGGATGTTTTTCCTGATGAGTCTTGGCCATCCAAACTGGCCGATGCTCGCGGTGTCGGTGCTGCTTGGATTTGTGCTTGCGCGTCATTCACTTCGCACGAAACAACCGTTTCTCAACATTCGGATGCTCGGGAGCAACATTCCCCTGAGCGTAACGTATCTGCGCTACGGTGCGACGAATTTGATGATGTACTGCATGCTGTACGGCTTTTCGCAATGGCTGCAGACGGGCCCGGGTTTCAGCAGCACGAAAGCCGGCCTCATCACACTGCCCATGTCCGGCCTTGCTGCTCTCTCCGCTCTCGCAGGCGGACGGATGAAAAGCATACGTAATCCTCTGATCTTCGGAACCCTGGGTTTTCTTTTCGCCGCTGGCTGCATTGTACTGATTACAAGTGGTACCGCTGCATCGCTCCTCGTCCTTTTGGTTCTGCCTTTCGGCCTTCCCCAAGGAATCTGCTCTAACGCGAATCAGGCGGCGGTCTATGTGCAAGCGCCTCACGAGGAGGTGGGAACCGCCGCCGGACTGCTGCGCACTTCTCAGTACGTTGGCGCCATTGTCGCTTCCAGTTTGGTGGGCCTGCTGTTCGGGAAACACCCGACCGATCGCGGAATGCACACGCTGGCCTGGGTCATGGTCGTCTTGAGTGCCGGTCTCGTCATTGCGACCGTCGCAGATCGTACGTTGCCCCGGGACGCGCTTCCGAGAGAAGCGCTGCAACCTGCCGTTGGGGCGTCAACGTAATGCAGACGAATGCCGTTGCATATCCTGCTGACGTACCACGCGGACCCAAGGAGGATCGCGAGGAACTCTCCGTTGCCGAGACGATCGTGGGTTGGCGTGGCAGTTTGCGAGGGATCCTCTCTCAGCTCCAAGCGGTCGCACCGACAAATACGACCGTTCTGCTTGCGGGCGAAAGTGGTACCGGGAAGGAAGTCATCGCGCGCGCAATTCACGAACTCAGCCCGCGCCGCGGACGCAACCTGGTCAAGGTGAACTGCGCCGCGATACCTGCGGGGCTGCTAGAAACCGAGATGTTCGGGCACGAACGCGGGGCGTTCACGGGTGCGATCAATTCGCGTGTGGGCCGGTTTGCACTGGCAGACCACGGCACATTGTTTCTCAATGAGATGGGCGACATGGCCCTGGAACTTCAGCCGAAAATGCTGCGCGTATTGCAGGAGCGCGAGTTCGAGGCGGTCGGCAGCACGCGCACGACGCAGGTGGATGTCCGTGGTGTTGGCAGCCACCAACCGCGATCTGCGGGAAATGGTTCGCGCCCGGGAATTTCGCGAGGATTTGTATTATCGGCTCAATGCATTTCCCATCGTTTTGCCGCCGCTGCGGGAACGCCCTTTGGGATAGTTAAACGCTGCACACTTTCCAAATCTTTGGAGTGCCTTTTGAAGGTGGAGAATCCATGCCCAAGGCTATTTCGTGTACTCCACTCAGCTCGTATTGCTGGAACTACCTGATTGTTTCGGAATTTCAAGGGTGCAAAATCGAGGCCAGTCGCGAATGTCCCCAAAAACGCGACAAGTTGCGACCTGACCACTGGGGACGCTGCCTCCGTGGCGTCCCCTTCTTTTCGGCCGTTGTAGGGTTTGAGATGGAAGAGAAATTGTACTGGGCCGCAAAATGCAAGAAATGCAGAGGAATGGTTGGATATCGAGATGTGAGATATGTCATCGGTCCCGGAGGACCGAAAACGGAAGAAAAACTTCCTGAAGGAAGAACCAAACTGCGTTGCGATCATTGCGGGACTGTCAGTGATTTCGACTTGCGGCAGCTTCGACCGGCGTCTGTGAAGCTCCTCTTACCAAGACTGCCGTAGAGACTAAGGTTTAACAGTTGTTAGTTCCTGACGATCTGCGCTGCGATCCGATTTATTTCGGCGCAGATCTCTTTTTGGAAGGCTTTTTCTTTGCATTTAGACTGGCTTCGGCTGCCAGGCTTTCCTTTTCGTACTGGGACATGGTGCTGGGATAGTCGTGGACGTTTGGAGAAAAGGCCCGGACCTTTTTCTTGTTCGCCATGCTGCCATGTTGACAGTTCAAGCGAGGACACAATACCCCTACTAGGGCATCCCTCCAAACGGGTACTACAGGAAATGCCGGATTGACTCGCCCCGCGGGAGAGGGCTTGCCGGACGGCACTTTCCACGTCGTATCTCGGGCTACCCAGATGCCGCTTGTCCGTCATTTCCCATGACTTAACCATAGTCGTTTCAGGGCTTTGTACCAGGTTGTGCAACAGCGTCCAGTGCGTATGCCAGGATGTGCAATCGGGAGTTTTCTGTGCCGCAAGAGAGGAAAAACCCGATTGTGCTCTGCTCCGCACAAGGCATAAGTTGGCTGCGTCAGACTCATCGTGTTTGACAATCCCGCTGAAGAAAAGAGCAAGCCTCAGGCGTCGACCGTCAACGGGCCGCACGATTGCCACTGCAGTGAATGCCTGATTTGAGAGTTAGGCACACGGCCTCTCCCAAAATTCATCACGAAACGTGTGGGACGGTATATTGAAAGTCTCTACCTACGCGGCCCAAGTGGAGGCCCCGATGTATACCGACGAGTTGGTTCCCGCGGTTGCGAAGCAGTTGCTGGACGGTCTTCTCGCACTGAAGAAAGGTGATTTTTCCGTGCGAATGCCTTCCCACCTGACCGGCATCGATGGAAAGATCGCGGACTGCTTTAATGAAGTTGGTGAACTGAACCAGCGGATGGCGGACGAACTGAAACGCATTCGCTCGGTCGTGGGGAAGGAGGGTAAGCTCTCGCAGCGAGTGGACCTCGGCGACGTGCGCGGGGCCTGGCTCGAGTCGGTCGACTGCGTCAACGACTTGATCTCGGATCTCGTCAACCCCACGTTTGAAACGGCGCGCGTCATCGGCGCGGTAGCGAACGGCGACCTCTCGCAAATGATGACGCTTGCCGTCGACGGGCGGCCCTTGCAGGGCGAGTTTCTCAAGACTGCCACCACAGTCAATACCATGGTCGACCAACTGGGTTCGTTCGCATCGGAAGTCACGCGCGTGGCTCGTGAGGTCGGTACCGAAGGGAAGCTGGGAGGACAGGCGCTCGTCAAAGGCGTTGCGGGGACGTGGAAGGATCTCACCGACAGCGTCAATCTGATGGCGGGCAATCTGACCGGCCAGGTCCGCAACATCGCTGAAGTGACGACCGCGGTTGCCACCGGCGACCTGACTAAGAAAATTACTGTCGACGTCAAGGGCGAGTTCCTCGAGCTGAAGGACACCATCAACACGATGGTGGACCAACTGCGGTCTTTCGCGTCGGAAGTCACGCGTGTCGCCCGTGAGGTTGGCACCGAAGGAAAGCTGGGCGGCCAGGCCGATGTGAAAGGCGTGGCGGGCACCTGGAAAGATTTGACCGACAGCGTGAACTCGATGGCCGGCAACCTCACCGCCCAGGTGCGGAACATCGCCGACGTCACGACCGCCGTGGCCAAAGGCGACCTCTCGAAGAAGATCACCGTCGACGTGCGCGGCGAGATCCTGGAGCTGAAGGACACCATCAACACGATGGTGGACCAACTGCGGTCCTTCGCCTCGGAAGTCACGCGCGTGGCTCGCGAGGTCGGCACCGAAGGGAAGCTGGGCGGCCAAGCGGACGTTCAAGGCGTGGCCGGCACGTGGAAGGACCTGACCGATAGCGTGAATTTCATGGCGGGCAACCTCACCGCCCAGGTGCGGAACATCGCCGAGGTCACCAAAGCGGTGGCCAATGGCAACCTGTCGAAGCAGATCACCGTCGATGTCAAGGGCGAGATCCTGGAGCTGAAGAACACCATCAATACGATGGTCGATCAGTTGAGCTCCTTCGCGGCGGAGGTGACACGTGTTGTCCGCGAGGTGGGCACCGAAGGGCGACTCGGGGGACAGGCGGACGTCCGGGGAGTAGCCGGGACCTGGAAAGACCTGACCGACAGCGTGAACGTGATGGGCAGCAACCTGACGGCCCAGGTCCGGAATATCGCGGAAGTGACGACGGCCGTGGCGAAGGGGGATCTCTCGAAGAAGATCACCGTCGACGTGCGCGGCGAGATCCTCGAGCTGAAGAACACCATCAATACGATGGTCGATCAGTTGAGCTCCTTTGCGGCCGAGGTGACGCGTGTCGCTCGCGAGGTGGGGACAGAGGGTCGCTTGGGCGGCCAAGCCGACGTAAAAGGCGTCGCAGGAACGTGGAAGGACCTTACGGACAGCGTGAACTCGATGGCCGGCAACCTCACCGCGCAAGTTCGCAACATCGCGGCGGTCACCACCGCCGTGGCCAATGGCGACCTGTCGAAGAAGATCACCGTCGATGTGCGCGGCGAAATCCTCGAGCTCAAGAACACCGTAAACACGATGGTGGATCAACTGAGTTCATTTGGTGCCGAGGTCACCCGCGTTGCTCGCGAAGTGGGTACCGAAGGCATACTCGGCGGCCAGGCCGACGTAAAAGGCGTCGCAGGAACGTGGAAGGACCTTACGGACAGCGTGAACTCGATGGCCGGCAACCTCACGGCGCAGGTCCGCAACATCGCCGAGGTGACGACCGCCGTTGCCACAGGAGACCTGTCGAAAAAGATCACCGTCGACGCGCGCGGCGAGATCTCGGAGCTCAAGAAAACGATTAACACGATGGTGGACCAACTGCGCTCCTTCGCGTCGGAAGTCACGCGTGTCGCCCGTGAGGTTGGCACCGAGGGGAAACTCGGCGGACAGGCCGAGGTTCGCGACGTGGCGGGCACCTGGAAGGACTTGACCGACAGCGTGAACTTTATGGCTGGCAACCTCACCGCCCAAGTCCGGAACATCGCCGAAGTCACCAAAGCCGTGGCCAATGGGGATCTGTCCAAGCAGATCACCGTCGACGTCAAGGGCGAGATTCTGGAGTTGAAGAACACCGTCAACACCATGGTGGATCAGCTGAGTTCGTTCGCCGCGGAGGTGACGCGCGTGGCTCGCGAGGTTGGCACCGAAGGAAAGCTGGGCGGCCAGGCGAACGTACGGGAAGTGGCGGGTACGTGGAAGGATCTGACCGACAGTGTGAATTCGATGGCCGGCAACCTCACCGCGCAGGTCCGGAACATCGCGGCGGTCACCACGGCCGTGGCCAATGGCGACCTTTCGAAGAAAATCACCGTGGACGTGAAGGGCGAAATCCTGGAGCTGAAGGACACCATCAACACGATGGTGGACCAACTGCGGTCCTTTGCCTCGGAAGTCACGCGCGTGGCTCGCGAGGTCGGCACCGAAGGGAACCTCGGCGGACAGGCGGATGTGCAGGGCGTGTCGGGGGTCTGGAAGGATTTGACGGACAACGTCAACTTTATGGCCAGCAATCTCACCAGCCAGGTTCGCGGCATTGCGCGCGTCGTCACCGCAGTTGCCGGCGGCACCCTCAACCGCAAATTGACGGTGGAAGCGAAGGGTGAGATCGCCGAGTTGTCCGACACGATCAATAGCATGATCGATACCCTGGCCACGTTTGCTGACCAGGTGACGACGGTGGCACGAGAAGTCGGTGTTGAAGGAAAGCTTGGAGGCCAGGCCAGCGTGCCGGGCGCCGCCGGGACCTGGAAGGGCCTGACGGACAACGTGAATCAGCTGGCGCAAAATCTGACGACGCAGGTCCGGGCCATCGCCGAAGTGGCGACGGCGGTCACCAAGGGTGACTTGACGCGTTCGATCACCGTTGAAGCCCGTGGGGAA